>OMKS01003358.1_pt1 | contig 12795 bp, 11 predicted proteins | sample 1674721 | NCBI WGS metagenome assembly OMKS01 (sample SAMN06264996, study PRJEB25208) | sediment metagenome | isolation source: hot spring sediment | place: USA: California | collected 2014-09-02 | reverse complement strand
TTTTTTCAAGCAGAAGACGGCATACGAGATCTAGTACGGTCTCGTGGGCTCGGAGATGTGTATAAGAGACAGAATCCAAGCAAAAGAAAAATATCTCTGATTTTTTGGTTTTTTCCCGCAGCCGCACAGGAAACAAAAAAACACAAAGCAGCCGCAGCCGCGGATATTTCAGCCATCGCTCCCCCTTTTTTCCGCAGCAAACACAGCATACGCGCCCGCAAGAAACAAAAACACCAGAAAAACAAGCACCCCGGCATCCGCACTTAAATAAACCGCGGAGAAATCAAAAGATTTTTTCAATATGATAAAAACGAACGACACGCAGGCCGCACCGCACAGGATAATATCAAATATTTGTTTTTTCGCAGCAACGCCGTGCTCTTCCCCCCAAAAATCAAGAATAATAAGGTTCATAAAAAATACAATGCTCAAAACAGAAACCCAAAACACCGCGCCCGTCCCGGACATCACAACCGGAGCAAATATAAAAATATCCGCGGCTGTAAGAAGAATAAAAACGTGCTCTCTTTTATTTAAAAATACAGCCGCGGGATAAAGCATCAGACCCGCGGCAGCCATTATCCATATCATTCAGATTCCTTTTTTCCGCAGGAACAGCTTTAACCGCTAATCCCTGCCTTTTTTCTCGAAATTATCCCATTCCACAACCACCGGGCTCGCCACGAATACGGATGAATAAGTACCCACCAAAATGCCCAGCAGCAGTGTAAACGAAAAATTCTGCAGCACGTGCCCCCCAAAAAGATACAGTGACCCCACAACCATCAAGGTTGTTCCCGATGTTATTATTGTTCTGGAAAGAACTTCATTTATTGAACGGTTTACTATTTCGCCGTAACTTGATTTCAGTATAAACCTCAGATTTTCCCTTATACGGTCGAACAGCACAACAGTATCATTAAGCGAATATCCCGCAAGGGTCAAAAGCGCCGTAACAACAAGCAGGTCTATCTCTTTGCCCAGCAGGACCATAATACCCAAAACAACAAAGACATCGTGAAATGTCGCAACCGTAGCGGCAACAGCAAACTTGAATTTAAACCTTAACCATATATATATCAATATTCCGATTACCGCCCAGAGCATAGCAAGAAGCGCCTTCTGTTTAAGCTGCCCCGAAACAACCGGCCCTATCTCGCTTGAGCCTTCAATTGACAGACCTGCTTCAGGCATATCTTTTTCAAAAACTTCTTTTACTTTCCTTGACGCCTCGCCCGCTTCAGCATCCAAAAGCCCCATCCTTATTATAAATTCATTTTCTTCTTCATTTCCGATCTGCTGTATCATCGCTCTTTCGTACCCTTCAAGAGCCATAACTCCCCTTATATCCGCAACCGATACGCTCCTGTCAAATTTTACGTGCACGGTTGAGCCGCCCGTAAAATCAAGCCCCATATTTGCCTTATCCGCGGCAATAAGATAAAACGCATAAAACGCGGCCAGCAGCATTATTCCTGATATCGCAAAAGCTGCTTTTCTTTTGCCTATAAAATCAATTTTTGTATCCTTTACTATTTGAAACATTCTCAAACCTCCATATCCGGTTTCATAAAAAAGACCGGAGTTATCTTATATGCTCAGTTTTTTATACTGTTTTCTCAAATCAAAAATGGACTTTGTCACGAAAAATGCCGTGAAAAGACTTATAGTGACTCCCCAGAACAGCGTAACAGCAAAACCTCTTATGGGGCCTGTGCCGAACTGAAAAAGTATTATCGCGGTAATAAGAGATGTGACGTGAGAGTCAATAATTGTCCACAGCGCCCTGTTGTATCCCGCGTCTATCGCGGCCCGTACAGTTTTCCCGGTTTTAAGTTCTTCCCTTATCCGTTCAAAAATAAGAACATTTGAGTCTATGGCCATGCCGAGAGTAAGAGTAAGCCCCGCAATGCCCGGCAGCGTAAGCGTGGCATTCAACGCGGCAAGCACGCCCATAACAAAAAGAAAAGTAAGTGCAAGGCCGAGATTCGCCACAAGTCCGGACATACGGTAATAAACAAACATAAACAATATAACGAACAGACCCCCTATCATTATGGCTTTCTTGCCCTTGTTTATGGAGTCCTCTCCCAATGACGGGCCCACGACTATCTTATTTTCTATCTTTACGGGCGCGGGAAGCGCGCCGGCCCTGAGTATAAGCGCAAGATCCTTTGCGCTGTCCAGCGTAAAGTTTCCTTCTATTATCCCCTCGCCGCCGCTTATCCTTGATCTTATGACAGGCGCAGAGACCACAACATCATCAAGTATTATGGCAAGACTCCTGTCAACATTGTCCATTGTTATTTCGGAAAACAACCGTCCTCCCTGCGGAGACAGTTTGAACCCCACTATAGGCGCTCCATACTGCCCCATCTGCACCCTCGCGTCCACAAGGTCAGCGCCGGTTAAAAGTTCCCTTGTCTCTATCGGGTATCTCTCGCCCGTACGCGAACTGAGTATTTTTATCCCCTCCGGCACAAGAGCCGGGTCAACATTGCCCTCTTCATCCAGCATATCCGTTATTCTGTGTCTTTCACTTACAAGTTTAAACTCAAGAAGCGCGGTCTTTCCTATTATATCAAGGGCCCTTTCCGGATCCTTTACGCCCGGAAGCTGTACAACTATAAATTTATCGCCTTCTCTCTGTATCATCGGCTCCGCTACACCAAGCGCGTCTATCCTGTTGCGCAGTATTTCAAGCGCTCTATCCACCGCTTCTTCAAGCTTCATATTTTCAGGAAGTTTTTCATCGTCAATAGCCAGTTTCAGATACATCCCGCCCTGCAGGTCAAGCCCCAGATTTATGCTGCCTTTTCGAACAATATCGCCTTCGGCATCTTTTATGTCAAACGGCGGATAAATCCGCCATATCGCCAGTGCCGTCAGCGCAATCGTCAGAAAACCTATTAACTGTATTCTCCTATACATAACAACCTCCGGAATAAAAACATTTCAAAGATTAAAAATGCTTTTTATATTTTAATTTTCTTTTTTGTTTTCTTTTTTATTTTCCCAATCTTTTTTTACGGAAGATTTTCTTTTTTTGTCTTCAAGTCAAGGCCTTTTATCTTTTTTTTCACCACTTTATAACGCAGTATCTTTTTTACGCACTTAACAATATGGCCTTCTGTTATTCCGTACTTTTCAAAAAGTTCATCCGGCTCGCCGGACTCGGCAAAAAGGTCGTTTATGCCCATCCTTTTAAGTTTTGCTGAGTGTTTTTCCGCTATAACCTCGGCAACAGCAGAACCAAGGCCACCTATGATGGAGTGCTCTTCAATAGTAACTATATGCCGGGTCTTTTCCGCCGATCTTATAACCGCCTTTTCATCCAGCGGTTTTATTGTGGGCATATGCATAACTTCCGCGGAGATACCCTCTTTATCAAGCATTTCCGCCGCGCTCAGACTCTGAAACAGCATCACTCCCGTGCTTATTATTGTAACATCCATTCCTTTTTTCATTATTCTGGCCTTGCCGAATTCAAATTTATAACTTTCATCAAAGACAACAGGTGTTGTCATCCTTGCGAGACGCACATAAACGGGAGAATCATAATAATCCGCCAGAAACTCTATAAGTTTTTCTGTTTCAACAGAATCCGCGGGCGCGACAACTTTCATATTTGGTATCGCTCTCATTATGGCCATATCTTCACAAGCCTGGTGCGTGGGTCCGTCCGGCCCCACAGAAACTCCGGCGTGCGTCACCACTATTTTCACGGACAGATTCGGATAACATATGGAGTTCCTTATCTGCTCCCACGCCCTTCCCGGTCCAAACATCGCGAATGTTGACGCAAACGGATTCATACCCGACGCGGCAAATCCCGCGGCGGTTCCCATCATATCCTGCTCTGCTATTCCCATATCAAAAAAACGATCCGGAAATGCTCTGCCAAAAAGAAGAGTCTGTGTTGACTTTGCGAGATCAGCGTCCAGAACAACAACATTGCTGTTTTTTTCTCCTATTTTAACCAGAGTCTTTCCATAAGTCTCCCGCATTGACGTCTTTGCCTGTTTATTCATCGCATCCGCACCCCAGTTCTTTCAGCGCTCTTTCCTGCTCCTCAACAGTAGGAGCCACTCCGTGATACTCTACTTTTCTTTCCATAAAGGATACGCCTTTGCCCTTTACGGTCCTTGCTATTATTATGCTTGGAAGCCCTTTTACTTTCTTCGCTTCTTGAAAGGCTTCCGCTATCGCCTCGTAATTATGTCCGTCTATTTCTATTACATTCCAGTTAAATGCCTTCCATTTTTCCACCAAAGGTTCAAGCCCTGCTTTCACCTCACCGATACTGCCGTCTATCTGGAGTCCGTTATAATCCATTATGGCGCAGACATTGTCCAGTTTTCTGGTATAAGAAGTCATTGCCGCCTCCCATACCTGCCCTTCCTGCATCTCGCCGTCTCCGAGCATAACATATACCCTGTAATCCTTCTTCTTCATTTTTGCCGCCAAAGCCATTCCATTCGCGACGGAAAGCCCCTGCCCCAGCGAACCCGTTGTCATATCAACTCCCGGCGTCTTGCTCATATCAGGATGCCCGGAAAGCTTTTTTCCTATTTTCCTGAGATCCCACAAATGCTCCTCCGGAAAAAAACAGGCTTCAACAAGCGCGGTGTAAAGAGCCGGCGCGGCATGCCCCTTCGAAAGAACAAATCTGTCCCTGTCCTCCCAAAGCGGTTTTTTCGAATCTATTTTCATAGCGTCAAGATATAAAACAGCAAGAATATCAACAACGGACAAAGAACCGCCTATATGTCCGGAACGGGCGCATCCCAGCATTTTTATTATATTCTGCCTCATCCTGTTTGCTTTAACTTCAAGCATTTTTATGGTATCGTTGTAATCTTTATATACTTTCACATTGCCCGGGCGTCTTTTTTCCGCGATAAAATTCTCAAGTTCATTAATATCCGGCATTCCTTCCTGGGCGCCTATTTTCTGCGTCACAAGAGCGCCTGCGGCATTGCCGTAATCAATAGCGTCAATTACAAATTTTCCGTCCGCTATTGCGCAGACAACGGCTCCGACAAAAGCGTCGCCTCCTCCGATGGTGTCAACAACTTCCACTCCATACCTGTGAAAAACAGTTGCTCCGTGTTCATTTACAAGCAAGGTGCCTTCTTTTCCCATTGTTATTATAACGTGGTTCACACCAAGCTCCCGCAGTTCCCTTCCGGCGAGGGTGCCTGTCTCCATATGCGATATAATTCTATTTGTGAGGTATCCTCCCTCGCGTTCATTCATTATTACAATATCAAGCCCTTTTAAAACCGACTTTATCTCATCCCTCTCTTTTGTTCCCGCATTGCCTATATTCAACACAGTCTTCACGTTATGCTTTTCAGCCAGTTCTATGGCGGCTCTTATTGTATTCACGGGGATTTCCGTGCATATAACAACAACCTTTGACCGTTTCACCGCCTCTTCCGCGGCCTGTACTTCCTGAGGCGTTAATTCGTCATTGGCCCCTTTAAACCAGGTCACTTTGTTTCCTCTTGTCCCCGTCGTGTTCACAAGCGCGACACCGGACGAGATTTCCTTATTGGAAACAAGATAATCCAAGTTTATATTAGGATGTATCAGATTTTTCATTGTGATTTCAGGTATGGAATCTTTCCCTTTTTTTGCCACAAAATTAACTTTTTTTCCGAGCCTCGCTATCGCGACAGCCTGATTTGCCCCTTTTCCGCCGGGAAGTATGTAAAGATTGTCTCCGCCCACAGTTTCTCCGCGTTCTGGCATTCTCTCTGTTTTAACAACAATGTCAAGGTTAATTGAACCTATAACCGTAATTTCGTCCTGCATCTATTTCTCCAAAAGGGATAATACAGACAAAAACATCCTGTATGAATTTTTTCCTGCGTTCTGATATAAAGAGTATATATACTGTTTATATGCTTTTTTTAAAAATGTTTTTATATTATACATAAAAACCGGTCTTTTTCCATATAAAAATTAAGGATTCTTTCTTTATGCGGATATGCCGAAGAATTCACACTGAAACACGCCATCCCCAAAGCATCGAATTCAGTCCCGAATCCTTCCTAAAACGCCTTTTAATCCCGCAGTTTTATCTCAGGGCCGCCGATGTTCAAAAGGTCTTTCAAAGCGGCATAGGTGTATTTGTTCAGGTTGTGATGTGTAACGCTCAGAAATCTTACGGCTGTCCTGTATTTTTCATTTTCATCGTATTTTTCGGATCTTACAGCCTCTCCCAGAACAGAACAGCTGCAGGCTATGCCCGGCAGCGGAAGATACATAGAAAGATGCAAAAGCGCGCCTTCCTGTATTTTTTCATTTGTGGTTATAAGAACCCCTCCGGAGCTGATATTCTCCGTTTCGGTTTCCTTCGCCTGCTTTTTTTCAAGCTGCTCGCTTCCCTTTTGCGCCAGCGAATCATACTCTGTTTTTTCGGCAGCTCCCTCTTTTACAAGGCTGTAAAAAACAGGAACCGAAAGCGCAATCCTGGGATATTCTCTTTTCTCGGAAGGAACAATAAGCTCCGCGTCCTCCGCTTTTGTTTCATTTTCTTTTTTTTCCAATTATCGTCTCCCGGTCACTCAAACTTTATCTCGCTGCCGTTCATATTAAGCAGATCAGCAAGCGTAAGAAATTTATACTTATTAAGATTATGATACAAAACCCTCAGGAACTTCAGGCCCAGCATATATCCCTCATCAGTATTCTCGCACCGGACAACCTCGGCCAGCGCCCTGCACGAACAGGACAGTCCCGGAAGCGGCAGATACATACTAACCGCAACAAATTTTTTCAAATCCACGGAATCTTTGGACTCCATAAGAATTCCGGAAGTTGAGACATTCAGGCATTCATTGGTTTCGAAATCCTTCATTATTCTGTCCGGATCAAATTTTCCGGCGGTTCTCATCTCTTTATCCGTTTCATCAAGAACCTTATACTTTACCTCCACACTTATCGATACTCTGGGATAATCCCTGCGTTCCTGAGGCAAAAGCAGGCTCCCATCCTTTTCTTCTGTCATAAAAACCCCTCTTTTATCTTTTTACAGCGAGATTTCCTTTATATTAAGCAGGTCCTGCAGCTCCGCATATTTATACTGCTTAAGGTTATGGTGCAGAATTTTATGAAACTTAAGCCCTATCTTATAGGCATACGCCTCGGTTTCCGGATTCATTTCCCTTCTTACAACTTCCGCAAGCGCTTTTACGTTGCAGGATATGCCCGGAACAGTAATATACATAAGAACATTCAAAAAAGACTTCATCCTTATTTCTTCATTTGTATTCATAAGTATTCCCGCCCGGGAAACATCCACGGTTTCGCCTTCCCTGTGCCCGTCCATCAGTTCCTCCGGAGCATAATGTCTTGTAAGGGCTTTTTCCGCGTCTTCACCCGCGAGCACATTATAACGCACCTTAACTTTCATAGACAGCCTGGGATATTCCCTCTTCTCATTCCTGAGAAGTATTTCACCTTCGCTCGCATACTCCCTATCATTCATAATTTCACCCCTTAAATCTTTTTTTTTATTATAAACTTATGGAGTAAAAAGGTCAAATAAATTAGAACGCCCGGAGTATTTACGCGCATTTACAGACATTTTGAATATCCGCATATACGGCAGACATTGCAGCCGCCCTCGTGTTCCAGAGTCGCGCCGCATTCGGGGCACATTTCCCCGAGTTTTTTTTCGCTCTCCTGCTTAAACAGAAATTTTTCCGTATTATTCTCTTTCTCGTGCATATATTTTTCCATTGCGATTCCGATAGCATCCGGACAAGACAAAACAATCCCTCCCTCCTGCCACGCAGGCGCGGGGCATCTGGTGCCGCGCAGATGCTTTACAAGAACATCCGGTTTTACGTGTGCCCTGAGCGCCACTGACACAAGCCTTGATATTGATTCTGACTGGGCAGAAGCACAGCCTCCGGATTTCCCCATCGATGTAAAAACCTCGCACAGACCATCTTCATCTTCATTTATGGTAACGTAAAGGTTACCACATCCTGTTTTCATCTTTATTGTCCTGCCAAATGTTACATCAGGCCTTTTGCGCGGCTCAATTTCATCGCTTTTAAGTATTGAATCAGCAGAGGCTCTTTTTTCAAGTTTTCCTTCTTTCGTGGATACCGTAAGAACCTGAACATCCCTTGACCCGTCCCTGTATATGGTAACGCCTTTGCATCCCAGCTCATAAGCAAGCATATAAACTTTTTCAACATCTTTTTTTTCCGCACTGTTCTTAAAATTCACTGTTTTCGAAACAGCATTGTCCGTGTGCTCCTGAAACGCGGCCTGCATTTTAATGTGCCACTCAGGCTCAATATCGTGCGATGTCACAAATACCCTGCGCAGATCTTCGGGAATTTCTTCCATCCCGCTTATATGCCCCTGCTCGCCTATCTTCATCATAAGCTCATCCGTATAAAATCCGCCTTCTTTTGCGGTGCTCAGAAAATATTTATTGACTTCCGGAAGCCTGTCATTATCCATTACGGTTTTTGTATAAGCCACGGCAAAAAGCGGCTCAACCCCGGATGAACATCCCGCAATCATACTCAGCGTACCCGTCGGCGCAATGGTAGTCAGCGTGGCATTGCGCAGTTTCTTTCCGTTTTTCTCGTGAACAGAACCCTTGAAATTCGGAAAAACACCCCTTTTTTCGGCAAGTTTCAGGGAAGCTTTTTCCGCTTCAGAGCGTATAAATGTCATAACAGACGCACCCAGTTCCACGGCCCGGCCGGAATTATAAGGAATCTCAAGCATAAGAAGCATATCCGCCCAACCCATCACACCAAGTCCTATCTTCCTGTTTCCTTTTACCATCCGCGTGATTGCTTCAAGAGGATACCTGCTCATATCTATAACATTATCGAGAAAATGCACGGCCCTGTGCGTTGTGAGCGCAAGTTTTTCATAATCCACCCCGCCCTCTTTTTTGACCATATTCGCAAGGTTTATTGAACCGAGATTGCAGGCTTCATAAGGCAAAAGAGGCTGCTCTCCGCACGGATTTGTTGATTCTATTTTGCCTGCAAGAGGCGTGGGATTATCTTTATTCATTCTGTCTATAAATATTATTCCCGGATCCCCGTTTTTCCAGGAATTTTCCACGATCATATCAAATATCTCTTTTGCGTCTTCATACCCCGCCGATTTGCCGTCCCGCGGATTAAAAAGTTCATACTTTTCGCCTTTTTTAACCGCTTCCATAAAATCTTCCGTGAGAGCAGCCGATATATTAAAATTATTTATATCATTATCATCCGCCTTGCAGGTTATGAATTCTCTTATATCCGGATGATCAACCCTTAAGATTCCCATATTTGCCCCGCGCCTGGTTCCGCCCTGTTTTATGGCTTCAGTCGCCGCATTAAAAACCTTCATAAACGAAACCGGCCCGGACGACACTCCGTTCGTGGTCTTTACCTTATCCCTATTCGGGCGCAGTTTGGAAAAAGAAAAACCCGTACCCCCTCCGGACTTATGTATAAGAGCGGCATTTTTTATTGTCTCGAAAATGCCTTCAATGGAGTCTTCAACCGGCAGCACAAAACAGGCCGCAAGCTGCTGAAGATCCCTTCCCGCATTCATAAGCGTGGGGGAATTCGGCAGAAAATCAAAAGACGTCATAAGCCCGTAAAAATCATCGGCGGCTTTGCCCGCGTCCCCTCCATACTCTTTTTCCGCTCCCGCAATATTGGACGCAACCCGCCAAAAAAGTTCTTCCGCGCCTTCCACAGGATTGCCTTTTTCATCTTTTATAAAATACCGCTTTTTAAGAACCATAAGCGCGTTTTCGGTCAGATTTATTTTTTCATTTAAAGGTTTTTTCTTCATAAAGCACCAGCCATATTTTTTATTTTCCGCGGGGCGTTTCCGCCTCCGTCAAATCCAAAGTTTTGAAATTATACAACAATATGCCCCATTGTCAACGCTGAATACCTCGGGGAGGTTACAGATACGGAGAAAAGAGCCTGGCAATACCGTTGCGTGTTCTTTTCAGAATGCCTATGGAGCGAAGCTCCTCAAGAGTCATGGGCCTTGAAACTTCAATCTTCCTTTTAAGTATTCCTCTTATTTTCGCGGCAAATCCCCTATCGTAACTTTCAACATTGTATTCAAAATTCAGCCTCAGACTTACCGCGTCCCAGTTTACAGACCCTATAAAACTCCAGCACGCATCAACCACCATAAGTTTTGAATGGTCAAAAACACCCGGAAGCTTATAAACTTCAACATCTTTATTCACGAGCCTTATAAGATTCGCTTCCGCCGCCCACTGAACAAAAGGCAGGTTGCCTTTTTCGGGTATCAGAAGTTTAACATCAACTCCGCGTATGTCCGCAAGACACAGGGCCGTTATGATTTCCGAATCAGGCACAAAATAAGGCGTCTGCACAAGTATCTCTTTTTGCGCGTTTGATATCGCGTTCAGTATAGTCCAGCGGGCGTTTTCAAAATCCTTGTCAGGCCCGTCAGGCACGCCGCGCATATATATGTTCCCTCTTTTCGCGGCAGACGTCTCTTTCCTGGCGCGCTCAATCCCCCCTCCTTTCGAAAAATCCCAATCATCAACAAAAACACGCCTCAAACTTTCAACAATCGGGCCCTTAATTTCAAAATGAGTATCGCGGAGTTTTTCCTTTCCCTTTCTGTCAAACTGATTTCTTATATTCATTCCGCCCGTAAAAGCTTTTTCACCATCTATCACAATAATTTTCCTATGACTTCTTAGATGATAATATATAAAATGAAAAGGCGTAGGCGCCGGAAGAAACAGCGCGTAATTGATATTGTTCTTTTTTAATACCTTTGAGGCATGGCGGGGAGAATACCTCATCCCTATGGCATCCACAAGGACACTGACTTCCACTCCTCTTTCAACCGCACCCCTTAATGCGTCTATTATCTTTAATCCTGCTTCATCCATATCGAAGATATATGTCTGAAGAATTATGTATTCTTTTGCGCTGTTTATTTCTTCAATCAGCCTTGGATAAAATTCATCCCCGTTTTCCAGAATATCAGCATCATTTCCGGGAAGCATAGGGCCCTGAATTATATAATCTCCCGCGAGCATAAGATTTTTTATATTTTCACGGCTTTCTTCCGGAAGATTTTCGGTATATCTCCTTTTTTCTATCCCCCTGTCTTCTGATTCGGGGCTGAAAAATCTGGTGAAAATATTCTGACGTTTCAGTTCGCTTGCCTTTTTCCTTATGCGGTTTACTCCCATCATATAATAGACAAGAGCGCCTATGACAGGAGAAAGTATTATCAGCGCAATCCACGCGATTGCGGACCTGGGCTCTTTTTTTGTTATTGACGCGTGTATAACCGCCCACAACACAAAACATAGGGGCAGCAGTATGATCAAAACATCGCCCGCCAGCGCCAAAACATTCCTGCCGCCGGAAAAAATCCCCTCTGCCATAAATTTACCTCTTTTTTATACTTCTTTAAGTTTTGTTATATCTTCGTCTTTTCCCATTATAACCAGAGCGTTATCAACTTTCATACGGTAATCAGCTCCCGGAAGCATGTCAAAATTACCCTGCATAACATCTTTTACCGCTATTACATTCGCTTTGTATTTTTCACGCAGTTTCAATTCCGCAAGAGTCTTGCCTATGCTCTTTTCGGATATTGCCACCTCGCTTATGCTGTATTCCGGCGAAAGCAGTATGTGCTCCACAAAATTGCCTTTTGAAAGCGTAAGCGCAAACCTTTTTGCCATTTCCTTATCCGGATCTATTATTTCATCGGCGCCCAGCGCCCTTAATACCATTGCATGATCATCGCTCACAGGTTTTACAGCAATATGTTTTATACCCATTTCTTTCAGATACAAAACCGCAAGTATGCTCGCTTCCATTCTGCCTATAGATACTATTACCGCGTCAAGTTCCGGTCTTAAATACTCGCTAAAAACTGTTTTATCCTTTACATCCGCCACAAGAGCGTGGTCAACCTTGTCTTTTATGGCTTCAATTTTTCTTTTATCCTGATCAATAACTATAACCTGATTTCCTGCGTCCGCAAGCTCGCCGGCAAGATACATCCCAAAATCTCCAAGCCCTATAACAGCAAACTGTTTCATTTTATCACCTCATCCTATTATTATACCCGCATCCGGATACTTCACGGACTCTTTTCTTACTTTCCCCAAAAGCGAATAACCAATAGCCAATGACCCCATACGGCCGATCAGCATCCCCACACACATAACAATTTTACTGACATTACTTTCATTTGCGGCCGCACCCACCGAAAGTCCTCCATTGGTATAAGCAGCAACAGCGTCAAACATAACATCAAGAAAAACACTTGACTCCATAGCTATTACAGTATAAGTAATCGCCAAAATGAACATAACACCCGAAAAAACGATACTGACGGATTTTTTTATTTCATCATTGCTTATTTCCCGTTCAAACACATTAACACTGCTCTTTTTTGTTATGACAGATACAAATGTCACAAACAGAATACCTACCGTCACAACCTTTATCCCGCTTGCAGTACCTCCGGGAGCCGCACCTATAAACATCAACATCATAAGTATTGTTTTCCCCGAGTCTGATACTTCCGATATGTCAACACTGTTAAAACCGGTGGTTGTCATTGCCATTACAGTATGAAAAAATGCCTGGATTGCTCTGTTATAAGACAATTCAAGCGCTCGGAATCCGTCAAAAAACATAAGCATCACACCAATTCCCGTTATTATAAACGTCAATGATATAACAAATCTTGAATGTACCGTGAGATGAACCGCCTTTTTTCCTCTGACCC
>OMKS01003357.1_pt1 | contig 12796 bp, 9 predicted proteins | sample 1674721 | NCBI WGS metagenome assembly OMKS01 (sample SAMN06264996, study PRJEB25208) | sediment metagenome | isolation source: hot spring sediment | place: USA: California | collected 2014-09-02 | reverse complement strand
GTTTGACACTGTGATCGTGTATGTGACTACTTCCCCGATCATCGCGCATCTCTTGTCAGCGTACTTCTCGACATCTATCATCGGGTGTAGGATGTCCACTGTCCAGCTTGCAGATGCTGTGACATAGTGCTCCTGGTAGTCGAATGCCTCGACGGTCACGGTGTTCGTGAGCGGGTCGGGGTCGCTTGGGCTGATGATGCGTGCGATGGAGATGTTGTGCCATTCGCCGGGCGCGAGAACGCCGGTGAAGATGATCCCTCCGAACATCGAATCAATCACCGTCACGTACATCTCGGTGTCCCAGCTCGGGTTGGACACGTTGATCCAGTAAACGACCTCCTCACCAATCATCGCGCAGCTCTTGTCGGACCACTTAGTAATATTGATCATCGGGTGGAGAATGTCCACCGTCCAGCTGTCGGTGTCCTCGACCCAAAGGTGAAGCAGGTCCTCGCCCATCGCAGTCACAGTGTTCACAAGCGGGTCGCGATCGAGTTCGGTCGGAGTATATGATATAATAACATCCTCCGACTCGCCGGCCAAGAGGGTGTCGTCCGAAAGAACTATCACGCCGAGCAGCGAGTCGACCACGGACACATTGTAAAGATCGGTGTCAATTGACGGGTTGTACACGGTGATCGTGTAGGTTATCCTCTCGCCGATCTTCGCGCAATCCCTGTCGCCCTCCTTGGTCACGTCGATGGCAGGGTGCAGTATGTCTACGGTCCAGTTGTCGTCGTCGCTCACGTGCCTGCCGTATTTGTCGGTGCCGTAGGCGGTGACGTTGTTGAGCAGCGGGTCAGGGTCCGTCACGAGAATGGTGTAGGTACCGTAATACGTCTTAGACTCGCCTCGGAGAAGCGTGTCATCGAGGACGATCGTCCCGAGGACATCGTCGATGACATCGACGTCGACGAGGTCGACCGCTCCCATGTTAGTCACCACATATGTGTAGGTGAGCGTGTCGCCGACATGCGCGTACGTCGGGCCGGATTTCTCGATTATGATCGAGGGCCGGCCCTTGATGCAGAAGTCTGCCCATGCGATTAGGGTCGGGTATACGCCTCCGTGGTCGTCGGAGTAGTTGAGGTACGCCCAGTTGCGGTAGCAACCCTCCTCGGAGGTGTTGACATATGCCTGGAACTGGAGGTATGCATCCAGAACTGGTTGGCTGTCGTCAACGCCAGTGCCAGGATGGTACCCGACAGTCCATATGAAGTGCTGTCCCGAAATCACCGAGGGGGATAGGGGAAGAGGAACCGGGTTCGAGGAATCCCAGTAAAGGAAGGATCCGGGGAGGAGATCCACGACCCACGGGAGGTCGTCCTCGATGATTACACATCTAGCATCTGCCTGCCCTGTGTTGTTGAAGTGAAGCGTGAAGGTGACGATGTCGCCCTCAACGACCTCGGTGGGCGTGCAGTTCTTCTCCAGGTGCATTTCGGGAGGTGTCAGCACGGTCGAAAGCGCGATAGGCACATCTCTGTTGCCCGCGTCTCCGTTTTCGACATTTACTATTCTAACGTGAAGGGCGGAGCCGGGATAGTAGGCTGCTCCCAGCTTGCCGTTCGGAATGTCCGTCAGCGCCAGGTGCGCTCCGAACCTAACCTTTGCGGCGGTGACGCCGGGAGCGAAATTAAGAGTGAAGTTCCAGACCTGGACGACCTGCTTGCCGCCCTCGTCGTAAATGTTGGCTGATCTGTGCTGGTTCGTGACGGTGCCATGGCCTGGATCGGCCTGGAACGGCGCGCTCGAGTTCGGATATGTGTTGAACGGCGATGCGGGCGGGTTCAGCCAATACTGGGTCAGGAAATCGATGCCGTAGGTCGGCATTATCGGGGAGTTGTAATCAATGAAATCAACTCCGATGGATACGTTGATTGTACTCGCCCCACCGAGCTGGTTCTTGTTGAAAACAGCCATGAACGGGACGCTGTCGCCCTCGATGTAGCCCTTGATGTCTCCTGAAGTGAACCGCAATTGCGGCTTCAGAGTATAACCTTGCAGGTAGACGCCGGGATCCATGAACTCCGTGTAGGCGACGAGGACTTGGTCCTTGTAAACCTGAGTGGCTGTCACATTGACCGGTGTTGTCACATTTTCAATCAACCACTCGGCAACATAATCGTCACAAACGAATTTGCCCTTAGAATCGGGCATCTCAGTATAATTTTTATATCCAAAACCTTCACTGGGGTGGAATATACTGATCTCAACAGGAACTTCTTTCAAAGCAGAATCTTTCAAAGTAAAATTAATTCCCGTAATATAGACCGTTTCTCCTGCGGAATATTCATCCTGCGATGTCCATATTTCAGGTGGTCCAGTTTCCTCGGCTATAGCGACCATCGTGAAAAAGCTTGTTGCGATCATTGCAAAGACTACCGCAACAGCCAGAAGTCTCCTGACTCGGAGACTCAAACTCTTGTTCGAAACGCTATTTTGCTTATAGCTTACGCTATGATACATGTTGGTTTCTCCCCCCTCGAATAAGAAAGGATGTTTTCCCCCTCGAAAGCGTTTTTTTGCGCTTGTTTTTAGAGGCGTTTCAATGCGGCCCGCTAGGGGTCGATCGAATGCCTCGCCTCAGTTGATGCGCCAGAGGCAAATCCGTTCAAGTTTAAATCACTTTGCTTTGTTTCGGCACGTTTTTTCGAAAATCGAGACTAAATGGTGTTGATATTTTCCGAACCATCGAACCCGCAGAACATGGGCAAGATCCGATCATTGCCATGGATAAAAACCCATTATATTATGTCGAAAATATATCAACACGGTAAATAACCGGTTGTATGCACTCAAAATTGATAACGGGTCTGCATTGCAAGAAGAGGAACCAAGAGCTCCGACAGACGGTTCTTGCTCCGGGCAATATTTAAACGGAAATCGCGCTTTTCTCTTCCTAAACTTCATGGAGAAGGATGATATCGGAAAATGACTAAAGACTATAATTATTGAAAATAGTATAAATCTTAGATATAAAGTTATGATTTCACCGTGAAAGGGGAAAAACGGCCATGAAGATGAAAATCTTCGGATTCGAGTTCGAGATCGAGGTCGTAAGGGCGATCGGAATCGTCATTCTGATAACTGGCATTATTTTACTAATGCTAGCTTTCAACGCTCAAAGCAAGATAAACGACATCGGGTCGACGAACGATCCAGTATTGGAAGATCGAATCCTAGCATTGGAGAATTCCCGGAATTTCTTCACGATCTCAGGGATCGGCATATTGTTTGCCGGGCTGTTCGCGATATTCGTCCTCGTGGAGAAAAGCACACCGTCGGTCATATCCGAATCCGAGATGATATCGGCTGCGAAGATATCCAGTCAGATAATATCGGGCCTTTCCCTGTCCGGCAACGCCGTGTATCTTCCCGCAAATCACGGCCTGACGAAGGAGAGGATATTCATACCCGCGCCGCCGAGCTCGAGCCTCCCGCCCCTGGCGCTATCAGACGACCTGACGATGTCACCCGGCAAGGACGGCACGACGCCTGGAATGCTGGTCGAACCGCTGGGCTCGGACATTCTGGGCAGGATAGAGAGGGAGCTCAGTATAGACCTGAGGATGACCGATATCGGAACCGTCGAGGCATCCCTTCAGATGCTGAAGCAGGGCTTATCCGCCGTGAAGGACTTCCACATCAGAGAGGCGGAGGACGAGTTCGTCCTGCGCATCGAGTACGCGGCCTTGGCCGATGCCTGCAGGGCCATCCGGTCGGAGTTGCCGGACACCTGCCGCCAGATGAGCTGCATCATGTGCTCCTGCATACTGACCGCAGTTGCCAGGGCGGCCGGGAAGGCGGTCAGGGTGAAATCTGTGGACAACTCGCAGGACAGGGTCGTCTTCCATCTGGAGTTGCGCGACTGGTAGAGATCGTGCTGCCAGGATGCGCCCCGTGATATATTTATAAATTAAATGCTCAGTTATGCGTCAATGAATACGCCCTCCCTGGGAGCGAGGCCCATGCGCCTGAGAACGGCCATCTCCGTTGCTTTCTGCCTGCTCATTCTGGGTGCCCCATTCGCTGCGGAGGCGGAGATACCTCACGAGAACTTCGACCTGGTAGGCTCGGATCTGGACATGCTGATCGACCTACTGAGATCGTCGATCGACTACTCCGAATATACGCTGGAATCGCTCATCGGCGAATATATCGCCGGCGCGAACGACAACATGTCCATCGTCAACGGGCTGCTGGATCCTGCCGCGCAGCTCCTGCAGATCATGATGGATGTCGTGGAAAGCTACGAGAACCTGAGCCGGCTGATGCCACCTTTCCTCGAATTCGCCCAGCTCGAGGAGCAGTTCATCGATATGGAGGCATCGCTGATTTCCGAGCGGAACTTCATACATTCCCTATCGGGCTATGTGAATCTCACCGACGAGCAGACGCTCGCCGCCATGGGCTCGATTGGAAGAGCGAACTCACTGCTGGTACGCATGGACGGCTCCATAGATGCCATGGTCGAATCCGCAAACGAGATCTCCGCGCTGGAGGTCGATGACGCCACGCCATTTGCCGATAACGACCTCCTGGAGCTGATCGAACAGCTCAGGGGGCTTCTCTACATGATCGAGCTTGAGCTCCTGGACTTCCTGAGGTCGGATGATGATCCTTCCGGAACCGGAGAGAACCCCTGGAAGGATGTGTCGCCGTTCCTTGTCCTTTGGCTGGAGGAGGAGACGGTCTACCTGGGGGAATCGATCAGAGGTGGGGTATACCTGTTCTTCAACGGCAGCTTCCAGGAGGGGCGTTTCGTGCAGATCGACCTGGACGGCCTGCCCCTGTCGACGGGCATCACCGATTCCGACGGTGAGCTGAGGTTCGAGTTCGAGGTGCCCGTGAACGAAAGCTGGCTCGGATCGCATGTGCTTACCGCGAATTCGTCGTCCGGATGGGAGGAACTCTATTCAGACCCGGTAACCGTCACTGTATCGCTCATCCCGACGGAGGTAAGGATTGAAATCGAGGCGACGCTTCTGACATTGGACGATCAACTGAACATCAGTGCCATCGTTACGGACATATTCGGCAGACCGGTCGAAAACGGCAATTGCGTTTACCACCTAAATGCCGATGAAATCGCCTTCGTCACAGACGAATTTGGCGAGAACGCCTACTCCAGGGACGCTTCCGAAATCGGCCTTGGAAAGCACACCGTTTGGGCCGAGTTCATGGGGCATTTGCCGTACGCCCCGAGCAGCTCCGTCGTCGCGGAGCTCACGATTAGCATCCCGACGAAGCTCGATCTCAACCTGTTCTCAGACCGCTTCGCCCTTGGATATAAGATCGTGGGCAACGGTACGATATTCGCAAACCAGTCCGCGCCCATTGACGGAGCGATCATCACTATATTCGTCGACGGGGAGTTTGAGACAAATGTCTCCTCTGACGATAGGGGTATATTCTCCTATTCAATCGAGAGCATCGAGCTGTCGACCGGGACTCACACTATCACTGCGATATACCTGTTCAGAGAAGGCCACTGGAGGTATTCGGAGGATTCGCAGAGCTTCACCATTTACGTTCCCAAGGCTTCGCTGAAATATCCGTTCTGGCCCTATCTGCCAAGATGGGGGGGGATCTCCCCGCCCCAGGACTTCGTGAACCTGTTCTTCGGAGACTACGCATACTATACCTGGCTCCTAATTCTTCTGGCCGCGGGCACCGTGGTCAAGACCCTGCAGATCAGGAAGAGCAGGAGAGAAAGCTCCTCGGAAGAACAGGGCGAGGGAGAGCCGATCGTTGAGCCGACGATCGTGCCTGCCGGAGCGGAAGCGCTGCAGGACGAACTCGGAGCGGTCGTAAAAAGGACTCTCGAGGCCCCCAGCAACCCGAACGACCGCATCGTATGGTACTACAACCGCCTCATCTCGATCCTGAAGGGCGAGAGGAGCATCGGCATCAGGGACAGCATGACGCATTGGGAGATCGCCCGGATGCTCGGGAGCCTGGGATATTCGTACCGGGAGGTCGAGAGGGCGACCCTGCTCTTCGAGATAGCGCTGTATTCCGGCTCCGAGCTCTCGGGCACGGAATCGGAGGAGATGACGAGGACAGTGGAGGAGATAATAGGCACCGGAGGAGGCGAGCCGAATGCGGCGTAAGCTGAAGCGCGGGTATGTCGCGGTCACGATCCTCACGGTCGCCATCGCGCTTCTCGGCCTCTGTATGGTGGCTCCGGTCATATCGACCACCACCGACTTCTCGATCTTCAACAGCGGCTGGAACGGGACCAGCCGGCTTGCGGTGTCGACCTATACCGCGGGCAAGTTCGCACCCAGTTTCGTGGTCCAGTCGACCGGGACCGACCTCGAGGTGGTACAGATGGAGCTGACGGAGATCGAGCTGGACCCGAGCACGGCAGCGCTCGTTATCATCGGTCCCACGGAGGAGTACACCCTGGCGGAGGGCGAATATGTCGGAGACTTCGTAAGGGCGGGGGGAATATTGCTGCTGGCGGACGATTTCGGGACCGGCAACACACTTCTCGAGCACATGGGCGCGGCCTGCCGCTTCTCCAACCGGCTCGCGATCGACCTCGCGTTCCAGAAGAGCGCCGAGTTCTCGGTGTGCTTCGATCTCGAAGAGGACCCGATGACGAGCAATGTCACCTCGCTTCTCCTCAACTACCCGTCTACGGTATCGCTCAATTCCTCCGTTGCGGACGGGATCGCCTGGACGAGCGTTGCCAGCTGGATGGACGAGGACGGCGACCGGATGCAGGACTGGGGCGAGCCGCGCGGACCGTTCTGCATCCTGGCGAGGGAGAGCATGGGCGACGGAACCCTGATACTGCTGTCCGACCCGAGCGTGCTGATCAACGGGATGCGGGAATACATGTCCAACGAGATATTCGCGGAGAACGTCGTCGAGATAGTCTCCTCCGAAAGGGAGACGGTCCTTTTCGACGAGAGCCACCGCGCTTACTTCGATCCGGTGGAGATCACCACGAAGTTCACGGGGTCGATCTCCACGAACGGCAAGGTCGCGATCGTGCTGCTCTCCTTCTTCTTCATGCTGTGGGTAGCGACGGATTTGATCGATAGCGCATTCGCATTCTCGTACCGGAAGGTGAGAAACGTCCTCGCGAGGTTCATCTCGATCTTCCGGAGGGAAAAGAAAGCGGAGGAGGAAGAGAAGGGGATGAGCATAGACGAGCTCGTGGAGGCGGTCTCGGAGAGACATCCGGAATGGAGGAAAGGGCTCATCAGATACGTCCTCGAGGAGAGGGAGAGACACCGAAAATACGTAGAGAGGGACAGGAGATGAGGATTCCGCTGGCGCTCGAACGGAGACCCGATGACCTCATCATCGCCAACGCGATTTCCGCAGCGGTCATAGTGGCCGTATTCACGCTCGAGGATTCCCCGGTGAGATGGATCCTCGGGCTCGTATTCGTCCTGATCCTGCCGGGATATGTGACCACGGCGGCGCTCTTTCCGTCCAGGGAGAGGATAGACTGGATCGAGAGGGGCGCGCTAAGCCTCGGTCTGAGCGTCGCGATTGTCCCCTTGGTCGGCCTCATGCTCAATTACTCGTCCGCCGGGATCAAGCTGTCATCGATAGCCTTCAGCATGGGCGCGTACATCGCCCTACTCTCGGTGATCGCTTACTACAGGAGGATGCAGCTCCCGGAGGAGGAGCGGATGCGGCTCGAGATCTACATCGACCTCGACCTGAGAAAATATCCCATAATCGACAGGGTGCTCATAGTCACGATAGTAGTGGTGCTCATTGCGACAGTGTCCCTGCTGGTCTACGCGATCTCCTCGCCCGGGGGCGGCGAGAGGTTCACGCAGCTCGCTTTGTTGAACGGAGATATGACGGCGAGCGACTACCCGACCGGAAACAACGGCACGGTAATCGTCTGCATCGGCTGCAACGAGGGGGAGGATACCGATTACACGCTGGTGATCGCGCTCGTCGCCGAGGAGAGCCAGAACTACACCTCTTTACGTTACTCCGAAAGCCTCGAGGGATATAACGCGATGGAAATCGGCGAGGGCTTGGCGGTCAATGTCACCGTCGTTGATGGTGACTGGGTAAACAGCTCGTTCTCATACGAGTTTGACGACGCCGGAGTTTTCAAGCTGCGGTTCCTGCTCTACAAGCAGGTAGAGATCGACGGGGCGGAACCATACAGAGAAGTATACCTCTGGCTGACCAACTGACCCCGAGAATTTTCGATAATCGAAATCATGCGATGGCGAGCCAGACCCGACGCAGTATCACGACGAGAAACAGGAACAGCCCCGCGTAGATGAAGAAGTCGAGCCGGTCGCGCACATCGTTCGTGAGAAGGCCGTCGCAGAGCTCTCTGGCAACCAGCAGGCCGATGATCTCGAGCGTGATGAGGACTTCGATTCCCGCGGATGCCGCCATCAGGACGGAAAGCACCGTCCATGCGAGGATTCCGAGGAACAATTTGTGGGTGAGCAACATTCGAATTACCAACCTGGCACTTGCGTGGTGCATCACAGCGACCGTCGATCACCTGCGGCCTGTATTCCGATTTGTCGATACCTGAGATATACATATAGATGATGTGTTTATCGGTTTAGTTCTTTGGAGAATATCCCACCAATGAGGAAGTGATCGATTTGATCAAAGCCAGAAGATCAAATTGTATGAGATTGATATTGACCGTGGCTCTGCTGATTACTCTAATTGCGCCGCTTCTTCCAGCAACGGACGCGGCCGACTCGGATTCCGTGCAGATCCTGTACATCGACGACTACTCGAAATCCGTGAGGGCGGGAGAGAACGCGACCTACAACTGGACAATACGAAGCCTCAACCCGGCCCTCCAGCTTACGGTAAACGTTTCGACGGACGCTTCAGCCGAGCAGTGGTCGTACACGCTGGCTACTCCATCCATAATACTCGAGCCGAGCGGTCTGGCATCCGTCCAGGCGACCGTGACAGCCCCGTTTGAGAGGGGGGACAGATACGACAACCTCACGGTATACCTGTACGTCTACGAGGACTCGCACCTGGTGCAGGTCTCGGCCGTGAACGCCGACACCGCTATACTAGGGGCTTTGGCATCGGCCGAAAAGGTGCTCGGATACTTCGAGAACCCGCTGCCGTCCCCGCTCGACAACGAGTGGGGCGTGTTCTTACTCGACATCGTTATTTGGTTGGTGATCGCCGCCGGCATAGCCTTCCTTCTGGACGGGATCGGCAGGGTGCTGGCAAGGGCGACCGCGTCGATGCTCGAGAAGATAATCATGGGCATACTGAGGACTCCGGTCCTGATCCTGGTATTCATATACGGCATCGTGCACTCCTTGGACGCCCTGCACATGCACATATCCGAGAGCATCAGGGACTCCGTGTACTCGATATACAGCGTAATCGTCGTGATCATCATATTCTATCTGGCGTACAAGATATTCAAGAACGTCCTCGTGTACTACGGGAAGGTCATCGCGAAGAGGACGGCGAGCAAGGTCGATGACATACTCATCCCCGTGGTAGAGAAGGTCGGCATCGTGGTGATCGGGTTCGCGGCCCTCATTTACGCCCTTGCCGCCCTCAAGGTAGACCTGACGGCGTTCGTGCTCGGCGGGACATTCATCTCGCTGGTGATCGCGTTCGCGGCGCAGGAGACGATCTCCAACTTCTTCAGCGGGATATTCATACTTCTGGACAGGCCGTTCAAGGAGGGGGACATCATCATACTCTCGGACGGCGACTGGTGCGAGGTGAGGAAGATCGGCCTCAGGACCACGAAGCTGTTCAGGTACTCCGAGGCGTCGATCATCGCGATCCCGAACAACAAGCTGGTGAACGAGAAGATCGCGAACTTCAGCAGCGCCCCGGACAAGGGGAGGATCATGATGACCTTCGGCGTATCGTACGATTCGGACATCCAGAAGGTCAAGGAGATCATCCGGGAGGTCATAAACAGCTGCCCGTACATAATCAAGGACAACCCGGACCTCACGCCGATCGTGAGGTTCGAGGAGATGGCCAACTCCAGCCTCAACTTCTTCATACTGGCCTGGCTGAACGACAGGGCGGACAGGTTCAACACCAAGGACTTCCTGAACTCCAACATCTTCAGGCGGTTCAACGAGGAGAACATCGAGATACCCTTCCCGCAGAGCGTGGTGCATCTGAGAAAGGAGGACAGCTGAAGTCAGAGCATTATAGAGGATGGTTGAGATGACTGAAAAATCGTATAAGGACGTGACCGTCGGGGACATACTGTCCTCGGCGAGGAGGGTCGCCCCCGCAACTGTAAGGGAGGATGCGGTTTTTAAGGAAGCCGTGGAGGCGATGATAAAGGACTCCGAGACGAGGAAGGTGTATGTGCTCAACGCGGGCTCTAAGCTGATCGGCACGATAACGCTCGAGACGCTCATGAGGCATGCGGGATACAGCCTCGGGGTGAGAAAGACCGGCATCACCTCGTTCCTGAAGATGCTGGGCGAGATCTCGAACGATAAGGTCACGGAGTTCATGTCCAAGCCTATCCGGGTCTACGAGGACGAGCTGGTCGTCAACGTGGCGAAGCTCATGGTGGAGCACCACCTCAACGACCTGCCGATCGTCAACCAGGAAAACGGGATCGTCGGAGAGCTGAACGGGCTCGACATCCTGAGGGAAAGCAAGAAGTACTGGTGATCGTCGCAATCGAACCTGACAGCCATATCAAGTTCGCCAGAAACCATCGCTTCCACTGGAAAGAATGATGATAGGAAGAAAACGCTTAAGAACGAATTATTCGATTCTTTCCGGGCTGATAGATTGTCGTTCGCGCGGAGAGATCGAGTCGTGCTATGTCCCAGCTGCTGGGGCGAGGTGGACCTGGACATCCTTCTGTGCCCCCACTGTGGGGCCGAATTCGAGGTTTTCAGCGATGCTAGCATCTCGTCCAGGCGCGAAAATGGATCCGGAAACGAGGGGTTGCTCAGGATTGTTGCGATTATCGCAATTTCCGTTTCGGTGGCCTTCCTGGCGGTCACATCGTTAATCGAACTCCTGCACAACATTGTCCCGCCACTATCTAGCAATCTGTCGATTCTGATAGCCCTTGCGCTGTGCGGGATATTGATATCGGCTCTGCTGTACGGGATCAACCTTAGGGCAGGAGTCAGGAGCGACGGGATTTCCATCAACAGGCGGCTCGCGCCCTATGTCATACTCTCCCTTTCGGTCTTCTGCTCCACATTATTCGTTATGGCCGAAACGGTCGACTCAATCCTGACGAGATCCGCGGTGATAGCGAACATTGTCTTCATGGTCTTCCTGCTGGTCGGGATCGGCCTATATCTGAGACCTTCAAGCGGTTCGGAAAGACGCGGAGAGGCCAGCTTTTGACCGGGTGTCAGTCTCAAATGCATCATCTTTAATTCTGCCGGCTCACGATTTTAACTGGCATAGAATATATATCCCTGAAGTAATCCCAACCCCGTAATGGGCAAGAAGAAGAAACCTATGATCTTGGTCAAATCTCTGACTAAGAAATACAACAGTTCCAGGAAGCCAGTAATCGACAACCTCAACATGAGCGTCAAGAAGGGGGAGATACTGATCCTCCTGGGTAAGTCCGGGTGCGGCAAGACCACGCTTCTGAATATCATTGCGGGGCTGGATCGCCCGACCTCCGGTGAAGTCTATATCGAGGGGACCCGGATTGACGAGATGACGGAGGACCAGCTCGCGAGGTTCAGGCTGCTCAATGTCGGTTTCGTGTTCCAGGATTATAATCTGATAAATGAGCTGACGGTGCTCGACAACGTCACCCTACCTCTGAAGCTAGCCAAGAATAAGAACCTTGACCGAGCAAAGAAGCTGCTTGATATCTTCGATATTGCGGAACTCGCGGATGAAAAGGCGAACACGGTAAGCGGTGGGGAGGCACAGCGCACGGCGATCGCGAGAGCTGTCGCCAATAATCCAAAAATACTACTTGCAGATGAGCCGACTGGAAATCTTGATAAGGAAAACGAAATCAATGTGATGAACTATTTCAGAAAGGTCCAGGAGGAATTCGGAACCACGATTGTCGTTGCGACACACAATAAATCACTGAAGGATTTCGGAAACTTCTCTTTGGAACTCTTTACTTGATGAGAAATCCAAATTTCAGGGGTATATCCTCATCTTTGACAGTTCAGATCTGAGATGCGAGGCAAACATCGCGTCTTAGGTGTGATGACCGCGTCGATTCCCAGGAAAACGAGGCTTCTCACCTCGTAGAGCTTGCAGGGTGGGTGTTCCGCAGACTCTCACGCGAACGCTTCCGCTGGACCTCAGAACACACTTGGGACTCGATCCCTATGCCCTCTCGACCATCGTCGAAAGGATCTCTTCGCCCTCGCCCGTGTCGATGTCCCTCTTCGCACGTTTCGTCATGATCTTCAACTAGTCCAGCGCCTTCACGCCCTTGATACCAGGTATCCGCTCTCTGACCCGAAGCTCAAGGAGCGAGTACAGAAGATATGCGATGAAACAGATGAACAGGTGCGCCTTGATGTGCTGCTCCGTCCTGTTCCAGATCGGCCGTATCTTGATCGTCTCCTTCGTGATCCTGAACGCCCGCTCGACTGCGTCCCTGGAACGGTGTATCTCGAGCACATCATTGGGTGATACATCGAGCGTGGTCATAAGCCAGTAACGCCCATCTAGTACCTCCTCCTCCTTCAGAACTTGCTGATCGATCTCCCACTTGAGGCGCCTCCCTCCTCTTCCGCCGACGAGGCACCAATCGATCAGCCTCTCGCAGTGGCTCTTCTCGAGAAGGAGGACGATCTTCCTCTCGATGCCGTTCTTC
>OMKS01003353.1_pt1 | contig 12804 bp, 11 predicted proteins | sample 1674721 | NCBI WGS metagenome assembly OMKS01 (sample SAMN06264996, study PRJEB25208) | sediment metagenome | isolation source: hot spring sediment | place: USA: California | collected 2014-09-02 | reverse complement strand
TATATAGCGTTTTGATGGCGAATGATATCCATATATGGGGGCGCACAACCCTGATCTAGAAGTGCGGAATGCAAGTTCAAAATCGGTTATCATGATGTTATCCTCCAATGGGTTTGGTTAAGTACTGCTACCTTTACCTTAACCCATTGGAGGGTCATTTGTCAACCCGTTCTATCTAGCACAAGAGCATACGAGTATTGCACCTGAAATAAGCGATATGCTGTAAGTAGCAAAAAGCCCTGTCTAATACATAGTGTTATCGGAACAAACCAGTATGTCGAATCTAGAATTGTCTTATACAAAAGCAGAAATACGACAGAACATTTTTAGGATGCGAATAGAAAAGAAGTCTCTACTAATATGGGGAGTGGTCGCTTTTATTTTTTTTTCGGCATTGATCCCAACTTCTTGGGTTCCTATTGTCGCGTTACCCCCATTTTACTCAAATGTTATTGTGTTCATTTTAGTCCTTTGTGGTATGTTAAGTTTCTTCCGAAACTTTCTTTTTTCACGTTTGTCGCTAGTACGATATTGGTCGGCTTTAGCTAGTCTGTTATTGTTCATAACTTTTTTGGGTGTAATTACCAATGATGCGCTGAAAAGTATCCCATCTTTTATAAGTCTTATATGGCCGATTCTCATCTTAATAAGCGTTCCTTCTTTGTGTTTCTCAATCGCTGAAAATTTAAAGCATGATTTTGTTCGTATTCTCTCTCGTTTGGCAGTAGCTATAACCTTTATTGTAGTAATTTATGGCATAGCTAGTGTTTTGGCACCAAGATTAGGTTTTCGCGGTGGGATACTAACGGGATGGAATGAAGCACGTTTAACAGGTCCCTTGGGAAATTCTGCAATTTTGTATGTCGTTTTCCTGCCCACAGTTGGTTATTGGACCTCCAAGATGCAAAAGGGTAATAAATACGCCCGCTATGGAATATTGATTAACGTTCTGGGATTGATTATGACCTTCGCGCGAGCTGCTTTTTTAAGTTTAGGACTTTGGGCATTTTGGCTTATCTTCGCAAACAAGAAGATTTCTGTTTCACAAAAATTAACTATTATTGTTATTCTTGTTTATAATTATTGTTGTCTCTGTGTTTTTGTTTGTTAATGAATTACCAATCGCGTTGAGAGTTGGAATTAAACTCTTCATACTAATTATTTTCCCATTTATACTTTTACCGCTGAGATTTTACGAAGAAATAGAATTATTGCGGATCAAACAATCGTGGGTAAAGTGGAGAAATCCCAAGAGGTGGAGAGATAATTTCAAGCAGATAAAGCCGTAGTTTATTACACAGCTTTCAATTTTTCTGTTCTATCAGCAATTTTAATTTTTTCGATCAACCCGTCAATATCGCCTTCCATTATTTCGGATAGATTATAAAGTGTTAAACCAATTCTATGATCAGTTACCCTGTTTTGTGGAAAATTATATGTTCGAATTTTATCACTTCTGTCGCCGCTTTTAACGATTGTTTTTCTTTGTTGTGCAATATTACTGTTATGTTCTTGAAGTTTCATATCATACAGTCTTGCTTTAAGAACTTTCATTGCTTTTTGACGATTCTTAAGCTGCGATCGCTCATCTTGACATTGAACAACAATTCCGGTTGGAATGTGAGTAAGTCTAATAGCAGTTTCAACTTTGTTAACGTTTTGTCCACCGGCGCCGCCGCTTCTGTAAACATCAACTCTAATGTCATTCGGATCAACATCAACCTCGACATCTTCTGCTTCAGGTAGAACCACAACAGATGCAGCAGAAGTATGTACTCTGCCGCTCGCTTCAGTTTCGGGAACGCGCTGAACTCTATGAACGCCGCTTTCAAATTTTAAATTACCGTAAACACCGTTGCCTGTAATATTTAAAACTGCTTCCTTAACAGCACCCATAGCACCTTCATTAATATCTATTAATTCATATCTCCAACCTTTAATTTCTGCATAACGAGTATACATTCTTAACAGGTCCGCAGCAAAAAGTCCGGCTTCATCTCCGCCGGTACCGGCACGGATTTCCATAATTGCAGGTTTATCATCATCGGGATCCTTGGGAATCAATAAAAATTTTATTTTCTCTTCGAGTTCTTCTTTCTTTAATTCTAAATCTTCGGTTTCGGATTCGGCAAATTCAATTAATTCTTTATCCTTAGAGGTTTCTAATATTTCCTTATTCTCATTAAGATTATTAATTACGGTTTTATATTCATCATAAGCTTCAACAATATCTGCAAGATGACTTCTCTCTTTGCTTAGCTTAATCAATTTTTCTTGATCGTTTAAATTAGCCGGATCTGAAAGTTGTTCGTTTATCCTGTCAAATTTTGCTTTTACTTCTTTTAACTTCTCGTATAATTCCATTACTGCCTCAAAAATAGGAATCAAATATAGCAAAGTTGAATTGTAAAATCTAAGTTGTTATTTAGGTTAGCTTTCTCAATAAGTTCAGGTATTCAATTTGCTTTTTAACAGGGGGTACATCATGAAAAAGATATTTATCAAAATCAGTTATACCGAACAAATCAAAGATTCTGTTCAATGTTGTAAACATTGGTTCTTCCGGGTATTCATTGTCGCGCAGATAGTGAATCAATTTCAGAGTTTTAAATGCATCAAACCATAATTTTTTTTGATGATTTAATTGTTCAACTGTAGCTGCGTTTTCAATAATTTTATTTAAAGCCGATTCAAATTGGTTATTTATCAAAAATTCATATAAATCTTTTGAAATCGTTTTTACCGTCCTTAAAATTTCGTTAGGATCATTTGTTCTTTCATTGCGATATACATTTAAAAATTCCTTAAGAACCCAAAACGAATCTGCATTATACAGAACGTATTCATCACGCACTTTTTTATGATAACGTGTGATTCTTTGTCCCGTACCAAAAGGTACACGCCAAGATTTTCTCGATGATGGATAAACCGTTGTAGTATTAATAGACTTAATATCTTCAAGCTTAGCCGCTTTCTCTAAAAAATAAAAATCTTCGCCTGCTTTTTTCTTGTTCATCCCACCAATTTTTGCGTATGCAATTGGACTAACGGTAATACACGATCCTATTGAATGATAAGCGTAAGGTGATTTTGCTAATTTTAATCCTAACACATAATAGCGAAGAAAAATTTCATAATTTATAATTGCTTCGTTATCGAGTTTGTGCTCATATTTAATCACTGCCGTATGATTATTATCATCATAGTATTTTTGAATTTCGGTTAAATAATTCGAATCAACTTCACAATCGGCATCCAAGCATACAATTGCATTGCCTTTTTTAGAATAATCAAAATAATATAGAGCTTGATCCATACCTATCTTTCTTGCAAGTCCGACCCCGGCATATTTAGCCGGTAAATATTTATTCTCAGATGCAGCATCAACAAAATCAATATTCAATCCGTACTGATTAGGTTCACTTTTTAGCTTCCGCAAAAACTCAATTGTTAGAATATTTTCTTCAATAACTTCTTTTTCGTTCTCATCAGAATTATTTACAACAAATAATATCAGTGTGCTTTTAATTGCCGATGTTTCATTTTTTGACAAAGAGGAAAGTAATTTCGGAATGTTATCAAGTTCTTTAATTACAGGCACAACTACTACAGTTTGAAAGTATTTCTCTCTATTCTGTACCAACCATTCTTTTTCAACTTTTTTATTAAGGTATAGTTCAATCTGCTTAGGAATAAAATCATTCATTAACATTTCCCTAAATATTCTTTTTCAATCAATTCTTTTGCTTGATCAAAATCAGCGCCTTTTAGCCAATGAATTTTTAATCCTTCCTTTTCTATTTTTCTAAACCAGGTCATTTGTCTTTTAGCAAATTTATGAATTGCACTATTGAGCTTTTGGTACATATCATTATAGTTAATTTTATTTTGCAAAAATAAACTTACATACTTATACTCAAGCCCGAAGAATTTGAGTTTTTCATGTGATACTCCTTGCTTTAACAATTCTTCAACTTCTTCTATCATACCGTATTTAAGTCTTTCTTTCAATCTTGTCGTTATTCTTTCTTTTATTTCATCTCGATCGAGATAAACCCCGATAACTAATGAGTGTATTTTATTGGAAGGATTAGTTTTTTGTGTTTCGGATTCTTCAATCAAAATTGCTCTTATAATTCTTTCCTTTTCAATAGTGTCTGTGGTATTGTGTAATTTTCTTTTTGCTTTCGCAAGAATTTTTCTTAAGGAATCATTATCAAGTTTTGATAATTCTTTAGCTCTAAGTGAATTGAAATCAACATCTGTAAGATTGTAATTGCTCAAAATCGAATTAAGGTAAAGCCCGGTACCGCCAACCATAAACGGTATTTTTTTATTTCTCTTAACTTCATTATATGCTTTGTGAAAGTGGCTGGTAAACTTGTATAAATCAAATTCTTCCTTTGGTGAAATAATATCAATCAAATGATAAGGAATTTGAAAATTATCAATAAAGTAATCGGCAAGATCTTTCCCTGTCCCGATATCCATGCCTATATATACCTGGCGTGAGTCAGCCGAAATTATTTCGCCGTTAAATTTATATGCAAGTTGTACTGCTAATTTAGTCTTACCTACGGCTGTAGGTCCAAGAATAGTTATTAAATTGTATTTCATTATACCACATTGTTACAATGCAGAAGCAATAGGAAGAGTAATTTTGAAAGTTGCGCCTTCACCCAAATTACTTACAACAGAAATTTTACCAGAATGACTTTCAACAATTTTTTTTGTTATTGTAAGTCCTAAACCGGTACCCTCTTTCTTTCCGTGAGTCATAAATGGTTCAAAAACTTTAGTAAGGAGACTTTCCGGAATGCCGAGTCCGCTGTCTTTAATAGATATCACAACATTATTACTTTCTTGTTTCGTAGAAATTTCAATGCTGCCACCGTCCGGCATAGCATCACATGCGTTTTTAATAATATGATTATAACATTGAAAAAATTCTTTGCTGTCTATTTGAACCTTTACGTCTTTATCAAATTTATTATTTATAGTCGAATTTCTGGATTTGACAAAAGACTCTAATCTTTCGCCAAACTCTTTCAGAGTATCATTTAAACTAACCCGCGATGTTCTTAATACTGCCTTGCCTTCAGAATAGTTGGATGTAGTTTGAACTAAATCGGCAACTTGAGTTAGTTGTTCCAAAATCATTTCAACAATTTGTGCGGCATCTTTATTAAGCTCTTTGGACTTAAGATGTTCAGCATATCTTTTACTAACGAGAACCGGTTTTTTAATATCTTGGATTAAGAAGTTTGTCATCTTCCCTAACGATTGAACACGTTCGGTTTGTAAGAGTCTTTCAAGCATTTCTGCATTTTGAAGTGCAAGCGAACATTGAATTGATATAGCACTTAAAAATTCCTCGTCCATCTCTGAGAAACTTCCATTCTTACTATTTAGTAATTGAATAACCCCAACAATTTCATCTTCCCGGTTTTTCAAAGGGAAGCATAACATGCTGTGAGTTTTGTAACCGGAAGCTCTATCATAATCCGACTTAAATCTTTCATCCTTAGTAGCATCTTCAATATTAACAGTCTCACGATTTTGGGCAACCCAACCCGCCACACCTTCCCCCATACTAAGCCGGATTTCCCGCATCTCGTTACCCATTACTACTTTAGACCAAAGTTCTTTTTTTTCTTTATCTACAAGATAAAGTGTTCCTCTATCCGCATCGGTTAGATCAATTGCGACGTTGACAATGTTCTGTAATACATCATCAATCTTTATGTTTGAGTTTACTAACTGAGCTGCCTTAATTATTTTCTTCAACTGTTCTGATTGCAATAATACATTAGATGTCTTTTGGTTTTTTATCACATTTTGATGATTATTAATTTTTTCCTCAAAAGATTTTTCATTAAACGGTTCTTCTTCTAAAATTTCTTCCTCTTGACTGATATAAAGATCACTGATATCTTCATCAATAACATCACTTGTTAATTCATCGGGGAACTCAGGTGTAGTTTCTTCTATAATGTTTTTCTCATCGTTGTCTTGTTCATCAGACTTTTCTTCCGCGAGTTTTTCACCATTAGCTTCATTAAAAGCCTTAAAGAAAGCTTCATCAAAATCAGTTAACTTTTGTGGTTTTTCCTCTAATTCTTCTTCCTGTGAAGAAATTGCGGCAATTGATTCGTCATCTAATTTTAGGTAATCGTCTTCTGATTGTTTTTCAACTTCATCATCAGGGAAAAGAGGTTCTTCATCTATTTCGCTTTCTTTTTTTTCTTCTTTTGAGCTTTTGATTTTTTCTTCAGCAGGTAATTTTTCAAAAGGCTCTTCTAAATCTTCTTCATAAAGCGCGGCATTTTCTTCTATTGTTGTATCAAGTTTATCAATTAAATCGTCTTTCAAGCTTTGTTCAAAAGAAGCTACGTCAGTTTTTTTACTTCTTTCTTTCGATGGCTGAACAGGTTTTTCATCTTTAGCCGCTTCATCAGTATCTGATTCGTCAGGTTTATACACATCTTGCGGTTCAATATCCGAAAAATTAAGGAGATTGGTTTTAATCATGTGGTTCTGTTCTATTAACTTGTTTATCTCATCTTCTGTAAACGAGATAAGATAACAATCGCGAAGTGCGACAGCCGTGGAAGTACGCGAAGTCTCTTCTGCCATTTCATCGTAACCAAAAAAATCATTCTCACCAAAAATAAATGACTTAGTTGAACCAAGTAGTTTTTTCTTTAATAAATTTATTTCACCGCTGACTACAAGAAAAATATTATCGGTAGGATTTTCTTCACGAAATAGAATCTCGCCTTCTTTTAAAGTTTTTAGTTCACCTTTGATTTCGGAAAGATCCATTTCTTGTAAATCAATATCTAAGAATAATTTATTGTTTTGAAGGGCAATATAAAATTGATTTTCCATTCCGATTTCTATTCTTAGTTAGAAAGTAAATTCTAATGTGATATTTCCACACTTATGTCTTTAAAAATACGATAAAACTAAACAAAGATTAACAAAAAACTAATGTAATTGCAATGTATTACCGTTCAATTTTAGTTTTATATTTGTTCTTTATACTCTTTTGCTGCGATAGATTGTCCTAATTCAATTTTGTAGTTAGTTTCTCTAATAAGTAAATTTCGTTTCAATTTTTACACAATTTATTCTAGTTGAATCTTTTTATTAAATCAAACATCAAATTAAATGAGCGAAGAATTACTAATACAGAAAGCTCAAAACGGTGATAGAGCCGCATTGGCACAGCTTGTAAAAAATTACGAGCAGACTGTTTATAATTTTTCTTTTAAGATTTGCCGTAACAAAGAAAAAGCCGAACATACTATGCAGGAAACTTTTTTAAGCATGGTTAAGAACATCGAGCAATTCAGCGGTAAATCAAAATTGTCAACATGGCTTTATACCGTTGTCTCAAACAATTGTTTAATGCTCGCACGTTCACAAAAAAAGCATGAGTATAGTTCAATTGATGACGAAGATAATTTGATCTCCGAAGATAATATTGCTGATTGGAAAATAACGCCGGATCAGATTTCAGAGAATATTGAGTTAAAAAATATTCTTGATGACGCAATACAAAATTTGCCTGCAGATTATCGAGTTGTTTTTCTTTTGCGGGATGTTGAAGGTTTATCAACAGAAGAGACAGGCAAAATTACAGAACTTTCAATTCCGGCAGTTAAATCAAGACTGCATAGAGCGAGAGCATTTTTAAGAAATGAATTGAATAAAAAACTAAGTTATGAGTACTGAAAAAGCTACATGTAAAGAAGTAATGAATCACATTTGTGATAACTTAGGTGAAGACCTTGATTCGCCGCGATGTGTTGCAATCAAATCTCATCTAGACAGTTGTGATTCTTGCAAAAAATATTTCACAAGTGTTGAAACCACGATTCAATTCTACAAAAAGTATAACGTTGAAGTTGATGATAATACACACAAACGTCTTCTTGATTTTCTTGGTCTTGAAGATTAAGTAAATCATATCAGGTTTGATAAATCTCCATATCAAAAAACAAAAATGAAAATTTAATGGAAAACGTACATTATTATAATACAACGGTTAAATGGACGGAAGGAAGAAAAGGTGAATTAATAGAACCGACAATGCCGACAATTGAAGTAGCAACTCCCCCGAATTTCCTAAAGGAGTTCCGAGTACATGGACACCAGAGCATCTTTATGTCGCATCAGCTAATATTTGTTTGATGACAACATTTTTAGCAATTGCGGAAAATTCTAAACTGAACTTTAAAAGTTTTGAATGTGACGGAGTTGGTAAATTAGAAAAAGTCGACGGTAGATTTATGATTTCCGAAATAGTTTTAAAACCGAAAGTTATTGTTACCGAAGAAAAAGACATAGAGCGTGCGGAAAGAATTATAGAAAAAGCAGAAAACCATTGCTTAATATCAAATTCAATGAAAACAGAAATTAAACTTGAAATGGAAGTAAGTGTGTAAATTCATTTCATGTATATGATGTAAGACAGTTTCCTCAGTTCTTTGTTTATGAGGCAATTCGTCCTACATACAAAATTCTCTTTTAGCTTGAATATAATTTAAATTTTTTGGACATTTGTGCATTCGGAATGCATATTTGTCCAAAATGAATTTTATAAATCGTATACTAGAAACTAAATTAAAATCCTCAATTAAAAACTATCCAATTGTTGCAGTAATAGGTCCGCGTCAATCCGGTAAAACTACTCTTGTAAAAAATCTATTTCGGAATTTTGCATATCAAAATTTGGAGGCTCCTGATACAAGACTTTTTGCTGAGAGTGATCCAAGAGCTTTCTTAGAATCTTCGTATAAAGATAAAGGTCTTATTATTGATGAGGCTCAAAAAGTCCCGCAATTATTTTCATACTTGCAGGTGATTGTTGACGAAAATAAAAATGCTAAAGTAATATTAACAGGATCACAGAACTTCTTACTTCATGAAAGGATATCTCAAAGTCTTGCCGGAAGAATTGGGATTTTAAGATTGTTGCCTTTTAGTTTTGCCGAAATAAAATACAAATATAGTTGTGAAAATTTTGCTGAATATATATTGAATGGCTTCTACCCCCCCATTTATGATAGAAATATTTCACCGGGTGATTGGTATCAAAACTATATTCAAACTTATTTAGAAAGAGATGTCAGACAGTTAAAAAATATTTTTGACTTAACTAACTTCACAAATTTCTTAAAATTATGTGCCGGTAGAATCGGTCAGTTATTGAATATAACTTCTCTTGCAAATGACTGCGGTATTTCCGTAAACACGGCAAAATCTTGGCTTTCTGTACTGGAAGCAAGTTTTGTAATTTTCTTGCTAAAACCATATCACAATAATTTCAATAAAAGAATTACAAAATCACCAAAACTATATTTTATTGATGTTGGTCTTGCATCATCATTACTTGGATTAAAAAATACAAACGACATATTACACTACCACTCAATTGGAAGTATTTTTGAAAATTTAATCGTTAGTGAAATCTATAAGAAGTATTACAATATTGGTGAACTTCCAGCAATATATTATTGGCGAGATAAAACTGGAAGAGAAATTGATCTAATCTTGGAATTTAAAAACAAAACCAAGGTTGTTGAGATAAAAGCCGGAAAAACAATAAACGAAAATTACTTTTCCGGTATTGATACATGGCTTAAAGTTTCAAGAGACAAATCAAGCGAAGCATATCTAATTTACGGCGGTAATGAAAATCAAAAACGAAGTATCGCTGAAATTCTTTCCTGGCAAAATGTAAACTTGATATTTGATAAAAAATAATTGTTTCTTATAAGGCAGATATTATTTCATTAAACTTAGCAAGCGCTTCGTCAATTTTATCAATATCTTTTCCGCCGGCTGTAGCCATATGCGGTTTGCCACCGCCGCCTCCGCCGACAAGTTTAGCAACTTCACCGACTATTTTGCCTGCCATTAACTTTTTATCTTTTATTAAATCATCGGTAACAACGCAAACCATTTGCACTTTGTCTTCAACTTGTGAAATTAAAAATCCAACACCGGATTTCATTTTATTGCGAAGTTCATCTCCCATTGATTTTAATTCATCCATACCGGTTACTTCTACTTTGCCTTTAAAGATTTTTATTCCGTTTACTTCTTCGGGATTGGAAATTATATCATCAATTCCGCCCAGTTTTTCTTCAAGCTGAAGTTTTGCAATTTCTTTCTCTAATTTCTTTTTCTCTTCCAGCAACTCATTTATTCTTTGTTCTGAGTTCCGAATTCTGAGTTCTTGCTTCTTGATGTACTCTTCAACACCGTGACCGGTTACGGCTTCAATTCTTCTAACGCCGCTTGCAATGGAAGATTCACTAATAATTTTGAACAAACCAATCTGCGATGAATTTTTAACGTGTGTTCCGCCGCAGAACTCCATTGTATAATCACCGAATTGAACAACATTAACCTTATCGCCGTATTTATCACCAAAGAACATTAATGCACCCATTTTTTTTGCTTCCTCGAACGGTGTGTCTTTGTGATGAGTCATAGGGATATTTTGAAGAAGTTTTTCGTTTACTATATCTTCAATTTTTTCCAGTTCTTCATGTTTTACTTTTTCGAAATGTGTGAAGTCAAAACGCAATCTATCCGGACCAACATAAGAACCGGATTGCTGAACATGATTTCCTAAGACTTCACGAAGCGCACGATGCAAAAAATGTGTTGCCGAATGGTTCCGCATTATATTATTTCGATTTTTCTTGTCAACCGAAAGTACTGCTTGTCGACCAAGTAAAATATTATGATTTGGTTTTCTTTCTATGACGTGCACAACAGCATCATCATTTTTATATATATCAACAACATCGTATTTTATTTGACCAAACATGATTTGTCCAGTATCATTGACTTGGCCTCCTGATTCTACATAAAAAGGTGTTTCGTCGAACACTAAATGCACGAATTCAGTTTCATTCTTAATAGCTGTAACATGACTTCTTATTGATAGTTTATCGTATCCAACAAATTTAGTGGGACCTTTTCTATTCACTACAAAACCATTCCAGTCACTTAACCGACCCACCCAGACAAAAGCAGAATTAATTGATTTAGATAACTTTCTTGATTTTCTTTTCTGCTCATTCATCAATTTGTTGAAACCATCTAAATCAATTTTTAAATCTTGCTCACGAGCCATTACATCTATCAGATCAATAGGAAATCCATATGTATCATACAATTTGAAAACATCTCTTCCGCCTAAAATAATATTGTCAATCTCATATGATTTATAGAACTCCTTTGTAAGTTCCCTTGCGTAAACTTTATTTAACTCTTTTCCATTTCTATCTATTATTATTATTTTCCAATCCCTCTTATCTTCGTCAAAAACATTATATGAACTTAATTGCTTATCGCGCTCCAAAGCTTCGTGAAATCTTTTTGCGACAACATTTGAATATTCTTCAAGCCCATTGTCTAAAGTTCTATTAAAGTTCTCTTCCTCGGCTTTGATAATTTTCTTCACATTTGCTTTTTGATCTTTGAGTTCTGTGAAATAGTAACCCATGTTATCAACAACAGTATCAACCAACTTGTATAAGAATGGCTCTTTCAAATTAATATTTCTTCCGTAACGTGCTGCACGTCTTAAAATTCTGCGTAGTACATAACCTCTTCCTTCATTGCTGGGAGTTGCACCATCGGCAATTGCAAATGTTAATGTTCGAACATGATCTGCAATTACACGCATTGCAATTTGATGTTCGTTTACTTTGTATTTTATTCCGCTAAGATCTTCAATCGCTTTAATAATCGGAGTAAAAACATCGGTGTCATAATTTGAAGATTTACCTTGAAGAACAGCACAAACTCTTTCGAATCCCATCCCGGTATCAACATGTTTCGCGGGAAGATCATGAAGTTTACCGTTCTCATCTCTATTGTTTTGAATAAAAACGAGATTCCAAATTTCAATACATTTCGGATCGCCGGCGTTTACCCATTTGGGATTATCATAATCGTCGCTAACATTTATGTGAATTTCCGAACAAGGACCGCACGGACCGGTATCTCCCATTTCCCAAAAATTATCTTTCTCATCAAAACGTAAAATGTGATTGGGATTTATGTCTGTTTTGGTTTTCCATACTTCATAAGCTTCATCGTCGGTTCTGTAAACCGTTGCCCATAATCTTTCTTTAGGAAGTTTCCAAACATCGGTTAATAACTCCCAAGCCCATATGATTGCTTCTTCTTTGTAATAATCACCGAACGACCAATTGCCGAGCATTTCAAAAAAAGTATGATGATAGGTATCGTGTCCAACTTCTTCCAAATCGTTATGCTTACCGCTTACACGAATACATTTTTGAGTGTTAACTGCTCTTTTATATTCACGCGAGCCAGTTCCAAGAAAAACATCTTTAAATTGATTCATACCGGCATTTGTAAATAATAAAGTCAGATCGCCATGCGGAACAACCGGTGCGCTGTCAACAATTCTATGTTCTTTTTCTTTGAAGAAGTCTAAAAATGATTGTCTAATTTCTTTCGAAGTCATAAGTGCCAAAGCTAATTTTATTGAAAGGCAAATATAAGAAAAAGGGAAACAAGACGGCTATTCGTGAATAAATAAAGCTTTACAATTATCGTATGCTGGCTTACCGGATAAATTGGATACAAAAATTACCGATTAATTTTTTATCATCTCATTCCAGTCCGTTAGCGAGCGGATTGGAAATCGCTTCATGAATGCATTAATCTGACTGCTTAGATTTACCAGACACAAAAAAGACGTGAAATGAAAATCAAAAAATTATGCCGCGAATTCGCGAATGAAAA
>OMKS01003347.1_pt1 | contig 12823 bp, 21 predicted proteins | sample 1674721 | NCBI WGS metagenome assembly OMKS01 (sample SAMN06264996, study PRJEB25208) | sediment metagenome | isolation source: hot spring sediment | place: USA: California | collected 2014-09-02 | reverse complement strand
CCCCTCATTGGTTACGCCGTAGCTCATTATGGTACTCCAGTTTCTAATCCGACAATTCCGTATATGGTATTCACCGCGAATGTTATGGTAAGCGAACGTAGCGATATATTGTATTCTGATTGATATTCCAGTATTTCAAGCACACCTGGCGTTTCGGCAATCGTAGCCTTAATTATTCCATCGATTATTGCCATGTCAGGATTTTTCACGGCGATGAAATCATAGTATCGTATCCCCTGCGTGCCGTCAAGAAACCATTCATTAAAAAAGAACAGCAACCGTATTTTTAAGTGCTGTTTAACACTGTCCGCGCCATCTACAATTGAAATATCGTAATTGTCTGTTTTCAAGTCGTGTGTGTCTATATCAAGAAGTAAGTCTCTCATATTGCATCAACCTTATCTTGTCCAGCCGTGTTTATTTGTAAGGTTGTTTTAATGACACATTCCGCACCGTTCGGAAACGTGCCGGATATAAATTGTTCGTCCGATTCCGCATCTTCCATGACAAGAGATTCACCGTCAGCCTTAACTTTTTTCGTGTTTCCAGAGATACCAACAAATACCGAAGCTGTCTGCGTACATAAAACAGGCCCTTGCTTTTCCGACAATCCCGCCACCGTAGCCGTAATATTTTTATACACCATGTTGCCGCCGGTCTTAACCTTATGCGCTAATTTACTCGGCGCTACCGGGTGTATCTCCGGGTTTATCGCAGGCGTAAATGCCGATAAATTCGAGTTGCTGTATTTTAAGGTTGCCGTTTCACAGACTAATTTCATAATTGCCGTTTCGTAAATTAACTACCTGATTCCACCGTCAGATTCCCGTCATTTATATTCACCGTGCCGCCCTTGTCTATAACTATTGTAGCCTTGTGATACTGTATCTGCATTTTATCGGACACCGCAGGACTGGCCTCGGAAAACGGATACATACCAGGGATGAATACCGCATCAGACAAATCAAATTTCCTGCTATACACGGAATCCGTTACGCCGCCCTTAGACAGCCACCTATCAAGGGAACGCTCACAGAATATAATCAAGCCCGTGTCGCCGACTTCCAGCGGGAAGGTAATGCTTGCCGTCGCAGAACGCGGAAACACAACAGGCACGCCGGCCACAACTGGAAAATCAACCTCCGTACCGTCGGAATACCTGCGACGAACAAGCGGCTTGACGTTTGCTCTCTGCTTGTCGTATTCGTACTTCTCCACCTTGCCGGGCATGGCCGTATGGACATCAGATAATACCGAGTCTATAAATAGCCCAAGTGTATGCGCTATTGATTTTTTATTCATGAGTTCAAATCCCGTATACGCATTTTCGTAGTCCAAACATCTCCATGCGTATCGCCTGTGTGCGTAATGTCGTGTATTTCAAACTGTGCCGCCGGTGAAATCTCTCTGCTCTCAACTTCGATAATGTCCGCAGGCTCGGCCTTCGGCTGCAATAGCGCCTCAATTTCCCACCCGATAAACGTCTTTTCCGGGTCGTCAAGATCAACGTCGCGTATTCTTACTGGACTATTTATCAACCCTGAATCAGAATTAAGCCGTATCGCCACAAGAGCTGATGACCGTTTTTTCCGCGTGATTTTCAGCTCGTTATTCTGCACGCTCCAATTAAAATCAAGGTCGGCGCTTAGTTTATTCATCGCATCGGTGGCAAAGCCCTCGAATGAAAACCCATTGTTAAAAATCATCTCTGGCAGCTCTTCAATAATCGAAGTCGCCCGTTGTAACGGCAAACCAATCTTGCTTATCAATTCCTGAACGACTACCCGTGCATCTGTTCCCTGCTCGAATGACAGATTTACAACGCTCGTTCTTATCGCGTCCTGCCCGTCGCTTGACTCTATGCGCGTGGTTATCGTAGGTGGCATTATGTCATGCGCAATATTAGTCATATTGCCTATATATATGACCGGCAATTCGCCTTGCGCGGCGTATCCGGCGCGAAGTATGGCGAGTTCTCCGGGGGCAGAACGTATTTTATTCCTTGTGCCGGTAGACAGATTCGATACTTCAATGGTCGCGCTGTTCGGTTCATCGGTAATAGATTTATTTACGGTAAACGCTATGCGGAAACCGTCAAGCATCAGACCTTCTTCTTGATACCGACCTATCTGCAAATTTGCGCGGCGCTCATAGAGCATTGTATTCGTCCTCCGACATATACGCTAATACTAATTTACGATCTCCGGTAAAATCGTCGTATTTTATACGGTCGCGGTTTGTGTCAATGTTTGAATCATAAACAATAAACATGCCGTGAGGTATGTCCCTCGCAATATACTGAGTTGTCAGTCTGTAAAAAGGAACCAGCTTTATCCCCATTATGAGCGGTTCCCTTGACCTATCAAAAAAACTCATTGTCCAGAATGAGCCGCGAACATTCCAGTACATTGCTAATTTGTAAGGGCGATTGTCGAGAACAACGTCCATTTCAAACGCCGGTAAATCAGGTATAGGTATCTGTACGATAGACATATATCACGCTTCCGGCACTGGAGAACTAAAATCAAATTCTTTTGACTTTTTTATTTTTTCGCCAAAAGAATCAATGCCGCGTCGCAATATTGTGCGGTCATCAATTTCCTTCGGCTGTTCTTGCCCGAGTTCGGCCTTCGGCGGAGCCTGTTTTCCTACGCCCTCGCCTCCGCCGGACTTCTCGACGGTATGAGTTATCGGCGCGGTAGCGGAACGCACCCTGCGGAGCTTCACAAACTCAGCAGAGAAACGTAATGCTTCGCCGGTAGTCGCGTCGCGTGGAATATGCAAGTTAGTCATAACCATATCCGTATATACCCGTAGACCAGTTATTATATCCACAATCACAGGCTCGCGGAGCGAATAATTAAATCGTCCGGCTTCCGTCTCCGTGTCGGAATACCCGGCAAAGGACATAAGTATATTTAGCGCCGACTGTAACTTTGCCGTGCCTTCTTCTTTTTCGGTTAGATACCGGCGCAACCCGCCAAGCCATTTCACCGGCGCATTAGTGATAAATCCGTTTAGCGATAATTTCTCCGGGTTCGGCCTTGCATGGTCGGTGACAGGCATACCGTCCTCAACCGGATAGCTCGTTACTTCAGTCGTATATTCGTGAATTTCGCTTATGGCCGCGTCAAGCTCAAGCAGCACCTGATCTGTCTGCCGCTTGAGAAATTTTGTCGTTTTCCGATTGAAAAGTAAATTTATAGCTTGCCTTACCGCCATTTTACCGCCTTATAGAGCGCTCTAAGTCCTTGATAAAAACCATTGACATTTCCTCCGCGTGTATTTCTGCCTGTTCCTTCCATTGCTTCCTGTCCTCCGGCGTACCTGTACCGTGAAACTCATAATTGCTGTGTAAATTAAGCACAATTCCACCGCCGCCGGGCATAGCTGGCATCATACCCGACAAGTCTGGCTCTAATCTGCCGCGCATCAACTCCGCGCCCTCGGTCAAATGCTCAGCGCCCCGATACAAAGCGCCTATCACCGGAACGCCGCGTATCCAGCCTGCTATGCGGTTTATCGCAGACTGGACATCACCGACGAAATTAGCCAGCCTGCCGCCCATGTCCTCCCAAAACGTCGTCCAATCGCTCGTCAACTGCTGAACAAAATTGTATAGCCTGCCGCCCATGTCCTCCCAAAAATCACTCCAGAGTCCCCACATCTCTTTTACAAAGTCCACAAGCAGGCCAAGCCCGGACGGTCTGCCCTGGAAGTATCCGGCTACATCCTCAATCAGTATCAGTATCAGGCCTATCGCCGCTGCGATAAGCGCAAATTTAATTGTCAGCGGCAGCAAGGCAAGCGCCATCTTCCCGAAAGCCACAAGCGCGGCCTTGCCGACAAGTCCGGTAGCGAGCTGAATTAACACCATAGTTTTCAGCACCGATGATAACCCTATCAGCAACGGGCCTAATGCCGCAAGGACAACCGCCATGATGATAAGCGTTGTTTGCAGCCATTTTGGTATAGTTTTCAGCCATTTTGCAAACCTCTCTAATGTATCAGCAACGCGCTGAAACGCTTTATCGAGCTTAAGCGTGTCAATAATTATCTTGCCAATAGCGATGCGTATTCTGTAAATGGCATTGCCGATATTTACAAATGCCGCAACAGTAGTTTTGTCCATGTCCTTTGCGAGGTTGTAAAATTCACCGCCTTCAGACGTTACCCTACGGAATGCAGCTTCTAAATGTTTGAACTCAACTTTGCCTTCCTCAATCATTTTTTTCATTACATCCGGGTGCATACCCGTAGCCGCAGCCATTTCTTCCGCAAGGTCTAAGCCAGCCGCCTGAAGTCGTATAACTTCCCGGCTTTCAACCTTATTTCGAGTCATTGCCCGGCCATAAGAATATGCCAATTCGTCAAGACCTATTTTGCCGGTAGCTGCGATATTGGCAAGCATACTCATGGTGTCAAGAACATCGTCTGCCGCAAGGCCAAGCCCGAACAGCGTCCGGGTTGCTTCCTGCACCGGCTTTATTCCCATGCCGGATTGTCTCTGCACATCCCACATGCGACGGACAAAATCATCAACATCCGCGCCTGCGCCGAGAAACCGGCCAAGCGCAACGTTCATCTGTTCCATTTCGCCCGCAGCCATTACGGATGCAGCGCCAACACCGACAATCGGAAGCGTCAGCCTGAACGTCATCTGCTTTCCGGCCTTGCCTATGCCGTCGGCAATTTTCTCTATATTCTTGCCGAGAGATTCGGTTTTCTTGTGTATTTCGCCAATGGCCCGGTCGTATTTATTAAAAGCCGACGGGTCAAAGGAAAAACCGAGTTTTGTTATCAGTTCGCGGATTACCATTTATTTCTTTCCAGCCTTTTTCAAGATTGTATTCTCAATGGTTTTCTGCATTGACAATACGGCATTAGCCCTCATTATATCATCAAGACTCCATGTCGTTTCTAACTCGCTTAACGTTGCAACATTTCCCATGACAAGCCGCCATACCTCCATTTCCTCAGCCAAACTTTCATCTAAATTCTTGAGCAGAGACGTTATACTTGCGTCGGAATCTTCACTTGGCTGAGAATGTTTCCAATACCGACGTTCTCGAAAAAATCTTCATACTGCACTTTCAGCGAAAACCAGAACACTTTATACATGAACAGCAATTCGCCGCCAAAAATCATGTCAAATGACACAGGGGTAATTTCAGCCCCGTCTATTCGTGTTCCCGATAGCGTTTCGAGTATGAGAGATTCGTATTCGTCAGGGGCAAGATGTTCCGCCAGCTTTTCAAGTGCGCCGCCGACGTGTGCTGCCGATATGTCAAATGATGTACCGGCAGACACACGCTTGCTTTTTTTTTCGGCAGGTAATGAGTCAAATAATTTCCCCATTACAGGCGCTGCAATTTTTATTAGCCTCGTTTTCAGGCGCAAAGCCCTACGTCCCGGCAGTTGTGTAACGGAGACTGTCTTGCCGTCAATCGTCTCCGTGCGTGTTTTAATCATCTACCCCTCCAGACATTTAGTGTGTGTTATTCAGCGTCCGCGTTGCCGCCCATGAACCAATCAAGGTCAGCACAATCGAAAACCCATTCCCTGTCAGTTATTTCTTTGCCAAAATCCGCGTTCGGCATTTTACGCACCCAGCCGAAAGCCGAAACAAAATTTGTGCGCCCGCTCAGGTCGGACACCGACAACGGTATTACGCCGTTATTCGTATGTTCATCGGCCAGAGCAAAACCAGTCAGCACGTCGTTACTCGGCGATGTTTGCGCAAGGGTAATCGTAATTGAGCCGGACAGGTCATTATTTTTTGCGCGACTCACGATACCATCAGCGCCGGACACCTTTGTAAACATATCATTCGTCCGCTCCACTGCGATGAAAGTCCCATCTGCAAATCCGCCAATAGGTATTCCACCGGCGATGAACACCGTTTGTTTCGGATCAAAGGTTCTTACTGGCATATCAGACTCCTTGTTGTGTTGTTAGTTACAGAGTTACGGTTCCATCAATTTTCACCGCATGTATCGCACCTGCCAACCATGCGGTAAATTTAATATCCTGAAGCAACCGCGCAGCCTTGTCAGCTATGGCAATCTCGCTGAAAGCCGGAAGCGTTACCACATATCCGCCGTTCTGATTGCCGTCCTCATCCAGCGAAAACGGGCTGATCCCTCCGCGATTAAGCCCTATCTGTAAACGCTTCTCAATAACGGACTTAATAGCTTCCATGCCTGCGAGCGTGTACGGAAGTTTCTTTGAGCGGACAAGCAGGCCGTAAACATCTGTTGTGATATTGGCCGTCAACCAGTCGACGAATACTATCGTGTCAATAAATTCGCCCTCGGCTACAACGCCTTCGCGTGTTATGCTCACACCGCCGATATTTTCATAAACATTGATATTTTTATCGCGTGCATTGGTTGATTGAGTAGCTGTTAAATTGTCAACCGTAATCCCTGACAAAGTCTTGAATTTCGCGGTATATGTGCCCGGATCATACGGAAGCAATTTACCTGCATACGCTGCGCCTGAATACATGGTTGACGCTACGCCGGAATATAAGCCAATTGTACGCGCATAGCCGTTTGCCTTTGTAACGGCAGCAAGCGATGCTGTGTCAGAAGCGGCAGAAACATCGATAATATCGGCATCGTCGGACGAATAGAACAGTATTTTGCTCTGCGCCTCTATCCAATCGGCAGCGTCAAGGACATCCTGTTCTGCCCTGCTGGTAAGTTTCAACGCATACCAATCATCATTTTCAATCTGGATATTACCAAGAGCATCCGCGATGTCCTCTGTCGCCGTAGCAGAAAGCGTCCATGTCATATTTCCGGTGATAGAGGATGTATCGCCAACAACAGCAAGTATTTCACCTGCTGCCGGAGTGATAACAATGGTATGCGCCACAGAATTGTACACCGCGGTCGATACCGCGTCAAGATCCTGAATTGCCGCTGCGTGCGCTGTTAACGTATCGTCCTTTGAAGTCGCCCACGCCGTCGAGACAAGAACGCCGTTCACGGTTGTTTTGATTGTCCCGCCGGTAAATGTATCGTCATTGTCTGTCAGCGTCTTTGTGCCGCGCTGGTGTCCTATTGCGATACGCTCAACTCTCGGATTCTGCGAAAACGCCTTCTGCGCCGCAGTGTATTCCTCCGCGGAAGTTCCACCCGCGAGCATATCTGCAACGGAAGACAGCGTGGTCGCAAATTGCAACCGTGCGTTAAAATTTGCGTTCGGGCCAAGGATCAACAATGTGCCGAAACCCGGAGCCGTTATCGCCCGTGTTTCTCTGGTGATGCTTACATTTACAATTTCGGAAAGAGACATAGTACCCCTCCTATGGGTTTGTATTTATATCAACTGTGCGCTCAATAACTGTTTGTGCTTGTATTTCGCCGTCAATTATTACGCGATTTATGAAACCCGGTATGTCGCTATGGTCTACGTGCGTGCGAAATATAACATCCTTCGAGTATCGCTCCTCAAAGCGCGTATCCACAAGCATCGAAATGTCAAGCGTAGGCAATACCTGTACATACGCAAGACTCCCGGCATTTAACATCTGCTGAATGGTAAAACGCTCCAGCGAACTGCCAAGAGCCTCCATAGCGTCGTATCCGCCAGCGCCAAAATGCTGTATCATAAGCGTAAACTCACGATTGCCGGTAACTTTACCAGTTCCATCAGGCTTTGGGCTGTATTGATAATCTTGACCGATGGGGCTACTCGGTGTTATTCTTAACGTAAGGTAAGGCATAGCCGGGCGCGGCGCATTCTGGTCGGCCCATATAACCGGCTCAGGCGTTACTATGCCAAACGCCCAGTCGTACAGAGTATTGCGTATGTCGTTAAATGCAGGCATCAGGGCTGTCCTATTTTCGCCACAATATACTTGTAATGATTTATCAGGCCATTTTGCCAGACTTCCTCACGCATCAACTCAAAATCCTCGCTATATATTGTTATGATGTCTGGGTTGCTTGTTGTTACCATATTCAACCGCGTATCGGTAAACAGCGCGTATGATTTCGAGTTCCGCCTGCCCTCCGGCAGGAATTCAATGTCGTTCTTCGTCGCGGGTTGCACGGAAGCGCGGATCGTCATTTGTGTAGCCGTACCCGGAACGAATACCCCTTTTACCCAAGTCCCAGCGGCTGGCCGCTTTACCGTTAGCGTCATACGCGGTATCATTCTTCAGCCACCACGTATGTTACCGAGTTTATCATCTGTCCAGTATCAATGAGCGGCTTTGATGACCCTTTACTGCCCACAGTTGATTCTGCCAAAGGCTCAAAATTGCCGTTTCTGATCGAACCTTTTATTTTCGACGATAGAAACTGGCCTATTCTTTCAAGCCCGTCGGTTGTTGACTGTTTGCCACTCATAACATTTGAATACTGGTTATCTATAAATTTCTTCAAATCTTCCCGGTTACCGTCTAATGCCTGCCGGAAAAACGGACGCTCAGGTATTCTCGCCGTGCCGAACTCATGAAACGCCGCGATAGTCGCAACCTCCGACATCTCCGTCGCGGGCTTGCCCTTTGGACTGTCGGGCTGCCCCGGCTTTGATTCCTGCGGGAAACCTACCTTGACATACAAACCGTCAAGATGTTCAAGTGCCTCGCGTATCCGGCCATATCCGCCGACACGGTCTGTCAGCGTTATATCACCTCTCAACATCCCGACATTATCCTTGTTCGCGGTTTAAGTATACTACATTCAATAAGTTCGATAAGTTCAAGCCCGTAAGCCGTACACGACAACGAATTGTATTTCTGCGCCGCGTCAAGCGCAGTATTGCCGTAGCTGCGCGACAGTTGTCCTTCGCTCTCGCTCGTTATCGTACCCGCAATCGCTATGCCGGTATCTGTGGCGCTCCCACCGCGCATATCTTCGAGCGTCAACAGATGGAGCACGCGCAACGCAACTGCAAGGTTATATCTGTCGCCGAAGCAAGCTGATGTCTGCATTTCCGCGAGTTCGATAAAATCGTCAAGCCGCGTGTCTGTCGAGTGCTGCGGTGCGCGTAACGCAATTATCTGTTTAGCTGATAACGACATCGGGTGTTTCCTTTTTGTTCTCGTCAACACCAAGCATGTCTAACTGGTTCTTAATAGCCGAGATAACACTTGAGCGGCTTTCGGCCTCGGACAACTCATTGAGCGTGTCCTTCGAGAATATTTTTTTGACAAGCGGAATGGCTTGTTTAACAGACGCGGAAAGAACTTCTCCGACAACAGACTGGCCCTTGCTGTGCGAAACTATAAGCCCACCAGTCGCCTCTATGCGCTTGAAAGATTCGCCAGAGCGGATTTTGTTGACGGTAGCTTCGGGAAGGTAATTGATACCGGGATATATAAAATTGCCATTGTTTATATAAACATACGTCAATTTACTTTCGATTAGCATGTTTTCCTCCGGTGTGTTTTTAAGAACGGGGCCATACCCGTTTTATAGCGGGCTGGCCCCTTTTAAGGCACTTTTTAGATGCCCTCAATTATCGCAATCGAAAGCGGATAGTAAACTATCACGCCGCCGATACGGGCATGTGTAGGGACAATAAATTCCAGCTTACACTCCTGAACCGGCAACTGCTCGAACATCTGGGGAAGCTCAAGCGTGAGTTTCATGGGATCGCGTCTGTATGCAATCATCACGTCGCCCTTGCTATCGGCTACGCTGGGAGTCGATGGGAGCGGTTGAACGTCTTTCAATTCGCTTACCCACTCGACAAGTGAAATGTTCGGATTGTTGCGCTTGAAGAACTCAAGCACCGTCGTATCACTGGTCGATGATCTCGGCGTGGTGGCAATCTGCGTATACTGTTTGATAGGCAGAAGCAGAGTGTCAGGAACTTCTACGCCTTTGGTCAGTGCGATGATGTCGTTTACCGCATCATTCAGGTCTTTCAGGATTTCGTCAACAGTCTTATCTTCCCACTTAGTCACGGTTCCGCCGCCGCCTGCACCTGTTGCGGCAGTCTTTTTCGTGACGTTTGGGTTGTAAAGAAGACCGTTAAGGCCAGCACTCGAAGTGTCGGCAGCACACGCAAACCACGCCAGACGATTGACAGTCTGCTCGTATGCCAAACGTGCGGCTTCTGCCTTGCGGGTCGCAAGCGGCCTTCCGGCCATCTGCGCGTTCCTGATTTCCTGCAAATTCCAACCGTATGAGCCTCCAAGCGAACGAACCGGAGACGTAAACTCAAGCCCATACACGTCCGCACGAGGCAGATCGTCTGCGTAATTGGCAATGAGTTTCATCAAGCCAACAGAGTCAAATTGCCGGTATGTAATGGACTCTGCACCAGCGCCTGCTTCTGTCGATACCGGGATAAGCTGTGTTGCCTTATACTCCGGATACCGCTTGTCATAAGTACGAGCCTTGACAAACTCAAGCTCCCGCGCAAAAAAGGCGCTCTCGTTCGCGTCAAGGTTTGTCGAATGTACAACTTCTTTAGACATATTCTTTCTCTCCTTTGTTACTGCGGAAGGTTGATGTCAAGCAGCGCAATCGCGTTCGCGCCGGTTGTTGCATAAGAACTTGCGAACTCAAGGCCGGTTATAGCGGAACTGCCGGTTGTGCCAGCCGTGAAAGAGCCAGCGTTCGCGCCGGTATGAATAAGCCTCGGGGCATCGCTCGTTGCAATAGCTCCCACAACCGGAACCCATGCGCGGCCCTTGCGAAGCACAGATACCATTTCGGTATCTTCGTAGCGTGCATTACCTGACACCGGCGCTTTATGGACATGAAGCGCAACACCACGAAAGCCGGTTGTGTCGCCATCCGGTATTTTCACCTCTGTTTCGGCATTGCTTCCCGCAATAACGCCAGAACCGAAGGCGACCGCGCCGTCGGCCTGATAAGAAACGACCTCATCGAAACGAGCGTCGGCCTTCATTCCGGCAAACGCAAGCTCCTGATTCAACGGATAGCTTGTCTGAGACATATTTCGTCCTCCTGTATTTGTTGGTTACTTTTTGACGTAAGCCGATACGGTTTCTTCAATCATCTTCTTGCGCGACGCTTCCTGGTCGGCTTCGGCTGAGTCAATGCGCGTTTTTTTAGCATTGACGGCCTCACGCTGCCTTGCGATAGCGTCAGCATCTACACTGTCAAGCATTTCAACCGCGCTGTCGTAACGGGCCGAAATGTAAGCATCGCTCGCGTCCTTTATCTGCGCTTCGGCTTTCGGGAAAGCGCGAAGAATCACGGCGTTACGTATTTCAGCGTCGGTCATTGAATCCAGCTTTTCGGCCTGTTCCTTGCTGAGATATTTCACGGCTTCGCGTTCGAGTTTTGTCCGCGCTGCTGCGATGGCCCTTGCTTCGGCCTGTATGTCGCGTGCATTGGCTTCGTCAAGTTGCATCTTCAGCGTATCACATTCCGCCTTTAGGGTTTCTGCCTCCGCTTTAACGCCGTCAATAGCCGCCTTCGAGCCTGCAAGCTCTTTTTCGAGCCTGTCAAGCCTGAGTGCTACCTCTGGAGACGCTTCGTACTCGATACCGTCAAGAGTTATTTTTTTAAGCATCCGACCACTCCTTTTCTGTGGGTTTGGTGTTTCTGTCTGCTCAAATCCGTCAAGATTTATCCCATTGTCTATCCCGTCAAGGTGCAGCTTCAAATCAGGGCCGCCGCGAGCATTGTCCACGATCGCTACGTGATTGTAAACGCGCTTGACCTGAATCGCGTCATATCGCTCGCCGTTGTATTCACCGGGCTTCAATTCGAGTTCACAATGGTACCCGGGCGAAAGCTGCTGTCTGCCGCCTTCGATACCTTTTATCGCCTCGCCATCCATAATCACGATAGGCGCGACAAGATAATTGTCATCCTGCTTGACAGACTCGCCAACCGTACCAATATGCCTGCGCTTGACAGTAGATGCGTCAAGTATTTTCTCCGGCGGGTGCGCGTCGGTTATCGGCTTGAGCTTAAGCGTTTCCATGCTGTCGCCGTTGAACAGCGTTTCGGGCGGCACATACTCACGGCGTGTCGTACCGTCGGCAAGCCGGTATGTCATAATGCCAGTACGCGCTATGGCGGCGTAACCCGACAGGTAGCCTTCGTCCGTCCGCTTGACCTTACGCGCCATGTCCGGCAGATAGTCAAATCTCATACCCGATACGACGATTTTTTCCATTGTACTCCCCCCAAAAAAAAGCCCGTACCTGAGTTAATCCAGATACGGGCTTTCGCGTAACAATAAAGGCGCAAAAGCTGGCGCACGACTATTTGTTTATATAATAATCTTTTTTCGGCCCATTGTCAATAGCTTTTTTAACCTGCCCAAAATCCTGCTTGACCTCAAGGCTAATATTGCCTATTCCTCCGCTCCGGCAATGGAATACAAACGTGATCTGCCCGGTAAATTTATCGTCCATGTACCGTATCAGTTTTTCAGCCACAAGGTCTGATACTTCACTCATAAGATTTACCACCGCTTGTCATAAAAGTTCATCAAACACCGGATCTGCATAGCACCGGCACTGATAATCCTCGCTCGGATGTAGCCGCACCATATCCCCTGTGCGGGGCTTCCACGTCTTGCCCTTGTCGGCGGAATACACCGACGGGTCATCCCACCGGCACATCAGACCGTCCATAGATTGGTGCTCCGGGCGCACACGCTCATCAGTCATGGTGCGCCAGTAATACCGCTCAATACCGATATTGCGCTGCCGTAATTGTGCAATTTCACCATTCAGCTTTGACACCTGATCGCGGGCAATCAGCTTCGCCCGATTTTCAACTTTTCGCAGCGCCGGCACATTGTCAAGGCCCCTTAAATTCGTGCCAAGTATTTCTGTCTCTTATACACATCTGACGCTGCCGACGAAGAG
>OMKS01003344.1_pt1 | contig 12833 bp, 12 predicted proteins | sample 1674721 | NCBI WGS metagenome assembly OMKS01 (sample SAMN06264996, study PRJEB25208) | sediment metagenome | isolation source: hot spring sediment | place: USA: California | collected 2014-09-02 | reverse complement strand
GCACGGATTTAAAAACCTTTCTTGTCTCGATATATCTGATGCAATGTTAGAAATTGCAAAAAGAAGTGATTCCTTTAATGTCAAGGGGACGGTTCTCTTGACAATATTAATTTAACATTTCTTATTTTATAATTTTAAAATAACAAAATTGTTTTTATTCAATAAATTACTTTATTAAAAAGGGTTCATTTGTTTATAAAATTACTCTGGATTATAAGATAGTACAATCTCCTTGTTCTTAATTCAGTACAATAAATATATTTTCGAAATTAATTTTACTGAAAATAAAAATTTTAATAGAAGAGAAAGGAGAAATAAAAATGACGACTTATTTCATGTTTGGGAAATATTCCCCTGAAGCCATAAAGGGAATAAGTTCTGAACGCACAAAAAAGGCCAATGATGCTATTTTGAAACTTGGTGGCGAGATAGTTGCCCAATATGCACTATTAGGAGATAAAGATTTGGTTTTTATTGTGAATTTGCCAGGTGTAGAAGAGGTAATTCAAGCTTCCGCCAATTTGCATAAATTAACCGGCATCGCCTTTTCTTCCGCTCCAGCGATAACTATAGAAAAATTTGATGAAATTCTTTCATAGAAATATAGAGGCAATTTATCTGAAAAGATGAGTTTTTTTCAATCTAATAAGAATTAGAGAACAAGGATGATTGTACTAGTCAAACCTATAGGTGCCAAGAACATAGGCAAATAATAGGGAGATTGCTATAGAAAAATTGAATAAGTCATTGAGAAGATTCATGATTCAGAGCAAACTTTTCGCATTAAATATTAAGGTAAAATAAATAAGGAAACATTAAAATTAACTTTAAATGGCATTGAAAAATACATTAAACATCTAAAAGATATACCACTTAAGGAGAAATGAGATGAAGTATGATTTTGATGAGGTTATTGACCGCACTAATTATCATTCCGTAAAGTGGGATGAATTGGAAACTACTTTTGGGGCTATCCCCAAAGATGTACTCCCTATGTGGGTTGCCGATATGGAGTTTAGGTCACCGGAACCGGTAATTGAAGCTATAAAAAAAGCCGCTGAACACGGAATTTATGGCTATACCTCGAGGCCGAATTCCTATTACCAGGCAATAATTGACTGGATGGAGAGAAGACATAATTGGAAAGTAAAAAAAGATTGGCTGGCTTTTAGTCCGGGAGTCGTTCCTGCTTTAAGTTTTATTATCAGAGCATTTACTCAACCCGGTGATAAGGTTGTCATTCAACCACCGGTTTATTATCCTTTTTTTAAGGTTATAGAAAATAATGGTTGCCATGTAGTGAATAATCCCTTAAAACTTAGCAATAAAAAATATTTTATGGATTGGGAGGATTTAGAAAGAAAGGTTGATGACCCCAGAGTAAGGTTATTGATATTATGTAGTCCGCATAATCCGGTGGGGAGGGTATGGCAGAAAGAAGAGCTTATTATATTGGGAGAAATTTGTTTAAAACATAATATTATCGTTGTTTCTGATGAAATCCATGCTGATATTTTATTTGAAGGGCACAAACATACACCTTTTGCTTCAATTTCACCGGCATTTGCTCATAATTCAATTACCTGCACTGCACCGAGCAAAACTTTTAATTTAGCCGGGCTTCAGACTTCTACTATCATTATTCCTAATAAAAAATATTATAAAATCTATGAAAATATCTTAGATGGTTTAGCCCTCAACGAAAACAATGTTTTTGGACTGGTGGCTTTAGAAGCTGCCTATAGATACGGAGAAGAATGGCTTGAGCAATTATTGTCTTATCTCAATGAAAATTTAGAATTTTTGATGAAATATTTTAGAGAAAGAATTCCAAAAATAAAAGTTATAAAACCGGAAGGAACTTATTTGGTTTGGCTGGATTGCCGGCAATTAGGATTAAATACTAAGGATTTAAATAATTTTATGATTAAAAAAGCCAGAGTAGCCCTTGATGATGGACATTGGTTTGGCGGCGAAGGAAAGGGCTTTATGAGAATTAACATTGCCTGCCCCCGTTCTTTTCTTGAGGAAGGTTTAAAGGGAATAGAAAGAGCAGTTAATGGTATATAGGACAAGAAAAAACTCGCCAAACCTACCAAAACCTACCAGGGGACGGTCCTCTGGCAGTTTATTTCTTGCAATCTTAAAATAAAAAGATTAATTAAATGTACTAATTCGAGGCCAAAGAAGAAAAATGTCTGATAAAGATATAATAGAAATAAAATCAAAATTAAAACTAAATGCATTAGGCCATTCCTATAATGATATGTATTTTTTTATTATACCTTTTCTCTTGCCTCTTTTTAGGGAAGAGTTCGGGATCAATTATGTTCAATCAGGACTAATCTTAACTATTCACGTTGCTTTTAGGTCTATCTTTTCCTTAGTATTCGGATATTTTGGAGATAAATATGAGAAGAAAGTGATTATAGCCTGTGGCTTTGTCTGCTCTTCTATTTTTTTAGGAGGTTTGGTCTGGATAAATAATATTCACACTATTGTTACTTTTTTGTTTTTATTAGCTATCGGTGTTTCAACTTTTCACCCCTTAGCAACTGCCATGGTGAGAGAAAATTCTAAGAAACACCAGAGAGGACGTTATTTAAGTCTATTTTCTGCCGCGGGAACATCAGGAATAATCGTTGCAAGTCTATTGTTTGGGTTTTTGGTTCAAATATGGGGATGGAAAATAACCTGCTTGCTGCTCTCTTTGCCCGGTTATTTTTTGGGCTACGCATATCTGAAATCAAAAAAGGATAAAAAAAATCTTAAAACAGAAGCAGAGAAGAAAATCAAGCGAGGGCATATTAATTTATTTTTTATTAGTATGGGTATTCGAAGCCTGGGATTATGGGCTATTCTTTCGTTTCTTCCTCTTTACGCTACAGATTATCTCGGTTTAAAACCCGAGGTTTCTGCCTGGATTGTCAGTATAATTTTTATCGGGATGTTAGCAGGCAGCCTCATTTCCAGTAGAATTATAGATAAAAACCATCCACTTATCTTGGTATTGTCAGCCACCATTATCACTACTTTCTTAGTCCTTGGCATCACTTTCATTGCCCAACCCATATCTATTGTCTTACTTATTGGAACCTTAGGTATTGTAGAAGGAATATTTTTTCCCTCTCAAAGTACCTGGCTAACTTTTATTTGTCCAGTTATCCATCAGAGTAAAATTTTTGGGATAGGTCTTTTTGTTGAGGGGCTTTCTGCCACAATTGCCCCAACTATATATGGGTGGATTGCAGATCAAAGCAATTTAGTTTGGGCTTATCGCTTAGCCGCCGTTCCTTTGTTTGTTAGTTTCATTCTATTCCTGATACTTCATTTTTTAGAGAGTAAACACGATAAAGCTTATAAAGTGAAACTCAACCTTGTCCCATAAATCAATGACAGACAACCGGTTCTCTGGTAGGTTTTTTGAAGATTTAGGCTTGTGGCTCTTTAAATATAAATTACAATTATAAAATAAAAAAGGAGGATTTTAAAAAGATGGAAAAAGAGATTATATTAAATAAAAAGGCACCTGCCGCAGTTGGACCTTATTCCCCTGCCTTAAAGGTGGGGAATTTAATATTTGCTTCCGGGCAGATACCTATTGACCCTAAAACCGGAGAAATGATAGAGGGAGACATTGAAGCAAAAACCAGAATAGTATTAGAAAATTTGAAAGCAGTTTTAGAGCCTTATTCAATTAACATGGAAAATGTAGTAAAAACCACTATATTTCTCAAAGATATGAATAATTTTGCCCGGGTTAATAAAGTTTATGGCGAATATTTTAAGGAAAAATTTCCGGCACGCAGCTGTGTAGAAGTATCCCGCCTTCCCAAAGATGCAGAGATAGAGATTGAAGCCATAGCTTTTTGCGTTTAATTCTGCAGGAAAAGGAACTTTTTTGCTCAGCAACCCATTTTTTTAAAAATTTTTCTTTACAGGAGAGAAAATTTATGCTATTATGAAATCGATATCAGAAAGCGATTTCATAAACAGGAGAAATTATGGAAAAAATATTGGTATTGGGAAGTATCAATATAGATTTTGTCTCCTTTGTCTCTCGCTATCCTCGACCCGGTGAAACCCTCGTTAGCAATGATTTCGGTATCTTTCAAGGAGGTAAAGGCGCCAATCAGGCTATCGCCCTGGCTAAATTAGATGTTCCTACTTTGATGTTAGGAAAGGTAGGGAAAGATATTCTCAGCGATTTTGCTCTTTCCTCACTACAAGAAAGCGGAGTAGATACTACCGGAATTTCCAATAGTCAAAAAAATTCTACCGGTTCTGCCTCTATCTGGGTTAATGCCCAGGGTCAGAATTCCATCGTAATCTATCCCGGAGCTAATGGAGAAGTTGACGAAGATTTTATCATCCAGCATGAAAAATTCTTTGATGACGCATCATGGTTTTTAACCCAATTTGAAGTCCCCTTGAAATCAATTCTTTTAGCCCTAAAATTTGCCAAAAAACATGGCTTAAAGACCGTAATGGATCCTGCCCCGGTAAGAGAAGTAGGCAATAATCATATCTGGGAATTAGTTGATTATCTTCTTCCCAATGAGATAGAACTAAGAGAACTTACTCATACCGAGAATACTTTAAAAGCCATTCATATCCTTAAATCCCGGGGAGTGAAAGAAGTTATTGTCAAATTAGGCAAACAGGGAGCAGGATATGAAGACAAGGGCACCTTTAATCTTTTTCCGGCTGTACCAGTGGAGCAGGTGGTAGATACCACCGGAGCGGGAGATTGCTTTATCGCCGGTTTTTTGCATGGAATGATTCAGCAGAGGGATATTCCCCGGGCGATTAAAATAGCCAACCTGACTGCTTCTTACTCTATCCAGAAGAAAGGGGCAGCGATATCTTTCCCGAACAAATCTGAAATTGATTGGAAGAAATTGGAATGAAAAAAAAGAGTACCATTTATGATGTGGCAAAAATAGCAGGAGTTTCTCCTTCGACAATATCAAGGGTAATGAATACCCCCAAAATAGTGGCAGAAGACACTCGCCAGAAAGTTATGAATGCCGTAAAGGAATTGGCCTATATTCCTAATATGATGGCAGCAAGCATGCCCAGGAGAAGGACAAATTATATAGGTTTGATAATACCGGATATAACCAATATATTTTTTTCTAATTTGGTAAGAGGGGTTCAAGATGTTTGTGAAAAGCATGGATACGCTGTATTGGTGGTGAATTCAGATGATAGCCAGGAAAAGGAAGGTCGCTATTTAAAACTTTTATATTCCCGACGGGTAGATGGAGTAATTTTGACGGTGGCTGGCTATCGGGAGGAGGAGTTTCTCGAAGAAGAACTGTCCCTACTTAAAAAGATGAACATAGTACTTATTGATAGAGAAATAAATGGAGTGACGACTCCCATCGTTAAGGTAAATAATTTTGGTGGGGCTTATACTGCGGTTAAATATTTACTAACAATGGGGCACAGAAAGATAATGTATTTAGCCGGAATAGAAGGGACCAAAACTAATCAGGAAAGAGAAAAAGGTTATCTGGCTGCCCTGAGAGAAGTCCATATAAATTGGAAAAAAGAATTGGCGGCTGATTTTCGTCTGGACACTGCTTATCAGAAAATAATGCACCATTGGCCCCAGCTGAAGAATTCAGATGAACTGCCTACGGCTATCTTTGCAGCCAATGACCTGATGGCTATCGGGGCCTTAAAAGCCTTTGCCCAATTAAAGATCCGGGTACCAGAAGATATATCCATAATCGGTTTTGATAACATACCATTTTCTGATTGCACATATCCGCCCTTGACCACCATTGCTCAGCCTACTTACCTGATGGGTCAAAAAGCAGTTGAGACTTTGCTCAAAGTGATAGATAAGAAGAAAATAAAGAAATCTGTAGAGCTTGAAACTGAGCTTATTGAACGAGATTCAGTAAGCAGATGGGAGGTCTAAAGATGAAAAAAAATGGAATTTTAAATCCTCAACTTAATAGGGTCATCTCTGAGATGGGACATCGTGATATGTTAATCATTGCTGATGCCGGCCTACCTATTCCTAAAGGAGTTGAGAGAATTGATTTGGCTTTAAAATGCGGAACACCTTCTTTTGCAGAGGTCTTACCGGCAGTTCTTTCCGAATTAAAAGTCGAAGAGGCCTATATAGCTAAGGAAATTAAAGAAAAAAATCCTCAAATCCTAAACTTAATTTCCTCATTAATGAGGGAAATTAAGTTTATTACCCATGAAGAGTTAAAAGAATTATCTAAACAGGCCAGAGTAATTGTTAGAACGGGAGAATGCAGTCCTTATGCCAATATTATTCTAATCTCAGGAGTGATATTTTGAACGATTTAGCCTTAGAATTTGTTAATATTTCTAAAAGCTTCCCTGGAGTGCAGGCTTTAAAAGAAGTCAGTATTCAGATAAAAAGAGCTGATGTTCACGCAATTGTAGGAGAAAATGGAGCTGGTAAATCAACTTTGATGAAAATAGCTGTAGGGGAATTGCTCCGTGATACCGGGATTATCAAAGTATTTGGTCAGGAAGCTCAAATTAATTCTCCTTCTGACGGTTATCGCTATGGAATTAGTTTAATTCATCAGGAATTTAGTTTAGTCCCTACTTTGGATGTAGCCCAAAACATTTTTTTAGGTCGGGAATTAACCAGTGGACATTTATCCTTTATGGATAGTAAATTAATGTATAAACAGACCGAGGAAATTTTGGATTCTCTACAGATGTTTCATTTAGATTCCCACTTAAAGATAGGAGATTTAACTGTTGCCCAGAAGCAAGTGGTAGAGATTGCTAAAGCCCTATCTTTAAATTCTAAAATAATTATTATGGATGAACCTACTGCTGCCTTAACTTTAGAAGAAACCAGCCGTCTCTTTGAAGTAGTGCGGGAGCTAAAAGCCAAGGGGGTTACCACGCTTTTTATCTCTCATCGCTTAGAAGAGATATTCGAGATAGCTGATAAAGTAAGTATCCTGCGGGATGGAGAATTAATCTTGACTAAACCGGTAGCTCAGATTGACCGCAATCAGGTGATTAATAATATGGTCGGTCGTTCTTTAGAGTTTATCTTTCCCCCTAAGGCTAAACAGAAAGAAGAAAGTAAGGTAATTTTTGAAGTAAAAAAAATCAATAAAGAAAGACAATTTTCAGATGTCTCCTTTCAGCTTAAAGAAGGAGAAATTCTTGGTCTGGCTGGTCTGGTAGGTTCTGGTCTTTCAGAGGTAGCTTTGGCTGTCTTCGGTCTAAACCGTTTAGATACAGGAGAGATATATATAAAAGGAGAAAAAGTAGATGTAAATTCCCCTTTTAAAGCCATTGAACACGGTCTGGCTTTACTACCGGAAGACCGAAGGGAATTGGGATTGGTCATTGTTAGAAGCGTATTAGAAAATCTTACGCTTCCTGCACTTTACCGGGATATTGCCAGGAAATATTTTATTGACCTGAAGAGAGAATCATCGCTGGCCAAAGAAGCGCAGAAGGAATTATCCATTCGTTTTGCTTCCTTTTCCCAGAAAGCAGAGTCATTAAGCGGAGGTAATCAACAAAAGGTGGTGGTTGGTAAATGGCTGCTTACCAGACCTAAGATTTTGATTATGAATGAACCTACCAGGGGGATAGATGTAGGAGCTAAATTAGAAATTTATAAAATTGTAAATACTCTGGCCCAAAGAGGGATGGGGATAATCTTAATCTCCTCCGAGTTTACGGAAATATTAGGAATTGCCCATCGTGTTTTAGTAATGAGCGAAGGGAGAATTACTACAGAATTAGATCCACAGAGTTCAACAGAAGAAGATATTTTGAAATTTGCTACCAGAAAAAAGGTGTCTTAATATGAAAAATTTGCAGTTTAAAAATATAATTAGACGATATGGTATATTAATCGGTTTAATCGGATTAATTACTGCCTTCTCTATTTTATCCGAGCGATTTTTCACTATATCTAATATGCTTATTGTAATGAGGCAAACTTCTATTGTTGCTTTCCTGGCTGTGGGTATGTCCTTTGTAATTCTTGGGGCTGGCATAGATCTCTCCGTTGGTTCTGTTTTAGCTTTCTCCGGGGCAGTAGGAACGGGAGCAATGCAAAATGGAGGAGTGTTTTTAGGTGTTCTTGCTGGCCTGGCTCTGGGAACTGCATTAGGCGTTTTTAATGGTATAGTAATTACTAAATTAAAAATACCTGCCTTTATCGCAACTCTGGCCATGATGGCTATAGCTCGGGGAGGAACCCTAGTCTACACCGATGGACGCCCGATTACTGGTTTGCCTTCTTCTTTTGCCTTTTTAGGAAGAGGATATATAGGAAACATTCCTTTTCCCATTATCTTGATGTTTATTATTTTTATATTGGCGTATATTGTTTTAAAATTAACCCGTTTCGGTCGTTATGTCTACGCCACTGGTGGCAATATTAATGCTGCTCGAGCATCAGGAATAAAAGTAGATAATGTTATTATTTCTACCTTTGCAATTAGCGGTTTTCTTTCCGGATTAACTGGCATGGTTCTGGCTTCCCGGCTTAATTCCGCCCAGCCAACAGCTGGTATGGGTTATGAGTTAGATGCTATTGCAGCTGTAGTCTTAGGGGGGACCAGTCTTTTTGGTGGAGAAGGGGAGCTGTGGGGCACTCTGGTTGGAGCTTTTATTATGGGCATCCTGAACAATGGATTAAATATGCTTAATGTTTCGTCTTTTTACCAGCAGGTGGTAAAAGGTATAGTTATCCTAATAGCTGTAACAGTAGCTCAAAGCGGTAAAAAATGAGAAATTACCCAAAAAAGGGGGTGAAAGAATAGAAAAAAAGAATCTTTGTTAATTAATATTACTATATCTTTAAAAAATAAGGAGGTTTTTCAAATGAAAAAATTATTACTTGCACTTTGTTTGGTAGCAATTTTAGGGGTTTCTGCTTTTGCGAGCAGCATGACTGTCGGATTATCAGTTTCTACTCTGAATAATCCTTTCTTTGTAATCTTAAGGGATGGTGCCATAGAGCAGGCAAAAGTCCTTGATGTGGAATTAATAGTAATGGATGCTCAGAATGACCCGGCTAAACAGGTATCTGATATCGAAGACTTAATCCAGAAAAAAGTTGATGTTATTCTCTTAAATCCTACTGATGCCGATGCTCTTGTTCCAGCAGTTGAACAGGCTAATAAAGCTGGTATCCCTCTCTTAACTATTGACCGTAGTGTCAGCGGTGGAGATGTTGCCTTGCATATTGCTTCCGATAATGTCAAAGGCGGAGGGATGGCTGCAGCCTATACAGTAGAGCAATTAGGAGAAAAGGGTATTGTAGTAGAATTAGAAGGAATTACCGGTGCATCTGCTGCTCGGGAAAGAGGTCAGGGCTTTGATACTTATATTGCCAAATTCTCTGGTATCAAACTGGTCGCCAAGCAGACTGCTGATTTTGATAGAGCTAAGGGAATGAGTGTTATGGAAAATATACTACAGGCTCAACCAAAAATCGATGCAGTATTTGCTCAGAATGATGAAATGGCTCTGGGTGCTATTCAAGCTATAAAAGCAGCTAAGAGACAAAATGAGATGTTTGTTGTAGGGTTTGATGCTGTGCCCGATGCTCTTGATGCTATCAAAGCAGGAGATATGAAAGCAACTATTGCTCAGCAACCCTGGATGATGGGAGTTTTGGGAGTAATGAATGGTTATTTAGTAGTAAATGAAGTGGAATTAGGAGTAGAATTTATACCTGTTCCCTTAAAAGTTATTACCAAATAAAGTAAATTAGTGAATCAGGGGACGGTTCTCTGATTCATTTTTGGAACAAAGAACCGTCCCCGAAAAATATCCCAAAAAAATCAAGAGACTTCTTTTGATTCAATTTAATTCAATCTGAAAATCATAATTTTCCTCTAAGTTTTGATAGCTCTTGTTAGATTATATAATAAGAACTAACCCTTTCCCCTTATCTTTGCATTAATCCGCAATTTATTTAAGAAAAAATAATTTAATCGTTCGCTGCATTTTTATTTCCGCAAAAAGAGGATTTTTGGAAATTATGTGGTATAAATATATAGATACTTCTAAAGGAAAAGAGACGGATAAAAAATGAGGAGAAAAAGAAAAGGCAGTGGTTATTTAAATAAATTGGTAAACAAATTAAGGCGACTAAAAGAGGAACCAAATAGTCCGAATAATAAAAATGGAAAAAAAGATTTAAGGGCAAAACCCATTTTTAGTGATACATCCAGGTTCAAGAAGAACGAACAAGCACTTCAACGGAGCAGGCAGGAGTTTATCGGTTTATTTAAAAATTCGCCGGAAGCGTTAGCCTATACTGACATGGATGGGATTATTCTGGAAGCAAATAAACGATTTGAAGAGCTTTTTGGTTATGAAATTGAGGATATGAGAGGTAAACATATTGAAAAGGTATTGACTAATTGGCGTACACAAATTTTGGGTAGTGACCGTGTTTTTACTGATTTGGAATTGATAGCAAAGAAAAAGAATAATAAATTAATTCATGTTTCTGTTTCTGTTACCCTAAACCAGGTGAATGAGCAAATTACCGGAAAAATATTTTTAATAAGTAACATTACTAATCGTAAAGCGAATGAAGCAGTAAATAATGTATTATATAATATTTCCCGGGCAGCTAACTCCGATATTTCCTTAAAACAACTATATTCAATTATTCGCGCGGAACTCAGTATTATTATCGATACCACTAATTTTTACATTGCTTTATTCGATGAAGAGAAAAATAAACTTTATTTTTCTTATTATGCCGATGAAACAGGAGAAAGAGATAAAAATTTTACAATTTCAAAATATAGTGATTCTAATAACATTTTTCACTATATCTTCAAAACGGGGGAGTCATTACTGTTAAATTATAATAAATATAAAAGGATGATTGACCGGGGAGATTTTAATTCTTATGATGTTATAACTAATAAACAGGTATGGTTAGGTGTCCCTTTAAAGGTAGAAAATAAAATTATCGGATCTATGGTTTTACAAAGCTACACTGATCCTAACCTTTATTCTAAAAAAGATATTAAACTTATGGAATTTGTTTCCCAACAGATAGCTACTGCAATCGAGAGGAAACAAGCAGAGGAAAAATTAAAATTTCTTAGCCTGTATGATTATCTAACCAAATTACCCAATCGGGTGTTATTTTATGATCGAATGAAACAAGAAATAGCTTATGCCAGAAGGGAACGGAAAAAATTTTCCCTGATGTTTTTGGATCTGGATAATTTTAAAGAAGTAAATGATAAATTTGGCCATGATATTGGAGACCAGGTGCTTCAAGGGGTGGCAAAAAGATTCAGTAAACTCCTGCGAAAAAGTGATACCATTTGTCGTTTAGGAGGAGACGAATTCATTATTTTATTACCTCGACTTGCCCAGCCCAGAGAAAATACTGTAGATGTTGCCCGAAAAATATTTAGTTCTCTAAATGAACCCTTTTTATTCGGGGATAATAAGATATATATAAATACAAGTATTGGAATAGCTTTATACCCTGATGACGGGGAAGAAGGAGAGATTTTAATAAAAAGTGCAGATAAAGCCATGTATTTGGCAAAAAAAGAAGGACCTAATAATTATCACTGGGCAAGGCCTCAATAAACCTGACAGGGGACGGTCCTCTGGCAGGTTTATTTGTTAGGCGAAAATAATAAATTTACCAATTAGTTAGTTAGTGTCTAAAATTCACTGTTTTAGGGAATATTATAGGTAGTAAGGAGATAGAAATGCAGCGGAAAAAACGAGTTTTAGTGATTTTTACCGGAGGGACTATAGTCAGTGGTTTTCAGGGTAGGGGCAAAAAGACTGCAGGCCCAAATAATAAAATGTTTAAATCACTGCATAGTTATGTAGAAAAATTTTTTCAGGATAAAAAAGTAGAATTAATCTGTCAGGAACCTTTAGGAATGCCGGGAGAAGATAGTTCTAATCTTGGTCCGGAACACTGGACAAAAATAATCTCTATTATAGCAGAAGAGTTTCAAAAAGGTCTTGACGGTGTGCTGATTCTTTACGGAACAGATACTATGGCCTACTTATCATCATGGCTTAGTATTTGTTATCCTCAAATTCCTATCCCCATAGTTATTACCGGAAGTCAACTTACCTTAGACTATATGCCGGAAGACGTTACAGTAAATTTACGTGGGGCTGCTCAAGTGGTGTGCTCAGACTTTCCCGGAGTATGGATTTATTGTAATTGGAAATTAATTCCCGGCGCTCGGGCGCATAAAGCCCACGCCTTACATCCGGATATATTTACTACCACTAACGGTGTACCGGTCTATTTTAATCCTGACTGGGCTCTCAAAGGCAAGAGGAGAAGTTCTTCATCAAAGATAGAATATGTTGTTTCTGATGATACAAACAAGATTCTAAATTATAGTTCACGGAAGGTACGAGATATCTGTGAAAGAGTAAGCTGGCTTATGTGTACCCCAGGTATAGAGCAAAAGCTTAGCGAAGATAAAAATATAATTTGTGTCTATGGCTTTGGTGCGGGGAATGCTCCCACCAGAGTTTTAGACTATTTTCGGTCATTTTATTTCGAAAAAGAAAAACCATGTATAATCGCCTGCAGCCAGGCCGAAGGGGATATCAAAAAACCTAAATATTATAAAAAAGTTGGTATTGCCTGGCTGGCACAGGATGGATTTAAGGTATGGAGCCAGATGGATTATCCTGTAGAATTTATTCACGCACTGGCCTGTTTTTCTTTATTGGTATCTTCTGATGCTCCGGAATCCGTTCTTTCTAAATATTTAGAAGGACCGTTCTGATTTAAATAAAAAATAGAAGAATACTTAGCTAAGTTTATTTATATC
>OMKS01003343.1_pt1 | contig 12833 bp, 15 predicted proteins | sample 1674721 | NCBI WGS metagenome assembly OMKS01 (sample SAMN06264996, study PRJEB25208) | sediment metagenome | isolation source: hot spring sediment | place: USA: California | collected 2014-09-02 | reverse complement strand
CCCCGATTCCCCCCTCCGGCCGGCCCCCGATGCGGTGGTGGTGGATACGACGGGCATGACCCCTCAGGAGGTGGTGGCCCTTGTCCGGGACATCGTCCGCGAGCGCCGTGGGCAGTTGGCTCGCTGATCGGGTGCGGGATGTCCTCTACGGCCTCCTCGTCATCCTGTTCTGGCCTTCGCTGACGGTGCTGTTCCGCTTGTCCGTGCGCGGGCGATCCCACCTCCGCACGCGGGGGATCGTCGTCGCTCCGCACCGTTCGTACTGGGACATCTTCGTCCTTGCCGTGGCGTGCGGCCCCTTCCGCCGGATCACCTTCCTGGCCCGAGAAGGCCTCCTGCGCCATCCCGTGTTCGCCCCCTTCGTGTGGGGGTTCGCGGTGGCGATCGACCGAGAGGCGTTCGGGGTGGGGGACTTCCGCCGGACGCTCGCCGCGGCGAGCCGGGCCAAGCTCCTCGGGATCTTCCCCGAGGGGACGACCCGGCCCGGTGCCCGGCCCAAATCGGGCGCGATCCGGCTCGCCGAGCGGCTGGATCGCCCCCTCGTGCCGGTGAACATCGTCGCCCGTGGCCCCTATCCCCCCGCGCGGTTCCTCAAGATCCCGGTCTGCTTCCCCCGGATCGAGGTGCGAATCGGCCCCCCCGTCACGGTGGGCGAACTGGGTCGCGATCTCCCCCCCTCGCTGCCCCGTTCCGATCGCCACTACCTCCTCACCTCACGCTTGATGGAACTCATCCAGGCGACGTGATTTGAGCTCCCCCTGAGGGGGGGATATGATCGCCGTGTTTGCCCAGGCGGGGTTCGCCGTGCGGTTCATCCAAGATGCGGGCCCGAAAGCGGGGAAACCAACGAGGTGGTCTCGGTATGGTGGAGTGGATCCAGATGGAAGAGGCGCTCGACGAGAGCGACGTGCGGCTGTTCAGCCGCGGGGACACGGTGCGGGGCCATGTGGTTCAAGAAGCGGGCCAAGACATCCTCGTCGACATCGGGTACAAGTCCGAGGCCGTTCTCCCCAAGCGCGAGCTCGCCCCTCACCACGAGGTGGCGCAGCCGGGGGAGGAGATCGAGGTCCTCATCACCTACATCGATGAGGAGAACGGCACGGTGTTCATCTCCGAACGCCAGGCGTACTTGGCCAAGCGCTACAGCGAGCTCGAACGGGCGTACAAGGCGGGTACGGCTGTAGCAGGGGTCATCCTCGACGAGGTGGGGGAGGCGGGGTACAACGTGAGCCTGGGGGGAATCCGCGCCTTTCTTCCTGCGTCCCATCTGGGCAAGGGCATCTCCACCAAGATCGAGAAATTGAGGGGCAAGGACCTCGAATTCCGCATCATCGAGTTTTCACGCCGCAACCGGAACATCGTCGTCTCCCGGCGGGAGTACCTGAAGGAGCTTGAGGAGAAGGAACGGGACGCGCTGTTCGCCGCCCTCACCCCCGGGTCGGTGGTCGAGGGGACGGTGAAGAGCATCGTCGACTTCGGGGTGTTCGTGGACGTGGGCGGACACGACGGCCTCGTCCACCGCACCGAGATCTGCTGGAAGGACGTGCCCGTCCCCCCTCCCGACAAGTTCAAGCCTGGGCAGAAGGTCAAGGTGATGGTCCTCGAGGCCGACCGCGAACAGGGGAGGATCTCGCTGTCCATCAAGCGGCTGCGCCCGGACCCGTGGCAGGGGATCGCCGAGCGCTACCCCCCCAAGACGCGCGTCAAGGGGAAGGTCATGTCCGTGACCGATTTCGGGGCGTTCGTCGAGCTGGAGGAGGACGTGGAGGGGCTCGTCCACATCTCCGAGCTCTCCTGGACCACCCCCAAGCACCCCCGAGACGTGGTGAGCGAGGGGGATGAGGTGGAAGTGGTCGTTCTGGCAGTGGATGCTGACCGGAAGCGAATCAGCCTCTCCCTACGCCGGGCGCTGCCCGATCCGTGGGACGACGTCGGGCATCGTTACCCGCGGGGGGCGCTTGTGGAGGGCAAGGTCACGAACGTGACCGACTTCGGGGCGTTCGTGGAGCTCGAGCAGGGGGTGGAGGGCCTCATCCACATCTCCGAGATCTCGTGGCAGAGGGTGGGGCACCCCAAGGAGGTCCTCGCGCCCGGGCAGAGCGTGCGCGCGATCGTGCTCAAGGTGGACGAGGAGGAGCGGCGCATCAGCCTGTCGCTGCGCGCGCTCCAGCAGGACCCGTGGGAGGAGTTCCTCGAGCAGTACTCGGTGGGCTCGATCGTGTCCGGCCCGGTGACCCAGATCAAGGAATTCGGGGCGTTCGTGCGCCTCACCCCGGCGGTGGAGGGGTTGATCCACGTGTCCGAGATCTCCGCCGACCGGATCGCCAGCCCGTCGGAGGCCCTCCGCCTCGGGGAGGAGGTGTCGGCGAAGATCATCGGGATCAACGAGTCCAAACGCCAGGTGCGCCTCTCGATCAAGAAGATCGCCGAAGACGTGGAGGATGTGGACAAGGACCGGTTCCTCACCGCTCAGACGGGACGGGAGACGTTCACGCTCCGGGAGCGGCTGAAGGGCCTCACGGCGGAGGAAGAGGAGGGGGAGTAGCTACCACGACCACCGCTGCCGCGTAGCGGGCGGTGTGGGTGAGGGAGAGGGGATGACGCCGGCCTTGCCACGCGAGGTGGGGCCGTTTCTCGTCCACGATCACCTCCATCTCGCGGAAGGGGAGGGGGCGGCCGATCGCCTTGCGGAACGCCTCCTTGGCGGCGAAGCGCGCGGCGAAGCGCTGAGCGGCGAGGGGGCCGCGTCCCTTCCGGGCATAGGCGATCTCCGCCGGGGTGAACAGGCGCGCCAGGGCCCGCTCCCCGCGCCGGGCGAGGAGGGCCTCGACCCGGGACACCTCCACGAGATCGATGCCTACGGCGAGCACCGCACGATCCGCGCCCGCTCAGCGGCGAGGATCGCCTCCACCCGCGCCACCGCCTCCTCCAGGGTATCGTTCACGACGAGGTAGTCGAACTCGGGAATGGCGCGGATCTCCTCATCGGCGACCGCGAGCCTCCTCGCGAGCGCCTCGTCCGATTCCGTCCCGCGGGCGCGGATCCGGCGCGCAAGCTCGGCCCGGCTCGGGGGGACCATGAACACGAGGACCACCGGGTGGGGAAGGGCGGACCGACGAAGGGCGCGCGCCCCCTGGACCTCGACGTTGATCAGCAAGTCCTGTCCGGCGGCGAGGCGTCCCGCGACCTCCGCCCACGGCGTGCCGTAGCGGTGGCCGCCGTAGGTGGTCCACTCGATGAGCGCCCCCTCCTCGATCATCCGATCGAACGCCTCCTCCGATACAAACGAGTAGTCGCGCCCATCCACCTCCTCCGGACGGCGGGGGCGGGTGGTGGCGGACACGGAGAACGCGAGGGCTGGATCGCGGCGGAGGACCTCGGCGATGACGGACGACTTCCCCGCCCCAGACGGGCCGGCGATGACGAGGGCGATCCCGCGCCCCTCCTGGACCGTCCACCCTGCGGGGAGGAACTCATCTACCGGCGGCATCGTCTCCCCCGCCTCGTCATCGGTCCACCCCATTGCGGACAACGTCGGCGCAGACAGGTTCCCACCATGCTCATTCCACGTTCCGGGCCTGTTCGCGGATCCGTTCCACCGCGAGGCGGATCTGGCCCGCAGCCCAAGCGAGGTCCACGGACCGAGCCTTGGCTGACAGTGTCCCCGCCTCGCGGCCCATCTCCTGGGCGAGGAACTCGATCTCCCGCCCCACCGGATCCCCCGCATCGAGGAGCTCCTCGAACCGGGCGAGGTGGCTCGTGAGCCGATCCAGCTCCTCCTGGATATCGCTTCGTTCCGCCCACAGGACGAGCTCCGTCGCCACCCGGGCCGGGTCGACCTCCACCCCCAGTTCCGCGATGCGCGCGGCGATCCGGCGCCGCGCCCCGTCGAGGGCCTGCGGAGCGAGTCGTTCCGCGTCGGCGATCGCGGTCCGGAGGAGCGCGCCTTCCCGGGCGAGGGCATCGCGGAGGGCGGCCCCCTCCCGCTCCCGCGCCGTGGTCACCGCCTCGATTGCCCCGTCGAGGGCCTGAGCGAGGGCCGGCCACAGCTCCTCCTCGTCCGGTGCCTCCTCGGCGAACACGCCGAGGGAGAGGAGGTGGGCAAGGGACGGTCGGTCAGCGAGGCCCAGCTCCTCCTGAAGACGGGACAGGTCGGAGAGGTACTGGCGGGCCGCCTCGAGGCCGAGGCGCTTGGGGCGGACGCCGTCCTCCCATCGCACGTGGAGGTCGAGGGCGCCCCGTGCGAACGCCGTCCGCAGCCGGTCCTCGCACCGCTGGGCGATCGCGGGGAACTCGGCCAGCCCGCGCACCCGCACCTCGAGGAAGCGGTGGTTGAGGCTGCGGAGGTCCACCTGCACAGCATGGCCTCCCTGTGCGGCGCGAGCGCGGCCGAACCCGGTCATGCTACGCAACGTCGTCCACCCGCCGAAACAGGACTGCGGCATAGCCCACCACTTGGTCGAGATGGCCGGCGATCTCGCCCGAGGTGCGGTAGGCGAGGAGCTCGGCCCCGAGGAGCCGCGCTTGTCGCGCCGCGGCGAGGAAGAGGGCGATCGCCCCCACGCCGCAGATCGAGACCCGGTAGCGGACGGCCGCCGCGAGGAACCCCGCCACATCCAGGTTCAGGATGGAGACAAGGGCGCGCCGATCCTTCTCCCGGGCCACGGGATCCGGCTCGTAGTGGGTGAAGTCGCTTGAGGCAAGGAGCAGTACAGGCCGGTCGGTGAGGAGGGTGCCGAGCGCGGTCCCTGCGGCCTCGGCAGCCGCCTGGCCGAGGTGCTGCACGACCACCGGAACGAGGGGCACCGTGCCGAACAGGTAGTATAGGAACGGGAGCTGCACCTCCACCGCGTGCTCGTCGCCAAACGGGGCATCGTCTTGATCGGCTCCCAGCGCATGGGCCACATCGCGGGACAGGTCAGCGGGCACGGGGATCTCCCCGAGCGGGGTCTCCCACGTTCCGGGCTCCCCCACCGTGATCGCACCCCCGAGGCCGGTGTGGTTCGTGCCGAGGATCACCACTGCCTCCGGCCGACCGAGGGCGGCCAGCGCCCGGAACCCGGCCCCGGCCACCGCGCCCGAGTAGCGGTACCCGGCATGGGGGAGGATAGCCCCCACTGGCCCGGTGAGGGACTCGGAGGGGGCCCCCACGGGCCCCTCACCGAGAGCGGCCGCGACCTCATCGCGGAGCCGCCGGGGATCAGCCGGGTAGAACGTTCCCGCTGCGCAAGGCCAGCGCCGTCCCATCGGCTCATTGTACTGAGGAGGGAATCGGGAACGCAATGGTTGCCCCTTCGGGCGGGGAGGGCTAGAATGCCTCTGCCCCTGGGAGATCGGCTAATGGTAGGCCGACGGGCTCTGGACCCGTTAGTGGGGGTTCGAATCCCTCTCTCCCAGCCAGTCCGCGCGGTCGGGGGAGTCCAACCGGTTACTCCTCACGGGGAGCCACCCGGTCAGGTCTCGCTCGAGGGGGGCGAGGACCCCTGCAGCGGCAGCGCGCGCGGCAACGCCGATCTCCATTCGGGATCGAGCCAGTTCGCCGCGGAACTCGGTCTCGTCGAGGGAGAGGGCGTTGGCGTCCACGTTCGCGAGGGCCGACGCGCAGGCGGCCCGGAGGAGGTGGATCGCGGTCACGAGGTCGCTCTGGGCGACGCGCGGGCAGAGCGGGGCAGCCTCGGCAGCCAGGTGCAGGGCCTCAATGGACCTTCGTGCCGTTTCCAGAGGCACCTCCGCCGCTCTCCGTAGGGTGGCCTGGAGCTTGGCTTGGCGCGAGATTCGCTCTTCATCCGTGGAGCGGGGAAGGGACAGGACCTCCGCCACGCTGCGGTAGGCGGCAACATCCGCGTCGGCCAGTCCCGCGAAGCTCTCCTGGAGGACCCGGGTTCGCTCGGCGAGGGAAGTCAAGGCAGACGCGGTCCCCGGGTCCTTCGCCCGGCGGAGGGCAAGCGAGATCACCATCTGGAGGAGCGCGCTCCCCGCTGCCCCGACCACGGCGGCAACGGCCCCGCCACCGGGGACGGGCGCGGCGGACGCGACGGCGTCCAGGAATTGACCAAGCGTCAGGTCACGCATCTTCGGATCGGGCATCGCCACCTCCCGGAACGGCCTTCTCCATCGGCCGCACGAGCGGCCCTCCTCCGGATCTTACCGCACGGGGGCCGTGCTGCCCGGCGGTGGACAGGGCACAGGGGAGGGGGTACACTGCCTCTCATTCCAAGTTGGAATAAGCGAGCGGATGCGGATGGAGGAGCTCGTCCTCGGGATGCTGAAGCTGGGCCCGGCCCACGGCTACGAGCTGCGGAGCCGGGTCCGCGAGGAGCTCGGCCCGGCGTGGCGCGTGGCCTCGAGCCAGCTCTACGCCTGGCTGCACCGCCTGGAGGAGGAGGGGTTCGTCCGCGCGTCGCCCCTCCCCGCGCCCGGCCGGCCGCCGCGCGTGGTGTATGCCCTCACCCCGGCGGGGGAGGAGCGGTTCTGGAAATGGCTCACCTCCCCCCCCCGAGGGCGGAGGCGCGCCCGGGGGGTGTTCCTCGTCCGGCTGTACTTCCTGACCCGGTTCGCCTCCCATCTCCTTCCCGCCTACCTCGACCAGGAGAAGGGGATCCTCACGCGGAGGAAGGAGAGGCTCCTCGCGGCGGACACCGGCGGCGATCCGTTTCAGGAGGCGGTGCGGCGGCTCCGGCTCCTCCAGGTGGAGGGGGGCCTGCGGTGGCTGGCCGAAGTGCATGACCTGTTTCACGGAAAGGAGGAACGATGCGCGTGTGTGGAGTCGTGATCGCGGCGTTGGCCGTCGCCCTCGGGGCGGGGGCGGAACTGGCGGTGGTGGATCATGCGGGGAGGACAGTGGTCGTTCCCCTCCCGCCCTCTCGAGTGGCGAGCGCGTTCGGGGTCGCCACGGCGTACGTGTACGCCCTCGGGGCGGGGGACCTCCTCGTGGGGGCGCGCTACCTCGGGCTCCCGGAGAGCCCCCTTGGGGTGGAGGTGATGGAGCGGATCGACCCCTCGTTTGCGGCCAAGGCGTTCCCGGGCGAGGTCTCCGTGGAGGTCCCCGTCGCGCTGGGGGCCGACCTCGCCTTCGCGGGGCGCAAGCACCTCTCCCTTGCGGACCAACTGGCGGATGTAGGGGTCCCGGCCGTGGTCTGGGGGCCGGAGACGTTCCCCGAGGTGCGGGAGGCGATCCTCCTCGCCGGCGACCTCCTCGGGCGGGGGGAACGGGCGGCGGAGCTCGCCGCGTTCTACGATGACATCCTGGCCGCGGTGGCCGCGGCCACCGCGGGCCTCCCCGCCGAGGCTCGGCCCGCGACCCTCATCGTGGGGACGGCCCCGGGGCGCGTCGCGGGGGGGAGCATGTACCAAACGGGGTTGGTGGACCTGGCGGGCGGAGCGTCGGTGTCGCGGGACCTCCCGGGGTCATGGCAGAACGTGGGTCCTGAACAGATCCTCCTCTGGGATCCGGAGGTGATCCTGATCGCCCCCTACGGGCCCGTCACGCCGCGCGACTTCCTCGACGACCCCCTGTTCGAGGGGCTGCGGGCGGTGCGAGAGGGGCGGGTGTACAAGATGCCCCAGCTCCTGTTCCCCTGGGATACCCCGATCCCCGAGTCGGTGCTCGGCGTGCTTTGGTTGGCCGATCTCCTCCACCCGGGAACGGTGCCCCTCGACGTTGCCGAGGTGGCCACCCTCTTCTACCGCCGGTTCTACGGGGTCGAGCTCCGTCCGGCGGAGCTGGCCTTGATCGGGGGGCGCTGATGCGCTCGCTCCTGCTCGCGTTGGTGTTCGCCGTTGGCGCCGTGGGGCAGCAGGCGGTGACGGACCAAGCGGGGCGGGAGGTGCACCTTCCCCCTCGGGTGGCGCGGGTGGTGGACCTCCACGGCGGTGCCAAATGGGTCATCTACGCGCTCGGCGCGGCCGATCTCCTCGTCGGCGCTTACTTCGTCACCCCCCCGACCGAGCCGTTGGCCCAGGCGACACTGGCCGCGCTCGACCCGCGCCACGCGGAGAAGGAGCTCCCCATCATCCCCAGCGTGGAAGCGATCGTTTCCCTGCGGCCGGACGTCGTGTTCGCGAGCTCGGTCGTCCACGGGGAGGCGTTCGCCGCCCTCCTCGCCGAGGTCGGGATCCCCACGGTGCTCCTCTTCCCCGAGACCCTGGAACTCCTGGAGGAGTCGTTCGTCCTGATCGGGGCGGTGCTGGGGAGGGAGGAGCGGGCGGTGCGCTTGGCCGCTCGGTTCCGCGAGATGGTGGAGGAGGTGAAGGCCGCCGCGGGGGGCGTTGCCCACCGCCCCGAGGTGTACTTCGCCGCGTACTACCCGCTCAACATCTACGCTGGCGATGTGATCCAGAACGTAATCACCGAGCTCGCCGGCGGGGTCCCCCTCGGGAAGGAGTTCGCTCCCTACCGAGCGGGGGCGTTCTGGTATCGGGCGAATGTCGAACAGGTCGTGCTGTGGGACCCGGAGGTGATCATCGTCCCCTCCTACAGCCGAGCGAGCCGCGAGGATTTCTTTTCCGATCCCATCTTCAGCGGGACGAGGGCCGTCAAGGCGGGCCAGGTGCTCCGATTCCCCTCGTTCTTCGGGCCGTGGGACACCCCCAGTCCGGAGGTCGTGCTGGGGCTCCTCTGGCTCGCGGAGGCGCTGCACCCCGGAGCGACCGGCCTCGACCTCGTGACGGAGGTCGTGCGGTTCTACCGGGAGTTCTATGGGTGCGAGCTGGCCCCCGACGCGGTGGCGGCGATGCTTGGGCGATGAAGCGGTCCGCGCTGGTGGGGGGGCTTCTCCTTCTCCCCCTCCCGGTGGCGTTCGTCGCCCTCATGATCGGGCGTTACCCGATCTCCCCAGGCGAGGTGTTCGCCGCCCTCACCGGGGGCGAGGTGGCAAAGGTGGTGCGGGGCCTCGTCCTGAGGATCCGCCTCCCGCGGATCGGGGCGGCGGCGCTCGTGGGGGCGAACCTCGCCGTGGCGGGAGCGGTGTACCAGGGCGTGTTCCGGAACCCCCTCGTCGAGGGGCGGCTCCTGGGGGTGAGCTCCGGGGCGGCCCTGGGGGCGGCGCTCGCGTTCCTCCTCCTCCCCCAGCCGGCGGTCGTCCAGGCCCTCGCCTTCGCCGGCGGGGCGATGGGGGTGACCCTGACCTCGCTCCTCGGGTGGGCGTTCGGGGGTTGGGTCCTCGTCCTCGTCATCGCCGGGGTGCTCGTCGACTCGTTCCTGTCCGCAGTCTTGGGGCTCGTGAAGTACACAGCGGACCCATTGGGGACCCTCCCTGCGATCACGTACTGGCTCCTCGGAGGGCTGAGCGGGGTCCGGGTTCGCGACCTCCTTCCGCTGGGGATCGCCTCCGCGATCGGCCTCTCCTTCTTCCTCCTCGCCCGGTGGCGGCTGAACCTCCTCACCCTCGCCGACCAGGAGGCGGAGGCCCTCGGGGTGCGGGTCCGCCCGGCGCGGTTCGTCGTGGTGGGGATGGGGACCCTCCTTGTCGCGTCCGCGGTCTCCGTGAGCGGGATCGTGAGCTGGGTCGGACTGCTGGTGCCCCATGCCGCGCGGGCGGTGGTGGGGCCGGACTACGCGCGGCTCCTCCCCGCCGCGGCCGGGATGGGGGCGGCCCTCGTGGTGGCCCTCGACACGCTCGCCCGCACCCTCCTCACCGCGGAGATCCCCCTCGGGGTCCTCACCGGCCTCCTCGGGGCCCCGCTGTTCCTCGTCCTGTTCCTCCGCTTCCTCCGCGAGCGAGGTGGGTGGCGGTGAGGCTGCGGGCCCAGGACCTCGTGTACGCGTACATCCCAGGGCGGCCCGTCCTGCGCGGGATCACGCTCGAGCTCCGCTCCGGCGAGATGGCGTTCCTCCTCGGCCCGAACGGGAGCGGGAAGACGACGTTCCTCGACTGCATCGGGGGCCTACGGGCTCCGGCGGGGGGGGTGGTCTTCCTCGACGAGCGGGCGCTCGGGTCGTTCTCGGCCCGGGAGCGGGCGCGGCTCGTGGGGTACGTCCCCCAGTTCCACGAGCCGCCGTTCAACTTCACGGCGTGGGAGGTGGTCCTCATGGGCCGGGCCCCCTACGTGCGCTGGCTCAGTCAGCCCAAAGCGCGGGACCGCCGGGCCGCCGACGAAGCGCTGGCCGCGCTCGACCTCGCCGGGTTCCGGGACCGTCCCTACTACACCCTGAGCGGGGGGGAACGGAGGCTCGTCCTCGTCGCGCGGGGACTGGCCCAAGGGGCGGCGTTCCTCCTCCTCGACGAGCCGGACGCCCACCTCGACCCGGCGAACCAGCACCGGGTGCTCCTCGCCGTGCAGGAGGTGGTTGGGGAAGGGCTCGCGGCGGGGATCACCTCCCACAGCCCGAACAACGCCCTCCTCTACGCGGACCGGGTCGCCCTCTTCGCCGCGGGCGAGGTCCTCGCCCAGGGCGTACCCGCCGCGGTCGTCGCTCCTCCCTTCCTCGAGCGGGCCTACGGGATCCCGTTCATCGCCGTTGGCGATGGCGACGGTCCGCGGGCCGTGCTCCCTGCCCTTGACTGAGGGCATTCCCTTGCATCCGGGAGGCAGGCGGGGAGAAGCCCCGCCGCCAGGACCGAAGGAGGGGCCGTAGGGGCGGACCCCGTGTCCGCCCGCTGTTCCCGCAACGCCCGCTTCCGGAGCGGCGGGCCCTGTGTCCGCCGATTCGTCGGATGCGAGGAGAGGTCGCGACCTCCTGGGCCGTCCGCGGTAGAATCCCTGCGCGAGGAAACCATGGTGAACCGAGCCCGAGACTGGCTGGCCCAAGCAGAGCGGGACCTCCTGCAAGCCGAGGAATCCCGGGATCGAAGCCGTCACGAGTGGGCCTGCTTCATCTCCCATCAGGCGGCGGAAAAGGCGGTGAAGGCCCTTCACCTCCGCTTGGGCCAGGAGGCGTGGGGGCACGTAGTGGCGAAGCTCCTTGTGGAGCTGCCCCCGTCAGCGCAGGTGCCGCCGGGGTTGGTGGAGAAAGGACGCGTCCTCGACAACTTCTACGTTCCCACTCGTTATCCGAACGCCCATCCCGCCGGGGCGCCGTACGAGCACTACGGTCCGCTGCAGAGCGAGGAGGCGCTCGGGTATGCCCGTGAGATCGTTGCGTTCGTCCGTGCTCAAGTGGCCTGACCGGGAAGAGGTGGACCACGCGGTCCGTCGGTGGGCGCGGGGCATGGCCCGTCCGGGAGTGGTGAGGATCGGCTACTTCGGCTCCTACGCCCGGGGCGACTGGGGGGTGGGGAGCGATCTCGACCTGGTCGTGCTGGTCACAGAGACCGACGTGCCGTTCCACCTCCGGGGGTCGGCGTGGGACGTGACGGCGCTTCCCGTGCCCGCGGAGGTCCTCGTGTACACCGAGGAGGAGTGGGCGGGCCTTCCCGAGCGAAGCCGGTTCGGACGCGATCTTCACGAGGGGACGGTCTGGGTGTACGAGAGAAGAGCGGGAACGCGAACCCTCCCGCCGAACTGCCGTCGGGCATGAAGCCCGACACTACAACCGGCGGGGGCAGGCCCCGCTGCCACGACCGAAGGAGGGGTCGTAGGGGCGCACCTCATGTCCGCCCGCTGCTCCTCGCGTTGACAACGCGCGGCGGGCGCAGAACCACCTGCTCCTTACCTGAACAACCGGTTCACGTCCGCCAGGTACTCGGCGGCCTTCTCCTTGGCGTGGCGGTTCCAGAACGGCCAATCCCCGATCGGAGCCTCCCGCACGTAGTGGAGGAGATCCTCGAACAGGACCCGGTCCTTGGCCCGCCGGGCGTACTCCCAAGCGTAGGCGATGTGGTTCTCGAGGTAGGTGGGGTCGAGATCGAGCGCCCACTCGAAGTAGGCCTTCGCATCGTCGAGTTTAACCCCGAACAGGATCCCGTAGTCGGAGAGGTTGGCGAGGAGCGCACCCATCGCCTGGGGAGCCGAGCCGCCCCAGTACCCCGGGTCGAGCTCGATCACCCGGTCGTACATGATGCGGACCTTGTTGCGGTGGGGGATCGCCGACAGCGGGTTCATCCGCCCGAGGATGAGGCCCAAGCTGTGAGCCGTCCAGAGGATGGTCGCCGGGTCCGTGGTCTGGGCGACGAGGGCGCGGAGGTCCCCGTCGGAGAGGCTGAGCCCTTCGTCGAGGCCCGCGAGCCCCAAGGAGCGGAACCCGTAGCCCGCGGCCGTGCGCAGCGCTGCCTCCCTGACCTTCTCCGGAAGCAGCGTCGACCGCTCGTACCACAGCTGGGCCAGTTTCGCGAGGACGGACGCGTCCCCTGGCTCCTCCGCGAGCAGGGCCTCGTAGACCGCGATCAGCCGTTCCATGTTCCGCGGCTCGTAACGCAGCGGGAAAAGGGCCTCTCCCTCCGCGGTGAGGTCGGCTACCGACTGCGTCCACCCTGCCCACGCCATCGCCACAATGACGAGCCACGAGAGAGCTTTCCGTGCCATGACGCCCAAGCGTAGCCGTCCCGGCCAGGGCGGGGGATCGGGGATTTGGCTAGAATGGGCTCCACGATGAAGGCCGTCGTGCTATGCGGGGGAGAGGGAACCCGACTTCGTCCTTTCACCTACACCCAGGCCAAGCACCTCCTCCCCGTGGCGGGGAGGCCGGTGGTGGAACACGCCCTTGCCGCCGTGCGGGAGGCGGGGATCGGCGACGTGGGGATCGTGGTCAGCCCCTCCGTGGAGGGGCAGTTCCGGGAGCGGCTCGGGGACGGGGAAGGCCTCGGCCTGAGGGTCGAGTACGTCCTCCAGCCCGAGCCCAAGGGCCTCGCCCACGCCGTCCTCTGCGCCGAGGGGTTCGTGGGGGGCGACCCGTTCCTCGTCTACCTCGGGGACAACCCTGTCTCTTATACACATCTCCGAGCCCACGAGACCGT
>OMKS01003338.1_pt1 | contig 12851 bp, 1 predicted proteins | sample 1674721 | NCBI WGS metagenome assembly OMKS01 (sample SAMN06264996, study PRJEB25208) | sediment metagenome | isolation source: hot spring sediment | place: USA: California | collected 2014-09-02 | reverse complement strand
AAGACGGCATACGAGATCTAGTACGGTCTCGTGGGCTCGGAGATGTGTATAAGAGACAGGGGTGGATACCATGTCTCTTTACCCCCCAAGTTATTCATTTATACATCTTGACATTGCGATGTGCTTTCCTATAATTAATTAGATATAGAATGGGTGGATTGAGGGGGTTGGTAAAGTTTTACTCTAACGCAGAGGCGTTAAGTATAGAATAAACAATTAATTAGCGATACTGCTAAAATAGTTTGGAGGCCATTGTGGTCCGTTTAGAGAGAGTTTCGTATCTTGTTGTAATTCTTATGGTTATTGCCGGAGGCGCCTTCGGCCAGGCCTATTTCTCAGTCAATGGCTGGGATGTCGAGGCGAGGGTCGATACGGTTAATGGCCACTTCGGCGTCGGCCAGCACTCCACAAGCTACGACCTGACATACGAGTTTCGTCCGCACATCCTTGTCCCCAGCCCCTCGTCGAACGTGGTTTTCAGAATTGATGGCGAGACTTATGCTTGGAACGGCGCCGTAACAGGTTTTGACTATAACTTGTATCCTCTAAAAGCGCCGACCTTTCCGCGCCTACTTATCGCTACAAACCAGATACAAAATCGATGGTTATTTCCGCTTCCGGGCGGAGAGCAGGTTCAGATTGACCAATTTCTCCAGCCCACCCAACATCTCGTCACTATTGTCGATGACGGTGATACGACTACGGATACGCTCGGTCTCATTAAGGTGACCTATCGAGTTACCAATAACGGCGGGATTCCACACGCCGTCGGTGTTGAACACAAATGGGACATATATATTAACGGAGTAGATGGCGCACCCGTCTCGATTCCGGGGACATTCTCCGCCACAAATCAAGTCTATGCCGGAGATCATGTTCCACCGTCATTTCTTGCCGCCCAAATCGATCTTTTGGATCCGGACATCGACCAGCTTGTTGCGTCGGGTCTTTTGCGCATAGCTGATGCTACCAAGCCGGATCTTCTCGCTTACGGCAACGAAGAGGACCTATTGTATTCCTGCTTTGATCTCGATACAGCATCATTCGCAACAGGAACCTACTCAAACACAGCGGCGCTACTTAGATGGGATGCGAGGACTGTTCCCCCCGGCCATTCATTCGACCTTGTCACTTACTATGGATTGGGGAGCATTTTGGCTCAGCGCGGAGAGATTAATCTCGCCATCTCCGGCTCTAACTGGGATGCAGTTGCCTGCACCCTCGCCGGAAACCCGAAAGCTTTCACGGCCATTTTCCAGAACAGCTCCAGCGACCTCACGACTTTCGATACGCTCTGGCTCTGCGTCAACTTCGACTCATCCATGGCGGAGATGGTCATTGATCCCGACGATGTCTATGCAGATGAGCTTTGCTTTACTTATCTTGATGTAGGTATGGCGGAGACCGGCACACAGTCGTGGCTTTTCAATGCTTTGTCGGGTGTTCACGGCAGTTTCTGCCTCTTTTGGGCTTGTAGCGTTTCCACTCCGGGCATCGAGCCGGTTTTCGACACTACTTGCTGGGATATTCCGTATATTAGCGGAATCGGCCCAACGGTCGAATTCCTTAAGCCTTTGAATTCCTATACGGCATGTAATTCAGGCGACGGCCTCGAAGCATGGATACTGTTCGACAAAACAATTGACGAAATTCCCTTCAGGTTCGAGAGAACACGGGTAAGAATAGATGTCGCGGATACTTTCGCCATTGTCGATTTCGAGTATGAGCCGGCATTTATTTGGGGATTAAGTCCGGATAATTTGACCGATACATTGAAAATCCCGCTCGACTCATTGCCGGAATTGGAATACTCCACCGGCGACTCGATAATAGTATGTGTCACCCGCGCGGAGGATGTTCACGGTTGCACCGGGGATTATGTCTGCGATACGATAATAGTCGATCAAGACCCGCCGGTTTTGTGGACAATGTGGCCCTCGCCGGGGTCGGAAATTCCGATGCTCTCGCCGCTCATCCAGATAGGTCTGGTTGATTCTGTATCCGGATTGGACACGATGAACATCTTCTATCGTGTGAACGGGATTCCCTATCGAGTTAGTGCTTTCGGCGGTGCATACTACAATGTTCCAGAAAGATTAGTCTTCCACACTCCGCCGGTCGAGTTCCCCTCCGAGACATGGGTGACGGTTTGCGTAGATTCGGTCTCGGATCGCACGGACGATATTTGCGGGCCAAACTGGCTTCGCGATACGTGCTGGACTTTTTTCGTGGATAACACGCCGCCTACCGTCGAGTTGGCTTCGCCTTCGAACCTCTCGATAATTTCGTGCAATGAGCCGATTCCGATGGTGTTCCACGTGCATGACAGCTTATGTGTCGATTCGACTTCGGGCATAGTCCAGATAATCCCCGGCCCGACTATCGATCTCAGCTCGACGAGCTATGACATCGAGTGGTTCTGCGACAGCTTCATCATTCACGATGTTATGTTCAGCCATGGGCCGATTCGCGTGGATTTAAGCGGCATTCGCGATGAGGTTGGGAATGAGATTGTCCCCATTACTTACACCTTTATTGTAGATACTCTCGGCCCCCTCCCTAACTTGAGTTCGATCAGTCCACCTCATGAGAGTTGGGTTTCGCCGGCTTTCATGTGTAGCATTATGGTGATTGACGAATCCCCGCTCGATGAGTCGAGCCTTCTTTGGAGATTCAGAGTTGGCGGCTTTTTCTTCACGTATGATTTCTTCGATGTCAACACGAGAATCAGCTCAATTGGCACGGACAGCTGGTTGAGCTACTCAAATGCGCTTATGGGCTTCCCCGTCTCCCACGGCGACACGGTTCAAGTCTGCCTTATGAACATCAGCGATGTCGCCGAACTTTGCGAACCAAACTATCTTGTTGGCGCTCCAGTTTGCTGGGAATATTACATAGATGCCATGGGACCTGAAGCTACGTTAAACTGGCCGGCCCATCAATCTATTTCCGGATGCTATCCGCTTAGTCATCTCGATGTCATTATCACCGATCCAAGCGAGGTCGATCCCACTACTGTTATAGTCGAGGTGAACGGCACACTGAAACCGGTTACCGTGTTTGGCGATACTTTCCGCGTGTTTATTGCACCGACGCATCTTCCGCCGTGTCCGGATACGGTATTTGTTAATCTAATTCATGCCGAGGACTCCCTTGGCAATATGACGACAGACAGCTCATGGTGGTTCATCCTCGATACTATACCGCCGTTCAGCAATCCTTCGACTTGGTATCCGGTTCCGGACGATCCGATTATCGCGGTTTCGCCTTTCGACACAATACGCTACCAAATCGAGCCGGGGTGCTTGGGATCGTTTAGCCGAAGATATACTCTTACCGAGCTGTTTGTCCGGCCGTCGGGCGAAAGAGACTCTATTTGGGGCAACGATGATCGCGTTGTTTGGGAAGATGACTGGTGGAATCTCCCGATTAATCACCTTGACTACATCATGGATGCTGATACTGTCTGCGTCAAAATATCGCATCTCAGAGATTCGCTTGACTATATGAGTCATCCCGGTTGTGATCCCGCGTTCGCCGAAGACATTATGGCATGGGAGGAGTGGTGTTTCCGGGTTAGCGCGGGTGGCCCGATGATGAGCCGTCGCTATCCACAACGGTGCTATTTGAGTTGTTTCGACCCGCCTAACGGTTTCCGCTATCGAGTATATGACGAAGACGGCTTGGATGTCGAAACCATAAGATTCTTAGTGAATCGCCCGGGCTTTGCGCCCACGGAATACACATGGCCGCATGACATCTTTGATACTACGTGGGTAGAATATCCGAGCGAACTATTCGTTGACTTTAGAATAAACATAAGGGACTTTGTCGGCATCGGCGATTCATTATGCGTGGAATTCAACCGAATACAGGACCTTTTCGGCATTCACAACGAAGGCGTAAGCAGATTTTGCGTTGTTGTGGATACAACCGCGCCATGCCCTCTAGAGGTCTATCCGGATGACGTGTCGGTAGGCACTCGCACGCCGCTTATCTGGGCTATTGTTCCGCCGGACATTGCGCCTATTTTAGGCGACAGCCTTGCGTTCTCGTTGAATGGCGGCACGGATTGGATTTGGGCGACCGATCCTACGGGCGCAGTTTATTGGGGCGATGGCGATACGGCTTTTCTCGATGTCGGCCTGCTCCACCCATCGATGTGGATTTCCGGCGGAGATACCGTCGATGTTTGCATCAAGAACACGGACAATACCGACACGCTCGTAGGTTGCCCGCTCAACACATGCATGACTTGCTGGAGCTTCTGGCTCGAGGCAAGCGGGCCGGTTCCTATGGCCATAAGCCCCGGCGAGGGATGGATTTGGGCGTGCCCGACCGTTGACTCGATGTTCGTAGCACTCGAAGACCCCGATGGTATTAATTGGAGCACTGTGGAGGTGCGTTGCAGTAGCTATGTCTATGGCGATGTCCGCCATTATTCATGGCCATCGCCGAACCTCTCCAACCGGCCGGAGACTTTAATTATCACTCCGACGCCACCTTATGCCGATCAAGACACCATCCAAGTGGAGGTATGGGCAAGCGATAACCTTATGAACCCGATAGATGACGAGCCTTACACATATTTCTTCATAATCGATCACACTCCTCCCGACACGATTTGGACAACGCCCTCGTGCGCGGGAGATTCGATTAGCGACAATGCTCCGACTATATGGTTCCATGCGAGAGACGCATGGGGCAGGGTCGATACATTAAGCTGGTGCGTTGCGTTCCGCCATCCCGCAAGCCCGACGGACTGGGAAACGATTTGCTATGACGACGCGCCGGGCGCTTGGGTTTTCGCGGGCACCGCCGATTCGGTGGGTCTGAATACCGGCCTTGTGGGCGCGCTCGATCCGTGGTGGATCGGCGGCGATACAGTCGTCTTCACCGTTGTGAGCGTCTGCGACGAAACCGATGCCTGCGGGCCGAATTGCGCTACCACTGTCGATACCTGCTATTTGAGCATCACCGCTCGTGGCCCTGATGTGACAAACATCTGGCCCGGCGGCAACGGCATTATCGGTTGCGAGCAACCGGACACATTTGTCTTCCGAATCTATGACGCCGACGGAGTAGATGCCACGAGCATGACTCTGTGGTATGGCTCGTGTTCGATGGACACCACCGCCTTCGTCATCGGCGACCCCGAGATTGTCGATTACCGCTATGGCATCAATACAGATACGGTCTATTTCGTTCCGCCGGAGGTTTTAGCCGAGGGTTGTTGGTTCAATATCAGCATAGATGTTCTTGACGCTATCGGCAATCCCGCCGAGCTTAACTCGTTCGACTTCGTGTATGATTACACGCCGCCGGACTTCGTGATTGTCTATCCGTTCGACTCGGCGTTTAGCTTTTCGCCGGACATCATCATGGCCTTCCCCGACAACATCGCGGGAATCGACACGCTCACCGTGACTGTCTCGATTACCGGCGGGCCTTGCGCCTTCGTATCGGCGACATCACCTGCGCCGGACACGCTGGAATGGCGCTTTGCAGATGGCATTCCGGAAACGCTGATTTTCAGCATGGATGCTCTCGATTGCGACCTCAGGCGAGGCGATTCTGTTTGTGTTCATGTGGATATGGCCTGCGATTTCGTGGCCGATTGCCCTGCATGCACTACATACGACACGACTTGGTGCTTCGAGATAGTTCAAGGCGGCCCGGAGCCGGAACTTGTTCACCCGACGGGGCTTCTCTGCCCTGAAGATGAAGTGATTATTTTCTTCGACGATCCCGATGGCGTGGTCATCGATGATTTGGAGTTCACTGTTAACGGTGTGGTTGTGCCATATCCGGGGGCGGAGTTCACTTGGGACGCGGGAGATTTCCTACTAACATACTTGCCGGACGAGCCTTTCGATGAGACGAATGTCCGAATCTGCGTAGATAATGTCGAGGACGAGCTTGGATATGCTATGCGTCGGACATGTTGGGATTTGATTGCTGACCTCGCGCCGCCATTGGCGGAATATATTTCGCCGACGGGAATAATCGAGGAACACCAGCCGGACATTGTCATCGAGGTCTGGGACAGCTTGAACTTCGTCAATCCGGATTGCTTCGTGCTTTCGGTGCGCGGAGTGATTTACTCCTTCGATGGAACTATCCTCTCATGGACTCCTGAGCCGGAGATAGCCACGCCGGGGACGCTCACATGGAGCGCCGTTCTCGCGGGCGACACACTCAGCCCCGGCCCCGTCGAGGTTTGCCTCGTCGAGGCCTGCGATAGCACCGGTTGCGATGAGAATAACATGCTCTCCTCGCTCGGCGAGCTTTGCTGGGAGTTCGAGATTGCATTCGGCGACGGTCCGCGCGTGCATATCGATAACCCCACCGATTGCGGGCTTGCAATTTCCTGCGATGTAGGTTTCCAGTTCCGCTGGTCTATCGATTCCGAGGAACCCGTTAATTCGACGAGCATAATGCTTACATACAGCGCCGAAGGCTCTGAAACGAGCTACGGAATCGACGATCCGGAGCTGACGCTCATCGGCGATAGCATCCTCACGTTCGATGCTCCCGCGCCGACCGCTCCCGGAGATATTTGGGTGCTAATTGAGAGCATGTTCGATGTTCTCGGCAATCCGGCATGGGGCGATTTGGACACATGCAGATTCGTCATCGATTGGGATGCGCCGTTTGTGGTTGACTTCAGCCCGGAACACGAGAGCGAGGTCGGCACACCATATCCTCTTATATGGTTCTTGGTCGATGAGGCGACTTCGATTATTGACTATTCGTCGGTGATTTTCAACATAGACGGAACATCATACGGCTTCGCCGACCCGCACGTCTATTGGAGCGGCGACACGGTGTTCTTCGATCCGTTCATCGCCCCGCCGACGCCTTTCGCGGGCGGCGATACAATCGAGTTCTGCATCGAGTATCTTGCGGACTCGACGGTTATCTGCCCGCCCAACGCTCTTATCGATGAATGCTATGAGTTCTCCGTCAACGCCGACGGCCCGAATCTTTCGCTTATATTCCCTGATCCGACACTCGATCCGATGATTACTTTCTGCGATGAAGGCGCGTTCTGGATTCGCACAGTCGATCCCGAGCGGCTCGATACCGCGGAGGTCGAGGTTCGCTGGAACGGCACGACCGTCCGCTGGGAGGATTCGCCCGGCCTGTTCGACATGTTCCCCGGCGGTGCCGGTTCCGATGTGGACACGGTCGCGGTTTGGCCGCCATTCTCAACTGCCGATGGCGACACAGTTTGCCTGACAATCGTCCACTGGCCGGATTCCATAGGAAACAACTACTTCGGCGATATTACATGGTGTGCGGTAGTCGATAACTCGCCGCCCGCGGCGGATTATCTGTCGCCGTTGCCGGGAGAGATTACCGACACTTGGTCGCCGGATGTCGTGGCACATCTGGTCGATGAGCTGTCTTGGGTTGCTCACGGTTCGGTTCGGCTGAATATCGAGATCGACGGCGATCCTTGGGGAAGTTTCCCTTGGGGTTCGCCCGAGCTTTCGTGGTCGGACGACACGCTTATTTTCGTGACCGATTACGACTTCCCCGAATTCGCCGAAATTTGCGCATATCTTCGCGTTTATGACTCGACGACCATAGGCGAGCCATATAACTGCCCGCCGAATCAAGGCACTATCGAATGGTGCTGGGAAATCGGCGACGACGATACAATCGGCCCGGAGCTGATTATGCCGGATTCATGCTATGTCCGCGCGAACTATGACGAGTTCTTCATCTCCGTTGCGCTGACCGATCCTTCCGGCGTGTATGACGACGACGTGACGGTTGACACCACCGGCCAAGGCCTTCTGGCGCAGTTCTTCGTAGGAGATTCTCCGCCGGTTGTCTATTGGCTCCCGATGTCCATCGACTCGGTGGTAGAATACGCCGGCCCCGAGGGCGACAGCCTCTATTGGGCGTCCACGGTTCCCGGAGCAATTCCGGGGCACGAGATTGTCGATGGCATGGTGTTTGGCTATGTCATCTGGGCGCACGACAACGACTTCGACTTCGAGAACCCGCTCGACCGCCAGCTCTCCGTCTCCGATACACAGTGGTGCGTTGTTTTCAACGATGTTCCGCCGGAGATTGTCATCGATGTAGCGCCGCATGGGAGCTATGTCAGTTGCCTTTGCCCGGATCAGTCCATCGAACTGCGTTTCCTCGACACGGATACGCTCAAGTCGGACCTTCTCGAGCTTGAGGTGAACGGCGTCGTCTGGACGACTGCCAGCCCGCAAATCACTTGGGATCCGGGGCGTCCCGGCCACCATGTCGGCGTGCATAATCTCACATATCATCCCGACCCGGATGATTGCTGGGAACACGGCGAGACCGTCGAGGCCTGCATCCGGGGCGTAGTTGACCAGTGGGGCAACGCCGCCGACGAGTATTGCTGGGAGTTCTCTATGGACTTCTTCCCGCCGGTGGCGTGGTGCATCGACGAGTTCGATACGAATGTCAGTATCACGCAGTTCGACTCCATCGTGTTCCACCTCGACGACGAGAACGCGGGCGTGAACCCATACGAGATTATGCTTCAAGTTCAGCAGGTTTCGGCGGGGGACAGCCGCGTAATTATTTACGACATTGCATCCGAGTCGGCACTGCGATACGATGCGGTCAACGGCAAGCTGATTCTCGATCTTCGCTATGCAACGGGGCTGGATATGTCTCGCGATGATTCGCTGTTCTTCAGCATTGTCAGCGCACGGGATCTTACGACTATCTGTCCGGCGAATGTGCTCGAAGATCACAATATGTGCGTTCGCTATATCAAGCCCATGACCGAGTGTCACGCAAGCCCTCAACCGTTCACGCCTCCGCCGCCTGCGGACGGCTTCAATGATGAGGTGGTTTTCGACTTCCCGGGCAGAATCGATTTCTTGGGCACGGTTAAAATATTCGATCTTAACGGCAGGCAGGTGACGGAAATCACTGCCGGTCCTGCTCACAGATATGCATGGGACGGCTATGACTTCAACGGAGTTCCGGCGCGTCCCGGGGTCTATGTGTATGTGATAGAATTAGGAGGCGAGGTAATTTGCTCCGGCACTGTCGTTCTCGCGAGGTAATTGGGGAACCTCAGATGATAGGCCGGCGATATGATTGAGGATTATTGCATGCTGGAGATGACGATTCTTGCTTGAAGCGTCTTTTCGGCGAAAATCCTTGGTCTTGCATCGCTTGAGAGGTGTATTATGAGAAGCGTCTTACTGACGACCTCGCTCCTTATTCTTCTCGTTTCGGCAGGTTTTGCCGATGCGAAAATGGAGCTATATCCGCCGCGCCCGCCGGCGAGCCGAATGATTGTGTCTTTCGGTGAGTTGCGGTTGGCGGTTAACGACATCGATGGAAGGTTCACGATAGGCACGACGGACGGAAAACCGCTTCTTTACGGCTTCCCGCAGGAAGGCTCGACTTCCCATACCCACTTTTTCGTGGACGACTCGGTGGCGGGCACCTACACGGAATCGGGCGTCGGACGCCCGGACCCTGTGGCGGTGCTTGCACACCCCTATTCGGTCGGCGATGCAATCGTCTCCCGCTATGACATGCGCGGCATAGTGTTCGAGCAGAAGCTCACATTGACTACTCTTGGCGAACGAACGACCGTGCTCATCGAATATATTGCGACTAATAACACTCTGTCCTCCGCAAACGTCGGCCTTCTTCTGTTTCTGGACACGATGATAGGCGAGAACGACTACGCGCCGGTTGCTACGGAGTTCGGTTATTTCGCATCGGAGCGCGAGTTCATATCGCCGAGCATCCCGACATACTGGCAGGCCTTCGAGTCGTCGCCGTCGCAACCAGAAGACAGCCTTATAGGCTCGGGCGTGCTTATTGGCGGCGCGGCGGCCCCCCCAAACCGCGTGGTTTTCGGGGAATTCTGGAACCTCCACAATACGCACTGGGATTACACTATCACTGGCGATCCATACTCGGATTCGGCGCTCCTTATGCGCTGGGATGCTCGCGTCCTCGCCCCGGGCGAGAGCCGCCGGATGGCGACATACTACGGTCTCGGCACGGTCGAGACCGCCGTCGGCGATTTGACATTATCCATCTCCGGCCCGGAGGAACTTTTCATCGAATCATGCACCCGCCGGACGCCCAATCCCTTCCCCGTGAACCTACTCGCGTCGAACTCGACGACGGTATCGATGAGCGGCATTTCGGCGAAAATCGACTTGCCGGAGGGCTTTTTTGTCGTCACCGGAGATGCCATCGCGCCGGTGACGCCGGACTTTCTCTTCGCCGGCGAGATGGGGACTGTTTCGTGGACTGTCGCGGTTGATGACGGATACTTCGCCGAAGATACAACGATTTGCCTCGGTGTCGAGGCTTGGGCAGTCGGCTCGGATACTTTCACCGTCGAGTGGTGCATCTCTGTGCCCGGAATCGATGGCAGAGGGCCGTCGGCTAACCTCGTGTCGCCGTCTGCGGGTGCGATTATCGCCTGCGACACGCTCGACGTCATGATTAGTCTCGGCGAGGCAGACGAGGTGAACGAATCGACCATCGAGCTTACCGTAGATGGCCTAACGCTCGGCCTCTCCGACCCACGATTGACATATTCCGACAACATTCTTCGGTGCATTGTCCCCTCCGCCGATTTGGACGAGGGCAATATTCCGATTTCTCTCGGCGATATTCGCGATAGGCACGATTGCCCGCTCATCGCAGATTATTCTTGGGACATCTACCTCGACTGGACGCCGCCTCATGCGGAGTTCATCGCGCCGGCGCGCGCCGACACGGTGGACGACCCGACTTTCGAGGTGACAGTGCGCCTCGACGACATCTCCGGCATTGAGGATACATCGCTCTTTTGGATTTTCAACGGTGCCGTTTTGGATTTGCCGGTCGAGTTCGACGGCGAGTTCGCCACGCTTAGCCCGATGGAAGCAGGCCTCGTCCCACTGGGACTTTCTTCGCACACCGTTTGCCTCGACGGCATCCACGACAAAGTCTATGGCCATTGCGGCCCGAACTTCGCCGAGCCTATCTGCATAGACTTCTGGACGAACATCGTTCGCCCATCGGCGGAGATTATCGAGCCGACGCCGGAGAGTTTTACTTCGTGCGAGCTTCAGCAAATCGTCCTGCAGATGAAGGGCGCCGGCGCGGAATTCGATCCCGCCACGATAGCCCTGACTGTCGATGGTGTGGGGCATAGTATCGGAAGTTCGCTTGTTTTTGATGACTCGATGCTCATCTGGACGCCCGATGTTCCATTTGACGACGGCGCGGAAGTGGCGATTAGTCTCTTCGCGGAGACATTCGCGGGCTTATCGATTTCGCCGCTGGAATGGACGTTCAATATCGACTTGTCGCCGCCGACAGCGGTAGCAATTTCGCCGCCGGGCATGAATTTCTCCACACACGATGAGCGCATAGAAATTGCTATCGATGACTTCGGCGCGGGCATCGATTTGTCTTCGCTACTGCTTGAAATCACCTCGCCATCGGCTTCCGCGACATTGACCGCCGACTCGCCCGAGCTTCATGTCTCCGGCGGCTCTGTCGCTTTCTTGCCGAGCGATGCGGGCATCGCGCTCTTCGGTTGCGATGAGATTATTGTCGAGCTTATCGTTGCGGATTTGGCGGGTTATTGCCCTGCGAACACCTTTGATGACGAGTTCGTCTTCAACGTTCCCTGTTCGCCGCCGGTTTATAGCGCGCCGTCTATTCCCGAGTCGAGCTTCGTCTCCTGCGAAACGCTATATGTCTCGATGGAGCTTCGCGACGACGAAGGCATCGATGAGGAAGCGATGACTATTGCAGTGAACGGCGTCTATGTCGAGTTGGGTTCGCCTTTCGCGAAACTGGAAGGCGATACGCTCGCTTTCGCCATCCCACGCGATGATTTCGGAGATACCGTGCTCATCGCTATCGACGGTGTGGCGGACATTTTCGGCAACCTAATCGACCATGCAATCGAGCTTATATACTATTTTGATACCTCGCCGCCGATTGTAGAGAACCCTCGCCCCGCCCCGTCCATCTTTCTCGATGCTCTGCCCGATGCCTTCGCGTTCGATGTTTTCGACGAGCTTTCGGGATTGGATTTTTCGAGCGCATTCGTGAGCTTGGGCGGTGTCCATATCGATGAGGCTTCGGGGCTTTTGTGGGATGGGCTTTCACTTTCCGTGCCCACCGATGTTCTCGGAGCTTTCAGCGCGGAGAGCCTTCGCGTTTGCGTGAGCGCGGCCGATAATGCCGTGGCCTGCGGCGCGAATTCGACTTACACCTGCTGGACATACCGCTTCGATTATGGCGCGCCGACCGTTCAGCTGATTTCTCCGCCGAACGGCGCGTCTATCGGTTGCCCCGATCAGGCTTTCGAGTTCCGCCTTTCCGACGACACCGGAATCGACGCGGAAACGATTATCCTGCGGGCGTTTCACCGCGATTGGACCATCGCCGATGCGGAGCTTTCATTCGATGGCGAAATGCTCTCGTTCTCGCCGGATTTGAGCTTATACCGAACAGGCGAGACTTGCGCCGTCTTCGTGACGGATGCCGCAGATTTTGCCGGCAACGGCATTTCCGCGCCGGTTGGAGGAGGTTTCACCTTCGACTTCGACGCTCCGGAAATTGCTCTCGTTTCACCGGATACGCTATATGGTCCGCTCCAGAGAGTCGCCTGGCGCATCGTTGATGAGCCTGCGGGCGTTTCTCCGGAGTCTATCACATTGACCGCCAATGGGATAGCTTACACTTTGGCATCTTTGGCACTTTCTTTTGACGGCGAAATTTTGACCTTCGCCCCGAGATCTGTCTCTTATACACATCTCCGAGCCCACGAGACCGTACTAGATCTCGTATGCCGTCTTCTGCTTGAAAAA
>OMKS01003337.1_pt1 | contig 12856 bp, 13 predicted proteins | sample 1674721 | NCBI WGS metagenome assembly OMKS01 (sample SAMN06264996, study PRJEB25208) | sediment metagenome | isolation source: hot spring sediment | place: USA: California | collected 2014-09-02 | reverse complement strand
CCGATAAATGAAGAAATGAACTCATCATCGGAATATCTCTGATTTCCATTCTCATCCGTGATTATTTTCTGTGCTGTACCTGTTTTACCGTATACTGGAATATCCTCAATGTAGGCAGTGCTTCGTTCATTTTCTCCTACGACTCCATACAAGAGTCTAAGCTTGTTTTACATTTTGCTATATTTGCAGTAATTAGCATTTTGCAAATTAGCACGTTTTGAGCGATCAGCCCGAAAAGATAATACTAGGAATCGACCCCGGAACCAACGTGTTGGGCTATGGGGTGATACGTTGTAAGGGGAAAAACGAAATTGAGCTAATGGTTTTGGGAATTATCGAGCTCAAAAAGCATGGCGATCATTACCTAAAGCTAAAGGCAATTTACGAACGAATCCAGCAGCTTGTTGATGAGTACCTTCCCGACGATGTTGCCATTGAAGCACCATTTTTCGGTAAAAACGTTCAGAGCATGCTAAAACTTGGGCGTGCGCAGGGTGTGGCCATGGCAGCCGCCCTGTCGAGGTCGGTTCCAATTTTTGAGTATGCGCCGCGTAAAATAAAAATGGCCATAACGGGCCAAGGAACAGCATCAAAGGAGCAGGTTGCAGCCATGCTTCAAAGCATACTCAAAATAAAAAGCTTCGATGCAAAAACCTTTGATGCAACCGACGGGCTAGCCGCAGCAGTTTGCCACTTTTACCAGCAAGGCAGCAGTGTTAGCCACGGTAAGGCCAACAGTTGGAGTGCATTTGTTAAGAACAATCCTGGAAGAGTGAAATAAAACGCTTAGTATCAACATAAAATAGGAGGGCAAGAGATGGGGATAGTATTTTTTAGAACACCAAAACCAAAGCGGTTTACCTACACGCCAATATTTTACAATCCTGATAAGGAGGCCATAAAAGAGCGCGAAAAACAGATTAGGCAAGAATTGGGTTTAAGTGATGACGAAACGCCAAGAGTCTCGTTAATAAAAGGGCAATTTAGACGACACTACGAGGGCAAAATAAAGGGCCGAGCCAAACCCAAAGCAAGCCTTAGGCTTTTTGTGATTCTAATTGTACTATGCCTAATTGCGTACTACCTATTTTACTATTAGGAGGAGTGGTAATATGCCCGATGTAATACAGCTACTTCCCGATTCCGTTGCGAACCAAATTGCCGCAGGCGAAGTTGTGCAGCGGCCAGCATCGGTTGTTAAAGAGCTAATGGAAAACTCCGTTGACGCTGGCAGCACGAGCGTTCAGGTAGCCATTCGCGATGGAGGGAAAGCGCTTATCCAAATAATTGACAATGGGTGCGGCATGTCCGAAACCGATGCCAGGCTATGCTTTGAACGACATGCAACATCGAAAATTAAGGAGGCCAACGACCTGTTTGCCATTCAAACAATGGGGTTTAGAGGTGAGGCTTTAGCATCAATAGCAGCTGTTGCCGAGGTTGAGATGAAAACCCGAATTGCCCAAAACCAGCTAGGAACATCGATTCGTATTTCCGGATCGGAGGTAATTGAGCACAAGGCCGTATCGTGCCCCAAGGGCACATCGATTGCTGTAAAAAACCTCTTTTTTAACATTCCTGCTCGTCGAAAATTCCTTAAAGGCTCATCGCTCGAGCTAAAGCATATTATTAGCGAATTTCAAAGAGTTGCACTGGCAAACCCGGCTGTTTCGTTCTCACTGTCGCACAATGGTGCCGATGTGTATAAACTTCCGCAGGGTAACATTAAGCAGCGTATTGTTCACCTCATGGGTAAAAATCTAGGGAATCACCTAATCGACCTAAGCACAAATACATCAGTTATCAGAATATCAGGTTTTATTGGCAAACCCGATAGCGCAAAGAAAAGCCCAGGCGAACAGTTCTTCTTCGTAAACAACCGCTACATGAAGAGCCCCTATCTGCACAAGGCAGTAATGAAAGCATACGAGAAGCTGCTTCCTCCCGAAACCCTCCCCGCCTACTTTATATTTTTTGAGGTTGACCCCGGTGCCATTGACGTTAACATACACCCAACCAAAACCGAAATTAAGTTTGAGGATGAACGAATGATTTGGCAAATGCTTAATGCCACGGTTAAGGAAGCGCTAGGGAAATTTGCCGTTGTTCCTTCCATCGATTTCGACACCGAGATGGTTATCGACGTTCCCTTCTTTCCGAAAAGCGCTCCGGTTAGCCCTCCCGAGGTGGAGGTTAACCCCGATTTTAACCCATTTGACAAGGACTACGTAAGCCGCTCATCGTACCAACAAGCTAGCCATAAGCAAAGAGCACCAAAAGGATGGCAGGGTCTTTATCAACAAGAGCAGGGCAAAGGATTCGACCAGCAAGCGGAACGCATTACTCAGTCGTCGTTTAACCATGCCGAGCAAGAGCCAATGGTGCCCAATGCTGCACAACGTTTTTTTCAGGTTAAAAATCGCTATATCCTTACCTCGGTAAAATCGGGGTTAATGGTTATCGACCAAAAGCGAGCTCACGAAAGGATTTTGTACGAGAACTACCTCACATCGCTATCCATGGAGCCATCGAGCGCTCAGCAGGAGCTGTTTCCGCAAAGCATTGAGCTAAGCGCAGGCGATTTCACTTTGCTCTCCGAGCAAAGTGAGGGGCTATCGGCACTTGGCATTTCAATTAGCCTACTCGGGCAAAACACCATTGCGGTTAACGCATTGCCATCGAACATAAAGCAGGCTAACCCCGAGCTGCTAATACGAAGCTTTATCGATTCGTTTAAGGAAAACACATCGAACCCAGCCTTTGATGCGCACCAGAAACTTGCCGCTTCGCTGGCCAAGGCATCGGCCATACCCTATAACCGCCAACTTGAGCCAATTGAAATGCAGGATTTGGTTGACAAGCTGTTTGCTTGTCAGCACCCCAATATTGCACCCGATGGCAAGCCAACCATTTCAATTTTGGGCATTGATGAGCTTGACAAGCGGTTTAGGTAGCACTAGCATTTAGCAAAGAACAAAGCAGTTGGATAAACGTTTACTAATTAAAATAAACAATATATAACATGAGCTTTAGCGGACAATCACCCTTTCAGAATATCCCTCCGGTTGTTAAGAACCTTATTATTATTAATGCAATTATGCTGCTTGCAACCATTGTTTTAAGCGGCAGGATTGACCTAACTCGTGAACTTGGCCTTTTCTACTTCGAATCGCCAAACTTTAAACCATACCAGCTGGTTACCCACATTTTTATGCATGGAGGAATTGCTCACCTCTTTTTCAATATGTTTGCCCTTTTTATGTTTGGCCGGGTGCTTGAGCAGGTATGGGGAAGTAAAAGGTTTTTCATATACTACTTTTTTACCGGGCTCGGAGCAGCCGCACTGCACACCTTCGTTAACTACATTGAGGCAAAATCGATTATGGCTAGCCTCTCGCCCGAACAAATTGAGCTGGTAAAAAATGAGGGAACAGCAATATTGATGCAAGGCAAAAATTACATTAACCAAAGTATGGCTTCACTTAACGCACTTTTAAACACACCTACAGTAGGAGCCTCGGGTGCTGTTTTTGGTGTGCTATTGGCCTTTGGCATGTATTTCCCAAATACGCAGCTAATGCTACTCTTCCCTCCTATCCCCATAAAAGCGAAGTATTTTGTAATTGGCTATGGTCTGATTGAACTTTACCTCGGATTTACACAAGCTAATAGCAGTATTGCACACTTTGCGCACCTTGGAGGTATGCTTTTTGGCTTTATACTAATAAAAATTTGGTCGAAAAAAAGGGATAGATTCTACTAATTTTCTGATAACCATGAGCAGCATTCTACACGAAATAAAGCAATCTTTTAAAACTGGAGGAACCCTAGTTAAACTTATCTATATAAACCTTGGGGTTTTTCTGGCTTACAACATACTATTGGCAATACTATTTCTAGCCAAAAGCAATTTAGGATTTATCGTATCAAAATATATAGCCGTACCAGCCCATTTGCCAACGCTAGCCAGCAGACCATGGACCATAATTACTTACATGTTTTTTCACGAGGGGTTTATCCATATTCTGTTTAATCTGCTTTGGCTCTACTGGCTAGGTAGAATTTTCCTTGGTTTTATGTCGGAACGTAAGCTCCTAGGTGTTTACATAATGGGAGGCATTTGGGGTGCTGCACTTTATATACTATTTTATAATGTATTCCCTGTGTTTGCTGAGAACCTAAAGGTTTCGTTTGCCTTAGGTGCTTCGGCATCGGTATATGCCATTGTTTTTGCTGCCGTTACCTATGCGCCAAACCTATCGCTTAACCTTTTACTTATTGGTCAGGTTAGGCTCAAATACATTGGAGTTGCCCTAATTGTAATGGATATTATTGGCATTGCCGGATCGAATGCAGGCGGACATATTGCGCACCTTGGCGGTGCGCTTTTTGGCTATTTGTTTATCTACTTTCAAAACCAAGGCATTGACATGGTTAAACCGGTTAGCTGGGTAATCGATGCTTTTACCTCAAGTCCATCGATAAACAGGCGAAAAAAGATGAAGGTAAACTACACCAAGCCAAGAGACGATTATGAGTACAATAAAATGAAAGCTGAGCAACAAGCCGAAATAGATAGAATTCTCGATAAAATTTCGAAGGGAGGTTACGAAAGCCTAACAAAAGATGAAAAAGAAACCCTTTTTAGGATGAAAGGAAGATGAGCTGGCTTTTTTTGCTTTTAAGTTGCTGCTTTAAGCAATAGCTGCTATTTTTATATAGCATTACCCATTTGTAAAAAATTTATGCGAAAGCTAACCACCATAACGCTTCTTTTTTTAACGGCTATTGCAGCTTTCACGCTGCTGTTATCGTATCTGTCGGTTCATGTTAGCCCATCAACATTCTGGTTTCTTGGCCTTATTGGCCTAGCGTATCCTTTTATTTTACTTGTTAACGTTGCTTTTTTAGTTTACTGGATTATGCGTTGGAAGCGATATTTCATAATCCCCATGCTTGCAATTCTTATAGGTATAACGCACTTTACAAGCTTCTTTCAACTCCCTTTTGGTAAAACCGATCAACAAAATAATAATCAGGTTAAAATTGGCACTTACAATGTTAACCTTTTTCAGCTATACGCATGGGCTACCCAGCCACCAAACCATAACGAGATACTCAGTTTTATAGTTCAAGAAGAGCTAGATATTGTTTGCCTTCAGGAGTTTTACGTGGCAAACGGAAAGTTTTCCGAGAGTGATGCTAAAAGAATAATTGGCGCTGAAGCACATATTGCATATATCCTTAAGAAGGAAAACACTGCTTACGGCTTAGCTACCTTTAGCCAGTTTCCAATTGTAGGCTACGGTGAAATTAAATTTAAAAGTAGCGCAAACGCATGTATATATACTGATTTGCTAATTAATTTGGATACAATAAGAGTTTACAACACTCATTTGCAATCGCTAAGACTCAAGGAACGAAACTTAAACTTTTTGCTGAGCCAAAACTTCAGAAAAGAAGCACAACGAATGGATGAAATTAAGGAGATATCGTTTCGCTACAGAGATGCCCTTAAAAAAAGAGCCGAGCAGGTTGATAAGGTTACAAACCATATTCTTAGTAGCCCCTATCCTGTAATAGTTTGTGGCGACTTTAACGAATCGCCAATATCATACAACTACCATAAAATGCGCAAGCACCTTAACGATGCTTTTGTTGATGCTGGTGTAGGTGTTGGCCATACCTATAAAGGGCTTTTCCCATCATTCCGAATCGACTACATTCTTTACGATGAGGCCTTTAAAGCCATAAGCTACTATAGCCCTAAGGTTGTGTATTCCGATCACTACCCGGTTATTGCAACCCTCACCCAAAATAAGTAGAGAATTTTTTCATTGCTATTTGCCACTAACCATAGTGTCAGGGTTTACCCACTTATCAAACTGCTCCTCATTTACAAAACCAAGTTTCAGCGCTGCCTCTTTTAGGGTAATATTCTCAGCATAGGCCATTTTTGCTATAGCTGCCGATTTTTCGTAGCCAATGTGTGGGTTCAGCGCAGTAATTAGCATTAGCGAATTGCTAACATTGTGCTTAATCCGATCAATATTTGGGGTTATGCCAACCAAGGCTCTTGCAACAAAGCTCTCAAGCGATTGAGCCAGCAGGTTTGCCGATTGAAGAAAATTGAATGCGATAAGGGGTTTATATACGTTTAGCTCAAAATGTCCATTCATTGCTCCAACGGAAATAGCTGAATCGTTTCCAACTACCTGCGCGCATACCATTGTTAACGCCTCAATTTGAGTTGGGTTAACCTTACCTGGCATAATGGATGATCCTGGCTCGTTTGCAGGTAGTGTTAGCTCGCCTATCCCACTGCGAGGGCCCGATGCCATTATACGAATATCGTTAGCAATTTTCATAATGCTTATGGCAACCTGCTTAAGGGCTCCATGAGCCTCAACCATGGCATCGTGTGAGGCCATAGCCTCAAATTTATTTTTTGCGGTTATAAAGGGAAATCCTGTTAAATGCGCTATTTCCCTAGCCACTTCAACATCGAAACCTTTTGGTGAGTTAATTCCAGTACCTACTGCCGTTCCGCCCAAAGCAAGTTCAAGCAAATGTGGAAGAGTGTTCTCAACGGCTCTTATACCATGCTCAATTTGCGAGGCATAACCCGAAAACTCTTGACCAAGGGTTAACGGCGTGGCATCCATCCAATGGGTGCGCCCAATTTTTACAATACCGTTAAAGTCTTTGCTTTTTGCTAGCAATCCTTTATAAAGCCCCTTTAACGCTGGAAGGGTTTTGTTCACAATAGCACTATACGCTGCAATGTGCATTGCCGTTGGAAAAGTATCGTTGCTACTTTGCGAAAGGTTAACATCATCGTTTGGGTGAAGCACTTTACTGCCATCGCTGAGCGTTCCACCAGAGAGTATTTGAGCACGATTTGCAATTACCTCGTTTAGGTTCATGTTGGTTTGGGTTCCCGACCCAGTTTGCCAAACCACCAAAGGAAACTCATGGGTGTGTTTGCCTTCCAATATTTCATCGCAAACAGCTGCTATAAGCTCGGCCTTTTGCTTAGGCAAAATACCAAACTGTTGATTTACTTTAGCCGAGGCCTTTTTAACAATGGCCATTGCGTGAATAATCTCATTGGGCACAAGCTCCGTTCCAATCGGGAAGTTTTGCAATGAACGCTGAGTTTGCGCACCCCAAAGCTTTTCTGCCGGAACGTTAACCTTACCCATGGTGTCGTTTTCAACTCTATACATACTTGTGAAATTTGTAGTAGTAGTTAATAAAAAAGGAGAAAGCCAAACGCCTTCTCCTTTATGCGAATAACAATTATTTCGGTTATTTGTTCTTAATTGTACCTGACCCCGAAACCTTTGCGTCAACTAGCGGATTACCCGCGTAAACAATGTCGCCGCTGCCAACCACCCTAGCGTTTAGGTTTTCCGTAGCATGCAGAAAGGCATCACCCGAACCCGAAATGCTAATATCGGCATATTGAAAGCGAATGCCCTTAAGCGAGACATTACCCGAACCCGAAATTAGGACTTTTGCAGAAATTGCTGTACACTCCCCTGAAATCTCCACGTCGCCTGAGCCAGATATGGTTGCTGAAAGCGAGTTTATAGCTAGCTGAGGAATTAGCACATCGCCACTACCCGAAATTTTTATTGAAAAGTCGTGAGTTTTAATTGGTGTTACCGCCTTAATATCGCCCGAACCTGAAATTGACAGCCCCTCAACCTCGGGCATAGTAATATACACTTTTACCTCATTGTTATTAAAGCCATAACTAACCCAATTTTCAGTTTTTATTACAAGCTTATTTCCTCGAACCTCGGTTACAACCTTTTCCAAATAGTCCTTATCACCTTCCATCGTAAAGCTATAGCTTTCGCCCTGTGTTAGGTAAACATCGGCTGCTATTGAAAGTTCAATTGAGCTAAAATTCTCAACATTTCGGCTCTCCTTTTTTTGTTCGCCGCTCATTGCTGTTGTACACGACAATAAAACTATTACCACGCTCAGCGATATGGCATAAGCTATGCGTTTTAATGTGCTTTTCATTAGCTTAACCATTTTTTATTTAATGCCATAACGACGAGTTTTAAGTTTATAATGCTGCATTTAACTAAAATTAAATAGGTTACTTATTTAGCTGCTGATAAAAATCGTTACCTTTATTGTCAACAAGTATGAACGCTGGAAAATCTTCAACTTCAATTTTATAAATGGCCTCCATGCCTAGCTCAGGATACTCAAGTAGCTCAACCTTTTTAATATTCTCCTGCGCCAGAACAGCTGCAGGACCACCAATGCTTCCGAGATAAAAACCTCCATGCTTTTTACAAGCCTCGGTTACTGCTTGGCTCCTGTTGCCTTTGGCAATCATAATTAGGCTACCGCCGTTGCTTTGAAACAAATCAACATACGAGTCCATTCGGCCGGCTGTAGTTGGGCCAAATGCACCCGAGACCATTCCTGCAGGTGTTTTTGCTGGACCAGCGTAGTATATTGGATGATCCTTTATATACTGGGGTAAACCTTCGCCTTTCTCTAACCGCTCTTTTAGCTTGGCGTGAGCAATATCGCGAGCAACAATTATGGTTCCGCTAAGCGATAAGCGAGTACCCACTGGGTATTTTGACATTTCGGAAAGAATTTGTTGCATGGGTAAATTTAAGTTGATGCTAACAGCTCCACCCTTATCCTCGGTACGGTATTCCTCTGGGATAAAACGACCGGGGTTGTTATCGAGCTGCTCAACCCAAATACCCTCTTTGTTAATCTTAGCCTTAATATTCCTATCGGCTGCACACGATACCCCCATACCAACAGGGCACGAGGCACCATGCCTAGGTAAGCGAATAATACGAATATCGAGGGCAAAATGCTTACCGCCAAATTGGGCTCCAATACCAAGAGCATAGGCTTTCTTCAGAATTTTTTTCTCAAGTTCAGTATCCCTAAATGCCTGCCCACCTTCATTCCCCCTTTCTGGCAATCCATCAAGATAGCGCGCAGAAGCTAACTTCACATTCTTTAGGCAAGCCTCTGCCGAAGTGCCTCCAATTACAAATGCAATATGATATGGTGGGCATGCGGCCGTACCTAAACTGCGCATTTTTTCAACCAAAAAATTCTCTAGTTTGTTGGGATTAAGTAGCGCCTTAGTTTCCTGAAAAAGCATAGTTTTATTTGCCGATCCACCTCCTTTTGCTACAAATAAAAACTGGTAATCATCTCCGCAAGTTGCCGTAATGTCAATTTGGGCGGGAAGATTCGTGCCCGAATTCTTTTCGGTATACATATCGAGCGGGATGGTTTGCGAGTATCTCAAGTTTTCCTGAGTATAGGTTTTGTATACCCCAAGCGAAATGGCTTCGGCATCGTTGGCACCTGTCCATACGCGCTGTCCTTTTTTGGCAAATACGGTTGCAGTGCCAGTATCCTGGCAAAAAGGGAGAGCGCCCTTTGCCGATATCTCGGCATTTTTAAGCATTGTAAGTGCCACATACTTATCGTTTTCGCTTGCATCGGAATCGGTAAGTATTGCGCCCATTTGCTGTAGGTGCTCGGTACGTAGCTTAAAAGAAACTTCGCGCAATGCAACCTGAGCTAATAGGGTTAACCCTTCAGGGTTAATTTTTAGCACCTCCTGTCCATCGAAAACTGAGGTTGTAACGTAATCTTTTGTTAGCAAATAGTAGCGGGTTTTGTCGTCGCCCAGTGGGTAAGGATCAAAATACTTAAATTCTGGCGTTGGCATGGCAATTGGGTTTTAGGTAAGGTTAATGGATAGTGTAAAGTGTACTATGTGCATTTTCACAATAGCTTATCTGCTAACTCCGGAGGATTGGCAACTACAGCCTTTAGCTTTCCAACAATTATTGGACGTTGCAGCAGTTTAGGGTTTTCAACAATAATACGAATCCACTCATGCTTGTTGAAATTTTTGCCCTTCAGGTTGTTCTTGTAGTAATCTTCCTGTGTACGCACCAGTTCGCTTGGTTGAAGATTAGATTTAAGAAGAATTTCCTCCATTTCATCTATCGTTAAGGGATCTTTTAGATACTCACGAACTTGGAAATTTTGGGTTTTTGACTTAAGGTATTCGAGGCCTGCACGGCTGCGCTTACAGCGCGAATTGTGAAAAATTTTTAGCATATAAAATGAGTTTAATTTCAGCACAAGTTAAGGCTAAAATAGCAATGAGTCAACAGTAATATATGGACAATTTTAAAGGTAGCTACTTTGGCTTAGGTCCAAAATCCTTAAGCATTTTATACTTACGGTAAAGGTTAAGCTTACGCTTAACGGGAACACCATGTTTTCTAATATGGTTCTCAACAGCCTTTATCATTCTGTGCGATGAGCGTCCATCGGTATAGGGATGGTACGTACGAATGAGTTCTGCACGCTTTTCGGCAAAAATATCGTTTGTAATCGTATAGCTAAAGGCCGTAGGTAACTGCCTAGGTTCAGTAATGTTATTCCATACTATATGCGGTGAGCGAGAGTTGAGGGTTATAACCGGTTTGTTTAAAAAAGTAAACTCGTATACTACCGATGATGTGTCGCTTATCATTACATGGGCCATTTTTAAAGTGCTGAGAATGTTACGTTCCTTAACTATTTTTACATTACTATTTTTTTGGACCTCATCCTCATACTGCGCTGCTATCTGCCTATCCATAAGATCGTGAAACTTAATAAGCAAAAGTATGTCCTCATCCTGAGCCAGCCTAAAAACCTCGTCCTTTAAGGCAATTGCAGATGTTAACGAAGGCGAAAAGGTTGGTGCATAAAGCACAAGGTGCTTTTTATTATTTTTTTTAAGCAGCTCATCGCGTTGCTTACTGAATTGCTCAGTGTTTTGGTATAGCGGATCGAGCTTACACCATCCTGTTTCCTTAACAAAAAAATTGTTATGCTTTAATGCTAACTTTTCAAATCGACTTGTGAAGTATGGCCCTTGCGTTAGGTAAAGATCAAAATAGTGCCTAATGCGGAAATGCCCTCTCTTTTCGCCAGCCATACCGTGAAATACTTGAACCTTTACCCCTGGAAGATAATGCGGCACCTCGTTACCTGGCACAAAAATAGCATCGCTGCTAAAATAGAAAACATCGGAAATTGAGGTAGTAAAAGCAACCTCAACCTGAAAAGGGAAACTCGAAAGATGTTTTTGAGGAACAAACCAAAGAACGCTATGCCCCTCATTTAGCAGCTCATCGTTTAAAGGCTTAAGAATGCCGAATGCGTAAGGGTTAGCGCAAAATAGGGTTGCCCTCATAGAAACACTGGTTAAAACAGCTTGTTTGCCTTGTCGAGGTCTTCTTTAAAATCGACCTCCAGACATCGAAAATCGGAAATATTAATGGGTAATATCTTTAGATTGTCCTTTGCTATTGATAGTTCTAAGCCACGCTCAAAGTAATCGTTATCTTCGCATTCCTCAAGTCTATCAATAAATGCTTTAATGTCGTTTTTTGATATAAAATTTATACCTACAGCCTCTCCTAACCCATCGGTTATTACCTTTGATATGTCTTTAATAAATCCATCGGGTTTCAGGTTATACTTCACCTCCTCATCGCCAACCTCCGAATTGTTTACGCATACAAACGACTGCTCTTTTTGTATGTACTCTTTTAGGCCTTTAAAAAGGTTTGAGTCGAAAACCACATCGCCATTAAGCCAAAGAACGGATTCGTGCCTGTTCTTCTTTAACGCTTTTAGCAAACTTTTAGAAGTATTTGTAGTATCGAAGCTTTGGTTATAAATGTAGCTAGCATCGGGGAAAGACTCCATTATAAGATCCTTTTTAAAACCAACAACAATGTTTATATCATCGGGGTTAAAAAATTTAGAAATATTATCGATCTGCTGATGCATAATGGTTTTTCCACTATTAAGCACTGTTAATGGTTTTGGCATGGGGTTGCCTAAGCGCGAACCTATACCTGCTGCAAGAATTACAATTTTCATTTCAAAAAATTTATGATGCAATTTTTACTCGTTTCTGCTTTTTTACCAATCCGTTACCGTTATTCCCACGACTCTCGAGTATTAGCTGTCGGAGTTTAACGTATTTCAAAAAACTAGTATATGCCGAAAAGGAACTGATAACAAATCCGTTAAACCCATCTAAAAAACCTAATCGAATTACATATGCTTTAAAAAATCGCCATCCGGTATTGACTAAAATCTTTGGAAAAGAACTCTTTCGTCCAAGTTTAAAATACTCGTTTGCAGCAATTGTGCTAAAATTGTTGGCCTTAGCAATATGTGCTTCGTACGAGTCGAGTACCCAATGCAAAATATCACCCTTAAGCCTAACATAGTTGCATCCACTGTTTAAAACAAACCTATCATGAGGGTTAATGCCTCCCCAATGGCCTTTGTGCCTATTAAAAAGCCGAAGCTTTTTATCGGGGTACCAGTTTGAATGGTATATCCATTGTCCGCAGTAATTGTTTAACCTATTAAAAATGTAGCCGTCGTACTTAAGGTTACTCTTTACTTTAAGAATAGATTCTTTCAACTCATCCGAAAGGGCTTCATCGGCATCAAGCGAAAGCACATAATCGAAATTTGCATAGGCTAATGCATCATTTTTTTGCTCGCGGTAGCCTGCAAACTTTTGCTGATAAAACCGTACCCCAAGGCTTTTGCAAATCTCTTCGGTTCTGTCGGTTGAGAATGAATCGAGCACTACTATTTCATCGACAACAGGAAGCAAAGACTTAATGCAGCGTTCAATGTTTTTCTCTTCGTTATAGGTTATAATTACGGCGGAAATTTGAGCCATAGTAAATCTTAAGAAATTGTTAATTCGCAAAGATATATATAATCTTTTTCAACGTATAATTTATTGTTTGAT
>OMKS01003336.1_pt1 | contig 12856 bp, 12 predicted proteins | sample 1674721 | NCBI WGS metagenome assembly OMKS01 (sample SAMN06264996, study PRJEB25208) | sediment metagenome | isolation source: hot spring sediment | place: USA: California | collected 2014-09-02 | reverse complement strand
ATCACGCTGTGGATACGATAGGTTCCCAATCGGTCTCGGCCGGCCAGAGCGGTCAACTCGACCAGAAAGGTCAGGCCGACAATCTTCGCCTCCAGTGTTTCCATAAGTTTGCAGGCCGCGACCATTGTGCCGCCGGTGGCCAGCAGGTCGTCAATCATCAGCACCCGCATGCCGGGACGTATTGCGTCGTGATGTACTTCGATGGTATCCTGTCCGTATTCGAGGTCATAGCGGAGCTGCGCGGTGCGCCAAGGCAGCTTACCCTGTTTGCGGATCGGTACAAACCCGACGCCCAGCGCCCTCGCCACCGCCGAGCCGAAGATAAACCCCCGCGCCTCCACGGCCGCGACCGCCTCAACGCCGTCCTTCCGAAACGGCTCGGCCAGCGCCTCGATGGCTGCCGCCAGCGCCGCCTTGTCGGCCAGCAGCGGCGTGATGTCCCGAAATAATATTCCCGGCTGCGGAAAGTCCGGAATGTCGCGAATAAAAGCTTTCAGTTCCACTTTTTCTCTCCGTTCATCAACAACATTTCTTTTGATGGATTATAAAGAATGAAAAACTATTCCCAAAGCAGTTTCTTTGACTATAATCAGGTTTTCAGGAAAAACGGTGTCATCATAAAGGGTTTCAGTCACAATGAAGATTTCAGCGGATATTAAAAATAAAGTGTGTTTTGTCACTCCCCCGATAGTTATTAAATACATCGGTTTGCTGCGTCAAAATATCCGGTTTATGCGGGCAAAAAAACGACTTGCCGGTTGCGACAAACTTCATTTAGGCTGTGGGGGCATCAGTTTGTGTATGACAAAGACGAATTGACCGCCCAGCTAACGGAAAGCGGTTTTTCGAAAATCACTTCTGTCCAATGGCACAAGAGCCGGCATCCGGAATTATGCAATCTCGAATGCCGGCCCTATCACGGCGATCTCATTGTGGAGGCCGAAAAGTAACCCGTCCCGCATGGCCCATTCGGACAATCGGTGGGGCGGTTTATTCGGCGGTCATCAATTCATTCAATTGCGTCAGCGCGCTGCGTTGGATTTGGCGGACGCGCTCGCGCGTCAGGCCGAGTTTTTTGCCGATTTGCTTGAGGGTTAATGTTTCGCGTCCATCCAGGCCGAATCGCAACCGGAGTACCTCCGCTTCGCGCGGATCAATGTAATCCAGCAATTCCAGCGCCCGGTTCAATTCTTCGTTGGAGCCAAGCAACTGCTCGGGCGTTTCGACCTTATCATCTTCAATCGCCTCGTCCAGACCGGCGTTTTCCTCGTTGGAATCGTGCTGAAAGCCTGTATCCACCACGTTGACGATATCACGAATGGCACGGGCCTTGCGAATCGGCACCTTCATCGCGAAAGCCATCTCTTCAAGGCTGACAGTCCGGCCGAGTTTGACTTCCAGCTCGGCATAGGTCTGCCGCCACTGGTTGATCAGCTCAACCATATAAGTCGGAATGTGGATAGGCTGAGAATTGTTCAGGATCGCGCGTTTGATGGCCTGCTTGATCCACCAGGCCGAGTAGGTGCTGAACCGCACGCCGTGATCCGGGTCAAAAGTATCGACCGCCCGCATCAGGCCGAGATTGCCTTCTTCGATCAGATCGCCCAGACTCATCCCCCGGCCGGAGTATTTCTTGGCGATGTTGACCACCAGCCGCAGGTTGCTGCGAATGAGTTGTTCCCGGGCGAAGGGGTCGTTGTCTTCCATAATCGCCGCGGCCAGCGACTTTTCTTCGTCCCAGCTCAGCAGCGGCGCCGCGTCAATTTCTTTTAGGTACTCTTTTATCGTTGCATCGAAAGCCATTGATTTACTCCTGTCGATTCGCTTCATCTCGTGTTCGAAGCGTCCATTTTCGGGATTGACTACCGACCCGACTGCCGTCATCGGGTTGCAGGACGCACAGCCTGTAAGGGCGTCTGTCCTGATGAGTGTATCGGCATTATCTTATGCGGAGTTTACCACGGTTGATAATTTGGCGCGTCTTTTGACAACCTGCAAACCGCCTTGCCCCCTCGAAGGGCCGATAAAAAACTCAAGTATAAGTCTTGACTGAAAGTTCAAGACCAGGACAATAGACCCAGGTCAAGCAGACCATTGCGGCCGCTGGAGAAAAATGGCGACGTCCCCCACACCACCCGCGGCAAGGCGCATATCTTTTCGCCGGTCGTGCACAAGCAGCGGGTCATCGTGACGGCGGTGATGAATGCAGTGACGGATATTCTGGTAGCTCAAAGTGCGTTGGTTTTTTTGGGAGAAAAAATGATGGCAGTTTGGACTGAGTTGTTTAAGGATTTGCCGCGTCCGGCGGGGCTGTTCATCACGGCCACCGATACCGAGGTCGGCAAGACCATAATCACCGGAGCGATTGCGCGGCTGCTGCGTCAGGCCGGAAGGAAGGTCGGCGTGCTCAAGCCGGTCGCCAGCGGCTGCCGTCGCGACCGCGAGGGGCTGATCAGCGCCGACGCGGAGTTTCTGGCGGTCTGTGCCGAGACGGATTATCCGCTGTCGGTCATAACGCCGGTCTGCTACAAGACGCCGGCGGCGCCGGTGGTGTGTGCAGCCGTCGAGCGGCGAGACGTGGATTTTGAGGCGATTGCCGCCGCGTACGGCTATCTGGCTGAGACGTGCGATGTGGTGCTGGTCGAGGGCATCGGCGGGGCGCTGGTGCCGCTGACCGAGGAGGCGACGATTCTCGATGTGGCTGCGGTGCTGGATTTGCCCGCGGTCATCGTCGCCCGCCCCGGCCTGGGCACGATCAACCACACCCTGCTGACGCTGGCGGCGGTGCGGGCGGTCGGATTGCCCGTTGCGGGCGTGGTCATCAACGGGTACAATGCAGCCGACGCGGGCATCCCCGAAGAAACCGCCCCGGACGTCATCGCCCGCTGCGGACGAACGCACGTCCTGACCATCGTCCCGTATGACCAGGACAGCAGCGTCGAAGCCCTCCAGCTCGGCCCGGCCGTCCTCGAGGCCATGGCCCTGTGCGACTGGGAGACCTTGAGCAGAAGTTAAAATTAATGTGGTATAAGAGGAGATGTTATACAGGATTAAGGCAAATTAGATGTCCCAAAAAACAAAACAGAAATTATGGGTAGTTTCGTGTGTGTGGCGGGGGTTTCCCGCTTATGTTAAGGTGTATAAACAGAAGCGGTCGGCGAAAAAACATATTGCACGTGCCGAGAAGAATTTTAATCCGGACTATGACTCGATTGAGATGTTCGAAGTTCATAAGTCGGTTTAATTTTTGAAATGTAATTTTTTCTTGACTTTTTATTTTTGAAAGCGGATACGATGCCGACGCGACAGGCGGAGATACGACGGTATTTAACGGGCGTGGATACGACCACGACGCAGCAGGTATTTACGGATTTTCTGGTCATCGGGGCCGGGATTGCCGGTTTGCGGGCGGCGCTGGAAGCGGCGCGGCACGGCAGCGTGATGCTGGTCTGCAAGGGCACGTTCAGCGACAGCAACACGTGGAATGCCCAGGGCGGCATCGCGGCGGTACTGGCCGATGAGGACAGTTTCGACAGCCACATCGCCGACACGCTGGCGACCGGCTGCGGCCTGTGCGAGCGCGGCGTGGTGGAGCGCGTCGTTAAAGAAGCGCCCGCCTTGATCGAGGAGCTGGACGCCTGGGGCACGGCCTTTGATCGAGTCGATGGACAAATCGACGCCACCCGCGAGGGCGGCCACAGCCACGCCCGCGTCATTCACGCCCGTGGCGATTCGACCGGCCGGGGCATCGCCGAGGCGCTGTTCAGCAAAGTCCGTCAGGCCGCGGGCATTCACGTGATGGAGAACTTTTTCACCATCGACTTACTGACCGATGCGGACAACATCTGTATCGGTGCGATTGGCCTGAAGGCCTCCGGTTCGCTGCAGATCATCTGGGCCGGGGCGACGATTCTGGCCACCGGCGGCGCCGGACGGCTGTATCGCGAAAGCACCAACCCCGACTGCGCCACCGGCGACGGGCTGGCGATGGCCTATCGAGCCGGGGCGGTGTTGCGGGATATGGAGTTTATGCAGTTTCATCCGACGACGCTGTATATTGCCGGGGCCTCGCGGGCGCTGATTACCGAGACGCTCCGCGGCGAAGGGGCGATTCTGCGGGATGCTGCCGGCCAGCCGTTTATGAACGAGTACCATCCGGACGCGGAACTGGCGCCGCGCGACGTGGTCAGCCGGGCGATCCTGGATCGTATGCTCAAGACCAAAACCACGCACGTCTATCTGGACATTCGGCATTTTGACAAGGCGCACTTTCGCCGGCGTTTTCCGCTGATCAGCGAATTGTGTGAAAGTTTCGATATCGATGTGTCCGCCGATCTGATTCCCGTTCGGCCCAGCGCCCATTATATGATCGGCGGCGTCAAGGTCGATCTCCACGCCGCGACGACGATACCGGGACTGTTTGCCTGCGGCGAGGCGGCCTCGACCGGTCTGCACGGGGCCAACCGGCTCGGCAGCAATTCGCTGCTGGAGGGGCTGGTGTTCGGCAAAGTGGCCGGCCAATCAGCCGCAACCTGGATCCGAGACGGTCATCGCGCCCGACATCATCGCATCGAAATCGAAATCCCCGTCTCCGACCGCAGTCGCCTGGACGCCGAGGATGTGCGCAATTCGCTGCGGGCGCTGATGTGGCGCAACGTCGGCATTACCCGACAGGCCCAGCCGCTGATCGAGGCCCAGGAAATTATTCGTTTCTGGCAGCGGTATGTGATGGACAAGGTCTTTACCACACCCTTCGGCTGGGAATGTCAGAATATGCTCACCGTCGCACTGCTGATGGCTCAATCAGCCGACCGGCGGCAGGAATCCCGCGGCGTGCACTTCCGACAGGATTATCCCGGTCGTAATGATGCCGACTTTGCCCGACACATCGAACTGTGCCGCGAAACCGGATAACGGCTATACACAGACAGACGCGGATTTAATCTGAGGTCGCTGGTCCCATGTTCGCCCCTCAAGGCTTCGGCCGGCTTTCTTTTTATGGACGCCGCCCCATTGTTTGAAGAAAAACGGCACGTTGGCCCGCCGACATTTGGATTGAATTGGCAAAACCCACTCTTTTTTCATCGGACGGGCGCCGGGGCCGGACTCGCCGCCGACAATAGCCCAATCAATGCCCTCCAGGGTCAGGTCGTCCAGCGGCCCCAGCAGCGGTTCGAGGGAAACAAAACGTATGCTCGCGCCGACGTGTCGCAGGTGGTCAATACGGAACAGGCAGTCATTGTTTTCGACGGTTACGCCCATCCAGATATTGTCCGACCAGTTCAGCAGGGGCGCCAGTTCAGCCAGCCGCCGTGACCGTTTGGTCAGGATTTGAAACGTGTGCTGTGGACAATCATTTATCACATCGAAAATCCGCCGAATGAAATCGACCGGAACCTCTTCGTGAAACAGATCGCTCATTGAATTGACAAATACGACGCGCGGCTTTTTCCAGCTAAACGGTTCATTGATTGCCTCTGGGTGCAGCGTAACGGCAAAGCCGTTGCGATAGCGATACTGCCCCATCGCCTGCAGACGCTTGGCCATCCGCTCAGCATAACAATGCGCACACCCCGGACTGACCTTCGAACACCCGCTGACCGGATTCCACGTACTTTCAGTCCACTCAATAGCCGTTTGCGTTGACATCAAACTATCCCCACATCTCTATATTGATTCATTATATTCTGTACGATTTTATCACCTGTTTTGTTTGGTGATGCAAAAAAAAGATAATAAACCGTTGCGCCTCGGGTATTTCTCATCGGCATCGGTTCGGGTACAAATCCAAAACCTGCCACTTCTTGTAATCTGCTCTGAAAGGCAGATGCTATTTTCTCATTGGTGTTTGTAATCTTTTCTTCCTCGATATCACCAAACAGTGTTTTGGTTTTTTTATACGCAACTGCTTTCCAGCTTTCATCACCCCAAAAGGAAGTCATCCTGTCAGCCTGGAGGGGATTTACTTTTCTTGGATTTCCCCACAGGATATTCATATTCATATCCATTACAGGAAAGTTAAGAAAAATTTCAATTGCCTTGGACCGTCCTGCAGCAGCTATCACTTTCCAATCAAGATGAAGTCCATACGGATCAAGCAAACACAATGCCCGTTTATAGTGCTCGTATCTTATCGCAGGAAAAACTTTGTTAAGCAGGATTTCATTGCAATCGCCCTCATAAACATTCACATTCGAGCGCCCGGCAGCCAATTGTTTCAAATACTCAACTTTTCTGCTGTCAAGATCAATCCAATAGTGTCCGGTAAACGGTGGTATTGTATTTAATGCAATTGAGGGACTCCCTTCAATTAATCCATCATGTGTTTTTGATTTATGAATACCGTAACCGGAAAATCCATCGATATAGTAATATTCCTTGATGTATGATTGGCTGGATAGGATTTTTGTATAGGCGGGGGCATACTTTCTCAATATCTCCAGCTTAATTTCTGACCAAACTCCAATTTCGTCAAACTTTGGTTCACCATTTTCTGTCATCATTGACTCCTTCACATACTATGGCATCAGTTTCCTTTTTCGGGGTTTTTGAGTTCATCGACTTTGGGCAGGTCTTTTAGGGAATTCAGGCCGAAGGCGTCGAGGAATTTTTTGGTGGTGCCGTAGAGCATCGGTCGGCCGAGGATTTCGGCGCGGCCGACGATCTTGACCAGCCCCTTGTACATCAGGTTTCGGATGATCTCGCCGGAGGCCACGCCGCGGACGGCCTCCACATCGGCGCGGATGATGGGCTGTTTATAGGCGATGACCGCCAGCGTCTCCAGTGCCGCGGCAGACAGCTTGCTGTCGGTGCGCACCTTAATCAGCTTGCTGAGCCAGGGGTTAAAGGCCGGCAGGGTCATCATCTGATAGCCGCCGGCGATTTTTTCAATCCGAAACGAAAATCCGCCCTGTTTGTATTTTTTATTCAGGTCGTGCACGCACCGGCGAATCCGCTTGATCGACCCGGCCTCGGCGATATCGACCAGCCGCTTGGGGCTGATCGGTTCGTCGGCGGCAAACAGCACCGCCTCAATAACGGTTTCCAGTGTCGTTTCGTATTCTTCCGGTTCCAGCGGCTCGGCCTGGTCATCCGAATCATCGGAATCATCATCCTGCTCGTCGGCCTGAGGGTCGGCGCGCGTTTCGTGCGGGGCCAGGTCGGCAAATTCATCCTCCGGTTCCGGCTTTTGGGGTCGAGCTTCGTCCGGCTCAAAGGGCGCCGGCTCGACCTGTCCGGCGTCGGTCGCGGCTGAATCAGCCGGTTCAGTGGACTCGTTTTGTTTCGTGTCTTTAATATCGTGTTCTGTGTTTTGCATTACAGTGGTTTCCACGTGAAGGGGTCGGCGTCCTTTTGACTAAAGCGTATTGTGACGTTTTTGAGGCGTTTTTTCAATGTTTTGGCCAGATTTTTCAAGGCGAATCGCTCCGAGACCGAATGCGACAGACAAAGACAGGTCAGCCCCGCTTCTTGTGCAGCCAGGGCCTGATGATGCTTCAATTCGCCTGTTAAATACAGATCGCAGCCGGCGGCGATGACGGTATCCAGCAGCTTGCCGCAGGAACCGGCACACACGGCGGCGGTGCGAACGGTGCGTCGGGCCGGGCCGATCAGGCCGACGGCCTTGGCGCCGGTGATGTGGCGAACGTTTTTGATGACCGAATCCAGCGACATCGGTTGTTCAAGCCGTCCCATTCGCCCCAAACCCAGCCGGTTTTCGAGGTCATAATGGCCAAACACATCAAAGGCGGGCGTCTCATACGGATGAGCCTTTCGAAGAGCGGCGATGACGGCGGCGACTTTTTCGGCGGCGACGACCGTTTCGAGGCGGATCTCTTCGACGTGTTCGAGCCGGCCGCGTCGGCCGATGGCCGGGCGGGCGCCGTCCAGCGGCAAAAACGTCCCGACCCCCTCGGTCATAAAGCCGCAGTGGGAGTATTGTCCGATGGCTCCGGCTCCGGCGGCGTACAGCGCCTCGGCGACGGTATTGACCGCATCCTTCGGAATAAAGGTAATCAGCTTGTAGTGCTGCCCGGCCGGGTCGGCCACATAATCGCCGATGGGTGTGGCATCGACCAGCGGAAAGATCGACGCCAGCGCGTCGTTGACCCCGCCGGCGGCGGTATCCAGGGCCGTGTGAATCGAAAACACGCCGATGTTGGCCTGAATCAACTCATAAATCGGCGCCGTCGCCCCGTCGGCGGTAATACGCTTCAATCCGTCCCAGATCACCGGGTGGTAGGCCAGGATCAAATCGGCCTTGAACCGTTTGGCCTCGGCCGCAACCGCCCGCGTTGTATCAATCGTCATCAAAATCCGCTTGATGTCCCTTCGGCGGTCGCCAATCAGAAAGCCCACATTGTCCCAGTCCTGGGCCAGCTTCAGCGGCGCGATTTGTTCAATCGCTTCACGAATCTGCTCAAGTTTCATCGTGTCTGTATCCTGAAAAACGGTTCAACTCTTCACAAGCACACGTATCTGCTGTCCAACAGGCCGATTCTACACAAAACCGCGGCGTTTGGCAAAGTGCAAATTGAAAGGCGCCCGGCGGCTCAATCGTCGGTTTTGAGAAGCTCGCCGGTCAGACTGCGGAGCATATGGTCGGTGATGCGAGCCGTGACCTTCTGTCCGAGCGGCAGACGCCGGCGAATCCCGACGATGATCGGATAGCTGCCGAGCTGACGGCAGAACGTCACGTTGCCCTCGTGCCATTAAGCTGCTGCTTTTTTTCTTTCTTGAATATCCGCTTTTTATATAATTGTCGATAGCGGCGGCAGGTTTTGGCCGCGATGGTTTAAGAAGAGTCCAAACACACAATTTTGAAAGAGATTATGCAGCGAATTATTGATTTTCACGCACATGCTTTCCCCGATGCGCTGGCCGAGCGGGCGATTCGACAGTTGGTATCCGAGGCCGACGGGGTGACGGCGTTCCTGGATGGTCGGGTCTGCTCGCTGATTCGGTCGATGGACGAAAATCACATTGAAACAAGCGTTTTATGCAGTATTGCGACGCGACCGAAGCAATTTGAGCCGATTTTCGAGTGGTCGCGGGCGATTGCCTCTGAGCGGATTGTCCCGTTTCCCTCCGTGCATCCGGCCGATCCGCAAGCGATTGAGCGCATCGGGCAGATCGCGAAAGCGGGCTTTAAGGGGATTAAGATGCACCCTTATTATCAGGATTTTTGCGTGGACGATCCGGCGGTTTTGCCGCTTTATGAGGCGATGTGCGGGCACGACCTGATGCTGACGCTGCATACGGGATTTGATATTGCCTTTGAGCGGGTGGAAAAGGCCTCGCCGCGGCAGATATTGGCCGTATTGCAGCAGTTTCCGACGCTGAGGCTGATTACAACCCACTTGGGCGGCTGGCAGCAGTGGGACGATGTGGAGCGGTATCTTATCGGACACCCTGTCTATATGGAGACCTCGTGGTCGCTGGAATGTCTGGAGGCCGAACAGGCCCGTCGGATGCTGCTGAATCACCCGGCCGAGTATCTCCTGTTCGGTACCGACAGCCCCTGGACCGACCAGGGGCAATCCATCAAGGCCATCGAGTCGCTGAACCTGCCTCAAAGCCGTCTGGAGAAGCTTTTTTACGAAAACGCACAGCAAATGTTAGGATTTTGATAATATTTCACCGATTTTTTTTACGGTTCGACCCGTTCGTTTTAAGACGCACCGAAGGTGCACTCTAATGTCCACCCAAGAAAACGCCTTGGATAAAAGATTTAATCTCACTGTTTTTGTGAAAAAAGAACAAAAGATCGAAATAAAACACGAAAACCCTCATAAAAATCGAGAAAAAAGCCGAAAAAAATACAAAATATTCAAAAAAGCGCGTTGCTTTTGTGAAATGCGCGATTTATAGTTTTTGTTTATAGAAACATTAGAGAGTTAAAAGGTCTTTTATAGAGGTTTGCCTCAAAGGAGGTCCCTATGCTCGGAATTGAAGATAAGGGGGTTCTGGCGGCGTATTTGCTCTGTCTGTTCAGTACCGCTCTGTGTGTGGTCTATGGTCTGATCAATTGGAACCGGGGGGATGAGCCGGTTGAGCCGGATGACGTCAAATGGATTGCGGAAGAGAAAAAGGTCGAAGAGGACTTGTAATCGGCGTGCTTCAATCCGCATCGCATTGAGCGGAGGATGTCCTTTTTCGATGACGATTTAAAGGAGATTGACCGATGTTGGCGGAAGTTGAAATTGCGGAAATTATTGTCGTTCTGGTTTATCTGCTGGTTATTGTCTATCTGGGGATTATGGGTTACCTGCGCACCAAAAGTGCAACGGATTATCTCGTTGCCGGCCGGCAGGTGCATCCGTTTGTGATGGCGATGAGCTACGGGGCGACGTTTATTTCCACCAGTGCGATCGTGGGCTTTGGCGGAGTGGCGGGCCTGTTTGGGATGAGCGTGCTGTGGTTGACGGTGTGCAATATCTTTGTGGGGATTTTTATCGCATTTGTGTTTCTTGCGCCGCCGGCCCGGCGGATGGGGCATCACCTGGATGCACATACGTTTCCGGAGTTTTTGGGTCGTCGTTATGAGAGCCGATTCATCCAGATTTTTGCAGGGTTTATCATTTTTCTTTTTATTCCGCTGTATGCGGCGGCGGTGCTGATCGGGGGCAGTGTGTTTGTGGCGTCGGTGTTTGAGATGCCGTACCCGGCGGCTCTGCTGCTGTTCAGTGTCATCATCGCCGCGTATGTTATTGTCGGAGGACTGAAGGGGGTGATGTATTCGGACGCGCTTCAGGGAACGATTATGTTTGTGGGGATGTTTGCACTGCTGGTTTTTTGTTACCGCTTTTTAGGGGGAGTTACAGAGGCCCATCAAAAACTCAGCGATTTGGCGCCGCTGGCGCCGGCGAACCTGCAGGCCATTGGTCATCGGGGCTGGACGGCGATGCCGAAGTTCGGCTGGGGCAGTCCGGAATATAATTTGTGGTGGATTGTGATCGGCACGATTACGATGGGGGTGGGTATCGGCGTGCTGGCCCAGCCGCAGTTGGTGGTGCGGTTTATGACCGTGCGGAGCCGACGCGAGCTGAATCGGGCGGCGCTGGTCGGCGGGGTGTTTATCCTGGTGATGACGGGGGTGGCCTTTACGGTCGGGTCGCTGTCGAATGCATATTTTGCGGAAAACGGGCCGGAATTGACCGGCCGCGTGGTCAAGGTGCTGGACGCCGAGAAAAATCTGGCGTTGCTGCAATTGATGAGTCAGAACGAGGCGGGACTCTGGCAGGATGTGGAGGGCAAAGTCGCACCGGTCAAGCTGTTCGGCGACGTCGATCAGCAGGTCGAAGTGGAAGGTCAAACGGTGGCTCTGCAAAAGGGGCGCAGCATTTCAATCGTTTATGCCGGCGGTTTGGCCGATGAGATTATTCCATCCTATATCATCAGCGCCATGCCCAAGTGGTTTGGGCTGTTGTTTTTGCTGACGCTGCTGTCGGCGGCGATGAGTACGCTCAGCAGCCAGTTTCATACGGTCGGCACGAGTATCGGGCGCGATGTGTATGAGCAGGTGACCGGCCAGCACGGCAAAAGCACTACTATCACGCGAATCGGAATTGTCATCGGCATCATTTATGCGGTGGTGATCAGCTATTATCAGCGCGAGAGCACCTTTATCGCCCGCGCGACGGCGATTTTCTTCGGGTTGTGCGCCTCGGCGTTTTTGCCGGCGTTTGTGGGCGGGCTGTTCTGGAAGCGCATGACGCGGGCCGGGGCCATCAGTTCAATGGTCGTCGGGTTTGTGATTACGGCGTTCTGGTTGACGTTTATTAAAAGTCAGGAGGCGCAAACCATCGGGCTGAGTGAAAAGCTGTTCGGTCGGGTCTCGCTGCTGCTGGACCATCCGAACTGGCCGGTTGTCGATCCGCTTCTGGTGGCGCTGCCGGTGTCGATTGTTGTCGCGATTGGGGTCAGTCTCTTTACGCAGCCGCCGTCGAAAGAGCATTTGGACAAATGCTTCCGGGGGCGTTAGGTCATAGATCAGAAGACAGAAGTCAGAAGACAGAAGTCAGAGGTTAGATAAGAATGTATTCGATTTGGTGTACGACTTTTAAGGAGAACACGATGAAACAGAGTATAGTAATGGCGTTGGTTGGGGTATTGATGTTTGCGGCGACCGGTTTGGCACAAGATCCTGTCGATTACGCCGGCGCTGCACCCAAGCACTGGCACGAGATTGACAACGATTTTATGCGGGCATTCAAGAACCCGATGGAAGGGCTGGAGATGGGGCTTGACCTGCGGCTGCGCGAGGTTTATACGCGAAATATGCTCACCGTGTCTGACAGTATGGAAGGCGACAAACACTTTCAGCGTATTCGTCCGCGGTGGTCAACCAAGTGGACGCTGGATGACGATATTACATTCAGCACACGGCTGACGTGGGAGTTCTGGAATCATTGTTATCCCAGGGGCGGCGCCGGTGCGTTTTTTGGACAGCGCAGCACCGATTTTGATGAGGCGATCTTTGATCATATGAACATCCAGTTCCGTAACGCCTTTGACCTGCCTTTAACCTTGACGGTCGGTCGTCAAGACATCATCCTCGGTACCGGCTGGCTGGTGCTGGACGGGACGCCGGCGGATGGTTCGCGAACGATCTTCTTCGATGCGGTTCGCGGCACATACCAGCTTACCGACACGGCCAAGCTGGATATGATTTACATTCAGCAGTATGATGACGAGAGCAAGTGGCTCAAGCCTTTTAATCACAGCGCCGTTCGGGATCGTCGTCACCTGACACAGAACCAGGATGAAAAGGGCGTGATTCTTTATCTGACGAACAATGTTACGGACGATTTCGGTTTTGACGCCTACTATATGTTCAAAAAAGACAAAAAGTCCG
>OMKS01003333.1_pt1 | contig 12864 bp, 10 predicted proteins | sample 1674721 | NCBI WGS metagenome assembly OMKS01 (sample SAMN06264996, study PRJEB25208) | sediment metagenome | isolation source: hot spring sediment | place: USA: California | collected 2014-09-02 | reverse complement strand
TGGACTTGCAGGACTTGGCCGTCCTGGCCGCCGATTGGCTCACCGGGACACGGATCATCTACTGAGCGGCTCGCTTGGCCGCGGGCCCTCGACCTACATCCCGGCGTGACTGCGCGGCGCGGGGGGTGTCCAGATCATCCGCCTCTGTCTTGCGTCGGCCCGGCGTGCGGCGTATTCTACCCTGTCGAGAAGGGTGGCGGCCGAAAGACTGAGCCGCCCGAACGATCAGGGGAGCATCGCCTATGCGGATCATCGCCGGTATGCGGCGCGGGATGAACCTGCTGCCCCCCAAAGGGCACCAGACGCGGCCCATCACCGACCGCGCCAAGGAGGCCCTGTTCAGCGTGCTGCACAAGTATGATCTGGTCGACAATGGCGTGATCGCCGATCTGTTTTGCGGTACCGGTTCGATGGGGCTCGAGTGCCTCTCGCGTGGCGCCCGTTGGGTCACCTTCGTCGACCGGGATCCCAACGTGATGGACCGCCTTGGCCGCAATATCGCCAAGGCCCGTTTTGCCGACGCCTCGAAGGTCGTCCGCGCCGATGCGTTCAAAGTGGGCGCTCCCTGGCCCGATCCGGCGGCGGCCCAGGAACGTTACGACGTGGTATTCGTTGATCCTCCGTACCGGATGACCTATGATACGGCCGCCGATTCTCCGCTCGGTCGGCTCTTGCGGGCCTTGGCGGACTCAGTCGTGCCCGAAGGGCTGGTGGTGGTCCGAACGCATCACCGGTCGACTCTGGTGGAGGTCTACGACGAATTGAGGGTGATCGACCGTCGTCAGTGGGGCACCACCGCGGTGAGTCTGCTGCAACGGCAGCCAATACCGCCGTCCGATCCGTCGGGTTCGTCGTCGTGAGTCCATCCATCTGTCCGGCGCTAGCGAGGAAACCATGACGAATCGACAGGCCGCCATCCGGATCGTCCGCCGGCTCCGCAAGGCGGGCTACCAGGCCCTCCTGGCGGGGGGGTGTGTTCGAGATCGGCTTTTGGGGCGTCGGCCCAACGATTACGACGTGGTGACCGATGCGCCGCCCGATGCCGTGATCCGCCTGTTTCGTCGCACGCTTAAGGTCGGCGCCCAATTCGGCGTGGTGATCGTGCTTCAGGGCTCCCAGCAGGTCGAGGTCGCCACCTTCCGCAGCGAGGCGGAATACACCGATGGCCGCCGCCCGGACCATGTCACGTTTTGCGACGCCCGGCATGATGCCCTGCGCCGGGACTTCACCGTCAACGGCATGTTCTACGACCCGATTGAGCGCCGCGTCATCGACTACGTCGGCGGTCGCGACGACCTGCAGCGCGGTATCCTTCGCACGATCGGCCCGCCCGATGAACGTTTTGGCGAGGACTACCTGCGCATGCTCCGAGCCGTACGGTTCGCCGTGCAGCTTGGCTTCGAGATCGAACCGGCCACGTGGCAGGGCATCCGACGCCATGCCGAGCGGATCACGCGGGTCAGCGGCGAGCGCATCGCCGTCGAGCTTGAAGCGGTCCTGACCCACCCGGATCGGGCCCGGGGCGTGCGGCTCCTGGTCGAGTCGCATCTGGCCAGGCACATCTTCCGGGATTTCGATGGCCGCTTGGCGCGGGCGGACTGCGGCCTGTACGAGCACCTGCCCAGATCGGTCGATTTCGCCCTGGCCCTGGCGGCGCTTTTCGCAGATGTGCCCACCGAGTGGGCCCTCGAACGCTGTGCCGTCCTAAAGCCGAGCCGCCGACTGTTGCAGCACGTGCAGTTCCTGCTCGATCATCGCGAATGCCTGCTCGACAGCGAGATGAGCCTGGCCCGACTCAAGATGTTCGTGGCCAGCCCATACTACCACGACTTGTTCGTCCTGCACAAGGCGATGCGCAAGGCCGAGGCCCGGAGCTTGGCTCCGCTGCGTAAGATTCGCCGCCGAGCGGCCCAGCTTGCCGGCAAGGACATCACGCCGCGCCCGCTGCTCAACGGCCACGAGCTCCAGGCCTTGGGGGTCCAGCCGGGCCCCCAGGTGGGCCAGGTGGCCCAGGAGATGTACGTGGCCCAGCTTGATGAGAAGATCCACACGCCCGATGAGGCTCGCCAGTGGGTCCGCCAGTGGCTCGCGCGGCACGCCCCCCGCGATTGAACCCAGCGATGTCTTCGCTTTCTCGTGCCGTTTGCTCGATGACCTGGTCATTTTTTGAAGCCGTGGCCTTGACCGGCCGATCTTGTCTGCTAGACTGTACGCGACGGGGCCGTAGCTCAGTTGGGAGAGCGCTTGCATGGCATGCAAGAGGTCGTGAGTTCGAATCTCATCGGCTCCATTCCACGTCCTACAGATCTCCAATTAAAGGGTCGTCACACGATGTTCGGTGCGGGTGGGCCGCATGGCATCGCCCGGGCGGGGGGCCGTCCTGCTTCCAAGGGGCGTTTTCAGCGTGCAATTCTGACGCGATTTTGCTATAATCGTGCCAAAGACTGATGCGGGGGCGGTCTAGCCGCAGGGTTGCGGCGTGCTGAACCGGACAAAGTTGCGTGGGGGAGGGGGCGATGGTTGAATGTCAGGTTTTTTTATCATCCGTGTCAGGTGTGTTTCTGTTCGGCCACCCGACGGGTCCCGGAAAATGGGCCGGAAATAGTGTTACATTGTCGGCCACATACTACTCAGAGTAATGGCCTATATGGTTGACAACGCTGATTTCACCGATCTTGTGACCCGGGCCCAGGGGGGAGAGGGGGACAGCCGGGATCGCCTCGCCGCCTTGGCGAGGGATCGGCTCTATGCTTATGTACAAAGGTTGACACTTCGGCATGAGTTGACCGAAGACATCGTACAGGAGAGCATGATCGAGATGTTGCGCTTCCTGGATAAACTCGAGCGGGCCGACCGTTTCTGGCCCTGGCTGCGGCGGATCGCCATCAACAAGTTGCACCATCATTACGCCCATGAACGTGGCCGAAGGGCCATGAGCACCGCCGACATGGAACAGGTGCTGGCTTCGGACAAGAGCCGTGAAGGCTTTGCCGAGCTGGTGACCAACGAACTTAAGCAGATCATTGTCGAGACGATGGGGGAGCTCAAACCGCGGTACCGTGAGGTTCTCGTGCTGCGGTGTTATGAGCAGATGGATTACGCAAGCATCGCCGAGGAAATGGGGACCACCGAGTTCAGCACCCGCGTGTTGTTCTTCCGTGCGAAGAACGCCTTGGCCAAACAGCTCGCGCGGCGGGGATTGGGCCGTGCATCGCTGGCGATGGTGCTGGTCGTGTTCGGTCGTATGACGGCCGAGAGCCAGGCCGCGGCGGCGACCGTTCAGGTCGGCGGCGGCACGCTGGCGGTGGGGGCCACTGCGGCGGCGGCCGGCGCGCTGACGACCAAGACGGCCATGGTCACCCTGGCCGCGGCCGCCGTGGTCGCGGGCACCGCGCTGGTTCAGTCGCCGAAGTCAGCGTTGCACCCGGGGGCGCCGAGCGGGGCAAGTTCGGTCGCCTTGACGGGCCTGCCCGCCGGTGCGACGGCCGCGCATTCGTGCTGGTATTTCTATCCTGAGGGAGCCGGCGGTCCCGTCATGATTCGCCGGGCCGCGCCCTCCGGAGGGGGCGCCGAACCCTGCCGCTACCTCCAGAACGACCGGGGCAACTACTACTTCGATACCCGCGCCGGCGTGGTCTATATCAACAACCATCACGATTGGGACGCCGACCTCTACGTGCGCCGGTTGCCCACGGATGACGCCGATCTGCGCGATTTCCTATCGCGGGTGCAACCCGACGCCAAAGGGCCCACGCCGGTTAGCGACGCTGGGCCGGGTCTGCTCGTGATCGGCCATGAACGGGCCGAATGGCCGTCGTGGACGACGCGTCACGTGAACATGCTCAACGAGGATTACTACCGGTGCGACTGGCCCAAGGACGTGCGTGTCGTGGATCGACGCGACGACCTCCACCGTCGCGGCTATGCGGACTTTCGGGTGCGCGGACACGTCGGCAGCGAGGACGTGTTCGGGCGGGGCCAAATCCCCTTGGTCTACGCCGAGCGCGAGCTTTATCAGCCATGGCTGTGGCTCCAGGTCGGTTCGCGACTGGTCGTGGCCGACGGTCCCGAGGGCGCCTATCGCTATGAGGCTGGACCGCGCCGGCAGACGGTCTATCCGTCGGGCTGCTTTTTCGCCGGTTTGAGTCGTCCATGGATGGGATTGCACGCCATCGACACCGTGCGGCGCGACGCGGCCGCGGCGAGGGTATGGTTCAGCACGCGCTTGAGCGAGGACGGGCGACTCGGCCAAGTCGAGCTTCAGCATGAAGACGGCTCGATCACGTATACGATTGACATGGACAGCGACCTGGTGACCGAGGTCGTGTTTGAAGGCTTGGTCTCGGGTTCCCCGGTTCGGGGGCGCTTGTCGTTTGAGTATGTCCTGTCGGTTGCCCCCGTCGCCGATGCGATTTCGGTCCGGCCCTTGAGGCGGGTGCGCGACGATGCCTTGCCCCACGTGGCGTGGGTCTTTGATCTGGCGCGTTAGGTCGACAGGGCCGGGGCCCGTGAGGAAGAGGATGATGAGAGATTGCCGATCTCCACGGCTATGGGCGTCGTTGTTGCTCGTGGTGGTCCTCTGCACGGCGTCCATGGCCGGCATTTTTTACGTGGACGACGATGCCGCCGCCGGGGGTGACGGCGTCGCCTGGACGCGGGCGTTCAGGCACTTGGCCGATGCGCTGTCCATCGCGGGGCCTGGCGACGAGATCCGTGTTGCCCAGGGCCTCTACCGGCCGGGATTCACCGACGCCGACCCCAACGTCATGCCGGACCGTGAGGCGAGCTTCTTCTTGCCTCAGGGCGTCGAAGTGTGCGGGGGCTTCGCCGGCCTCGGTCAGGGCGACCCCAACTATGGCCAACCGGATCTGTTCCCCACGGTGCTCAGCGGCGATCTGCTCGGCAACGACCAGCCGGATTTTGCCGGTTACGAGGACAACTGCCGCCACGTCGTCACCGCGGTCGGCGTGGATGCCCAGACGGTCCTCGACGGTTTTATCATTATGGGCGGTAACTGCCAGGGGCAGGAAACCAACCCCGATAGCCTGCGGGTCCGCGGTGGCGGTATGCTGAACGATAACGCCGACCCGACCATTCGTCGATGTCGGTTCGTCCGCAACACGGGCTGGTACGACGCGGCGATGCTGAACATCAACGGCAGCGACCCTGTGGTCATGGACTGCCGCTTCCTGGGCAACCGGGCCACCGCCAGCGCCGCGGCCGTCCGAAACCGAAACAACAGTCGTCCGACGTTCATCAACTGTGTGTTCAGCGGCAATCACGCCGGCGAGCGGGGTGGCGCGGTGTACGACGACTTCGGCAGTGCCGCTCATCTGGTCAATTGTACGCTTGTCGGCAACAGCGCCGGCGACCGCGGCGGGGCGATTCACGCCGACCAGCAGGGCCGGCCCTTCGTGACCAACTGCATCATCTGGGGCAATGTCGACAGTACTGGTTATGGTCAGGCGGCCCAGATCGCCGTGGTGGGTGGAACGGCGGTCGTCAATTATAGTTGTGTTCAGGGGTGGACCGGCGTACTCGGTGGGGTCGGCAATTTGGGTGATGACCCGCTGCTCAGGAATCCCGCCGGGCTGGATGGCCTGAGCGGGACGGATGACGACGATTTGCGGCTTAGCGGCGACTCGCCCTGCATCGACGCCGGCGTCAACTCGGCGGTCGCGGTGGACCACGACCTGGCCGGCAATGCCCGCATTGTAGGCATGGCCGTGGACATGGGGGCCTACGAGTACAAGGGCCCCATCGGTCTGGTGGCGCACTGGACCTTGGATGAACGATCGGGACCTTGGGCTCACGACGAGTTGGGCCGTGTCAATGGCGTGCTTGTGGGCAACCGTCGTTGGCGGCCGTACGAGGGGCGCATCGGGGGGGCGCTCGATTTCGACGGCCTCGGCGACTTCGTGGATTGCGGAGCCAATCCGATCTTCAATCTTCGCGATGCCGTCACGGTGACGGCGTGGTTTCAGGTGCGACGCTTTGACCGCAGCTACCAAGCCATCGTCACCAAGGGCGACAGCGCCTTTCGGCTGCAAAGGTACGGCAACACCTCGGTCCTGGAGTTCGCCTGCACGGGTGTCCACGTGCCCGGGACCACCTGGAGCAATATCTGGGGCACGACGCCCGTCGACGATGGGCAGTGGCATCACGCCGCCGGCGTCTATGATGGACAGCACATGTACTTGTACGTCGACGGCGAGCTGGATGCCTCCAGCGAAGCGACGGGCCAGTTGGACCTGAACAACTACCCCGTCTGGATCGGGGAGAACGCCGAGCAGCAGCGCCGCTACTGGAATGGACTCATCGACGACGTGCGGGTCTACAACCACGCGTTGAGCCCGGCCGAGGTCCGCCGACTGGCCCAGCCCGGCCGCACGTGGCACGTCGATGGGGCCCATGGCGGCGCCCAGAACGATGGTCTGAGCCCAAGCAGCGCCCTGCTGACGATTCAATCCGCCATCGACCGCGCCGCCAACGGCGACCGCGTGCTGGTCTGGCCCGGCGTCTATCGCGAGGAGGTGGATTTCCGCGGCTTGGCGATCACGGTGACCAGCGCCACGCAACCGGCCGTCATCGAGGCCCCGAACGGCTGGGCCGTCTCCTTCGTCCGGGCCGAGGGACCGGCCAGCGTTCTGAGCCATTTCATCATTCGAAACAGCCGTTACGCGGTATTCGTGTGGATGGGCCGGCCCACGCTGCGGAATCTGACCATCGTCGATTGCGAATTCGGCGTGGACGCCCGGGCCGGGGCCGCCCCCGAGATCACCAACTGCATCTTCTGGGGGAATCTGTACACCGATCTCGCCCACGATGACCTGAGCCGTTGCGTGGTCCGTTCAAGCTGGTTGCAGGACTGGATCGACCCGGAACCCGTCGCCTGGTGGGCTTTTCGCGAGGGCTATGGCGTGATGGCCTACGATTGGTACGGCGGCCATCACGGCACGATCCAGGGCGCGCAGTGGACCACGGGCGTGGCCGACACCGCCCTGGAATTCGACGGGATTGACGACTTCGTCCACGTCGCCAACGCCGCAGCGCTTCAACTGGGCCGGGGCGACTACTCGATCTGTCTGTGGGTCCGCCCGCAACGCGTTGACGGCTACCAGGCGCTGGTGGCCAAGGTGGAGGGCGATCAGAACAAGGAGTATATGCTCGGCATCGAAAACGCCGAGTTGCGGCTGGACGTCGAGAACCAGGGCAACGACGGTCGCGAACGCTCACCGATGTCCCTCGAGCCCGGCCGCTGGCAGCACGTGGCCGTCACCTTTGACGCAGATCGGCTCGAAGCGGTGTTCTACCTGGACGGGGAGCGTCAGCTCAGCGGTCATTGGGATCAACCGGGCATCACGGCCTTGCCGACGGTCTTAGCCAACGACCTTGTTTTTGGGATGCGGGACGGCTTCTATCGCGATTCCCACTACGCCGGCGCCATGGATGAAGTGATGCTCTTCGATATCACACTCTCCGACGAGCAGGTCGCCGCGGTCTATCAGAAGGGGCTGGGGCCCTTATTCGCCGATCCCCAGCGCGGCGACTACCACCTCAAGTCCGAGTTCGGCCGCCACTGGGTCCCGGACGGCAACGATGTCCCGCCCGGCGGACTATGGGTTCTGGACGATCAGACCAGTCCCTGTGTCGATGCCGGCGACTGGCAGGAGGGCCCCGGCCTCGAACCCGAGCCCAACGGCGGCCGTGTTAATATGGGCGCTTATGGCGGCACCCCCTTCGCCAGCCGTGGCCGCTGGCCCCTGCGGGGCGATATTGACCGCGATGGACGCGTCGGGCTGTCCGATCTGGCCATCCTGGCCGAGGATTGGATGCTGATGCTGCCTTGGGCGCGATAGGCCGACCCAGTCCACAGAAACGCCGCTTTCTGCCCGGTCAGGCCGGCGAGGGCCATTTTCGTCCTTTCCGCGTTGACATGCCTTGCGCGATTGCTATAATAAGGTTAGATTTTTTGCCAGGGTTGGAAGCGGTCAGGCTGGGGAAGGAGGCCAGATATCGCGACCGGAGGTGGACAGTCTGGACGGGCACGGCGTGGGCACCGCGGATTCACCGTCATCGAGTTGCTGGTCGTTTTGTTCGTCATTTCGCTTCTGTTGTCCATCCTTGTGCCGTCCCTGGGCAAGGTCCGCCGACATGCCCGCGCTCTGCACAGCCGCTCCAATCTCCGCGAGATCGCCCGCGCGGTGAACGTCTACGCCGTCGACAACAACGACTGGTACCCGCCTTCCGTGGCCACAAATGGTCCTGACGTGCGGTTCTTGAGCTGGACGATGCCCAACCGTCTTGTCGCGGTGGACGCCCAGGGCCCTCGCGTCCACCGGTCCATCTCGGCCTATCTGGGGCCCTACGTCGGGGACGTGGAGGTGATGCAGTGCCCCAATGCCCCGCGGCGGTTCCGCTATTTGCAGGACGCTTGGGACCAGGGGGATGCCTGGGACAACCCCGACAACGGACCCGGCCCGGACGAATTGCGAGGCTCTTACTGCATGTTCTGGGATTACCGCGGCTACATGCCCGAGTTTGACCGGGCCTTCCGCGGAGCCGAGAAGTCGGCCGGACAGGCCGGCGACAGTACGCTCCTGGCGACGGACTATTTCGCCTTTGACCACCGGCGGCACCCTAACGCCTACGCCAGTTGCGAGAAGTTCGCGGCCTCCGACCGCACCATCGAATCCAGCTTCTATCCGAGCTACTGGCAGACCGATGAGCCGCTGACCGGTATTCGTATCCGCCCGGCGGCCGCGTTTATCGACGGCCACGTCGAGCCGTTTGACGCACAGGACACCGTCGAGGTCAAGGTCGCCAAGACCGCCGATGGCCGGGTCCCCTTCGCCGATCAGCTCCAGGCGGGAACCGTTCTCATTCCCCGCCAAGCCGCACGATAGGGCGGGTGTTTTCTTCAGCTTGTGCCGTCAGGTCCTTGGCGTTTTCCATCTCCTCCAAAGACGCGATGCTGTCTCGGAGTGGTCGAATGGAGAAATCTCTGATTCTCTCAAGTCTTTTTTCAATATAGGTTTATATTGAATCGGCTGGAAATCTCGAGAAAAATCCGATCTGGGTGTTTGACTTGGCCGTAAGTAGGACTAAAATAGTCTTAGTTTGATTCGTGAGAGAACCAGGAAACGTCGAACATGCAGGTGATACGGCAGAATACGGACTACGCGTTGCGGGCGATGATTCATCTGGCCGAGCGCGGCGACGAGGAGCCGGTTTCGGCGCGGAAACTGGCCCAGGCCGAGCAGATTTCCCCGCAGTTTGCCAGTAAGATCATGCAAAAGCTTCAATCGGCCCACTTGGTGACGAGCACCATGGGGCCGAAGGGCGGTTTTTTGCTGGCCCGCCCGGCCGAAGAGATTAACCTGCTCGACGTCATCCAGGCCGTTCAGGGGCCGGTCAGCGTCAGCGACTGCGTCTTCTCAAGGGATGTGTGCCCGCGACGGCCGGCCTGCACGATCAGCCCGCGGCTGGCGGCTTTGCAGGGTATGATCGAGGGTTTCCTGAAGGACATCTCGGTGGCCGACCTGGTCAACGGAGCCGACAAAGACTCGCAGTTCTCATATAGGGAGATCAGCCATGGCTGAAGCCAAACGGACCGACGTTCTGGATACGTGTGTCGCCCAGGCTCAAACGCTGGCCGACCTGGTGGATTACGCCGACCAAGCTATCGTCAGCAAACGCATCATCGACAAGCCCACCGGCACGGTGACGCTTTTCGCCTTTGACGCCGGCCAGCGGCTCAGCACCCACCAGGCGCCCTACGACGCCCTGGTGCAGGTCGTGGAGGGCGCCGCCCACGTGACCATCGACGAGCGGCCAATGAACGTGTGCGCTGGTCAGGTCGTGCTCATGCCGGCCAACGTGCCGCACGCTGTTGCCGCCGAGCAGCGATTCAAAATGCTCCTGACCATGATCCGGGAAGGCGCCCGGTCGTAAGGAAACGCACGTGACAAGGAACGCATGAGGAAAGGGAAGGAAATGTTCTGCTATCAATGTGAGCAAACCGCCAAGGGAACCGGCTGCACAAAGATGGGTGTCTGCGGCAAGGACCCGCAAACCTCGGACCTGCAGGACCTGTTGATCCACGCGTGCAAGGGCATCGCCTGGCACGCCCACAAGGCACGGCAGGGGGGCAAGGCCGACCGTGAGATCGACCGTTTCGTCGTGGAATCGCTCTTCACGACCGTCACGAACGTCAATTTCGACCCGGCGCGGCTTGAGGAGTGGATTCAGCGGGCCGACCAGGTGCTCGACAAGGCCCGGCGACTGAGCGGCATCACCGAGGCCGCACCATCGGAGGCCGCATGGAAGCCTGCCGTCGATCACGCAGGCCTGCTCGATCAGGCCCGGCAGGTGGGTATCGACAAGCGCAAGGCCGAGCTGGGTGATACGATCGCGGGCCTGCAGGAGCTGCTGGTGTACGGGCTGAAGGGCACCGCGGCCTACGCCGATCATGCCGCGCTCCTCGGCCATGAGGATGACGCGGTTTATGCTTTCTTCCATGAGGCCTTGGCATTCCTCACGACCGAAGAGGCCACGCAAGTCGATCCGCTGCTGGGGATGATCCTGCGGGCCGGCGAGGTCAACCTCCGCGTGATGGAGCTGCTCGACGCCGCCAACACCGGTGCCTACGGCCATCCTGAGCCGACGACCGTCCGCGTCACGCCCGTCAAGGGCAAGGCGATCGTCGTCTCCGGGCATGACCTGCGCGACCTCCAGATGCTCCTCGAGCAGACCGAGGGTAAGGGCATCAACGTCTACACGCATGGCGAAATGCTGCCTTGCCTGGCGTACCCGGAGCTCAAGAAGCACAAACACCTCGTCGGCAACTACGGCGGCGCGTGGCAGGACCAGCAAAAGGAGTTTGACGCCTTCCCCGGCGCGATTCTCATGACCACCAACTGCATTCAAAAGCCCAGGGACGGCTATAAGGGCCGCATCTTCACCACCGGCCTGGTGGCCTGGCCGGGGGTCACGCACGTTGCCGCCGACGCCGACGGCCACAAGGACTTCACGCCCGTCATCGAGGCCGCGCTGGCCGCGCCTGGCTTTACCGTGGATGCGCCCGAGAAGACCATCACCATCGGCTTCGGGCACGAGGCGGTCATGGGCGTCGCCGACAAGGTCATCGACGCCGTCAAGGCCGGCCAGATCCGCCACTTCTTCCTGGTCGGCGGCTGCGACGGCGCCAAGAGCGGGCGCAACTACTACACCGAGCTGGCCCAGGCCATTCCCGATGACTGTGTGATCCTCACGCTGGCCTGCGGCAAGTACCGCTTCAACAAGCTGGCGTTCGGCGATATCGGCGGTATCCCCCGCCTGCTCGACGTGGGTCAGTGCAACGACGCCTACTCGGCGATCCGCATCGCCCAGGCCCTGGCCGACGCCTTCGGCTGCGGCGTCAACGACCTGCCACTGTCGCTCGTGCTCAGTTGGTACGAGCAGAAGGCCGTGTGCATCCTGCTGACGCTGCTGTATCTGGGCATTCAGAACATCCGGCTCGGGCCGTCGCTGCCGGCTTTCATCACGCCGGAGGTGCTCAACGTGCTCGTGGACAAGTTCAATATCGCGCCGATCGGGACCGTGGAGGCCGACCTGAAGGCCATTCTCGGCTCGGCGGCGTAACTCCGAGGAAAACCACCGTGCTGCGTAACATCGTGGTGATCGACGAAGAGAAGTGTGACGGCTGCGGTCAGTGCGTCACCGCCTGCGCCGAGGGCGCCATCCGCATTGTGGACGGCAAGGCCAAGCTCATCAGCGAGAACTACTGCGATGGTCTGGGGGCCTGCCTGGGGCATTGTCCCAGGCAGGCTATCACCGTCGAGCAGCGGGATGTAGCCGCGTTCGATGAACAGGCCGTACAGGAGCACCTGGCGGGCCAAGCGGCCGAGCAATCGGCGGCTCCGGCGACGCCGCCTTTGGGCTTCGTCTGCCCGGGCATGGCGGCACGGCGCCTCACACCGAGCCAGGCGCCCCCGGCGGATGGTGACGGTCCGGCGGTGCCGTCGGCCTTGCGCCAGTGGCCGGTGCAACTGTCGCTGCTTTCGCCGACGGCCGAGTTCCTCAAGGGGGCCGAGCTGTTGCTTGTGGCCGACTGTGTGCCGCTGGCGGTAGGGGACTTTCACCGGCGATGGCTTGCGGGCAAGGCCGTCGCCGTGGCCTGCCCCAAGCTGGATGATCGCGAGGCGCACGCGGAGAAACTCGCGGCCATCGTGAAGGTCGCCAGGCCCGCTCGCCTGACCGTGCTGCACATGGAGGTGCCGTGCTGCTCCGGCCTGACCTGGATTGCTCGAACGGCCCTGGCCGCGGCAGGCGTGGACGTTCCCGTGGAGGACATCACCATCGCGATTGACGGGCAGGTCCTTACACCCGGTCCCAGCCAAGCCCAAGCTGGCCTCAGGTGACGCTATCAGTCTGTCTGATAATGTAAGGGTTGCACAGACATGCCCTTGGTGGTCATTCGCGCCCCGATCCAGCTTGTTGGCCGCCCCTGGCCCGACGGAGCCAGGGTAGACTCTGGCTGGAATCGGCGCTCGACGAGTGGAGGGGCCCCGGCCCGGCCCGCCCAGGCCGCCCGCTGGCTCACCGACCGCCTGGCCGACGGCCCCGCCGAGGCCGCCCCTTCGGGGCTGGGGATTCTGGAAGGGGGGACCACCACCGGGAGCTCACGCCCCCGGCTATGGCACTGACGCCCCTGCGGGGCTACGCGTCGCCGGGTGGCATGCCACGCTCGCCCCGACCCGTCAGCGCCGGGTGCCATGCCCACGCTCGCCCCGACCCATCAGCGCCGGGTGGCATGCCCACGGACGCCCCGACCCATCAAGCGCCGGGTGGCATGCCCACGCT
>OMKS01003330.1_pt1 | contig 12870 bp, 13 predicted proteins | sample 1674721 | NCBI WGS metagenome assembly OMKS01 (sample SAMN06264996, study PRJEB25208) | sediment metagenome | isolation source: hot spring sediment | place: USA: California | collected 2014-09-02 | reverse complement strand
GACCATACCTTCCACGCGATTGCCGACGGCAAAAAGGACATGTCAAAATCCTCTCAGACCAAAACCAAATCCACGGCGACGGCAAAAAAAGCCCTGCCGCTGGATGACGGGGACTTTGAAATATTTAACCAATGACGCAACCTGCCGGCTCGACGCCGGATCTTAGCGACGTCGAGCCAATGTGATTTTGAATAACCTGGAGAATGCAATGAAAAAAACAACAATTACAGACAAAACGCGGGTGCGTGAGGGCAAATATCTGACCTTCAAGCTCGGTCGCGAAGAATATGGAATCGAAATCCTGAAGGTGCGCGAGATTATCGGTTATATGTCCATTACCGCCGTGCCGCAGGCCCCGGAATATATCAAGGGTGTGATTAATTTGCGGGGCCAGGTCATTCCGGTGCTGGATCTGCGAAGCCGCTTTGGCATGGAATCGGCCGACGTAACCGAGCAGACCTGTATTATCGTTGCCGAAGTCAGTCAGCAGGGCCGACAATTCAACGCCGGGCTGATCGTTGACCAAGTGCAAGAGGTGCTGGATATCGACGGCGATCATATTGAGGACGCCCCGCAGTTCGGCAATGACGTCCAGACGGACATTATTCTCGGCATCGGCAAAATCGGCGATTCGATCAAGATTCTGCTGGATATTGATAAGGTACTGGGCCATGTCCGGATCGGAGACATCGTTCAAGACGGATAAACTTTATGGTATCCAAACAAGACGGAACCAATCAGACACGGGCCGTCTTGAAGCCTATTTGAACGGCGGATTAGAAATCAGACAAGAAAGGAACAGACGATGGCAAAATCATTGATGATAGTGGACGATTCGGCAACGATGCGCAAAATCATCATGCGCACCGTTCGGATGTCGGGGCTTGAATTTAACCGCACTGAGGAAGCCGGCAACGGAAAAGAGGCCCTGGAAAAACTGCAAGCCTCACCGGTCGATATCGTGCTGTGCGATATCAATATGCCTGAGATGAGCGGCACCGAAATGGTCAAAGAGGCGCGCAAACTGGATTGCTGCAACGCCACCAAAATCATTATGGTCTCGACGGAAAGCGCTGACGATCTGATCAACGGTGTGATGTCCGACGGGGCCAATGGGTATATCACCAAACCGTTTACACCTGAAAAGTTTCAGGAAAAACTGGCGCCTTTTATGAATTGAACTCGACGAACAACAACGAAAACCTACTAAGGAGACCATTATGCCGGAGCAAATGACGCTGAGCGACACAGTTATCGAGGCGGCACGCGAGGTGTTTGAGACAATGATTTTTATGGATGTGGAAACCAGCAGCGAAGCGTGCCCGACGATCACCGGCCAGGCGCTGCTCGGTTCGATTACCTTTAAGGGAAATCTGGAAGGATGTCTGGCGGTCTGCGTCAGCCAGTCCTGCGCTGAGCGCATCGCCAAAAATATGCTGGGCATGGAACCGGAAGAACCGCTCAGCCTTGAAGACACCTGTGATGCGATCGGTGAAGTGGCCAATATGGTGATGGGCAGCATCAAAACCCGCCTTCAGGATATCTATCCCGCTGTAGAAGTCTCAATTCCATCGGTCATTACGGGACGTGAACTGAAAAACACGCTCGGCGAAAAGGCCGTCAAGACGGTCGTCTGCGCGTGGCTGGATGAGCAGGACGCCGTCGAATTTTCATTTTTGTATCGGGAAGCCAACGCATAAGACGTTCTATGACCCTATCTCCTGAACAACTTGTCGGTTCGCTCGATTCGCTGACGCTTCAGGCATTTGAAGCGTTCTGCGAGGATATTTCGTCCATGTTCGGTAACACCGCTGAATGCACGCCGGACAGCACCGGCCAGGCCGCGCTGTCGGAGCTGAAACGCGAGTTCAAAAAACTGGCCGCCGTCAACCGGGTGCAGACAAAGGGTCTGATGGACGGCTCGTTTCAGATTCTGCTGGACCAGGCAGGGCTGTTTGTTCTGGCCGGGGTGTTTGTGATGCTGCCGGAAAAACGGGTCCTTGAAACCATTCGCGGCGGCACACTCAAAGACGCCGACTATATTAATGACGCGATCAAAGAGGTGGGCAATCTGCTGGTTGGTTCCTGGGATCGTATCTTTCGCGAAGAGTTGAAAGGCCATAAACATTTCAAGCAAACCGATACCTTTGTCGGATCAATCTGGGATGATCCCGAAGCACATATCGGACTGGCCGCCGAGCAGCGTTGCCGGTACGTGATCTGCCGAATGAAGGTGGACGATTTTCCGGAGTTCAAATGCGCGGCCGTGTTTCCGGATACGCTGTTCGAGGACCAGGACGATCCTGCGCAGCCGGAGCAGCCGGAAGCACAAACCGAAACGGCCCGAACGTCTGAATCGGCACGGATCGAACCGGACCGCCCCGCCGCCAAGACCGATCCGACAGACACGACAGACGAAGCGGAACATGCGACATCTGAAAACGCTCAACCGGTCTCTGATGACGCCTCGAGCAACGACACGGAGCCAACAGAAAGATCTGAAACGACAATGCAGACCGCAGCGGAGGACGCCGGGCCGGGACCGGTGGCGAAGGCCATTGAGCAATTGACACGGCAGAACGCCGATATGCCTGAAAATAGCGCCGAATCGACGCGCCACAATCTGCCGCCACTGACCGCGGCTGAGATTATGAATCCGGCGGTGCTTTGGCTCGAACCAGAGGACACCGTTGAAGAAACGCTGGCTCAGATGCAGCGGCATAACGTCGGTTACGTACTCATCGGGCGCGACGGACGCATCGAAGGGCTGGTTTCGCGCAGCGATTTGGCCGCGGCGATCAGTCCCTATCTGCGGCCGATTTTTGCTCACTGGCGGCGTCCGGTTGATGACGCCACGATGAAAATCCGGATCAAATGGTTTATGAGCCGCACCGTGCATACGATTGGTTCGGACGCATCACTGACGAAAATTATGCACACGATGATGCAGCACTCGGTACGGGGGCTGCCGGTGATGGATGCCAACGGCGCTATTCTGGGACTGGTCACCGTGTATGATGTCTTTGCCGCCCTGCTGAACTGCACGGGGCTTCAACTTGCCGGTCGGCCGCAGCAGGCGCCGCCCGGTGTCCAGTAAACCGGGACGTGAGAGATAACCGACAGGATCAAAGGATGACGGATAACACAGAACATCTTGCCCAATTGCTCGAAGCGACCGCCGTAAAGATTACGCTGCTGGATGCCCGGGATGCGGAGGAACTGAAGACGTTTGAACAGGCGCTGGGACAACTGAACAGCCTGGCCGAACAGTCGGCCCAAAGCGATGAGCGTCTGAAAGCCTTTTCTGAGGTCAGCCGCCATGCCGCCGAGACAGTGCGACAGCTTGCCGCGACATCTTCGGAGGAGTGCGAAAAACAGATTGACGCGGTGAACTCGGCCGTAATGGAGATGCAGCGATTGCTTGAAGAGGCCGCAAACGACAAGACCAAGCCGGATGAACCGGCCGTCGAGGCTGTTTTCAGCGAAGACGACATCCCCTTGATTCAGGATTTTATTACCGAATCCAATGAGCATATTGAATCGGCCGAGGCGGCGCTGCTGGAACTGGAAAACGACCCACGAAATAATGAGGTACTCAATCAGATTTTTCGGTCGTTTCATACGATCAAGGGCATGGCCGGTTTTCTGAACCTGACGGATATCAACGTTCTGGCGCACGCGGCGGAAAATCTGCTGGATATGGCGCGGAAAGAACAACTGCTGCTGACGGCGACCAACAGCGACGCGGTGTTTTCTTCAATTGATCTGCTCAAGGCCATGCTGGCCGATCTCGAAGAGGCGATTGAAAACGCCCGCGGCGTCTCATCGCCGTCGGGCCTTGCCGCCCTGCTTGACCATCTGCGTGCCTGTGCCGCCGGGCAGCAGCCGCCTTCCGCAGAACCGCCCGGCGAGGCTGTGCCGAATGAACGCACCGATGAAGCGCTGGATGCGATGCTGAACAGTCCCGCCAAGGACACTGAGAAAAAACGCAGCGGCGGCTCAGCCGCCGGCGCCGTCGAGAAAATCAAAGTCCACACAACCAAACTGGATGAGCTAATCAATATGACAGGCGAGCTGGCGATTGCCCAGTTGATGATCGCTGAAGAAGTCAAGCAAGCCGTTCAAACGGACAGCGCCTTGTTTCGCAAGGTAGCCCAGCAGAACAAGATCGTTCGCGAGCTTCAGGAATTGTCCATGTCAATGCGGATGGTGCCGATTCAGGGAGCGTTTCAGAAAATGAGCCGTCTGGTGCGCGATCTGTCCAAAAAGGCAGGCAAAAATGTCCAGCTTGTCACCGCGGGCGAAGAGACTGAGCTGGATCGCAATATTGTCGATAAGATTACCGACCCGCTGGTCCATATGATGCGCAACTCCGTCGATCATGGCATCGAACCGCCCGATGAGCGCACCGGCAAAGGCAAATCGCCGCAGGGCACGGTGCGTCTGAGCGCTTCTCATCAGGCCGGAAGTATCGTCATCGAAATCGAAGACGACGGACGCGGCCTGCGGCGCGAGAAACTGATCCAAAAAGCTCTCGAAAAAGGGCTGATCTCCGAACACCAGGAATTAAGCGACGCCGAGGCGTTCGGGCTGATTTTTCAAGCGGGTTTTTCGACCGCCGAGAAAGTTTCCGATGTCTCGGGGCGGGGCGTCGGCATGGACGTGGTGCGTAAAAACATCGAAAGCCTCGGCGGTAAAATCGACATTCGCAGCATTCCCGACCGGGGCACGACTTTTATCATCCGTCTTCCGCTGACACTGGCCATTATCGACGGGCAGATTGTGACCCTCGCTGACCAGCGGTATATCGTGCCGATCAATTCAATTGTCGGCAGCGTGCGACCGACCGACGATCAAGTTCGCACCGTTCAAAATCGCGGCGAGGTGGCGTTGATTCGCGGCGAACTGATTCCGCTGGTGCGGCTGGGACACCTGTTTTCGGTCAGCGGAACAGCGGAGAATCCAAGCGAGGCGCTGCTGGTCGTTGTGGAAGAAGGCAGCCGAAAATGTGCCCTGATGGTGGATGATCTTCTCGGCCAACAGCAGGTCGTTATCAAAAATCTGTCCGGCCTGGGTAAAATCAAAGGCCTCTCCGGCGGGGCCATTATGGGCGACGGACGGATCAGTCTGATTCTTGATGTACCGGGTTTGATTGAGTTATCTCAGGATAAATTCTAAAAACGGGAACTCATGATGTTCGAATCCATTGTAATCGATGACAAGCTGACCCTGACGGATGACGAATTCGAACAGATCAGCACCCTGGTTTATGACCATTGCGGCATCAATTTGCACGACGGCAAGAAAGAATTGGTGCGTTCGCGACTGGCCAAGATTCTGCGACAAAAGCGGTTCAGGAGCTTTTCGCAATATATGGACTATGTAGCCTGCGATAGCACGGGGCAGGCTTTTTCCGAACTGATCGATTCGCTGAGCACGAATCTGACCAGCTTTTTCCGTGAATCGATTCATTTTGAATTTCTGGCCGGTACGTTTCTGCCGGAACTGATCGCACGAAAACTGCGCAGCAATCAACTGCGTCTGCGGGGCTGGAGCGCGGGCTGTTCGTCCGGCGAAGAGCCGTATTCCATCGCCATTACTCTGCTGGAGGCGCTGCCGGAACGATCGCGCTGGGATGCCAAACTGCTGGCGACGGATATCTCCACACGCATCCTCAAACGCGCACAGGAAGGGCTGTATGAACAGGAACGTATCGATCCGGTACCGCCGGCGCTGAAGAGCCGCTATCTGATCCGCCGCACGCAGAAAACCGGCAAGCGGTATGAGGTTGCGCCGGCCCTGCGTCAGATGATTGTGTTTAAGTATCTCAATTTGATGGAGAATTGGCCGTTTCGGGGGCCGTTTGATTTTATCTTCTGTCGAAACGTGATGATTTACTTTGATAAACCCACCCAGCAACGGCTGATCGATCGGTTCTGGCAGACACTTGCGCCGGGCGGGATTTTGTTTACCGGACATTCCGAGTCCCTGACGGGAATTCGACACCATTTCCGGTATATCCAGCCGACCATTTACAGGAAAGGATGACCATGGAGCCGAAAAGAAACATCGTTGTTCAGGTTTCCGATGCGCGTATCTCCCGAAACGCCGATGCGCAACTGGTGACCTATTCACTCGGCTCCTGCATCGCCGTTACCCTGTACGATCCGACGTGCCGACTGGGCGGGATGATCCATTATCAGCTTCCCGGCTCGGATATGGATCCGGAGCGCGCCCGCCGCGATCCGTTTATGTTCGCCGATACGGGGCTGGGTCTGCTGATCAATAAAATGCTTGAGATGGGCGCTGCGAAACAACGGCTGCATGTCAAGGCCGCCGGCGGCGCGGCCATGAGCACCGGGCCGAAGGGGTTTGACATCGGCAAACGCAACTTCCTGTCGCTGCGGAAAGTGCTCTGGCAATACGGGATTATGATGAACGCCCACGACGTCGGCGGCAGCAGCCCGCGAAATATGTATCTGGATATTGAAACCGGAACCGTGCTGGTCAAAACCAACGGCACTGAAAAGAAACTCTAATAGAGCCTCTGTTATGCTGATCACATCCAAAACCATTAAAGTGCTCATTGTTGACGACTCGGCCATTGTCCGAAAAATTTTGAGTCATGAACTTGGCCGTCATGACGGTATCGAGGTGGTCGGCGCTGCGCCCGATCCGTATATCGCGCGTGATAAAATCCTGCGGCTTGAGCCGGATGTGCTGGTGCTGGATGTTGAAATGCCCCGTATGGACGGTATTACGTTTCTGAAGAAGATTATGACCCATCGGCCGATGCCGGTAATTATCTTCAGTTCGCTGACGCCCAAAGGCAGCAAGACCGCTATTGAGGCGCTGTCGGCCGGGGCAGTCGATGTGATCGGCAAGCCCGGCCAGTCTTACACCGTCGGAGATGCCTGTCAGGCCCTGACTGAGACGATTCGTTCGGTCTCCTTTCACTCGACGGCCTATCGGGCCTGTCCGACATCCATCCCATCGGAACCGGAGTCCCCGACCGAACGCGGTAATCTGGTGGAAACAACACATAAAATTCTGGCCATCGGCGCTTCGACCGGCGGCGTTCAGGCGCTGACGTGCGTCTTGAGCGCCCTGCCGGGCAACGCCCCCGGTACCCTGGTTGTTCAGCATATGCCGGCGTTGTTCACCAAATCCTTTGCCGAACGACTGAATAATGAATGCGCCGTTCACGTCAAAGAGGCCCGAGACGGCGATCGTGTCCTGCCGGGCCACGTTCTGATCGCCCCCGGCGGCTATCACATGCTGCTGCAGCGCTCCGGCGCCAATTACTATGTGGCCGTTAAAGACGGGCCGGCCGTATGTCGGCAGAAACCCAGCGTCGAAGTGATGTTCAATTCGGTGGCCAAATACGCCGGCGCCAACGCCGTCGGGGCAATTCTGACCGGTATGGGCGACGACGGCGCCGACGGCCTCTTGGCGATGCGCAACGCCGGGGCGCACACCATCGCCCAGGACGAGCAGACCTGCGTCGTGTTCGGTATGCCCAAAGAAGCCATTCGCAAAGGCGGCGCTGAACGTGTTTTGCCCCTTCATAAAATCGCCGCCGCACTGATTCAGCACGCCCGCCAATAAAAGACAAAAGACATTTCGTTTAAGATTATTGCGGGCCATCCATAAATTTTCTTGACAGTCGCCAAGAGGCGCTGTTATCTATCGTCTTACCTGTCAGAAACGAACAAAGCAGAGTCGTTTTTGTTATAATTAATCTGCGTTATCCAAATGAAATCTTGAATCGTATGGGCAAAGCAAACACAGACAAATCACTGGTCATCGTTGAATCGCCGGCCAAGGCCAAAACGATCAATAAATATCTCGGCCCGAATTTTGAGGTCAAAGCCTCGATGGGACACGTCCGCGATCTGCCGTCCAAAGGCTTGAACGTGGATATTGAGAATAGATTTGAACCGGTTTATGAGGTCGTTCCCGGGCGCAAACGCACCCTCAAATCGCTGAAGGATTCGACCAAACGGTGCGGCAGGGTCTATCTGGCAACCGACCTTGACCGCGAAGGTGAAGCGATTGCCTGGCACCTGGCCGAGGCGCTTAAGCTTAAAAATGACGATACATTTCGGGTGGTCTTTAACGCCATCACCAAAAACGACATTCAAAAGGCGTTCGCCAAACCCGGCAAGATTGATATGGATCGAGTGCTGGCCCAGCAGGCCCGACGGGTGCTGGATCGCATCGTGGGCTATCAAATCAGTCCGCTGCTCTGGAAAAAGGTTGCCCGCGGCCTCAGCGCCGGACGAGTCCAGTCCGTGGCCGTCAAAATGATTGTCGAACGCGAGCGGGAAATTCGCGCCTTCGTGCCGAAAGAATACTGGTTGATTCCAGGGGTCTTTTCCACGCAGTCCGATGAGGACCTGAGCGAATCATGGCAGGCGTTTCTGGAGTCCGGGGGTGAAAAAGGGCTGACGCTGGCCGAACAGAACCAATGGCTGGCCGAACACAGCGCGTTCCGTGCCGACCTGGTCGGGGTCAACGGCAAAAAATTCCACGCCGATAATGAAACCCAGGCCGCCGCTATTTTCGAACAGATCCAGCAGGCCGCCTTTACCGTCGGCGGGATTGCCACCCGACGGATGAAGTCGCGTCCGGCGCCGCCGTTTATTACATCAACGCTTCAGCAGGCCGCGGCCAATCGGCTGGGCTTTTCGGCCAAACGCACGATGAGGGTCGCCCAGCAGTTGTACGAAGGCATTGATCTCGGCTCAATGGGCGCCTTGGGATTGATTACTTATATGCGTACCGACAGCACGTTTTTGTCGCAGGACGCCCTGCAAAGCAGTCGGCGGTTTATTGAAAATCGCTTCGGCAGGGACTATCTGCCCGACAAGCCCAATGTCTATGCATCGGCCAAAGGCGCTCAGGAAGCCCACGAAGCCGTCCGTCCGACCGACCCGGATCTGACGCCGGACGAAATACGGCAGTTTCTGACGGACGAACAATACAAGCTGTACGATTTGATTTGGCGCCGGTTCATCGCCTGCCAGATGGCCGCAGCTCAGTGGGACACCACACGAGTGGACATCATCGGCCGCGCTGATGGGTTTTCGTGCGAATACCGCGCGACCGGACGGATCCTGGTCTTTGACGGCTTTACCCGCGTCTGGCAAACCCCAACCGAAGAACCTCGTCTGCCGGCATTGGCGCAGGACCAATCACTGGCCGTGGTCAGCGTCAAATCCGAACAGCACTTCACCAAGCCGCCGGCCCGCTATACCGAGGCCTCGCTGGTCAAAGCGCTGGAAAAAGAAGGCATCGGTCGGCCCAGCACCTATGCCTCAATCATCTCGACGATTCAGGATCGGGGCTACGTGGAAAAAATAGACAAGAAATTTCAGCCCACCGATGTGGCCGAGATCGTCACCGACAAACTCAATGAATTCTTCCCCAATGTGATGGACGTGGCCTTCACGCGGCATATGGAAGCGCAGCTCGACAAGATCGAAGAACAGCATCTCGATTGGGTCAAGGTGTTGGAAGAGTTTTACGGCCCGTTCAGGGACAATCTGGAAAAAGCCGCCGAAGAAATGAAACACGCCAAGGCCCAGACCGAGCCGAGCGACTATATGTGTCCGGAATGTAAGGCGCCGCTGGTCTATCGTTTCGGGAAAAACGGACGTTTCCTGAGCTGTTCACGGTATCCGGACTGCAAATTTGCAAGTCCCTGTGACAAAGAAGGCAAAATGGTCGAGCAGACCGATGAAACCACCGAACACCAATGCCCCAACTGCTCCAAACCGATGCTGCGCAAAAGCGGGCGATACGGGCCGTTTCTGGGTTGTTCGGATTATCCAAACTGCAAGACCATTCTCAAGGTGGACAAAGAAGGCAACCCCCTGCCGCCCAAGCCGGCGCCGGAACCGACCGGGTTGAAATGCCACAAATGCAAAACCGGCGAACTGGTCATTCGACAGAGCAAACGCGGGCCGTTTCTGGGCTGCAACAAATTCCCCCGCTGTCGAACGATCGTCAGTATGAAAAAGCTGGACGAATTGAAAACGCTTGCGGCCGAGGGAAAATGGCCCCCTGCCACCGAAGATCAGGCCAAACAAATTCTGGCCGCGACACAACCCGACAAAACCAAAAAGAAATCCAAACGAACATCCAAAAAAGCCAAAAAAGAATAGGGCTTTTGTCGGATATTTGGATTTTGGTTTTTGACATTTGACCGCATACGTATCTATCGAGGCAGATAATGGACGACAAGATCGACATCAAAAATGATCCGTTTGAAACGATTGAACCCATCGGCAAACGTATTTTGATCCGCAAAGACGAAGACAAAAAACAGACCAAAGGCGGCATCCAGCTTCCCGATAATATCGAAATCCCGACGATTACGGGACGAATCGTGTCGGTCTCGGCAGAAGTGGAGTTGTCATCGGAGTTTCCGCTCAAGCAATATGACAAGGTTCTGTTCAACCCCAAAGGCGCTATTCCGGTTGATTTTGAAGGCGACAACCGTCTGTTCGTCGTCGATGTCGAAAACGTGGTTGCGGTCTTTCGCAAACAATAACCACAATCCGCGAGATTCCGCCCTGTGGACGAGGTGGTCCAGCCTTTACTCGAATAGTCCCTCGGCGACCGCCTTGACGAGGTAATTGATCAGTTCTTCCGTCTCGCTCCAGCCGATGCAGGCGTCCGTCAGCGACGTGCCGTATTTCAGAACACCCGCGGCGCCGATGCTTTGCTTGCCTTCGTTGATAAAGCTTTCGAGCATCACACCGGCGATGCTGCGGTTGCCCGAACGAATCTGATCGGCGATATCAAACAACGCCTCACGCTGGCGTTTGTGGTTTTTGTGTGAATTGGCGTGGCTGCAATCAATCACTATCCCCGTCGGGATATGGGCTTTTCTGAGCAGCACTTCGGCAAATGCAACATATTCGCTGCTGTAATTCGGACCGTCTGTGCCGCCCCGCATCACCAGATGACCGTAGCGATTGCCCTTGGTTTCGGCGATAATGACCTGTCCATTGCGGTCGATACCCAAAAACGAATGGGGACTTTGCGCCGACTTGATGGCGTCAATCGAGACGCCGAGATTGCCGTCGGTGGCGTTTTTGAAACCAATGGGCATGGACAGGCCGCTGGCCATCTGCCGATGAATCTGCGACTCGGTCGTTCGAGCGCCGATGGCCGCCCAACTGACCAGATCGGCCAGATACTGCGGCACAATGGGATCGAGAAACTCCGTGGCCGTCGGCAAACCGATCTCGGCGATCTCAAGCAGAAGTTTGCGGCTCAGACGGAGTCCGTTTTCAATGTCATACGAACCGTCGAGGTGCGGGTCATAGAGCATCCCCTTCCAGCCGAGCGTGGTACGCGGCTTTTCGAAATACGCCCGCATCACCAGCAATACCTGGTCGGCAAATTTCTGCTGCAAGTCATGCAGACGTCGGGCATAGTCCAGCGTCGCCTCTTCGTCGTGCAGGCTGCACGGCCCGGTAATCACCATTCGGCGGCGATCCCGCCCGATCAGGATGTCCTCAATCTGCCGCCGCGACCGAGCAATCACATGGGCCGCCTGGTCCGACTCCGGAAAGACCTGCTTGATCTGGTCGGGCGTTACAAGCGATTTAAACTGCCGTATATTTAGATTGTCTGTAAGTTCCATTGTCATAATATCTTATGTCATTTTTTTTCAAAAACCGAATATACGCCAAATCGACATCTATTGTCCGTACTTATACATAGAAACATATAAGTATAACATAAATTATGCATAAATGCAATAGGCTGATTTTGGCTGAGCCTGAACAAAACCATACTCAGCCGAAAAAAAACGTTGTGTTTTGGCCGCGGATACATACAATAAGGTCGTTTGCGGGGCGTGGCGCAGTTTGGCTAGCGCGCATGACTGGGGGTCATGAGGTCGCAGGTTCAAGTCCTGTCGCCCCGATTAATGTAACTCCGGTTGAAATATGTACTTACGATTACATGTCAAGGCACAGAGCGGCCGTAACCGGTGCCACTGCGCGCGTAGTACTACTCGTTTTTCAGGAGTAACTGGTTATGGACGCGACAAAAAAGACGAAAATTCCGCAACTCTGTGCCCACAAAGCCACGGGCCAATCCTTCATCCGTATCGCCGGGCGAGCGATTTATTTCGGCAAAACCGGCCTGCCGAGATATGCCTCGGCTCTGGAGCAATGGGGGCATCGCGCCCCTTTTGCCCCTTACGCCTCGTTGCCGACCCAGTTTTGGGTGAGGCCGACGCGACGGAGCAAAATGTGCGTTTTTGAACTAAAAATGGAACTGGGCCCGGCAGGATTCGAACCTGCGACCAAGGGATTATGAGTCCCCTGCTCTACCGCTGAGCTACAGGCCCTTGACATCTAATTAACTTCCGCTATAGTAAAGGTTTCTGTGGTTTTGTGTCAAGTCTCTTTCTCGAATAATCCCTGTAAAAGAGCCATCTGCGTCACTTTTGCGTCACTCACAAATTGTATCGGCCAACATCGCACCGATGGCGGTGCGTGCCAACTCAATATCCTCATTCCGAATCGCAAGGTAGTAATTGCGTGTCGTGGTAATATCGGAATGCCCAGCCAATTGCTGGACAACCTGGATCGGCAAATGCTCGGCCCAGTTGGTAACAGCTGAACGGCGAAAGTCGTGCAGTGTACATTTGGGTACGCCGGCTTTCCGGCAAATGGCGTCAAACTTACGAAACATGTTGTTGAAAGTCGTGCAACGACTGGACCAAGTGCCTTTAATGATGCGATGTTGAATCAGTGCCATGCGTTCGTGTATTGCCTCAGTTGGAAATGGACAAATCCTTGAAAAGTGTTATTCTATTGTGGACATTTTTGAAAGGGATTTGGT
>OMKS01003328.1_pt1 | contig 12874 bp, 23 predicted proteins | sample 1674721 | NCBI WGS metagenome assembly OMKS01 (sample SAMN06264996, study PRJEB25208) | sediment metagenome | isolation source: hot spring sediment | place: USA: California | collected 2014-09-02 | reverse complement strand
ATGCGGGCTGAAATATATTGTAGGGCTATTGCCCACAATATTATTTATTTTTTATTTGGACTTTTTGAACAGAGCCGTTTTGTTATTTTGGCCTGCTGCTCTCTAGAAAACGCTTTCTTTTTTTCTCCTCAAGCCTTTCAATAGCATACCCTAGCATTGTTCTTGGCATTCTTTTCTTGTGCTGTTCAAGGAACTGCTCAAGAAGGGCCTGATCTCTTTTGCCGAGCTCACGCAGCATCCAGCCGCTGGCCTTATGAATCAGGTTGTGCCTGTCATCAATGAGGATTTCACAAAGCCTTAATGTTTCATCAAAACTTCCTTGTCTTATAAATTCAAGGGTTGAAATGACTGCAATTCTCCTTTCCCATAAAGATTCAGAGCAGGCAAGACTCTTAAGGATTTTTGTTCTTTCTTTTTCTGGCCTTTCCAAAAGCCACTTCCCGGCTATGTTCGGAGCAGAGCAGTCAACAAGGTCCCAGTTGTTTATGTATTTTGTGCTGGCCAGGTATAATGTAAAAATATTTTGCTTTTCTTTTTTGCCTCCTTTCTCAAACTTCAAAATAAGAATAAGCAGGGCAATAAGCCTTTTCTCGTGAATCTTGCTTTTAAGAAGCAACAGAATTTCTTTTCTTTCCAGGTTTTGGAAAAGCTTAGCAAGCTTTCTTTGCTCTGGAACATTAATCCCAAGGAAAATATCGCCTTCTCCGTATTCTCCTTTTCCAGTCTTGAAGAACCTCTGCAGGATTGCTGCTTTCTCTGGGTTTCTTCTTTTTTCAAGTTCTTTTTCAAGATTACCAAGGCAGGAATTATTTGTTTTCATACAGGCAGCCAAGAAAAAACTGAACTATATAATTATATTGTAATTGGAATGCTTTTTGCTTTTAAAAATAAAAAACATCTTAAAAACCGCTTACTTCTGCTTCTCAGCAACCTTGGCAATCCAGATTGTTGCGATTACTGCCAGGATTGTTACAAGCACTGCGTATACCCATGGGCCTCCTCCAGAAAGCGCGCACAAGGGCCCGGCTCCTTCAGCTCCGCAAGGCCCTGCAAACAATGACCTTATCGCATCATTCCATGCTAGGGCTGCAACCAGCCCAAAGGCTGCAGTAATGAGCGCAGCTAACTTTTCAACCACCTGAGAGTTCATAGTAATTACCTCCTAACTTTTAACTATTTCAGATTAAGAATATAAACTTGTTTATTTTGCAAACTTAAAAAAAAAATGGGACTGCCGGAATTTGAATCCGGGTCACTACCACCCCAAGGTAGGAGGCTACCAAGCTACCCCACAGCCCCGCGGGGCTAGGCTTTTCTGTGCGGTTTATAAATTTTGTCTCAGCTTCTTTAATCTCTTAGTTTTCCAATCTGGAGAAACAAAAAGCTTTATAAATGAACCCCCTATCCACTGGTTTGCACTTCGGACAAAGGATATGCTACGCACATATTCATTAACCGTCTGATAAGGAATCCTGCCGGATTCCGCTATAGACGCGGATTTCTGATACAGGATTCTCAGAGGTTGATTTAAATGCCAAATAAGAGACATCCCAGAAGGGGCACAATGCAGTACTGGCCCAGAAAAAGGGCTTTAAGGGTAGTTGCAAGGGCAAGAAGCTTTCCGGCTGTTGCTGAGCCCAGGCTTCTTGGGTTTGTTGCTTACAAGGTTGGCATGACTTCTGTTCATGTAAAAGACAATAGGGCACATTCTCTTACAAAGGGGCAGTTAATTTCACTGCCTGTTACAATCTTAGAATGCCCTCCTGTGAAAATCGTTTCAGTCAGGCTCTATAAAGACACTTACAATGGAAAAAAACTCTTTAAGGAGATTTATGTTGATTCCGGAAAAAACCTAAAAAGGCTTATGCCTTTCTTAGACTCGAAAAAGGGCTCCTTTGATAGTATAACCCCGGAAATGCTTGAAGGAATTATTGATATAAAAGCAGTGATATACACACAACCTGGCCTCACTTCTGTCAATAAAAAGACCCCAGACACTTTAGAAGTTGCAGTGGGTGGTAAAAGCGTTCAGGAAAAGCTTGATTACCTTAAGTCGCTGGTTGGCAAGCCAATCTCTGCTAAGGATTTTGTTTCTGCAGGCAAGTTTGTTGATGTTCGCGCAGTTACTAAAGGAAAAGGCTTCCAGGGCCCTGTAAAAAGGTTTGGCGTTGACCTTAGAAGCCACAAGGCAGAAAAAACAAAAAGGGGGCCAGGATCTCTCGGCTCATGGGGGACAAAGGGGCATTTTTCATACAGGGTTCCGCTGGCTGGGCAGATGGGTGCACAGCAGAGAACCGAGCACAACAAGCTGGTTGTTGCACTTGGAGATGACCCAAGCAAGGTAAATGTAAAGGGAGGTTATCTCCATTACGGCTTGGTTAAGAATCCTTATATGCTAATTAAAGGGTCTGTTTTTGGCGCCCACAAAAGGCCGGTAGTCCTTACCGCGCCACTTAGGCAAAAAAAGGCAGAGGCTTACGAGCTAAAGATGATTGACCTTGGCTCAAACCAATAGGAAGGTTTTAGAAAATGAAACTAAGCGTTTTTGACCTGGAATGCAAGGAAGCAGGCAAGATAGAAATGCCTTTGCAGTTTCAAGAATCAGTCAGGCAGGACCTGATAAAAAGGGCCTTTGAGTCAATAAGAGCAAATGGCAGGCAAAGGTATGGGGCAACTCCCTTAGCTGGAAAGAAGTATGCACCCGACTTGTCAAGAAGGCGAAGGCATTACAGAGGCTCTTACGGCTTTGGAATATCGAGGATACCCCGAAAGATTCTGGTTAGAAGGGGTACCAGGATGTACTGGGTTGGCGCTCAGGTTCCGGGCACTGTTGGGGGAAGAAGAGCTCACCCTCCAAAGTCAGAAAAGCAGTGGGCAAGGCGGCTGAACACAAAAGAAAGAAGAAAAGCGATTCGTGCAGCCCTTTCAGCAACCATTGATAAAAGCCTTGCTGAAGCAAGAGGGCACTTTGTGCCTCAGAATTATCCTTTTGTAATATCTGAAAAGTATGAGTCTTTAAGCAAGACAAAACAGGTTACAGAAGCCCTGGCAAGGCTGGGCTTTTCCGCGGACCTTAACAGGGCGAAGCCAAAGACCATAAGAGCAGGCAAGGGCAAAGCCCGGGGAAGACGGTACCTGCGAAAAAAGAGCCTGTTAATTGTTGTTTCAAGAAATGAGGCTGAGCTAAGCAAAAGCGCAAGAAATATTCCTGGCGTTGATGTAGTTCAGGTTGACAGGCTTAATGTAGAGCTGCTTGCACCCGGAGGAATGCCTGGGAGAGCCACGCTCTTTACTGAATCAGCAATTAAAGTTATTGAGGAGAAAAACCTTTTCAAGTGATAAAAAATGACTCTCATAAAACCAATTAACTCGGAAAAATACATTAAGCTTCTTGAGACAGAGAACAAGATTGCGTTTGAGGTTGAGTTTAGCGCCTCAAGGACTGATGTTAAGTCCGAGGTAGAAAAGAGCTTTAAGGTAAAAGTTGATGGAGTAAGGATTATGATAACACCTAAAGGAAAAAAGAGGGCTGTTGTTTCAATTTCGAAAGATACCCCGGCTTTTGATATAGCTACAAAGCTGGGGCTGGTATAAACTCAGGTGAGGCAAGATGGGAAAAAGGATAATTGCTCAAAGAAGGGGTTCGGGATCATCGCTATACAAATACCCCCGGTTCTGGGCAAAGGAAGAGGCAAAGTATATCCCCCTCGAACAGGGGACACAACCTTTTTCAGTAACGATTAAGGAAATCTTTGATGACAGGTCTCATTCGGCTCCTTTGGTTAAGGTAGCTCTTAACGGAAGAAAATTCGCCCATATAGCAGCTCAGGGCATTTCAGAGGGAGATGCTGTTTCCTATTATGATCCAAACCAGGTAAGGCCCGGGAATGTGCTTATGCTTAAGCAGGTTCCTGAGGGAACAAGCCTTTTCAACCTTGAAGGAAGGCCAGGAGATGGCGGAAAGTTTGTCAGATCAGGCGGCTCAAGCGCCAAGCTTGTCGCAAAGCACGCATCACATGCTGTTGTTTTGCTTCCTTCAAAGAAAGAGAAAGTCTTCAGCCTGAACTGCAGGGCAACCATAGGCGTAGTTGCTGGCTCAGGAAGGGTGGATAAGCCTTTCCTTAAGGCTGGAACAAAGGGCTTTTATGCTAAGTACAAGCACAAAAACTGGCCAAAGGTTTCAGGAAGTGCAATGAATGCGGTAGACCATCCTTTTGGAAACAAGAGGTCTTTAAGAAAGTCAAAAGCCAAGCCAGTCTCGAGGCATGCACCTCCTGGAAGAAAGGTTGGGTACATCGCCGCAAAGAGGACAGGCAAAAAGTGAGTGATTAACCATGGCAAAAGAAATCCAATTCAGGGGAAAGGAACTTGATGAGCTTAGCTCAATGAGCATAAAAGAGTTTTCCCAGCTTCTTGCTTCAAGAGAGAGAAGAAAAATAAACCGAGGTTTTACTGAAGCTGAGAAAAGGCTTATTGAGAAGGTCAAAAAGAAAGACTTTGTAAAAACACATTGCCGTGATATGATAGTCCTTCCTGTTTTTGTAGGGAAGAAACTGGGCATTTACAACGGCAAGGAGTTTGTTTCGATTCAGGTTACATCAGAAATGCTTGGCCACCGGCTGGGAGAGTTTGTCCCAACAAGAAAGCAAGTAAAGCATAATTCACCTGGGATTGGAGCAACAAAATCCACAGCCCATGCCTCAGTTAAGTAATCGGATGGTGCAATAAATGAACTACAAGCTTAAAATCAAGGAAGAGGAAAGCTATGCAAAAGCAAGAATTGACAATGTGCCAGTCTCGCTTAAGCAAAGCGTTGAGATTGCAAGGTTTATCAGGAACAAGCCACTCATAAGAGCTTATATTCTCCTTGAAGGCATTGTAAAAAAAGAGATTGCAGTAGCTTTTAAAAGATACGGGCGTGCAATTGGCCATAAGAGAACGATTGCTGCTGGCAGGTTTCCGCAGAAGGCAGCCGGGTACTTCATTAAGCTTCTTAAGAATGCAGAGGCAAATGCATCCCTGAAAGGGCTGAGTAAAGAAGACCTTGAGATTAGGCTAATCTGCGCAGACAAAGGCACAGGAAGGCCAAAGTACGGAAGAAAGAGAGGCAGGACAGCTAAGAGCACGCATCTTCAGGCCATTCTTGTTGAAAGGGAAGGAGCTAAAAGAGAAGGAAAAACAAGAAAGCAACCAAGGCAGAAGAAGACAGAGCAGCCAAAACAGCCAAAACAGCAAAAAGAAAACCTATTAAAAAAAGAAGAAAAGGTGCCAAAGCAAGAGGCAAAAGAGGAAACAAAGCTGGAAAAGCCAGAGCCTTCAGAGAAAAGCAAGGCTGAAGAAAAGCCCAAGCAAGAGCCGAAGGCAGGCATGAAAAAACCGAAAAAAAAGGCAGCTGAAAAGCCCGAAGCCAGGGCTGAAGAAAAGCCGCAACCTAAGCCGCAGGAAATCAAAAAAGAAGAAAAGCCTGGGCCTAAAAAAGAGACGGAAAAACCAGAAAAAGAACAGGCAGAATCAAAAACTAATGATGATAAACAAGCCACAAGAGGCGAGAAAAAATGATTGAGCGCACCTTTGTAAAGAATAATGTAAACCTATTCAGAATAAGAGAATACATCTTCAATAAGTTTCCAAATGCAGGAATTTCATCTGTTGAGGTTAAGAGGACTCCGCTTGGCGAGAAAGTAATACTTTCTTCTTCCATGCCCGGGCTGGTTGTAGGCAGAAAAGGAAAAAATATTGTTTCCCTTTCAGATGAGCTTAAGGAAAAGTTTGGGCTTGAAAATCCAGAGATAGAAGTGCTTGAAGTAGAGAACCCTTTCCTTGATGCAAAAATCATGGCTGAAGGCATTGTGGTTTCGCTTCAGAGGTTTGGCCCAAACGGCTTTAAGTCAGCAATGCATAAGACAATTGATAAGATTATGAGAGCCGGTGCGCGTGGAGTTGAGGTTGTATTGTCAGGAAAGATTCCAGGAGCCAGGGCAAGGACATGGAGAGTCTCAAAAGGCTACCTCAAAAAGTGCGGCAACCCTGCCCAGACGCTTGTAAAAAAGAACATTAGTGTTGCAAGCCTTAAGGCAGGCATAATTGGTGTTGTTGTAAAAATATTGCCCCCGGGAGTTAATCTTCCGGATGATGTTTCCATTAAGCAGAAAAGTGAAGGTGAGGCTAAATGAGCAAACGCTCGAGAAAATACGACGATATGGATGCAGAGGAGCTTAAGAAAAGCCTGTCAAGCCTTAAGCAGGAGTTAGTTAAGCTCAATAATCAGAGAGCTTCGTCAACCAACTCGAAGGTTGCTTCAGATATAAGAAACTCAAGGAGAGATATAGCAAGAATAAAGACGCTGCTTAATGCGAAATTCGAACAAAAAAGCAAATGAGTGAGATATGCACGACATGCGGACTCCCCAAGGAGCTCTGTGTATGTGGAACAATAGCAAAGGAAAACCTAGAAATCCGGATCTATACTGAGAAGAGACGATTCGGAAAAATCTGTACGGTTATCAAGGGGATAGAGGCAGAAAGCATAGATGTCAAGGAACTGGCTAAGGTCCTGAAAAGCAGGCTTGCTTGCGGAGGGACCTTTAGCAAGGATGAAATAGAGCTTCAGGGGCATCATGTTAAGAAGGCTTACGATATACTGGTTGAGCAGGGCTTCCCGCCAAGCTCAATCAAAGTAAGGTAAGCGTGAGAGTAATTTTTATCCTTCCCCAGGTTTTCCGAGGTTGAAAATGTTCCTAATAGGGAGTGGAATAACAGTACTGGAATCACCAAACCCGCTTGAAAAGGGCATTAGCGGGAAAGTGGTGCTGGACCTTAAGAATTCAGTGGTCTTGCAGTCTGGCAAAAAATTCAAGGTTATCCTGAAGAAAAACAGGTTTTTCAGGGTAGAAAAAAAGGGAAACCTTTTTATAATCAATGGGAATGCCCTTCAGGGAAAGTTATATTCAAGAAAAAGCAAGAAAGGTCGTATGAAAAATGGCAAAAAAAACCGCAGCAAAGCCAAAGGAAGCATCAGGTGAGTGCAAAGACCCACGATGCCCTGTCCATGGGCATGTTAAAACCAGGGGAAGGGTTTTTGAGGGCATTGTTGCTTCAGATAAAATGGCAAAAAGTGTTACTGTTAAGAAAGAGAGGCTTTATTACTATCCTAAATTCAATAGGTACGCCAAGAGATTTTCAACATACAAGGCTCACAATCCTTTATGCATAAATGCAAGAGTTGGAGATTTTGTCAGGATTGCTGAAACCAGGCCTTTAAGCAAGACTAAGAGTTTTGTTGTAATTGAGATTATCAAGAAAAGAGAGGATTTGTCATGAAAGGGATATCATCAAGTATAACAAGAGGGCTGCCTCTGGGCGCTTTCCTTAATGTAGCTGACAATTCAGGCGCCAAGATCCTCAAGATTGTTTCAGTTAAGAAGATAGGCACAACCAAGGGAAGGCTTCAGGCTGCGGGTGTTGGGGACATTATCCTTGCCAGCGTCGTCAAAGGCAACCCGGAAATGAGAAAAAAGGTTGTAGAGGCAGTAGTAATCAGGCAGAAAAAAGAATACAGGAGGCTTTCAGGCCTCAGGGTTAAGTTTGAAGATAATTCAGCAGTTGTAATTAAGGACGAGTTTGGAAACCTGAAGGGAACTGTGATAAAGGGGCCGGTTGCGAAAGAGGCCTGCGACAGGTGGCCGGCTATAGCTAGGCTGGCGTCGATAATTTACTGAGTGTGACACAATGAAAATATTTTCAAAGAAGTGGAAATCAAGCACAAAGCCAAGGAAGCAGAGAAAATACCTCTTTAACGCTCCGCTTCATACTAAGCAGTGCTTCCTCAATTCGCATCTCTCCAAAGAGCTTAGGGAGAAATATAATACAAGAAAAGCCAGGGTATCAACCGGAGACAAAGTAAAAATAATGCGCGGCTCCAGCAAAGGCAAGCAGGGCAAGGTATCACGTGTGGACACCAAAAACCTGGCGGTATACGTTGAAGGCTTTGAAACAAAAAAGAAAGACGGAAGCAAAGCTGCAATGCCTTTCAAGGCATCAAACATTATGATACTTGAGCTTAACTTAAAAGACCCCAGAAGGCTGAAGAACACAAAGCCAGAAAAGCCAGTGAAGAAAAAAAAGGCTGCAGAGAAAATGCCTAAAGAGCAGCAGCCCGAAACAAAAAAGCCCAAAGAGGAAAAGAAAAAGGTAGATTCAAATGGTAAAGTATCATCTTAAAAGAGTAGCAGCTCCCAGGACCTGGAGAATTATGAGGAAATCAGCAGTCTTTATTGCAAGGCCGCTTCCTGGAAGAGGAACTTTAAGGCTTAGCATGCCGTTATCAGTCTGGATGAAAGAGAAGCTTGGCATCTGCTCAACAACAAGCGAGGTAAATTACCTGTTAAGAAACAAAAAGCTGCTTGTTAACCAGAAAGCGCCAAAAAACCATAAGGTTCCGGTTTCTCTTTTTGATGTTATATCCATTCCGCAAACAGGACAGCATTTCAGGGCTGTGCTAACCAAAGGTGGTTACCTTAGTGCAGTACCTATTGTAGAAAGTGAGAGCAGCCTCAAGGTTCTTAAGCTAATCTCAAAGACTTCACTTAAGAAAGGAATAGCCCAGCTGAACTTTAGTGATGGAACAAATCTTTTGCACGATGGGAAAATTGAAATTTCAATAAGAGACAGCGTTCTCTTTGAGTTCAGGGAAAAAAAGATTAAAGAAGTTTTTAAGCTGGAGAAAGGCAGCGTTGTGTTTTTTGTTTCAGGAAGCCATATAGCAGAAATTGGCATTGTTGATTCAGTAACAACTCAAAAAGCCGTTGTTAAGCTTGGAGACAACACAAAAGAAGTAGAAATTGCAAGCTTGATTGTGGTTGGAAAGAAACAGCCAGCAATAACTATTAGGAGGGAATCAAATGCCAGCTGAAGCAGCAGTGAAAGAGCCTTCTGAAACATCTCAGAAGCCAGAGAACATGGGATCTTCAAAACCCAGTCCAAAGGCTAAGGCAGAAAACCCCTACAGGGCTGTAAGGCTTGAGAAGATTACTTTAAACTTAGGTGCAGGCAGAGATGCCGCAAGGCTGGACGCTGGCCTGGTTTTGCTCGAGAGGATTACCGGAATGAAGCCAGTGAAGACATTTACTTCTAAAAGAATCCCAACATGGGATATCAGGCCTGGCTTGCCCCTGGGCGTTAAGGTTACTGTAAGAGGGCGAAGGGCAGAAGAGCTGCTTAAGAGGCTTCTCTCTTCAGTAAACAGCTCTTTGAAGGAATCCAGTTTTGATGAGGCGGGCAATTTCTCTTTTGGCATTCCTGAGTACATAGATATCCCTGACTTAAAGTATGACCCCAAACTGGGCATATTTGGCTTTGAGGTTGCTGTTACCCTGAAAAGGGCCGGATTCAGAGTCAGAAGGAGAAAAAGCCTTAAAAAAAAAATAGGAACCAGGATAGATATTTCCAAGGAAGACGCAATGGAATTTGCAAAAAAAGAGCTGGGGGCAAAAATCATATGAGGTGCTTAACACAAAATGACTACGGCTGATTATAAGAAGGGGGCGGAGCAGCTAAGGCCAAAGCCCGCAAAGCTGAATAAGTTCCTCAAGCATGGAAAAAAGCAGGATAGGGCCTGCGGCAAGACAAAATACAAGTGCACAAAATGCGGCAGGTACGGAGCACACATACAGAAGTACGGCCTTCACCTTTGCAGGCAGTGCTTTAGGGACATAGCCACTGAGCTTGGATTTAAAAAATATTCATAAGGGTGTTTAATGATGACAGACTTAATTTCAAATGCATTGTCAAAAATCTTAACTTACGATAAAGGGAACAAGAAGGAGTGTGAGATACAGTATGTATCAAACATGCTCCTTAAGGTACTTGAGATACTTCAAGATAATAAGTATCTTGGAGGCTTTGAGACTGTTCAGACCTCAAAGGGAAGGCACATCGTAGTTAACCTGATTGGCTATATTAACAAGTGTGCATCAATCAGGCCAAGAGTTGCTGTGGGAAACGGGGATTATACTGCTGTTGAAAAAAGGTACCTGCCTGCACATGGCTTTGGCATTATTATTGTTTCAACTCCCCAAGGCATTATGACACACAAAGAAGCGCTTGAAAAGAACTTGGGAGGAAGGCTGATTGCATACTGCTATTGATGACTTAAAAAGGAAGCAAAAATGAAGATTGAAAATTTAACTCAGGAAATAGAAATTCCGGAAGGAATCCAGCTTTTTATTGAGGGCAAGGTTCTAAGAGTAAAAGGACCATTGGGCGAAGTTTCAAAAGCTTTCATATACCCGCGTGTTAAGATAGAATCAAATGGAAAAACTGTAGTGCTTTCAGCAAAAAACGCAACAAAAAGAGAAAAAAGAATGATGCTGACTTATACAGCACATATAAAAAATCTCTTTAAAGGCGTTAAGGAAGCGTTTGTTTACAGGCTAAAGGTTTGCCACAGCCACTTTCCTGTTTCAGTTTCAGTTCAGAAAGGGGAAATATCTGTTAAGAACCTTTTTGGTGAGAATGTTCCACGCAAGCTGGCTTTGCCTTCTGATGTTGAGGTCAAGCTGAATGGCGATATAATTGAAGTGAAGGGAACAGACATTGAAAAAGTTGGCAACTGCGCTACAAGCCTCGAGCAGCTGACAAGAATTTCAAACAGGGACAGGAGAATTTTCCAGGATGGGATTTATATTATTGAGAAAAACGGTAAGCATGTTTAATTATGGGGATGATTATGGCAATCAAAGAAAGTCTGGACCTTAGAAAGAAAATAAAAGGGAAAAAGCCTGAGTACAAGTTTCCTGGCTCAAAGAAAAGAGTCAAGAATCAGGGTAAGTGGAGAAAGCCCAAAGGCCACCAGTCTAAGATTAGGAGAAAGTTCAGGGGTCATATAAAAATGGCCCAGATTGGCTACTCGAGCCCTGTAGATGTCAGAGGATTCCACTCTTCCGGGCTTGCTCCTGTTGTAGTAATGAACCCGGCTAAGGTTTCACAGCTAGACCCGAACAAAAACTGTGTTTTTATTGGGTCAACAGTAGGCTTAAGGAAAAAGATTTCAATCCTTGAGGAGGCTAAGAAGCTTGAGCTTCTTGTTGTTAATGCCAGCCTGGAAGAGTTGAAGTCAAGGCTTGACCAGAAGAAAAAGGCCAAGGAAGAAAAGAAAAAGAAGAAGAAAAAAACAATGGAAAAGATTGTTGAAGAAAAAGATAAGGAAGATAAGGAAAAGAAGGCTAAAGAGCAAGAAAAGGAAGAAAAGCAGGAAAAGAAAAAAGATGATGATGCTAAGAAAGATGAGGAGCTTTCTCCAGAAGAAAAGGAAAAGCAGATGAGAAGGGAGTATGAGAAGCTACTAACGAAAAGAAGCTAAAAGCGCTAATGGTGTGATTTAAATGAATCTTAAAATAAAAAAACGGATTGCGGCAGACATCCTTAAATGCTCTCAGGATAGAGTTTCATTTGATGAGTTGTCTCTTGCAGAGATTAAGGAAGCAATCACCAGGGAGGACCTCAAAATTCTTATTCATAAGGGAGCTATTATAAAGCTGCCTGCCAGAGGAATATCAAATTCACGGGCAAAAAAGCTTCAGGAGAAAAAGAAAAAAGGCCATAGGAAAGGACATGGCTCAAGAAAAGGCACTGCTGGCGCAAGACAATCCAGGAAAGATACCTGGATGGCAAAAATAAGGAAGCAAAGGATTTTCCTCAAGGAAATCAAGTTAAAGGGGCTAATCACTGACAAAGCGTACAGGCAGATTTACAGAAAGGCGAAAAGCGGCTTCTTCAGAAGCCTAAGGCATATGAAGTACTTTATGTCTGAGAAAGAGTTTTTTGCTAAAGATCAAAAAAGAGAGAAGAAAGATTAAAATGGCATTAGTTTTATCGTTCAGGAGAAAGAGAGAAGGCAGGACAGACTATAGAGCAAGGCTTAGTCTGCTTAAGTCTGGGAAAGCAAGAATTGTCTTTAGGAAAGGGAGCAAAAACCTAAGCACTCAGGTTGTAAGATTCAGCCCCGAAGGCGACAAGCCGATATATGGAATGAATTCAAGGAGCTTAATCAAGCTTGGCTGGAACTATTCAAGAAACAGCATTCCGGCAGCTTATCTTTTTGGCCTCTTTTTCGGAAAAAAGCTTAAGAAGGCCAAGGATTACACTCAGCTTAGCGGTGAAGGCTTTATTCTTGACCTTGGAATGAAGCAGTTCCGAAAGGGATCTGTTGAGTCTGCATTCCTGAAGGGATTGGTGGATGCCGAGCTTTCAATAGCCCATGGCGAAGGTGTATACCCCTCAGAAGACAGGCTTTCAGGAAAGCACATTGCAGGCTATGCAAAGAAGCTTGAGAAGGAAAGCCCTGAGGAATACAAAAAACAGTTTTCAGAATACATCGCAAAGAAGCTATCTCCATCAGAGATTACAAAAGACTTTGAAAAAGCCAGGGATTCAATCTTAAAAGGTGATATTTAATGCCAGCAAAAAAGGTTACAAAAGCTGAGAAGGCAGAAGAAGTCACAGAGGCTGAGGCAGAGAAGATGCCAGAACAGCTAAAGGAAAAGGTTCAGGAAAAAAAGGATGGCTCAATGGCTAAAGAAAAAGAAACGCCAGAGGCAGAAGCAGAAATGGCAGAAGGCTCTGATAATGATGCTAAAGTGAAAGAAGTGAAAGGAGACGAGTTAAAGAAGCCACAGGATAAAATTTCAGAGGAAAAGAAAGCCAGCACTTCTGGTAAGAAAGCCAAGGCAGTGATAAGCAGCCAGGAAAAGACAATGAAAGGCACTGAAGAGGATGCAGACTCTAATTCAGACCAGCCCGACAGCACAAGCCCTTTGCCCAAGGAAGTTCTTGAGGAATTTGCTGAAGATGTGGAAGCTGAGAAAAAACCGGAAAAA
>OMKS01003326.1_pt1 | contig 12877 bp, 22 predicted proteins | sample 1674721 | NCBI WGS metagenome assembly OMKS01 (sample SAMN06264996, study PRJEB25208) | sediment metagenome | isolation source: hot spring sediment | place: USA: California | collected 2014-09-02 | reverse complement strand
GGACGATGACAAATGAAGAAAATAGATTTATGGTTTGTCTATGACGAGAACGGAGAGGATTTCAATCTCTTTGGGACAAAAGAAGACGCAGAAGAGCACCTGTCATATATTACTGACCTCCGTAGACGCGAGAATGAGGACATCGACGAAGATTTTGATACTCTCATATATATGGGCAAAGTTGAAAAAACCGTTGTAACCGCGCCGGGATTGTATTTGGAGGAGGATGACAAATGATCAAACGGGCATTGAGGAAGGTTGCCGTGTTCCTGGTATCGTTGCCGGTGTGGTGGATACTGGTATCGGGGTTACATCAAGACGCAGTGCATTTACACGATTTAAGAACACCAGATCCATCCGGTATATCTTCCGGATTTTTCAAGGTTATTATCCTTGTTTTTCTCTCTATGGTGGCGCAGCTTGTATTGCTTTGTTACGGTCATCGTGGTGCGGATGGTGTTGCAAGAGCGGCAATGAGCAATTACATGGAGGAGTGTGATACCGATGCCTAAACTCATTACTGCACCCTGTGCGTATTGTGGTGCCATGGTCACGCGGAAGGTCTACCCTTCCCGGAAGGTGCCGGAGCATGTGTACTGTGGTAATGCGTGCCGGTATGCCTGTATGAAAGAGGAGGCGCGGAAAGCGAATGGGGGTGTGATGTAGAGATGACCCCCGACCCTCTGACACTGGTTATCCTGATGACCATTGGTATCTCTGCCGGGATACTTGGGTTCATCGGATAATGTATCGTGTATTTCCGGTTCATTTACCCTCACACCTAACCCCTTTTTGGTATCCCTGAGCAGGCAGATACCTTTATAATATCCTGTGTGTATATTACTGTTCAGGAGGTGTATCGTATATGGTAGCAAGAGTGAAGAGCCACCTGCGCCGGGTTCCAGGTCGGCGCCAGAAAGTCCGGGTGAAGGCGTATACCCGCAAACGCCCGGCAATCGTCAAGGTGAAGGCACATACCCGCAAGACCCGCCCGCCTCAGCGTGTCCGCAGGCACCGGAGACGCCTTCCCCGGTAGATATGGCATATGGCCAGTATCGTTCATCATCATCATCCACCCCCTCATCCATCATCTATCCATCACCTTCTCTTTTTTGAGCATAGTTTAATATACTCTACTCATAAATATGATGATATGGAAACGAATGTAGAGGTAATACAAACCAAACTGATGAAAGCATCTTACTGGGTGGGTTTGCTTACTCTTTTTGCGATAGCCAATGTATTGACGTCTCTATCCTCAACAGGCATTGTTGATAATTTGTGGCGAACGGCGGCGATATGGCTGAGCATGGCATATATCGCTTTGGGTATTATTGGTCTTGGTCTCATCCCGATGTATCGCATATGGCAGTTCGAGCGGCAGGGTGCTGTCCCGGTATAAACCTTCTCTTTTTTCCAGTTCCCCGGCACATTTCGATACGCATAAATACTATTGATGTTATAGGGTATGTTGTCAGTAGGTGACAAAAGATGGAACGAATAGGGAAATTCTATACGGAACTGATAACGGGGGAAGATGGTCTTATCTCTGTGTCGGTATGGCATGATGACGAAGGACTGATCTTTATCCGGGAGACGGGGTGCTGTGCTTTGTTGGCACCGTGGACAGAGCTTGGTGTTCTCACGCGGTTCTTGGAAGGTGTTATCGGGCATGTGGAGCCGGTTGCATCCGAACCAAAGGAGTCATGCACCACGTGCCGGTATCGTGTGGCTGGAGAATGTCATCGGGATACTCCCTATCTGATGGAAGGATACGATCAGGGACGGTGGCCTGTTGTTCTCCCCACAGACTGGTGTGGTGAGTATCACCGGGAAGAGGTATAACGATGTTTCTCCGTTGCCGGTGCGGATACACATGGTTGTATTCCGGGCATGGTGTAACGCTGACATCGTGCCCCCGGTGCAGTGCACGGGTATACTTCTCCAAAGGAGAGGTATCTTTTGAGACCTGGTATGAGTATCGGGTGAAGAAACTTGAAGAAGAGCTGGCAGAGTTGAAGGCTCTGCGGAAAGGAGTTGACTGATGTTCGAGGAACTATTACAGGATGCCATGAGGCATACTGAGGCTGAGAAAGGTCTGCCTGGCAGGCCGGATGAGGATGAGGATAACACTAAAGAAGAGGTGGTCTGAATGAATCCTGTTGATGGTATGGCAGAAGTCTATGGACAGCTCTCTCCCGAAGAACACGCCAGAATGCACGCACAGTTGCACGCCAGGATAGTGAGACTTGAAGAAGCCCTCAGAGAGCTAACGGATGCGTTGAAGAAGAAGGGTGTGGGAGAGGAACTAAATCCTCTTCCCCGGCATATCTGACCTGTTTCTCCGGTATTCGTAATACACTCTGCCGGTGCGTGATACCCTCTTGCCTGGCGGGAGTGCGTCAAGTGCCTTATCCCGTTTCACGGATTTGCGTACCCCTGTCTGCCGGGGTTTTGTGTACACAGATACGGGTTTCCGTGGCCGGGTTTTCGCCTCCATCCTTGGTTTTGGCTTCGGTTTTGGTTTAGGTGCGGCCTTCTTCTTCGCAGGAGGTTTCCGGGCGGCTTTTGGTTTCCGGGAAAGCGAAGTCACTATCCGGTGCTCTGCTTCATCCCTTGCAAGCAACCATGCTTCATCGTGCTCATACCCTTCGCGGAGGTCATCACGCCTAACCCTCTCTTCAATTTGTTCTTGGTATCTTTTTGATCCAAAAACACCGTCTATGTATCCGGTGTGCCTTTCTCCAAACGCCTTCACAAACGCCGCCTTCTTTGAAGCGGGGTGACGGCGGGGCGCGGGTTTTGGCTTCTTCGATGCAGCGTGCCTCTTCCCGTATGCGGTAACATAGGCTGCCTTCTTTGCCGCCGGATGTGGCTTCGGTGCACCCTTACCATACTTTTTTGAGAGCACATCAACGACCTGCCGGAACCGGTAGTCATCGCGGTTGCGTTGCCATGCTCCCACTGACGGTGCCCACTTGAAACCAAGGCTCTTTAACGTGCTACGGGTTTCTTCATCTGGTCTGCCAGAGAAGAAAATCTGTATCCGGTTGTCGGTCGCATTGTCAAGGATCTCCACATCGCCAACAACAATTTTCTGAGATGGCTTTCCGTGTGTCCTTTTCAGTTTTTCTATCCTGTCCCGGATGCGTTTCATATTGGAGTTGTTGTTTGTCAGGGTATAGTCGGGGATACCAACCTGTCCTGTAAAATCTGTTATAAATACGGCTTCGGCACTCTTCTCAGACAAACCGAGTTCTCTTAAGTCTTGTACCATTTGCTCTTTTGTATACCCTTTCCGCTTGGACTTGACAATTTTGTTTATTGCTTTAAACTGTTCCTGCATACCTTGCAGGTGTTCGAGTTTTGTTTCAAGTTTCTGAATGGCGTCTGGGTCATCGGAACTGATTGTCTTATTGGCAGCGGCTATCTCTGCACGCCTTGCATAATAGTCTGCTTTCTTGGATGTTTCAAACCCTTTATCATACCTCGCGGTGATGCGGTCTCGGTATCGCCGGTCTCTCCCTTCCGAGTGGTGTCCGACCAAGATGGGTTGACCAAATGGTATCACATCTGCCATCTTGCGTGCGCTGTCAATAAGAGAATCGGCTTCTTTGCTTTTCTTTGCTGCAAGGGTCTGCAACCGTTCAAGTTTTGCATCTTTCTTTTCAGCATATGCCTGTCTCCGCTCTTCTATGCTTATAACGGGATCATCTATCTGTGTCGTTTCGATGAGTGGAGGCAGTCTTTCTCTCCATGTCGGTATATCCTTTGTTTTATATTGGATATACGGGTTGTCTGGTGCCATATCGTGCTTCTTGGCATATATCGTCTTTGCATGTGCAAGAGACGTTGCCATAACAGGCCATAGTGTGTTTTCAGCACTGCCTGCATAGATGTAGTATTTCTTCAATGCTGTTCCTGTCATACTCTTCACCTTCTTCTTCAGTGGTTGTTTCTTCGTCTCCATGAGTTTCCCTGTCCGGGGATCTGTGATGGGACCAAACGTCTTCAGGCACGTTTCAGAGATGTAGTCTTCAGCTGCGTGCGTGCACCCATCGTCTGCACGGTCGGCAAGATGGCTGCAATACCGGTGTTTGTGCCGGAGGTCTTGTTCTTTTCCCGATACTCTTTCCACCGGCGTTGCGGTCTCCAGCCCGAATATGCGTACAATGTTTGCCCGGTTCTCCGGGTAACTGAGTGTTGCGTCCGTATGTGCGGGGATATCCATGAGTATGGGGTCTCTCCCCCTGGACACCACATACTCATTGAGTTTTTGGATTTGCAGGTTATACGGCATCTGTGACATGGGTTATCTCCGTAACTTCGGCTTTGCCCTGTGGAGTCCGCAGGGGTTGATAAACTCGGTCAACGGTTTATGTGCCTGCGCCCGTGCAACCTCTTCCGAGACATGCCTGAGATCCTTGAACCCGGCGAATGAGAAGTCTTCGCCGCGTGACGGCACATGGGGTATATCAGCTGAAGAGAAAAGTGGTTTTTGCCTGGTGGGTGGTGTTGATGGTGTTGGTTGCCGGGATACCCCTCTGGTATCCGCGCCAAACACGCTGCCACCGAGCACCGACCTCTGCACAAAGTTGGTCTGCCGTGACTTCATGGCGGGGTCATCTTCTTTGTCTACCCACCCACACAGCGTATCCGCGTGTCTTGGGTTTCCCGGTATCTTTGTCGTGGAACCATGCAAGAGAGGCATACTGGCTAATGGGTTCGACCCGTGCAAGATTACCAAAGTCCCGGTATTCCCTTGCCGCCCGTTGTGCGTCTTCTTTCCGTGTCGTGACTTCTCCGAGTTTCCACAAATCACCATCTATGCGTTTTGTGGTGTATCCCACCGACATGGGGGATACGTATCGGTATTTCCCCGGTGGTGTTGTTGCCATACTCAATCACCTCTTCCTTGTCTTCTTTGCTTTCCGGGTATACGGCTCGATGTATACCGCCTTCTTCCCTGGCATCTTACGCCAGTATCCTTTCACAGATGTTTTCTTGATACGGGGCATATTTTCTCAACTCCTGTTGGTATCCCCATATAATGGGGAACATAGTGTTCTTATGACCGTTCGTATTTTTCAAGCGTTTTAGCAACCTTTGTGGTTGATGCGGTGATGCGGTCAAACCCACGACCCTCATATCCACTTTCCCATAGTGTGAAGTCGTTCACGTTTACCCATGCTTTGTGAGGGATGTAGATACCGATATCTTTCATCAACATCTTCCGGAGCTTCGGTGTGATCCTTGACATCCCGGCAAACCCGGTGCCATCACCCCGCCTGTAATTTTTCTTAACCATATTTTCTCAACTCCTTCCGTTTCTGGTATAACCATACATCGCGCCAATACCTAATAAAGATATTGGTATCGTTCCAAACACCCATTTGCCACAAGGATAACCACGTTTTGCAGAATATAGGTCATTCAAACCGTATTTACATATCCGATAAACAACACCCCATATCGCGGGTATCTTTACCAAAAACCGATGAAAACCGCCTCTACCATACTATGTTTCTTGACACTTCTGATACCCCCCCCTTAGTGTTCTATCCTCTACACACCAAATGCCGTTATATCGATGATATATGCGTCTGGTGCGATTCACCTAAACGGAGCGCGTATAACCGTCAGAATTGGTCTATACCTGAAAAAAGGGTTTGATAATTTAGGTTATCGATGATACTTATACCAGTTTATCATCGCAATTCCACCTACCCATGCCACGATAACCATCGCAACCACAAACACGGTGTTGGTAACACTCTGCGCGTGCTCAGCTGCAAGTGTCGCGTTCTCTACCGGCCACCCAAACATGGTTGCACCCGTTTATCTATCATCACCCGGTAGCAGATGGGACACTGATACCCATCATCAATTGCCAACATCTCACCGCACCCATTCCGGCACACAGGCAACCTCAGCCCGGATAGACCCATGGGGAACCTGTGCCTTGACTTCTTCAACTGGCCTTGACATGATTGCATCTTCGTGTCCTCCTTTCCACACCATCTGAGTGAAGTACTTACAGTACACCGGATGGATCGTGAACAGGATAGCCTCATTCGTTCCTGGCCACGGTATCATGGTGTTTCTTCTCCTTGTGTTCCCTCTGATACTCCCGGTCGCACACCTTGCAATACCGGTTCAGTCCGTTCGCCCGTGCCCGGTTCTTGTTGAACTCGGCTCGCGGGAGAAACATCAGGCATCGTTGACATTCGATGATGTCGCCTGACACCCGGGTGTCATGTCTGTAACACATTTTTTCCTCATATACCATTCGTGCTGCAATTTCTTCTCACACGCCTTGCAATACACGGCAAGACCGTCCGGACTCTTCCTCCGGATATGGTATTCTGTTACCGGTTTGGTCGTGTTGCACCGGGAGCACAACTTCAATTTTTCCATTCTTCGATACACCTCTTAATTTGAGAATACCCACCAAGTATTAGGTATCCACAATTACACTCTACCCATAAATATATATCCGTATCGGTTTGGTCTGATACACAAATAATACCCCTTAAATTGTCTGAAAACCAATACATATACCTATGATTCATTCTATCCATGCCCGGACACGAATACGTCACTGGGATATATGGCAGCCGTATGAAGACGAGGTTCTTGCCGAGATACCCACAGTGAAACAGGTTGTCCCGGTATACCGTGCTCACTTTTCCGCGTCAACAAGGTCTGCCGCAGCCATCAAGATCCGGTGGAGACGTGTCAGGAGATGGGTGCGTGTAAAGGTTGTCCGACCAGTGAAACGGCCAATGAACTCATACAAGGTGGGTGATGTTGTCACGGTATACGGGATGAGTGGTCGTATCGATAAGAAAACGGGAGCTAACTATCTCCTGAATTGTGGGAATAAGGGGATGGTGTGGGTCTCTGGCACCACGCTTATCTGAACAATACTTTTATACTCTATCACCCATATCTTTCTCTATGCCATCACAGAACACCAAACGAGTGCAGGTGCCCCGACCGGTCCGGCAGTCCGTGAAGACAATTGCCAAAACACTGAACGAGGGGTTATCCGTATACGCATACCCGGTATCGATAAAGAAGACCAAAGACATCCCCCCGGAGATACATGCGTGGCTTGACAATTTCCTGAAAACCCATCCTGATACCGAAGTGTTTGGGAGTCTTGCAATGCAGTCGTATGCCCCGCATGGCAGGGCACCGGGCGACCTGGATGCTGTGGTTGATAACCCGGAACATATTGCCAGAACCATTGCCAGTAAACTCAAATCGCACGGGTATTCTGCCAAAGCGTATCCCCATCCATGGAAAGGCGGGTGGCAGGTTGCCTACAAACACAAGAAGACGGGTGAAGATATCATCGTTGCCGACCTCCACGCCAAAGGCGGGCATAATGTCAGGTTCACCGAATACGGATACAGTAAGAAACCGTCCCGCGTGCACGGGATGCTTATCCAGGAAGCCGAGGATCAGATGTTGCGTAAAGCCAACAGTATCGTATCCAAAGGTGGTATCGGGTCGCATCGTGCCGCAAAAGATTTAGAGGATTTTATTGTCATTGCAATGACACTGCTTGACAGTAAAGAACTCCGGGCACAAGCCAAACTTGCCAAGGTGCAACAGGCCAAACGTGAACTGAAGAAGGTTATCGAGTATGCCGGGCAGATACAAGGCACCAACAAGAAAAGGATGACCGCAGACCCTATCCCGGATACCTTGGAGAAGAAGGTTATCTCATATGCCAAATCCAATCCCGATGTGGATGTGCGTGACATTGTTATCCTGCCAAACAAGATAGCGCATACTACAAGGGTGCCGAAACGCAACCCTCCGGAACAGGCAAAAAGGTATCCTCATGTTGACGACAAGACCGGCGGCAGACCTCAGTCACAGTCACGGTTGATGGGGAACCCTGTAATGTTTGGTATCAAAACACCGGCAAAACGGCCGCGTATCTTTTCCTGGAAAGTTTAATTTTAAAAGTGAGAGGTGGGAGAGGGGGGTTTCCCCCCCTATATCTCAACAAGGTGTGTCGATTCAGACGGTATCAGTATCCACCGCCACCGCCACCAGTGCGTCCCCAGAACCCAAGCAGGTATGTGAGGATAATGGCTGCGACTGCAACGATAATGATAATCGGTACGAGATCGAAACCTGTTCCGACCGCATCAACGAGGCTGGTCGATGCGTTATAGAACGGCGAGGCTGTCGTGAGCTGACTGACGTTCTGGACCTTGTCCATGATCATCAGGCCAACGAAACCGATGACACCGAGGAGGACGAGCATCATGACGAGCCCGATAGAGTCGCTACCCATATCGGCACGCTGAAGATACTTCTGCCACTTCTGGAACTTTGCTTTCAGAGAAACCATACAATACACCTCCTACGATATACATTATCAAGGCATCTATTTAAGGGTTTCTATTCTTTGAACAGATATACCACTATCCCGCCCGCAACCAACCCGCCAGCTGCCAACCATACCCACGGGAACGAGGATTCAGACGACTGGTCGCCGGTTGACCTGACAATACGCCCATCAACCACTTCATACCCCTGTGGCACGGTACGCACCTGTATTGTGGGTGTGGGTGTCTGTGTTGGTTCAACGGTCGGCTCCGGCTCTGGGTCGGGTGTTGGTGTCGGTGTTGCCGTGGCCGGTATGGGTGTCGGCGTGGGTGTCGGTGTCAGTGACGTAGTTATCCTCTGCACAATCTCATCCGACCTCAACCGTATCCCCATCCCGGCAACCTGCCTGCGTTTATACACGATATCAACATGGAAATGCCCGCCAACATTGGTATCCAGGGGAAGTATGGCTGTATACCGCCCGCCTGCCGGAACAACTGACCGTTCATGCACTGTCCCTGATGGTGAGGTGATAAAGATACTGAACGTATCCTGTGCCCCGGCTTTACCGTATATCCTCATCTCCGGTGCAACGGTACTGATATCATACCCATCAATTGACCATGATGCTGATACCGGTATCACGACCATTGCCATTACAAGAAAGACTATCCATAGGTATCGCATGGTTCAATCACACCTTGTATCGGATAACAGTATCCACAGCGTTCTGGAGTTCGCGGCTGATACGTTCAAGGTCTCCAAACACCTTGCACCGATACAGTTGCCGGTGCCCGTCACACAGTTTCAGGTCCATCGCCACTGTCCGCGTCTGCCGGGGTATCCGGTTAAGATACCGGTTCACTTCCGGAAACACCGCCCCGATCTTACCGGGAGATGTCAGTATCCGTAAAGGATGGATGTTGTATGCTCTGGGAGCAATTGACAGTTCCATCCTGAGACCGTTCCTTGAATATTCTGATGCCTTCTGTTTCTGTTTCGACTTCGTCATGAGAAATACCACCCTTTATCACTTGCAATAAACAGCCTATGGATATCGTAGATAACCACAGTAATCGACAATACCAGTAACATCATCGAGAGAATGAGGAACGTCATTGAATACATCGGTGTGATGAAGACGAGATACACACTCCCGGCAAGTGCCATGGTTGCCATGAGAACCCCGTATACGGTTGCCCGTGCCATGTATCCCATGAAGATGAGTGTTGATATCAGTGCAAGCGTGAAATAGAGTGTGGTTGTGGATGACAGTGTTGTGACAGTGCTTGTGCCTGCACGGGTCGCCAGCCGGTCGGGTGAGTCAAGTGTGGTTGTTGCATTGACAAAGTGCATACCGGGATCATACAGATACAGGTCTAACCTGTGCTCTTCGTATGGTCGGAGGTCGGCCATGTGAAACCTGCCAATAGTTGTGTTCATCCGATGGATACCGTCAGTATACACCATGTATTCTGTGCCGGGTTGCCATTCCCACACAATACTGTGTTCTGTGACTGATGCTGTTATTGGTATTGCCGAGACAATACCGCAGACCATACCCATACACAGAACCGCTACCAGAATGGCATGTAACGCCTTCATATCTTCAACAAACCTCCAAGCATAACTATCCCACCCATTACCACCAGGATAAGCACAATAACAGGCAGTAACGAGGTTGTGACTGTCCCGATATCCGCGCTCATGTTGGTGATGTTACCTGATACACCGGATGGTGATGTGGTGTTATCACCCACCGTTGTGCCTTCATCGATGAGAGGCAACATAACCACCCCAAACACCCCAAGGATGAGGGCAAGAATGATAATCGCAACGCCTTTCATTGTTCAACCCTCCGTTTCTTGAACAGGATATAGAGGTATCCTGCCAGGGATAATGCGAATAACGCTATCCCCACCTGCTGCCATTCCGGGGGCATCAGTGATATCATGGTTGTCCCGGTGATGATACCCACCAGTAACGGGATCGTAATGTCTGCCATACGTATCCAGAGTGTAAGGAACACAATCGCAAACACGATACCAAAGAACAGCTGACCAAACGCATTATCCCAGAACCCGACAAGGTATTCCGAGGTATCAAGCGGGTCATACTCAAAATCGATGAGTGTCCAGACAGAATCCGCGTGACCCTGTATCTCTGCGGTGTTTGCAACCGCTGTCCGTGCCAATGTGGTGAACGAGTCTTCCGCTCCGTATGCCGTTGCCCCCCCACTTGTCACCACTGGCCGGTAATAGTAGGTTGTTGAGGGATATATTGGAAGACCCGATACCACGGATGAGAACGCCGTGCTATTCGTGGTTATCGTCTTGGTCCGGGACTGGTATTTTCCTGAACTTGTCCCGATATCGAAATAGTAGGTAAACGGTGTGCATGCCGTGGTGTTTGCGGATAGGGTTGCGCCCATGTTGGTAACTGAGGTCACGTTGGTCTTATCCACGATGAACCCCGATACCCCCGATACACAGAGGCACAGGCACAAGGCGACCAGTATCCACGCATATCTTACCATAACTGCCTCCCGGACAGGAACTCTATCACGCCAAGCATATATATGCAGTATACCCCGCCCTGTAACAAAACTGCAACGGTTGATGGGATATAGAAGGTCGATACCAGTATCGGGTATATGACAAGGACGGCCAGAAGCATCTCTAATATCATGGATAGGCTTTTCCACAACAATTCAATACTTGATGTGAGACTCGACTGTTCTGCCAGCTCAATATCATCATCGAAATTATCAATTCCCCAAGAGGTATAGGCGTTATCTTCGATATGAAGATCCGGCCCAAAGATACCCATCCCCGACACAAACCCGACACTTGCCTGGAGAAGAATCAGGAATACCGCTATCTCAACTGCTCGCATGGTTAACCACCCGCCTCCCCTTTCCGCATGTAGTAGAGGACACCGAATATCATTGCCGTGGATATGGCAAGTATTGATATCGCGGGCATCCACCCTATCCACCAGAAGAACGCACCCATACACGGCACAATTACCGCGCCCATCTTGATATACGTTCCCGTAAACAGAACAGCAATACAGATTATCAGGATAGTGGCTATCCATGGATAGAACTCGGTATCAATGCCGAGGTCGATGATACGCCCCCGAAGCGTGATAACAATGGTCTGGTCAAATGCTGCGGGGTTACCGTCAAGGTATCCCCGGACATAGTATGCTGCGCCCGGTTCGGTTGGCACCTGATACACAAGGGTGGCGTTCGGTGTTGCGGTATTCAGGATGGTGCTCTGTGACGCAACCTGCACTTTATCAGCATCATAGATCCGTATTGTATACATGGCGTTGGTTGCCGGGGTCTCGATATCGATTCTGCCGGTAATGTTTGAATAGGTTGCGTTATGGTCGGCACCGGTTGCCGCGAGTGAGGCTTTTCGGGTCTCAACAACAGGAGACCGGGGTACGCGATACAGATATTCACTACCTGATGGGTAAAGTGTCACAGAAAAATCGATACTATCTGATGCTTTAACAAACCGGATATTGTATTTCACATTTTCCAGCATGGTAAATGCAATTGCACCGTCTGACCCCGTGGTTCCCGTCATGGTCGCATTAGCAAGCGGCGTCTTGTCCGCATCAAACCCGAACAGAGCTGTTAACCAGTCCCATGCTCCAGCGGTGGTCTCATACCCCTGTGCAGTCACAGTCGCGCCCGATACCGGGTTTCCCATCCAGTCTACTAAAATAAGCCTGACAAGATGGGGTGGATACTGCACCCCGATACCACCGGTTGCCGTGCTGCCGAACGGGACAAGGAAGAAGTTTACGGTCTTGTATTCTCCACCGGATAACGTGAACGGGTCAGTATACGCATCAAGATATGATGACTTCTTGGCTACCAGGACATAGGTTGTACCATCGGCCAGCCCGTCAAACATATACCATCCGGTTGCATTGGTTGTTTCTGTTGATAGTGTGGTAGTGGCATTTGACAGGGTAACAGTTGCACCCACCAATATCTCAAACGCCTCACTTCGGACAGTCCCCCCCACAGCATTACCGGTGTATGGAGGCACATCGTTTACCGTGATATAATTGTTTTTTGTCTCAATATCCGAGTTGTGTGCGTTCGATGCGTTCAATGATACTGTATAAACACCTGCCGCCGAATATGTCTTTTCAGGATGTTGTGAGGTTGAATTGGTGCCGTCACCAAAGTTCCAGAACCATGTATCAGGCGACCCGGATGACGAATCGGTGAACTTCACGGCAAGAGGGGCATTACCTTCAGTGACATTCGCGGAGAAGGCGGCCGATATCCCTTCAAGTATCGTGATATCATCAGATTGCCCCTTATTTGAAAAATAATAGTTGTTATCTACATAAAGGATGGCATAGTATGTTCCTGGTCCCGAATTGAACGTGTATGACGGGGATTCTGCTGTGCTTGAACCAAGAAGTGATGTACCTTTATAGAAATTCCAGTCATAGTTCCGGACATCCGGGACACCCGCCGTAACATCTGCGGTGA
>OMKS01003324.1_pt1 | contig 12878 bp, 9 predicted proteins | sample 1674721 | NCBI WGS metagenome assembly OMKS01 (sample SAMN06264996, study PRJEB25208) | sediment metagenome | isolation source: hot spring sediment | place: USA: California | collected 2014-09-02 | reverse complement strand
GAAGAATTCACCGCGCTTCCGCCCCGGCAGCCGACCATTTTCACGATCGAGCAGGGCTGCGACAAGAACGGGCTTTTGACTTTCCGCAAGGCCGAGGCGATTCTTGACAACGGCGCCTACACCTCCTGGGGGGCAACGACTCCTTCGGTGATGATGATGCCGATGTCTTCTCTGTATCGTGTTCCGAACGTTTCATTCGAGGCAACCTGCGTTTATACGAACAACATATACTGCCAGGCGATGCGGGGATATGGAAATCCACAGGCGAGTTTCGCAGTCGAAACCTCCATGGACAGCCTGGCGGAAGCCGCCGGGATCGATCCCGCGGAATTCCGTATGATCAACCGGAACCTGCCCGGAGAAACCACGCCGATGAGGCTCAAGATTACCTCCTGCGGCCTGGAGGAATGCATCGATTCGGTGCGATCGAAGCTGGACTGGAACAGCAAGCACGGCAAACGCAACGGCCGCGGAGTCGGTATGGCATCATTGATCCATGTGGCCGGGGGCGCAAGGGTATATAAATCCGATGGTCACGGTATGATGATCAAAGTCGATGATGAAGGCTGCGTCGATGTGCTCGAAAGCGGCACCGACCAGGGACAGGGGTCTCCGACCGTGATCAGTCAGATGGTCGCGGAAGCACTGGGTGTGCGTCCCGAGGATGTGCGGGTGACATTCGGGGACACCGCACTATGCCTGTGGGATGCCGGCACACACGCGAGCCGGCATACCTTCATGGCAGGGAAGGCGGCGTTGATCGCCTGCGCCGATGCCAAAAGGCAGATCCTGGAGATCGCAGTCGAACAGATACCCAAGCTTGTCAACCGGGGTTTAAAACGTCAGAAAAGAAAAGATCCTTCATTCGTTCCCCCCGACCTGGACTGGAGCCTCGTGGCGGATCCTGAGGCCATGGACATCCGGGACGGGTTTATTTTTCCGAAAACCCGGCCTGACCACCCGGTTTTCAGGGTGGACGTCCGCAGTGTTTTAAAAGCCGGGCTTCACGTGGGCACCGGTGAAAGCAAGGTCGTCATGGCCGAAGCCTTCTATGATCCCCCGACAGAAATGCTTGACCGTGAGATGAAGGGAAACCTTTCCTGCTCCTACGCGTTCGGTACAACAGGGGCAGAGGTTGAAGTGGACCGGGAAACGGGCCGGGTCAAGATATTGAACCTGGTGGCGGCACACGATGTGGGCCGCGCGATAAATCCCCGGCTGCTGCTGGGGCAGGTCTACGGCGCCGTTTACACCGGTGTAGGTTATGCTCTCACCGAAGAGATCAAGGCGGTGAACGGGCGCGTAGTGAATGGTAATTTCCGAGACTACCAGATCCTGACCGCAATGGATGTCTTTCCGGTCGAACCGGTAATCGTCGAACCCGATGATGAGGCCGGCCCCTTCGGCGCAAAAGGCGTTGGGGAGCCCGGCCTGGTACCGACGGCCCCCGCGATAGCCAATGCAATATATGACGCCGTGGGAGTAAGGATCAGGGACCTGCCTATCACTCCGGAAAAGGTGCTGGCCGCACTTAAAGAAAGAGAAGAATGTTGACGAGTCGAAAAATTCCACATCCGGACTCTGAACCTGGAGGTACAAATGGATAAATTTTTCCGCCTCGGTTGTGATATCGGAGGCACCTTCACCGATTTTGTATTGTTGAACGACAGGACCGGTGAGATCGTTATCAACAAATGTCTGACGACTCCGGGGGATCCTTCCGACGCAGTTGAGCGGGGTATCCTGGAACTGAAGTCCGGATGCGAAGGATTTATCGATTGCCTCGATGAAGTAATCCACGGCACAACGCTGGTGATCAACTCGATCATCGAACGCAAGGGGGCCAGGACCGGGCTTATTACAACAAGGGGATTCCGGGACGTGCTGGAACTAGGCCGGGAGATACGCTACGCTCCCTACGACGTATTTGCGGAGTTTCCCGTTCCGCTGGTACCGAGACGGTTCCGCATGGAGGTGGATGAAAGGATCAGAAGCGACGGCAGCATCCTCGTGCCGCTGGATATGTCCGCGGCCCGTGACGTTATCCGGCGTCTTCTTGATATGGGAGTTGAATCGATCGCCGTTTGCCTGCTCAATTCTTTCGAAAACCCTTCCCATGAATTCAAGATAAAAGATCTTATCGCCGAGGAAGCCCCCGATATTCCTGTGTCGATTTCCTACGAGGTCCTGCCTCAGATCAGAGAATACGAACGCACGAGCACGACGGTCGCCAACGCTTATGTGAAGCCGCTGACCGGTCGGTATCTGGCGAAGCTTTCCTCGCGTCTTGAGGCGATGGGAAGCACCGGACAGCTTTTTATAATGCTTTCAAGTGGAGGGATCACATCGGTTGAAACTGCCGCCGAATTTCCTGTTCGGATCATAGAATCCGGTCCCACCGCGGCGGTTATTTCCGGCGAATATTACGGTAAACTGTTTGGAATTCCGGATATTTTCTGCTTCGACATGGGCGGGACCACGGCCAAATCATGCCTGATTCAACGGGGTTCGGCGGGTGTTGTGCCGACATTCGAAGTGGGCAGGGTGCAGCGTTTCATGAAGGGAAGCGGGCTCACGATCCAGGTGCCGGTAGTCGATTTAATGGAAATCGGCGCCGGGGGCGGGAGCATCGCCAAGGTGAGCAGGTTGGGTACTCTTCAGGTGGGGCCGGAAAGCTCGGGTGCCGATCCCGGCCCGATCTGCTACGGCCGGGGTGGACAGGAGCCGGGGGTGACCGATGCAGACCTGCTGCTGGGCTACCTGGACCCCGATTATTTCCTGGGGGGCGAGATGAATCTGGATACGGAGTCGGCGCGCAGCGGAATCCAGGAAAAAATAGCCGGTCCTCTTTCTGTTCCGTTCATTCAAGCGGTATGGGGGATCCATGACCTGATAAACGAGACCATGGCGGCTGCGGCCAAAACTCATATAGCCGAAAAAGGGGGAAATCCGAAAGTTGTCACTGTCATCGCGTTCGGCGGTGCCGGCCCGGTCCATGCCTACGGCCTGGCAAAGAAGCTGGGAGCCCCGCGGTTCATTGTGCCTCCGAATGCCGGGGTGGGCTCTGCCCTGGGTTTTTTTACCGCCCCGCGTGCGTTTGATCTTGTCCGCAGCCACAAAGCTCCCCTTATGACGGCCGATTTCGTGGAAATAGAAAAGATCTTCGACGCCATGGAAGCCGAGGGGGCGAGAACACTTGCAGCAGGAGACGTAGCGGGGGATGTCTGTTTCGAACGTTCGGTGGATGTGAGATTCGTCGGCCAGGGAAGCGAGACGAACATCCCGGTGCCGGAACGGGATTTCACCGAAACCGATCCCGGCACGATCCGGGCGCGGTTTGACGAAATATACGAAAAACTATACGGCCGCACCTACCCGGAATCCCCGGTGGAGTTCATAAACTTCCGGGTCAGGGCGAGCCTGCCGAAACGGCTCCTTGAACTGCCGAAGATAAAAAACACACCGGCGTCGCCCGGAGATGTTGTTAAAGGTGAGCGGAAAGCCTACTGCCCTATCGAGGGTGATTTCATCGACTACACTGTATATGACCGGTACAGGTTGGGTCCGGGTGCGGAGTTCCACGGGCCGGCCATCATAGAAGAGCGTGAATCGACGGTGATTGTTGGAGCAGATGCGGGGGCAAGGGTTGATGAATATGGATTTGTCTGGGTGGAAATGGGCGTCTGAAACAGGTGCCGGAAATCATCAAGGAGGGAAAAATGGCGGATAAATTTGATCCGATAACCCTGGAGATTCTCTGGCGGAGGTTGATTTCCATTGTCGATGAAGCCGACGGCGCCGTGGCCCGGACTGCTTTTTCGAGCCTGTTGCGGGATGCCCACGACTACACCTGTATGTTCACGGATCGGGCCGGCAGGGAGCTTGCGCAGGGCACTTTCGCCACCCCCGGACAGTCAGGTGCGATGGCCCTGGGAATCAAGCGCCTGGCGGCCGGGATGCCGGCCGGGAGTCTTCACCCGGGTGATGTGTTTATCACGAACGATCCATGGGCGCTCGCCGGGCATTTGAACGACGTGTGCGTTATGAGCCCGATATTTTACAGGGGGGAGCTCACGGCCTTCACGGCTTGTGTATTTCATCACAGCGATATCGGCGGCAGGGTGTCTTCGGACAACCAGGACGTGTTCGAGGACGGCCTTTTCATTCCGTTGGTGAAGCTCTACGATGCCGGTACACCAAACCAGGCGGTGTTTGACATGATCCAGTGGAACGTACGCACTCCCGATGAAGTCATCGGGGACATACGTTCCCAGATAGCCGCGAACCATGTGTGTTCGGAAAAAGTCGTGCAGATGCTCACGGAGTATCATATGGAAAATCTGGACGGGCTTGCCGGTGAGATCATTTCCCGGACCGAGGCCAGCATGCGTGGTGCGATCGAAACGGTACCGGACGGCGTCTACAGGGCCGAGGGCATCATCGAGCAGATGGAAGGTAAGGATGATGTTGTGATTAAGGCGGCCGTGCACGTCCATGGGAGCGACATCGTGGTGGACCTGGACGGTTCTTCTCCGCAGGTGGACTGGGGCGGGAACGTCGTGCTTAATTTTACGTATGCGTATGTGTTTATGGCTATCAAGAGCATGTTTGATCCGGAGATCCCTAACAATGACGGATGCGCGGCGCCGATACGGCTGAGGGCTCCTGAAGGTTCAGTCGTGAATTGCCGCTTTCCTGCCGCTGTGGCGGCCAGGATGCAGATCGGACATTTTTTAACCGAGATCATTTACCGGGCGATGGCCGATGCGATGCCGGACCGGGTGATAGCCGGAAGCGGAGGCACCCCCGCGACCATGAATGTCTTTTACGGCAGGCGCAACGATGGAACCCCCTGGCACAGCGTGATCATAAGAGGTGGCGGTATGGGCGCAGGGGCCGATAACGACGGTTACTACGACTATATATTTCCTGCAAACGGCGCCAATACGCCGGTGGAAATCTTCGAGAGCGACACTCCGCTGATTGTCGAAAAGCGAGAATTGATCCCGGACTCGGGCGGCGCGGGAAAAATGAAGGGCGGGCTCGGGCGGCGCGTGGTTTTCCGGGTGCCGGACGACGAATACTCACCATTGCCCCCGGTGAATCTGGGGATACAGTCCGGGCGGTTCCGCTATCCACCCGAGGGCCTGTTTGGGGGAAAACCGGGGGCGAAGGCCCGGTTCACCGTAAATGGAGAACCGGGGAATCCTTATGGGCTCACAAGGCTTGTGCCCGGTGATGTGGTGGTCATGGATGCGGCAGGAGGAGGCGGGTACGGTGACCCGCTGGAGAGGGACGGAGAAATGCTTTCCGAGGATGTGCTGCAGGGGTATGTGACTGTTGAAGGTGCAGCCCGTGATTACGGGATTGTAATAGATCCTGAAGACATGCCGGAGGAAGCGCTTAAGCGTTGAAGTGAAATGGAATTCCGGCAACTGACCGGCAGCCGTCAAACCGACCTTCGGGGTAGATATCGAACTTTGAGCCTGAATCTTTTCGACCCCGACCCCGACCCCGATGCCGATAGCACAGTGGCAATATTTTTACCCCCGGGAGCCGGGTTTTGAAAAGGGAGACAGAAACATGAATCAAAGAGAAAAACTTTATCCGAAGTTCATGAATCCCCTGCTGCATAAAATCTCGCGCCCCATGCCCGAGGAACTGGCGGTTATAGGCGCAGGCACGATAGGCCCGGACATCGGGTACTATCTGAAAAGTGCACTTGCCGGGAGCAGGCTTTATCTGGTGGATGTGGCTGAGGAGCCCTTAAAAAAAGCCGAAAATCGCCTGGAGAATTATATCCGAAAGGCAGTAGATCGCGGGAAAATGAGCGAAGACCGGGCCGGCGCTGTGAGGGACGGCATAGTTTATACCACGGACTACCGGCGGATTTCCGGCTGCGGGTTGGTTATCGAGGCCGCCACCGAAAACATTCCGCTTAAAAAAAGCATCTTTAAGCAGGTGGAGGAAATCGTAGGAGAGGACACGATTATTACATCCAACACGAGTTCGATTCCGGCGGATCGGATCTTCTCCTCGATGAAGCGGCCCGGGCGCAGTACCGTAACCCATTTTTTCGCACCTGCCTGGCGCAGCCTTCCGGTGGAAGTTATCAGGTGGGATGGGGCGGACCAGGAAATGCTTGATTATCTGTGCCGATTTTTTGCCGCCACCGGTAAGGCGCCGATAATGACCGGCAATGCAGTGTGTTTCATGCTCGACCGAATATTCGATAACTGGTGCAACGAGGCGGCACTTCTACTCGACCAGGCCACAGCGTCCGGGATCGACAAAACAGCTGAAGAGTTCGTGTTTGCCGGGCCGTTTTTCGTGTTGAACATGGCAAATGGAAACCCGATCATCATCGAGACCAACACCCTGCAGATGGAGGAAGGTGCTCATTACAAGCCTGCGGAAATCCTTCGTTCGGTGGAGAGGTGGAAAACCCACCGGCCCGGCTCCCCGGTGGAGGTGCCCGAGGCTTTGCGCGAGACGGCGAGGGATCGGCTTCTCGGGATTCTTTTTTCCCAGTCCTTCGATATCGTCGACAGGGGGATCGGCCTTGCGGAAGACCTTAATTTCGGCTGCGAAGCCGCGCTTGGTTTCAAGAGGGGGCCGTTTGACATCATGCGGGACCTGGGGGAAGGTGAAGCCGTGCGGGTAATGGAAAGGTTTGAAGCCGATCGACCGGGTTTCCCGATGCCCTCGAGACCTGTTTCGGAATACCTGGATTTCAAGCGTTTTGTGCTCGCCGACCGTATCGATGATGTGGTCGTTGTGACTATCAGAAGGCCCCAGGCGATGAACGCCCTGAACGACGAGGTCAACGATGAAATACTCGGGGTGCTGGAGTTTTTTTCAGCAGATCCTTCCGTCAGGGGTTTCGTGATAACCGGCTATGGACTTTCCGCCTTTTGCGCAGGGGCTGACATAGGCCGTTTTCCATCCATGCTGGGGGATGCGGCTGCCTCCGCGGACTACGCGAGGGCTTGCGCCGGGGTTCAGAGGTTCATGGACAGGAGCGAAAAACCGGTGGTCGCAGCGGTGAACGGTATGGCGCTGGGCGGCGGACTGGAGCTGGCGATCCGGTGTAACGGGATCGTTGCGGTTCCCGGTGCAAGATTCCAGTTCCCGGAAATCACGTTGGGTATACTTCCGGGGATAGGGGGCTGCGCTGTGCCATACAGGAAATGGCCCGGGGGCGCCCGGGAGTTTCACCAAATGCTCACGCTCGGGAAGTCCATTTCTGTGGAAGAGGCCAGGAAGATAGGACTGGTGGAGGCTGTGGCCGATTCTTTTGACGGTTTGATCGCCGAAGCTGTTAAGGAAGTGGTCCGTCTTGACGGAAATATAACACGTATAAGCGACAGGCCCGTCGAGATTCCACCGGTGGAGTTGCCGGAGGAGCCGAAGGCCCGAGGCCTTGTTTTGAGCCGGGAGGCTGTGGAGATTGTCAAAAAGACGATTGAAGCGTGCGCTTCGGCTGGTTCTTTCGAAGAGTCGCTGGAAGCCGGTTACCGGGGTTTCGGGGAAATTGCCTGCACTGAAGCCGCCGCGGAAGGCATAGGGGCGTTTCTTGAGAAGCGACGGCCGGAATACAAGAAGTAGCGGTGAAGTTAGATGCCGGTCGGTCTATGAATCGTTATTTGAATTGAAATGCGAAACTGCAAGGAGGAAAAACGGATGGCAAGGACACTCTTTGAATGGGATTATTCATCATATCCCGGGGCGGCCAGGTACCCTCACCTGTTCAAACCGATCCAGATCGGGAACTTGCTGGTACCGAACAGAATAAAATACGCTGCGACCGAAGACAACCTGAACGAACGGACCGGGTTCATCACAGACGCCGACGTGGAATATATGAGAAGGCGCGCCGAGGGTGTCGTAGGCGGACTCTGCTTCATGCAGGGCGTCTATATGGACCCTGCCCGCAAGGGCCAGGGCTACGTCGGACAGGCCGCTTGCTGGGACGATAAGTTCGTCCCCGGCTTGAAGAGAATCGCTGATGCGATACACAGCGAGCGCGCGGTTGCGGGCTTCCAGCTGATGGATTGCGGCAGGGTCGGAGCTGTCGAAGTGGAGCGGGGTCACGGACCGTCCGCGGTTCCCCAGAGGCTGCGGATTTTCAAGCCGATGGACGAAATGACAAATGCCGAAGTCAAGGAAATGGTCCGGCAGCATGTGGATGCCGCCCGGCGTGGTGTGGATGCCGGGTTCGACGTGATGGAAATTTCCGGGATCGTGGGCTACCTGATCAGCAATTTCCTATCCAGTTACACGAACCGCAGGACGGATGAATACGGCGGCGACATCCGCGGCAGGTGCCAGGCGATGGTTGAGATTATCCAGGGAGTGAAGGAGGTATGCGGCCCCGATATTCCTGTGGGAATCCGGCTTTGTTCGGAGGAGTTGCTTGACGATGTCCGCGGAAACACCCCGGATGAGTCTATGATCACCTACCAGGTGGCAGAAGAGGCCGGTGCCGACTATATAAGCTGTACGCTCGGCTGGCAGGAATCCATTTATCCGGTGATCAGCCGCGATATCCCGCAGGGTCACTGGCTGCATCTGGCCAAGCGGGCGAAAGAGCATGTCAAGATTCCGATTCAGATGGCCTATCGTTTGTTTACCCCGGACCGGCCGAACGCGGCGATCGAGCGGGGAGACCTGGATATTTGGGAAATGTGCCGCTCCATGATCGCGGATCCACAGATGCCCAAAAAGGTGCTGGAGGGCCGGGAAGAGGAAATAAGGCACTGCGTAGCGTGCAACCTGTGCCTGGCGCGGTTGTTCCGTGATGCCCCGATGACTTGCTACATCAATCCCACATGTGCACATGAACATGATGGGAAATTTTTCCCACAGAAGGTGGCGGACGGCGAAGAGAAAACCGTTATGATCGTCGGTGCAGGGCCCGCCGGGCTCGAATGCGCCTACGTGGCGGCACAGCGCGGGCACGAGGTGCACGTATATGACACCCGCGGGGAGCTTGGTGGAACACTGCTCGAGGCTTCGAAGGCGCCCTACGGGGACGAGGAGCTTCTGACCTGCACGGCCTTCCAGAAAGCAATGTGCGAGAAATACGGGGTGGAATTCCACCTGGGAACCGAAGTCACCCCCGAGTTGATCGAGGAGGAATTCCCTGACACCGTGGTGCTTGCCACAGGACCGGCCTACGAACCGCCGGCGGCGGGCGGAGACAGGGATAATATCGTCAATGTACTGGACGTGCTCCGTGGGGATGCTCCGGTAGGCGAACGGGTGGTTGTCTGGGGAAACAGGAAGCCGGGAATAGGTGCTGCCCTCAAACTCGCGAAAGAGGGAAAGAAAGTGACATTGGTGGGAAAAGAGAAGACCGCCGGTTTCGACGTGAATCCGTCCTTCAAATGGAGGTACATGATTTACCTCAGGCAAAATGGGGTCAAGGTTTACAACGACTGTGACATCGTAAGTGTCGAAGACGGCGAAGTGGTTGTGAAGACCTACGACGGATACCATATCCCTGTAGCCTGCGATACCGTTGTTGTATCCGAGAGGCGGGCCAATGAAGATCTCAAGCAGGCAGTCCAGGGGGAAGGCATCGAGATGTTCGTTATAGGCGACGCCCTTGTGCCCCGGAATCTCTCAAGCGCCGTGCACGACGGATATCGGATTGGTCTCAGGATTTAATTCGTTTAAGGAAAAAGAAATCAGGAGGAAAAACATGCCTGTCAACGCAGAAAAGGAGATCAGCAAGCTCTGGAGAAATCTTCACGCCGCCCAGGGTGAAATAATCAAGATGTATTACCGGATGCGGGAGGTGGCCCTGGCATTTGCCCCTGCGGGCACGGATCCGCTGGAGGTGGGCCTCAAGGCCGCGGAGATGATAGGAAGAGATGTTGGGAAAAACCTTCTTCCTCGGCTGAACTGGCTCAAAGGGGAAGAAGGTTTCCTGATGCAGCTCGGCGCTGCGCTTGCGGGAGTCTGGAACACCGAAGGCGGGATCGCCGGCGTGGAACAAGGGGAGAGGCCCGGCGAGGTTTTGATCCGGTGCACTCGGTGTCCCTGGCCCAGCACGGCCAAGGATTTCGAGGTTTCCATGGAAGAGGTGGCCTTGAGCCGGGAGCGCATGTTCCAGGCGATGCTGGAGGATATCAGCGTTTTTTTCAATATACCCCTCAAGCTGGAGATGCTCAAAGCTATCCCCAGGGGCCACGGGGTTTACCTCATGAGGCTTTCGAAGGCTGCTTAGATACGGCTGTTTAATGACCATTTATGATTTGACGCTCATTGAGGCGCCTGCGGCGGTGGAAACATGCAGGCGCCGAAAGAAAGAGGAGTGAAGCATGGCTGCGCAGATAGATTACGAAAAGTGTACAATGTGCGGTGGCAACAGCGAACCCCTGTGTGTTGAAGTCTGCCCGGACTCAGCGATAAGGGTTCAGGACGGAAGAGTCGTCGTCACGGAATTCATTTGCGAAGACTGCAACGAATGCGGATGCGTCTGCCCGGATGAGGCGATCCATGTGCCGCTGGAAAAAGTTACCTTTTAAAGAAGGATAAACCGGCGGACCTTCGAATGAACCAGGCTGTAAGGCATATTCTTTCTGGAAGCCGACAGCTAACAGTTAACAGCTGACTCCATATTTTCACGACGACGGGAGCTGAACATGAAAGTAAATAAGATCGACCATATTTGCATAGCGGTGAAGAATCTTGAAGAGGCGAAAAAGGTGTGGGAACCGGTTCTCGGAAAAAGCGGTCCGGATGACGCCTACGTCGATGAGCCTGAAAAAATTAATGTTGCGAGATACTGGGTGGGAGGCGTGGGGTTTGAACTGATGGAATCGACCACCCCGGACGGTGACGTAGCTAAGTTCATAGAAAAACGGGGCGAAGGCGTCATGTTAATCAGTTTCAACGTGGATGACACCAGGGCGGCGGTTTCCGAAATGCAGGATAAAGGCTATCCTTTCATACCGGACTCACGGGGCGAAATCGCCAGGCCCTTCCGGGATTGCGAGTTCGCATTCCTGCATCCTAAGAAAATGAACGGGGTTCTTCTGGAGCTGATAGACTATAAGTGGAAAGAGCTGGAATCCCAGGCGGATACGGATGTCTAAGCCACGAATATATGAGGTTTACCTCGTATATGTGGATCAGGATAAATGTGACGGGTGTGGTGAGTGCGTCATCTTTTGTCCGGTGAATGTCTTCGATCTTACCCATAAGGCTTTTCCGGTCCGTGCCCGCGATTGTCTCGGCTGCAGGACCTGCGAAGCAGTCTGCAAGCCGGAGGCCGTTATAATTACCGAGATTTGAATAGAGGCATATATGAACGACGCGGTTTTGATCGTGGGAGGCGGAGTTGCGGGCATCAACTGTGCGCTGAACGCCGCAGACTACGGCGCAAAGGTCTATCTTGTAGATGACACCCCAAGTATCGGTGGTATGATGGCAAGGCTGGACAAGACTTTCCCTACCAACGATTGCTCCATCTGCATCGAAGCCCCGCAGATGTACGAGGTTGATAACCATCCGAATATCGAGATCCTGACGAACACCGATGTCAAAAAGGTAAAAAAGACCGGTGGTGGGTTCCAGGTGCGCCTGGTCAGCAGGGCAAGATATATCGATGAGGAGAAATGCACGGGTTGCGGTGCGTGCATCGAGGCCTGCCCCGTGAGTGTGCCGGACGAAATGGACGGGAAGGTCGGCGGCATGAGGAAATTGATTTCGATGCCCTTTCCTCAGGCTGTACCCAACAAGGTGTATATTGATCCGGACTGCCGTTACGGCAGGATGCGGGAGCTGGGGGCATGTGTCGGGGGTTGTGTCGTGGATTGCAGCCAGTGCCGGGAATGCCCCATCGCGCTTTGCGTTCTGGCCTGCGGGAAGGAGGGGAAGGATGCGGTTCGCCTCTGGCAGTCGAATAAAAACAGGACGCTCGATGTCGGCGCAATAGTAGTTGCAAGCGGAATAGAGCATGCTGAGGTTCCAGACGGTCTTTACGGCTATGGGATGTTTGACAACGTTATAACAAACCTCCAGTTCGAAAGGTTGATGAACGCCGGCGGGCCGACCGCCGGCCAAATCGTGCGTCCTTCGGACAAAACACATGCTCACAGGATAGGGTGGATACAATGCGCGGGCAGGGGGCTGGTACGCGGGCTGCCTTATTGTTCGAAGGTCTGCTGTATGATAGCCGCGAAACAGACGATCATCGCCAGGGAGCATGACGGGTCGGTCCAGGCTGTTGTCTTTTACAACGACTTAAAAGCTTATGGAAAAGGTTTCTGGTCCTTTTATCGAAAGGCCGTGGAAAGCGGTGTTCGGTATGTGCGCGCGAGGCCCTGGGATGTTTCGGAAGATCCCGGAAGCAAGCACTTGACATTGCGTTATGAAGATCTTGATACAGGCCGACCTGAAGCGGAGACCGTGGAGCTGCTGGTTTTGTCCGCCGGGCTCGTACCGGCCGGGGGCAACCGCAGGCTGGCGAAAACCCTGGGAATCGAGCTGGATGACCTGGGATTTTTCAAGGAACCGGACCCTGTGCGGAACCCCCTGGCTTCAGGAGTGGAAGGGATTTATCTGTGCGGGGGCGCCACCGGGCCCATCGACATTTCCGAATCGGTGGTCCAGGCTTCGGCGGCGGCCATGATGGCGGTGACGGAAAGGTAGTGAGGAAGATTCGATGAGAGAAGAAGTGCGGATAGGCGTATTCGTCTGCGACTGCGGCTCCAATATTGCAGCGGTTGTTGATGTTCCGGATGTGGTGGAATATGCGGGAGGTCTTCCAGGTGTTGTTTTTGCCGATGAGGGGAAATGGTCCTGTTCTGTAGATGCGCTTGCCGCCATGCAGGAAGCGATAAAAGAGCATCGGATAAACCGTGTAG
>OMKS01003320.1_pt1 | contig 12888 bp, 9 predicted proteins | sample 1674721 | NCBI WGS metagenome assembly OMKS01 (sample SAMN06264996, study PRJEB25208) | sediment metagenome | isolation source: hot spring sediment | place: USA: California | collected 2014-09-02 | reverse complement strand
AGTACGGTCTCGTGGGCTCGGAGATGTGTATAAGAGACAGTTGTTGAGCCGCGGATAACAGTAGCGAAGACACTCCGGGATGGCGTTGCGCGTCACGCCCAGGGCGCGCTGTATTTCCAGCGCGTTGACCACCGCCTGCCCGCGATAATGGTTGTTGGTCACCACAAAAAGGCGGTTGACCTGTTGCCCCATGGCCAGCACCTTTTCTATCCAGGGCTTCAATTCTTCCAATGAATACAGGTAGTCATAACGGGCATTGCGGCCGGCCCTGAACCAGTGCGCCTGATCGCGTCCGTGCAGCCTGACATAGGCAAAGGGCGCGGTAACGTATGCGGTGGGGCCAAGACACTCTTCGAGACCCGGCTGGTCTATGTTGCAAAAGGCGATGCCGCGTTCTCGCAGCCCTTCGAGCAACTCGGGACAATCCCAGGAGCGGTGACGCATCTCGACAACAAGGGGCATGTCTTGAAACAGGTCCACAAGTCTGGCCAGATAGGTCCGGTTCACGGCGGTACGCCGAAAACTCCACGGAAACTGCGCCAGAATCGCGCCCAGTTTGCCGGCGTCGCGCAAAGGTTCGACACTTGATCTGAAAGTGCGCGTCCCTTCCCCATCGGGGTGAACGCCACGCTCGTGCGTCAAAACGCCCGGTACTTTCGCGCTGAACAGAAAGCGGGGATTGGCGGCGGTTTGTTCGAGCCACCCGGCGCACAATCTCGGGTTGATTGCGCGGTAAAAGGTGACGTTGATCTCGACCATATCGAACAGCCGACAGATCAGGGCGAGCGGCTTGGCCTGACGCGACATGGGCTCTGAATAGACAATGCCTTTCCAGTCGGCGTAGTGCCAGCCCGCGGGGCCGACATGCGCGTTGCCCCCGCTATTATCGGCGGCTTCCGTCATGTCCTGTTCATCCGCCAAGCGCTGCGTTGGCTGTACAATGTCTTACTCCGGCATACAACGGTCGTTGTCTCAGCGCTCAATTGCTGGGGGCGCTGACCTCTTCTTCGTCGGGCATGGGCGCTTCGTCGGGCGCTTCGTCAAAAGGCACTTCCTGCTGCTCTTCCCTGGGTTTGGGCGCGATATACTCGCACTTGTCGCCGTCGCAGTAGAGGTCCTGCGCTTCGTCGGTGTTGACGTGCTGGAAGTTTACCGGCTTGAGTTTTCTGACGGCGTAGACGTAGATGTCTTGGTTGATTTCCTGATACGGCGCCTGGGGATAGTTGTGTTCCTTGAGCGGCAGGAAGCTGATGGACTTCAGCCGTGTTTCGTAGAGCTCGAGGATGTAAGGGATGTCCTGCGCCTCGTCTTGTTTGAAGGTGATGGTGGCGCTGACTTGGTTGTCCGCCCAGTAGTATTGCATCTGGGCGACGTTCTCGACCTGCTCCCACACGGACACGTCTTTTTTGCTGCGCAGGAAAAATTTCTCCTTCACGGGGAAGTAGGCGACGAGCGTATTGTCGCCGTAGACGGATTCTTCGAGGCGGTATCCGGCGTTGCGGATGGGTTCGATGAGCGGACTGGTCTTGTCGAGGCGGATGGTGCGCCAGTAGAACTGGCTGTGCGGGTAATGGATGCCCGGCGTCACGCCCGGCAGCAGCGATACGGTGCCGCTGGGCTTGATGCTGGTTTTCTTGATGCTCTCGGGCACACACAGCCACTGCGAATAGAGCCGGTCCAGTTTGCAGATGTATTTGTAGCCCTCGTCGCACCAGCGGAAATGCTCGCGGCGCCCATGGCGCGCGAAGCTTTCGACGATGCCCGACTGGGACAGGCCGATGCGGCGGTTGCGCAGCATGATGGCGTTGGTGCGCTCGTTATGCGTGGGAATGAGTGTTACGGTCTTGGCGTAGAGGTAGGCGAACTTGAGTGTGCGCAGGTATTCTTCGAGGGTCTCGTGGCGGGACGGGAAAGTCTCGACCAGGTTGCAAATCTCGTAAGACTCCAAACTTTGCTCGGCGCAGGGATTGGTTCCCGCCACCTTCGCGTCCACAAAAGTGGCGCCGTCCTTCAGGCGTCCGTAGGCGCGGGCGTTCTCGAGCCAGAAATAACCCGGTTCGCCGTTGGACGCGGTCTGTGTGCCCGCGCCCATGTAGTTCATGCCCTCTTTGGCGATGATGCTGTTGTTGGACGCCCAGCGCCACGCCATCAATTCCTCCTTGTGCTTCTTTTCGTCCTTCAGTTGCAGGTACTCTTCGTCGTCCGGATCGCCCAGGGCGAGTTCGGCGGTGCGACGCACGCCGCCGGACACCACGCACTTGCCGATGACGTTCATCAGGTCGGTGATGTCCGACGAGGAAATCGGATGCCCGTCGCGGGGCGCGAGGATTTTGTCTATGTTCGCGATGCATTCCTTGAGCGGCCCCGGCCCCGGCGCGATGCCGCCGAAGGTCTTGATGGGCGCGCCCTGCGGGCGTATCCGCGAGTAGTCCACCTCGACGGGGCGTTTGCCCCTGCCCACGTAGGCGTTCAGGATGGCGCGCACCAGATCGGTCCAGCCTTCCTTCGAGTCTTCCACCACATGGGTGTACCCGCCGATCTGGGGTTTGCTGATGGTGACCAGTCCCGCGCCCTTGGTGTCAAACGCCACGCCCGTGCCCAGCATGGACAAGTCCATAAGGAAGCAGAACGGTTCCGCAAAGTCGTTGTCTATCTCGTCGGTGGACACAAAAGCGCAGTTGTTCAGCGGCGCGCTGCCCCGTTCATAAATGTAGTCCGTGCCCATCATCCACAGGCCGCGCCCAGGCGGCAGGAACCGGAAATTCCACATGAGCCGGAACATCTCCTGGGCGGAGCGCTGCGCCTTCTCGCGCTTCCACGGCAGTTTCAGACTCTGGCAATGATTCCATTGGATGGTATAGCATCCCTCGACCACGCGCCGCAGGGTTTCCCAATACTCTTCGGTACGCCCGTGCGGGTCGTCCGCGACCACCCGCGCATAGGTGCGCTTGTAGGTGATGTATCCCAGCGGCCCCCACTCCGGCTGCCGGTGTTTGTATTGTTCCAAAAAACGCTCGTCGAGTTTGAACCGTTCACGTACCACGAACATGACGCATACTCCCTTGTTGCACACTAACGCGGGCGTTGCCCGCAATCCATGATTGAATCCGACGAATACGGCAATTGACGGTTGGGAAATATGGGAGTTATGGGAGTCATGTGGCGCGTCATCCGTCGAATGCCGGAAAATATCGTTGTCCCATAAGTCTCATAAGTCCCATACAAAATGTTGCCGGTTTATAGTGACACCTGCTCAAGCGCCTATACCTTCCCGTGGACTGTCTTCACCCACGGCAGCCCGTCCACCTCCTCCTCTTCGTAATCAGCGAACAGATTCGGGTGGCGGTCTTTTGCGATATGATACACCTGACCAAACAACAGGCGGATTTCCTCTTCGGCGTGCGGGTCGGTGCGCATCTCGATGACATGGCGCAGCGCGCGGAAGTTGCACGACCAGCCGATGGTCGTCGCCACGCCGATGGGCGCCATGCGCCGGAACGCCGAGGTCAGTTTCTTTTTCTCCGAAAAGTCCTTTGCGTCGTCTATGTCGTATAATTGCGCCAACTCGCGCTGGATGGTTTCCAACTGCTCGAAGGTGCGCGCGAAAATTTCCATGCCCGTTTCGCTCTCGCGGATATGCAGCGGCACATACGCGGACAGCGCGTCCAGCCGCACGAAACGCAGCGACTCCTGCGAGATGGAGGTGCCTGCGCGATGCCGCACCAGCTCGTGCGTGACCACGCGGCTCACGTCGGCGAAGATAAAATTCAGCGCGGCATGTTCTAGCACGCTGCCGTGTCCCACCTGCACGATGTTCGCAAGATAGGGCGCGTTGCCCTCGCGCACGCGGGTAACGTTCGGATTCAGTCCCGGCTCGAAACTGCGGTAGCACAAGCGCCCCATGACCTCAATCAACAACTCGCTGTCGCTGGGCGCGTCGCTTTTCCATCCAGGAACACCTGCATGGTTCAAATAGGATTGCAGGCCATCCTCAACAAGCCGCGTTTCGCCTATGAGAAAAACTTTTGGTTCTACTGATTTCACGCATAATTCCTTCAATTAAGAAAATGTTAGCCGTCCCGTACAGCCTTTTCTGCGCAGTCCTCAATGGCAGTCTTCTGACCCACTATTTTGCGTACAATTGAGCGAACAGCACAACATATAGAATTATGCCTGCTTTCACGTGAAAAATCAAGCCCTTTTTCAAATGCGCCGTTACGGTGGTTATTCGCATTGTGCGCATTATGGCGTTAAGTTGTTAGTCTGTCGCGGGTTGTGGAGCAACAAGCCGTTGTATGCCGCCTATTCACTCGATGCGGACAGGGACCGAAGAAATGGCGCATTGCGCATGAGCAAGCGAAAAGTGATGCGACCCATGCAGGGGCATGAGCGGCGTGTTATCAGTCTTCCCCCATGTCGGCTGTCAGCGTTTTTGCCCTGTCAACACGCCGTCATTCATGTCCGGCGGGTCTACAGCGGCGATGGCATCCGCCGCGCGAACCACGAGACACGCAACAGCCTCATTCATGGCCGCGGCAAATGCGGGGGCGTCGTCGGCTTGGATGGCCACGGTTTCGCTGAGCGTCTGCGCCCAGTAGGCGCCGGGGGCGCGGGAGAAGCGCAATTCCAGACGCACCTCCACTTCCGCCCGCCTTGGTTCAACGGCGCGGTTCTCATAAAACTTTCGCAGCTCGCCCGTGAGCAGAAGTTCCGGCCTTGCCATGTCCGAGGCGTTACCCACATCCTTGAAGCGCTTTGTGGCCGCCAGCGCGTCGGTCAACGCCCTGGTAACCGTGTCTGCAGGCGGTTCGGCCCATTCTTCCTTAGTCCTGTAGCCCAGTTGCTGGTTGGCGTCAAGAAACGTCATGGGCAGGCCATAAGGACGTGCGGCAAAGAGGGGCCGCACCCCGAGGGTAAGTTCGAGAGGCGCCGCCGTGGGGACGTTGATATCCGGCTGCAACATATAAAGCCGTGTTTTCTCGATATCCGGCGCAGTCAGACATCCCGCCGTCAGCAGCAGCAAAACAATGCAACAAAAGCAGCGTCCTATCATCATGGTTCCAGTCTTCCTTATTCCCGCACGCGCCCAGGGCCGCGCAACAATGCGGAGGGGTCGTCTTTCAGATTGTTCACCAACATGCGGATGCTCTCGAAGGCGTCCCGCATCTCCGTCATGGTGCGGCGTAGATTAAATTCAACATTGTCGGCCTGATGTATGACGTCGGTTGCTATGACATCCATATTGGCGACGGTTTCATCCACCTGCGCCGCGACGGCGGTAACCTCCTTCAGCAAATCGCCGAACTGTCTCTGGAGTTGTTCTATATCGAGCGTTTCCGCCCGTTCCGTTGTAACGTCAATGAGTTTTTCCAATTTTGCGGTCAGCCGTTTCAAATCTTGGCTGTGTTCCTGGATCGCGTCAAAGAGAGTGTCGGCATGTTCGCGGACGTCCTTTACCGCCTCGGTGGTTTCCTGTACGAGGGCGTTCGTATCGTCCACAAAGGTTTCTCCCCGATTCAGCAGGTTCCGCGCCTGATGCACAATATCGCTGATGGCGGTCTCGTCGAGATTCGCTATTTGTCCGCTGATATTTTCGGCAATGTCGGCGACATCCTCGAGGATTTTGGTCATTTGTGAGCTGAACGCTTCGATGGTGCTTGGTTTTGTCGGTATTTGGGTGTATTCCTCGAGTTTGGGCAGTTCCGGATTGCCGCCGCTGAGCGATATGGCCATTGTGCCCGCCGCAATGCTGAAAATAACCAGCTGCCCCTCGACCCCTTCATGCAGCGTGACCTTGTTGGGGTCAATGACAATGTCCACATGGGCATACTGGCCTTCCGTCACATAGATTTCGCGCACCTTGCCCACGGGCACGCCGAGATACTCGACCATGCCGCCTTCATACAGGCCCAGTATGGATTCGTCAAATTCAAGCCAATAATGCGCGCCCGGGTCCTGATAAATGCCCGTGATGACCAGCGTTGCCGCCGTCATGAACGATATGCACGCCAGCAGGAAAACGCCGACCTTGAATTTTTGCTTTCGCGTTGCCACCGCATCGGTTCCTTTCTGATAGTGTTCCCCGGCCCGTTCGCAGATTGAACGAAAACGAGCAAACGCAACGGCGCTTACATATTCTATCTCATAATGTGTTACGTAATGTATTCATCGGGCCGCCGGTCGAAAAACTGGCGCAGCCTCTCGATGGGCGCGGTCATGGCCTCGTCAAGGGCGCCGCAGAAAACCACCTTGCCCTTGTCGAGCATGAGAACGCGGTCCGCCACCAATCTTATGGACTCCAGTTCATGGGTAACAATAACAAAGGTTGTCTTTAACATGCGTTTCAGTTTTAAAATCATTTCGTCCAGGCCCGCGGCGATGATGGGATCAAGTCCGGCGGACGGCTCATCGAAATAGACCAATGCGGGGTCCAGCGCAATGGCGCGCGCCAGCCCGGCGCGTTTGCGCATGCCGCCCGACAATTCGCCGGGCATAAGATACTGCGCCGCCGCAAGGCCGACAAGACTCAGTTTGAACCGCACCAGGTTGTCAATCAACGCTTCATCCACATTGCCGAATTCGCGCATGGGCATGGCGACATTGTCGCCGACCGTCATGGAATTGAACAGGCCGCTCGACTGGAATGCGATGCCGATTGTATGCTGCATCTCCGCCAGTTCATCCTCGTCCATGGCGGCGACATTTTTCCCTTGGAAGAGGATTTCGCCGCTTGTGGGGCGCATCAGCCCGCACAGGTGCTTCAGCAGTGTGCTTTTGCCGCAGCCGCTGCCGCCCACGATCATGAATATCTCGCCGCGGCGCACCTCGAACGATACGCCGTCGAGCACCTTGAAGTCGCCGTAATGCGCCACAAGGTCGGTTACTTTTATGATGATGTCTTCCATGAGGTTCTTATCCGAGCAAATAATAGAAAATGGCGGCAAATACGATGTCTATGCAAATCAGCATGAAAATGTCCATGACCACCGCGCGGGTGGTCATAAGTCCCACGCCCCGCGATCCCCCTGCGACCCGCAGTCCGTTGTGGCAGCCGATCAACGCAATGGCAATGGCGAAGAAGACGGTTTTCAACATGCCCTGTATGATGTCGTCCATGTATGCGGCGCCAAGGGTCTGTTGATACCATATTGACGGGCGGAATCCCAGCACGAAGACGCCCCAAACGGCGCCGCCGGCAAGTCCGGAGATAAGCCCGAGCGTGACAAGGCACGGCAATACGACAAGCAGCGCGAGAAGTTTGGGGGCAATCAGGTATTGCGCCACGTTTATGCCCATGCCGCGCAACGCGTCTATCTCCTCCTGCACCTTCATGGTGGCGAGTTCGGCGGCAATGGCGGCGCCGGTGCGCGCCGAGACGACCGTGGCGGTCATGATGGCGGCGAGTTCGCGCGCGAACCCGATCATGATGAGATTTGCCACGTAAATCTGCATGCCGAATGCCTCGACCTGTTTGGCGGAGAGCATGGCGATGATAAGGCCGAGCAGAAAATTCATAAGACATACAATACGTATGGCGCGAACCCCCATTTCGTGGGCTTCGTCCAAAAAGGCGTCAAACCGGAAGCCCTTGCCTTCAAAGGGCGCCACAGCGGTCCAGTAGATGGCGTCCACACAGAGGTTCAAAAATTCGGCAAATTCGCAGGCGGCGCCGGTGAGCGCGTCGCTGAGACTTTCAAACATCCCCGGTTCTTTTCGCGCCGGACGCGGTTTCATTTTCAGCGCGGGCGCAAGCATTGCCATGAAGTCTGCAATCGCCTCGGGTTGCCCTTCCCACTTGAACTCCCCCCCCCTGCGGCGAGCGTATTCGGCGATCTTCAGCAACCATGCGCCGCCCAGGGAGTCCATGTCGCGGGTCTGCGAAAGGTCAAGGATGAGCGTCTTTATGTCTTTGCGGCAAATGCGGCGCGCCTCATCGAAAAGCCGCGCTCCCGTTTCGCCGTTCAGTTTATCCGGCGCCTTTAGGCGCGTGTCACTCATGGTTGTTTCCTGTCAGCGAGTCCACCAGCGTCTGAAATTCCTTTTCGGTTAAAATCTTCACGCCCAGGCTTTCCGCCTTGTCGCGTTTTGATCCGGCGTTTGCGCCGGCAATCACATAATCCGTTTTTTTGCTCACGCTTGTGGCAAACCGCCCGCCCAGTCGTTGAATGCGCTCATGCATTTCGTCGCGGGTACAACTCTCCAGCGCTCCCGTTACGACAAAGGTCAAGCCATGAAGCGGCGCGTCTTCTTTCGCGGCCAACGTATTTTCGGCCTTGAAATCCAGCCCCGCGCTGCGGAGCCGTTCCACGAGCGCGCGGTTTTCCGCCACATCAAAGAAATCGCGTATGCCCGCCGCCACTACATCGCCGACATCTTCCACATCCGTGAGCTCTTCAATGGTCGCTCGCATCAATGCGTCCATTGTACCAAACTTGGCGGCCAGCAATGCAGCGGTGCGCGCGCCCACATGGCGAATGCCCAACCCGAGCAGCAGCCGGTGCAGCGGTTGTTGCCGCGACTTGTCTATGGCCTCAATGATATTGCGCGCTGATTTTTCAGCCATGCGCTCGAGTCCGCCCAGCGTTGCGGCGTCCAATGCGTACAGGTCCGCCGGGTCTTTGGCCAGATTGCGACCCACCATCTGTTCAATCAGCGCCGGACCAAGCCCTTCAATATTCATTGCGGCGCGGCTTGCGAAATGTTCCAACCGCTCCTTCACCTGGGCTGGACATGCCGCATTCAAACAGCGGTAGAACACGCCCTCCGGGTCGCGATGCGCTTCGCTTCCGCAGGCGGGACACTTTGCGGGCGGCATGGTGGGCGGCGCAGCGTCCGGCCGCGCCTCGGGTATAACGCGGATAACATTCGGAATGATTTCTCCGGCTTTTTGCACTTCCACCAGGTCGCCCACGCGAAAATCCTTGCGCATCACCTCTTCAAAATTGTGTAGCGTAGCGCGCTTGACAATGGTGCCCGCCAGTTTTACGGGCTCCAGTTCCGCCACCGGTGTAAGCGCGCCCGATTTGCCCACCTGCACGGTAATGTCGCGCAGCCGCGTCCGCGCCGTTTCCGCGGGAAACTTATAGGCAATGACCCACCGCGGCGCCTTGGATGTTGCGCCCAACTCGCGGCGCTGTTCCAAGGCGTCCACCTTGATGACCATGCCGTCCGTTTCATAATCCAGCGCGTGCCGCTTTTGCCGCCATTGCCCGCACACCGCAAGCACGTCTTCAATGGAATCGCAACGCGCGTGGTGGGGATTCACGGGGAATCCCATGCTTCGCAGTAGAGCGAGTATTTCATAGTGGGTGGAAACATGGGCGGGAACCCCCTCGACCATGTCGTACAAGAACACGTCCAACCGTCTTTTTGCGACTTGCTTCGGGTCCAGAAGTTTAAGCGTGCCCGCCGTGGTGTTGCGCGGGTTGCGATACGGTTCCAGTCCCTGCGCCTCGCGGTCGCGGTTGATGCGTTCCAGTTCCGACACCTTCATGAAGACTTCTCCGCGCACTTCCAGAGGATTTGGCGGCGCGTCTTCGTGATTACCGAACAGTTCGTTGTCCGCGGCGTTTTTATCCGACGCAATGTTTCGCAGCCGCAGCGGCAGCGAGCGGATGGTGCGCGCATTTGCCGTGATGTCGTCCCCCTGTTGGCCGTCGCCCCTGGTGGCGGCACGGACAAGACGGCCTTCCTCGTAACGCAGACTTACGGACACCCCGTCTATCTTCAACTCCACCACATACCGCGGCTGCTTGCCCGCGAGCGCGCGCCGCACCCGCGCGTCAAAGTTGCGCAACTCCGCCTCGTTATAGGTGTTGTCTATCGAGAGCATCGGGATTTGATGGCGCGCCGTGGCGAATCCTTCCGACGGCGCCCCGCCCACGCGCTGCGAGGGCGACTCAGGGGAAACCAATTCGGGACAGGCCGTTTCGATCTCGATAAGCTCGCGCATTAACGCGTCATATTCCCCATCGCTTATGGCCGGCGCGGCCTCAAGGTAATACCGTCTGTTGTGCTCTTCTATCTCCTCGCACAGCCGTTTGTGTCGCCCGCGCAGATCGTTCTGATCCCTTTTGGTCTCTTTTGTCATCGCCGCCTCTCCGGTAACATGCAGGTTGACATTGTAACGTCCCCTCTATTCATGGCAGTATGTTAGGCAAAGAAGATAGTATCGCGCGTTCTTGAAGCACGTTGTTCCAAAACGAGCGCGCGACGCACCCGGGATTTTATCATGTAACAGGACGCGCGCCCAACCCGCGCGCCTCCGAAGCGATCAAGCAGAAAAGAAAAGACGGAATTATGGTGGACTTAACAAAGGTAGCAAGTTTAACAGGATGGCCGGACACCCGCAGAGAAATCGAGGATGCGTTCAACAAAATTGTGCGCGCGCCCAAATATGAGGAGGTGGACCTGCAAATTCGCGCGCAGGAGGAAAACGACGTGCATGGCGTTACGCGACGCCAGATAATCTTTTTTCTGAACGAAGTGGAAATGGTCAGCGGCTGGCTTTTTATCCCGGAAGGCCGCGATGAGGCGCCCGCCATCCTCTGTTGCCATCATGAGACTGTTTACGGGAAGGACGAACCGGCCGGCCTTGAAGACAATCCCCGTTTCGCGTTTGCGCAACATTACGCCGAACTCGGTTATGTTACGCTGGCGATTGACATACCCGGCGTGGGCAGACGCGCCAACCCCAGGCAGGAACCGTACAACACGGATGGGTTTTACAAGGAAAACAGGGATATTTCCTTTGCCGGAAAGATGCTGGCGGATCACAGCCGCGCATTGGATGTTTTTGAGGAAATCAAGCGGGTGGACGCAACGCGCATAGGCGTGATAGGTCACGGGTTGGGCGGATTGAACGCGCTGTTGCTCGCCTGCCATGACAACCGGGTGCAGGCATGCGTGGCAAGCTGCGGTTTTACGCGGCTTGCCACGGACAAACATGCGGGGATGTGGCCCGGCCAAGAGAAAATGGTGCTGTTTCCCGATCTGGCGCGCGCGGCCAAAACAGGCAAATTCCCCTTTGATTGGGAGCATATCCTTGCGCTGGCCGCTCCCACGCCTGTGCAGGTGATCACATCGGTGTCGAACGCGCTGCATGACAATCCCAAGAGCTGTCAGAAGGCGGTTGCCTTGGCCTCAAAAGTATATAAATTGCTGGGCGCGCCCGGCGCGCTCGATCATTTCACCCATCATGATGGTCATACCGTCACGCCGGAAACCCTTGAAATCGCCGATGAATGGTTCGAACGGTGGTTGTAACTCAGAAATAACCATGTGAGGACGTTTGTTACATCGTAGATGGAAAAAACGTGTGTTGCCATGGATTGCATTGTTTGCGGTTAACGGATGGAGTTGTCGTCACCGGACAGGTAATCCGTTCATGCCTGTTCTGCCGCGCTAATCAACAAAAAGCCGCGAGGACAGGTTCTGTAACATTATTAAGCGAAAGGACACGAATGCGTCAGGAAAGCATCGCCGGGATATCGCGGCTTATCAACAACGTCGAGCAGGTCATGTTTGGCAAACGCGAAGTGGTGAAGTTATGCGTGGTCGGATTGCTCGCGCGCGGACACCTGCTTATCGAAGACGTGCCCGGCATTGGCAAGACGACTCTTGCGCAGAGCCTTGCGCGCTCGATAGACTGTTCCTTTACGCGCATCCAGTTCACCAGCGACATGCTGCCGTCGGACGTGCTGGGCGTTTCGATCCTCAATCCCCAAAAAAACGAATTCGAGTTTCGTCCGGGGCCCATCTTCGCAAGCGTGGTGCTCGCAGACGAAATTAACCGAACGCCTCCAAAGACGCAAAGCGCGCTTCTGGAAGCCATGAGCGAATACACGGTTTCGGCAGACGGAGTTACGCGCAATCTTCCCAGGCCTTTTATGGTCATTGCAACCCAAAACCCCATCGAATACGAGGGAACGTACGTGCTGCCGGAATCGCAACTTGACCGATTCCTGCTGCGCGTGGATATCGGCTATCCGCCGGAAGCGGATGAAATGCGCATTATGCGCCGTCATAACCCGCTTGACGCAATTGCCGCGCTGAAGCCCGCCTTGACCGCAGCCCAACTGCTGGACATCCAGGCGGAGGTGGGCAATGTTAAGGTGGAACCCACCGTCGAGCGGTACGTCCTGCAAATCGTCCGCGCCACGCGCGAGCACGAACAGGTGCGTCTGGGCGCGAGTCCGCGCGGCGCTCAAGCGCTGTACGAGTCGAGTCAGGCGCGCGCCATGGTCGAGGAGCGTGATTTCGTCACCCCTGACGACGTCAAGGCGCTTGCCGTTCCCACTCTCGCCCATCGCATCCTGGTGAAATCGCGCGGCGCCGACTTGGCCGCCGCCGCGCGCGAGCGCGAACGCATTATCCGTGAGATTGTCGCCGGAATCAAGGTGCCCGTGTAATCATGAACCCGAATTACGGCAAAGCGCTGCTGGGGCGAATCACCCTCCCCGGCCTTGTGATGTTGTTGATATTTGTGTTGCTGGTGTTATCCGCCATGAACACCGGAGAAAACCTGCTCTATATCGTGTTTGCCGGCGTTTTTGGCATGCTGTTTCTTTCGCTGCCCGCGGCGCGATGGTCGTTACGGCGCCTGGCTGTGCGGCGGGAGGCGCCGCACGCGGTCTTTCGCGGGGAACCGTTTGCGTACACCGTCCGAATCGAAAACCATAAACGCCTTGTTCCTGCATTGTCATTGCGAATCGAATCGGCGGGCGCGCCGGGCGGTTATGTGATGTACGTGCCGGCGGGACATGAGGCGTCTGCGGCGGCGACCTATTGCTTTCAAAAAAGAGGCGCATATCGTTTGCCGCCGTGTGATCTTGTCACGGCGTTCCCCTTTGGCTTCCTGGAGTTTCGACGCAGATATGAGGATAACGT
>OMKS01003318.1_pt1 | contig 12901 bp, 7 predicted proteins | sample 1674721 | NCBI WGS metagenome assembly OMKS01 (sample SAMN06264996, study PRJEB25208) | sediment metagenome | isolation source: hot spring sediment | place: USA: California | collected 2014-09-02 | reverse complement strand
ACCACCGAGATCTACACTATCCTCTTCGTCGGCAGCGTCAGATGTGTATAAGAGACAGAATAAAACATATGCGCCTGATGGGGTGACAGGTTGTGGATTGAGGCTTTTGCTTGAGTTTACGAAAGAGGTTGTAAAAAAATCATTTTGAGGAGGTACGGAAATGTTTAAAAAAATTGTGGTTGTATTAGCGGCAGTTCTTCTGATGAGCGGCATGGTTTTCGCTCAGTCCAAGACAAGCAAAAAAACAACAAAACCGGCGGCCAAGACAGCGGCCAAGACGGTGAAGGCGAGCAGCGGGGATTATAAGGATTTGCTGGGTGTCAGTATTGATGTAATGAACAGGGAAGCAGGAGTGAGGCTGTGGCCCGTGGATACCATGGGGCTTGATTTTAACGCGGGAATCGGGCACAATGGCGTTCTTGAATCAACAGGTTTTAATATCGGCGCGGGTATGGTATTTCCCATGGCAGAAGCAGATAACTTGGCTCTGAACATAACCCCCGGGATGAAAATAGATTATACAAGCATGAAAATAGCCGGGACGGATATGGGAGAGTTTTTGTTTTCCGTGGGTGTGGGTGTGGAACTGGAGATTTTTGTGCTGAAGAATTTCAGCATAAGCAGCTCTGCGGGCATAAATTTCGGGGTTTACAGCGTGAGCGTGGGAAGCTCGAGCGAAACAAAGATGCTGTTTGACCTTGGAAGGGGCACTGCTGTCTGGCCGCTTGTAATAAGATATTATCTGTAATAGCGGTGCGCGATGCATGGTGTGTGGTGTGTAAAAGCCGGGAACCGGCAAAGAAGCGGGTTTGGTTTTTACGCGCCACACACTGATGCAAGCTAATGGCCGGGGCAGCCCGGCGGAAACAGAAACAATAAAAGGTGTTTTTGGGTTTAATTAATTTAACGGCGGAGAAAAAGCAAAAATGGGTTTATATTAAGCTGCTTCAGTTATTTCTTGACTTTTGTAAATATTATTGCTATTATCTAATCAGATTTTAAACAACAGGAGGCAGCTTTTGAAGCACGGCTGTTTTAAAAAGTTATTTCTCCCTGTCTTTGTTTTGATTTTTTTATTGTCGTCTTTTCAGGCGGCAAAAGCCGCTTATGTAATAACATCCCTTGATTATCAGGCCAGCCCTGTTGCCAATGTATCAAAGATAGGTGATATCATATATTTTAACATGGCTGTTGTTGACGCGACGCAGACCTATTCGGGAGTATCAGTGGTTGTTTCCGTAAGCACGACGCATATAGAACTCTCTGATTTGTCTTTCCCTGTTGACCCGCCCTCCTTTGTGGCTCCTATGTATGTTTATGACGGAACAAGGACCTGGCGGGTAACCACGGGTTATACAAACGCGGCAATAAGGTCCGTTACGCTTAATAACGCCAATCTTATAACGAACAGGCCTGTTACAAATTATACAACTCTTGAGTACGCGGATTTTGCCGCGGCGCTGGGGACAATGGCTGACGGCGGTAACGCGATTGTTGATATAGGGAACGCTGTCCAGGCAATACAGCTTTATGATAACGGTGATCCGAACCATAATGACGCGGTAGCTTCAGACGGCATATATAACACGGCTTTCGTTATAAGGGAGGCGTATGGCATAGAATTCCTTACGGGAGGCATGATTTACGGGAAATTTTCAAAAGCCGGGACAGTGGCTGTTAATAACGGTTTTACGGCGCCAAGGCGCATAAATATAGACGGCAAAAGGCCGAGCGTTGAGCTTGTAAACGCCAATCCCAACCCGTTTAACCCAAACCGGGAAACAGTCAAGTTTTACTATTATCTTACGGAAGACTGCGAAATCAGCCTCAGGATATTTTACGGGTCTGTGACCATAAAGGCCATTAATACGACGGGTAGCGGTAAGACGCTTGAATTTGTGTCATGGGACGGGCTTGATTCGGACAGTTCTTTAAGGACGGACGGGGATTATAAATACAGGATTGATATAACCGATACTGCGGGAAACACAGGCGCGGCTTATACAGGGGACTTAAAAATAACAACAGTGGATATAATTACAACCATACAGACGATTGATACGAAATACATGCCGACCGACGAAAAAATGATGGAAGTAAAAGTGATAGTGGATACCGAACTTAGAAATGCGACCGCCGCCAATCTGGCGAACCTGGGGTTTGACCCGGCTGTTTTTGGCGCGGGGCACTATAAATTGTATCCTTATTCGTATACTTCCCTGAAGCTTTATGACTCTTTGGGGGTGTTTCTTAAGGAGTTTCCGCGGGATACGTCAGCAGTGTACGATGAGGATGAGTGGTATATCAACCCGCTGTCGAGCCCTCTCGGATATCAAACCTATGATTATCCTTTCGGATACAATCCGGCTGCTCCGGCATTTTGCAACATGGACCCGGGTGTCATATATACAGACCCTGATGAAGTCGGCGACAATGACTGGAATATAGTATTCCTGAATAATTTTACGGACATGGGCGGCGGTGTATTCAGAAAAACAGATACTTTTTATTATTACGGTGATTTGCAGTCGGCAAAAAGCTATATAGTTAAGGCAACCGGAATGCTTGTGGGGAAATCTGTTGTCGCTGTCGGGGAAGTGGATGAAGTCCCTGATAATTGCGTGGAAAACAGTACGGGGCTCAGGCAGAAATATCACGCGCAGCCCAGTTTCTTTTATGACGAAACAACAGGGACAATTACGGATTCGCGGGGCTATGGCGTGTCATCGGAAGACAGGACTGCGATGTTTTTTATTGAAGGGGATTCGGGCGTGCCGACGCCCGATAAAGAGGGGCCGAGGATAGTTCCCTATTCCGAGTACCCGTCGAACAACGCTGTTCTTGAGCCGGGAGTAGTATCATCTACCAATTATGTCAAGGTTATGCTTACGGACGACGGAGTGGGCGCGGGCACAACCAACAGGTCGACGCTGACCCTTCTTGACCCGTACGGAAATCATGTATCAGGCCAGATGTCGTGGAACGGCGGCACTCCCGGCACAAAGACATGGGAGGTTTATTATGTACCCAATAACCCGCTGACCCTCGGCGGACTTTATAAATACACCATAATACCAAGGGACGCCCTTGGAAATGAAGGGTTGGCAACAACATATACTTTTTCGGTGGCTGACACGGCAATACCGCAGGTAGGCAATATGAATGTCCAGTCAGCCAGCGGCAACACAGAGCAGTTGTCAGCATCCGTTTCCACGCAGATAAACTTTCTTGTCTCGAAGATTGAGTGTTCTGTAATTCCCGGAGGCACATCGCCGGTTGACTGGACAGCCACAAACATGGCCGTCAGGAATGCGGCGGGAACAGAGATACCCGGAACCGTGAGCCACCCGACAGGGACAAACCTGCTTGTCTTTACGCCGACCGCGGCCATTACGGATGGAAGCTATACTATTATAGTGACGGCTGTCTCAGATGCGGGGTATAGCGGCGCGTACCAGTATAATTTTTATGTTACGACGTCAGGCGTTACATATGTTAATCTTGCGGGTGTGGGAGAAAACTCCACGACACATATGGTCATCTCTGTCTATTCGGGATCGAGCAGCGGAATAACCGACCAGGGCTCAAATGAGGTTGACCCCGCGGATTTCACTGCGGCGACAATCGCGGCGGCCTCAAGGCCTGCTCCTCCGGCCAATTACCAGTATTTTTCCGATCCGGCATCATTCAGCGCCGCCGGATACACTTTTCCGATAAATTTCAACGCGACGCTTTGTTCCGCTGAAATCAGGCTTCACTATACTTCGGCGCACGCAGCCGCGCTAGCGGTCCAGGGATTGAGCGAGTCAAATATAACCATGTGGGTATGGAACGGCACGACCTGGACACAGATTACGGGTATTGGGAACCCTATTGTAAATTCGTCTATAGATGACAGATATTTCAGGGCATCCGTTACATCCATACAATCAGCAAATAATATGTACGCTCTTATGTATGTGCCGCCCGCCGTGCCGACGGTAGTATACAATTTCAAAAGCACAAAGCTTTTCAATCCAAATAATGGCCCCGCCGGGATTTTCTATACAAATGACATTGCGCAGATCGGGCCTGCGGGCGGACAGGGAAATGTCAAGGTGGGTATCTATACGCTTGCGGGCGCGCTTGTAAGGATGATGGAGTATAATAACCCCGGGGATTACGCCTTTTTTAATAACAGCGAGGCGGACACAACAAATCCGTCAATCATGAACTATTATTTTACCTGGGACGGCAGGAATGACAGGGGGAGCATGGTGAGAAACGGCATGTATGTCATCAGGGTTGAGATAACAGGATATGACGGCAGCAGGATAGGTGAAGTCATATCGAGGCTCATTGCGGTGGTGAAATAATGGGCATAAGAAAACAACTGACAGCCGTTGTTGTCCTGATGCTTATAGCGGTATATCCGGTACTTGGAGCGGATTCGGACCTCACGGGAGGTTCTTTTGCTGACGACGGGCTGGCCGCGCGCGCCATAGGCCTCGGCGGCGCATTTACCGCGATTGCTGATGACGGAAACGCGTCGTGGTGGAACCCCGCAGGATTGGGGCTCCTTGACAGAAGAAAAAGCGTATCGTTTACCTACCAGCCGCAGATTATTCCCTTAACAACAGGAAACTCCTCGAGGATGCTGATATCATACGGGCAGGGAGACACAGAGGGTTACGGCGGGCTGGGAGCAAGCATAAGCTACATGTCGCTTAAGACAGGGACGGATTTTTCAGGGGATGTGGACGCGGGCTGGACAGAGTATGTGCTGGCGCTGTCATGGGGGATGGAAGTGGGAAATTATCTGGGGATGGTTAAATACAGGTTTCCAAAGGTGGCTTTGGGTGTAAATGTCAAGTATTTTGGGGTTAGTTCTGATTTGGTATCCGAAGGCATTGAGGCGGGAGCGTCAGGGTTTGGCGCGGACGCGGCGGTTATCATAGCCTTGAGAAGCAATTTCAGTTTTGGGGTAATGATGAAAAACGCCTTCTCGAAAATCAGCTGGAACGGCGGGTCAGATGAGGCGCTGCCTTACTATTTAAACGGAGGGGTTTATTACGGCATAACCCCTGATTTTCTTATTGCCGCTGAAGTCAAGTCCGAGGAAAATGACTCCGGCGTCCCCCGCGTTACCGCGTACTGCGGCGGCGCGGAATACACAATAAGGTTCGCGAAAAACGACTATTTGAAAAGCGCCGGGGTAAGAGCAGGTTTTTCAGCCAACCCGAACGAGGATTCATACATAGTATCTGCCGGAGCAACGGCCGGCATGGAATCATTTTCCGTTGATTACGCCTACCAGTATTTTATAAGGTCGTTTTTTGCCAATGACGCTCACAGGCTGGGGTTAACGGCTTATTTCTGATGCTTCAAGGGGATAAACAGTGAACATTACCGATTTGCTCCATTTGATGATAGAAAAAAAAGCGTCTGACATGCATCTTAAAGAGGGGCGCCCGCCTATGATGCGCGTGGACGGAAGGCTTTTGCCTCTTGACATGGAAATACTCACATATGAAGACATGAAGGAAATGGTATACGCCATAACCGATGAGAGGCAGCGTAAAAAGTTTGAGGATACAAATGAGATGGACCTCGCTTACAATCTTGAAGGCGTGGCGCGTTACAGGGCAAACGCTTTCAGGCAGATGGGAAAGCTTGAGCTTGTTTTAAGGGCGATTCCCATTAAAATACCCTCCCTTGAGGAGCTAAACCTTCCCTCTGCAATAGGCGAAATTTCCATGTATCCCAGGGGGCTGGTGCTTGTGACGGGGGCAACGGGTTCGGGAAAATCAACAACGCTTGCGTCGATGATAAATAAAGTAAACGAAAATTACTCCAAACACATAGTTACAATTGAGGACCCCATAGAGTTTGTCCATGCGGATAAAAAATCAAGCGTTTCCCAGAGGGAAGTCGGGCTTGATACGGAGAGTTTTGGAAGCGCGTTGAAGTATGTGCTGCGGCAGGACCCCGACGTTATACTGATAGGGGAGATGCGCGACGCAGTAACTGTTCAGACCGCGATTTCAGCGGCGGAAACAGGGCACATGGTATTCTCGACACTGCACACTATTGATACGATACAGACAATATCAAGGATTCTTGATTTTTTTCCGAAAGAACAGCAGGTGCAGGTAAGGGCGCAGCTCGCCGGAGCGTTAAGGGCGGTCATATCAATGCGGCTTGTGGCCAAAAGCGACAACATGGGAATGGCGCCTGCTGTGGAAATACTGGTTGTGACGCCCACGGTGAGAGGATATCTTGAGGAAGGGCGCTTCGGAAACATCAAGGATCTAATAAAGGAAGGTTCGTCCGGAATGCAGACTTTTGACCAGTCACTGATAGAAATGCACAGGAAAGGGCTTATTACGCTTGATGATGCAAGAAGAAATGCGACATCCCAGCAGGAAATTGACCTTGCGCTCAAAGGGATTACGTCAAGCAGGGCATCGGCGCAGTCGGTGCTTGACGGGATGATGAAGGAACAGGCAAGAAAGGACATAACCACAGAGCTGATAAAAGCAAGGCAGCTTATGGACGGAAACAGGCTGTCTGAGGCATATGTCATTATTGAGAAACTTTATGCCAAGAACCCGCAGGATGAGGAGATAGCCGGAGAAATGAGGAAGATAAAGGCGGCAATATCAACGGAACAGAATAAGCAGGCCATTAAAGACATTATAACGGAAGGGTTGAGTATTTATAACAAGGGGAATATAAAAGGGGCTATTGTAAAGTGGCAGGAGGGCTTTAATCTTGACCCTGCCAATGAGCAGATTAAAAAATACATAAAAAGCGCCGAGGAAAACATAAGAATATCGGAAAATCTTCCAAAACTGCTTTCGGAAGGCGTTGAAATATATAAAAGCGGAAATATTGACGCTGCGGTCAGCAAGTGGGAGGAAGTGTTAAAGCATGACCCGGCAAACAAGCAGGCAAGGTCATATATAGACGGGGCGCTTCAGAAAAAAAGGGAGCTGAAGTTTAAAAAAGAGGTTGAAGAGCTTTACACGGGAGCCCTTAAACGGGTTGAGGAAGGAGGGGTAATAGAAGGGCTGCTTCTTTTAAAGAGGGCCATGATACTGAATCCGGGCTCTCAGGAAATAAGGAAGAGTTTTGACGAGTGTCATAATAAACTGATGCAGGAAAGTTTCGGCGGGGATGATGTTGAATCGGCGCTTACCGCCGAAGCTTTTCAAAAAGGAATAGACAAGCTTCTTGATGAGGATTATATGACGACAATAAAAGAATGGAAAAAGGCGATAGAAAAGCGCCCTCTTGAAAAGAAGCTGAAGGATTATATGGAAGAGGTGAAGCGTATATATAAAAAGAGGCTTGAGGAGCTCATGCAAAAAGCGGACGAATACTACAGAGAGAAAAACATTCTTGACGCCATGTCTGCCACAAACAGAATACTGGTGTTTGACCCCGCCAATGAATACGCGCTGAAGTTTCAGCGCGATATTAAACCCCTTGTCAGCGAAGAGGTTGAGAAGACTTATAAGGAAGCGATGGAGCTGTTTGGGCAGAGCAGGCTCAAAGAGGCGAAAGCAAGGATTGAATCGGTTCTCAGGCTTGAGCCGGGCCACATGACCGCAAGCAAGCGCTTAAAGGAGATAAATGAAAGGCTCGCAACCCTCAAAGAATAGATGAAAAAAATAATTTTTGCGGTTCTGACTGTTTTGGCGGTTTTGGCGGCTGTCTCTGCCTGTATCGAGTTTGTGAAACTGCTGTCGGGTTTTAAAATAAACACTTCCGCGAAATTCGCGCAAAATAACGAATTGCTTTTTGTCCTTGGTTTTGCCGTGTATCTGGCGGTACATATTCTTTTATACAGGCCGGTTTTTATGCATGTTATGGCGCATGAACTGACTCACGCGCTCTGGGCAATGTTTTTCGGAGGGAAGACGAAAAAACTTGAAGTGTCAAGGACGGGCGGCAGGGTGTTGATAAACAAATCCAATTTTCTGATATCGCTTGCGCCGTATTTCTTTCCGCTTTATACGGTTCTGTTTTCCGCGATTTACATAATAGCCGCCGATAAATTCAGGCCGTTAATAGCTTTCTTTGTGGGCGCAAGCCTCTCGTTCCATGTGGCGCTGACGCTCTATTCGCTTACTGTGAACCAGAGCGACCTGAAGGAAGACTCCAATGTCGTTTTTTCGGCCGCGTTCATAATCTTTATGAACACCCTTGTAATAGGCGCGGTACTTGCCATGATAGCGGACAACATTTCGTTTATGCCGTTTTTTATGGAGTCAATCAAGGGGACATTAGGCATAGTGAAATGGATCTTTGTTACGTTGAATGAAGCGCTTAAGTAAATTGTCGTCTTGAAGCTTTGCGTCTTTGTTTCAACTATAAAATATAAAATATTTAAATATTGATTATAATTACCATCCCAAACTGCGCCTCTGGAATTCCGCGTATTCTTTCGCTGTCTTCTCCAGGTATTCTTTTGCTTCGGTATTATCCGGGTCTGTTCTCAAAAGTTCGCGCCACAGCTTTATGGATTCCTCAAACCGGCCCTTTGTATAGGCTAAAACGGCTTTGTTGTAAAGCGAGGAAATCTCCTGCTGCCGCGCAAACTGTGCAGTGGTTTTTTCCTCTTTTTGAGACTCTATTTTTTTTCTTGCGTTTTCGATAAAACCGTAAACCTGGCGCTGCAGCGGGGAGGCTTTAATTACGTTATCCCAGGCGGCTATTGCCTCCTCAAACCTGCCCTCTGAATAATGCGATATGCCGCGGTTAAAATTTGTCCTTATGGTTTTCTCGTTTTTTGACTCGGCAATGATATTATCCTCGGCTGTCTTCTCGACGCTTTCCTTTGCCCGGGCAAACATTTCAGAGGCGGTTTTATTGCCGGGGTCGATGTCAAGCGCTTCCCTCAGCTTTACCAGCGCGTCGATGTGCATTTTTCCGGCTGTGAGTTCTTTTGCCTCGGAAATCAGCCTGTTTACTCCTTCGCCTTTACGCAGCCTCTCAACCTCGGAATTTTTTGAGTTAAACCACTCGCTGCTGTTATCCCACGCGAGGCCCTTGCTTATTGACACCAGGGCTGCCGCGTAGTCTTTGTCCAGAATGTGCTTTTCTGTCTCCTGTCTCAAATCAGCCAGCGCCTCGCCGCGCACCTTTTCAATCATTTCACGCCTGAGTTTAGCCTCTTTTGTCCGGGCGCCGGCTTCAAGCGCCCTTATGTCAGCGCCCATTTTATAGGATAAAGAGAAACGGTGAAGCGGGTCAAAGGCAGTGAATGAACAGGCGTAATTTATGTCAAAATCGCCAAGGATAATTGACGCGCCCGCGGCCGGGCCCGTGCCGGAATAACCGGCGCGCGCAGCGAGGAAATTTTTATGGATATACTCGGCGCCGGCGGCATATCCGGCTTCAACAGCGCCTTCTTCCATATATGACAGCGCGCTCAGCCTCACTATATTGCTGTCGTTGCCGCCGGGCCTGATCTCATATCCGAGCCCTAAGGAAAATTTCAGGGGAAGGCTGTCTCCGCCGTTCTCATATTCGAAATACGGCTTGACCATGTTCTCGAGCATAAGCGACGCGCGAAGGTTAAACGGAAGAAGGGCGGCGGCGCCGGCGTCGAACCCGTAGGCGTAAGAACTGATGTTATAAACCGAGTGGCCGGTAAGCTTGAAGTTAATGCCCGCGCTTATACCGGGGATAAACTGGATGCCGTATGAGAGCATGATGTGGGTATATGAATCGGAAAAGGTTTTTCCTGTGGGGAGGTTGGAACTGTCGATTTCTTCAATTCCGGAAATACTGAGGTGCGTGATTGAAAAGCCGGCTGTGCCCATATCAAGCAGGGGAAGAGCGTAGGCAAGGGAGCTGATAAAAGCCGACTCGAAAAGCGGGTGGTAGAGCAGGCCGACCTGCTGCCTTGTCGTAAAACCCAGGCCCGCCGGGTTGAGCGAGGCCGCGAACGAATCATCGGAAAAAGCCATATAACTGCCCGCCGTGCCCGCGTCATTGATATTTAGCCGGCCGCTAAAGGGCAGGTTAGCCGCGCTTAAAAACGGCGCTGACAGCGCTGCCGCAAAGATTACAAGAATAAGTTTTTTCATACCTGCCTCCGTGATTATTTTAGTATTGTTATTTTTCTGACAGCCGATGAATTAACGCCGCCTGAAGCGGTTATCCTGACAAGATAAGTCCCTGTCTTTACGGGGCGGCCGGAATCATTTTTGCCGTCCCAGGTGTCTTCTGAACGGGCGCCTTTGGGTTTGGGCGCTTCTGAAAGCAGGGCGCGTATTTTCCTGCCCATAAGGTCAAAGATTTCTATGGTTACATTCGCGTTATCCGACAGATAGTAGGCAAGCGTAAGGTTGTTTCCGGCATAAAAAGGGTTGGGATAGCCGGAAAAAGAGAGGGAAGAGGAACTGCCTGAAACTGTGCTTTGCCCTGATTCGAGTGGAAAAGAACTGCCTGATTCGGCTGCTATAAAGATTTCGCGGCCCGGTTCATTGTCCTGATAAGCAGCCACGTGGGACGCGGATTCAACGGATATGGAGTATATGCCGGAGGCGCCGGCAGCAAGGCTGAGGGAAATAATGGCCGATGTTGTGCCGTCAGCAGTTACTGTCACGCCTGATGGAAACTGTAAAAACAGGTAAGGGGAAGCAGGCGCGGCAGATACGGCCTCTATATTTCCCGAGGACGCTTTTAACACGGAGGCGAAGGAATTAAAGTTGACAGGGCTGCCGGAGCTGTTTTTGGCCGTGATTGTCAGGCCCGTCAAAATTATATTACCGCTGCCGAAAGAGAGCGGAGAGGTGAAGTTCAGCGACATTGCCGGGATATCCTGCTGTCCGGCGAAAGTCACGGCCGGCAGCAGCGGGTCGGAGGAGACAAGAAACGAGCTTGACAGCAGAGCCAGGCTTGAGATGAAAGGCGTGCCTGTCGTGATGGAAACAGCCACAGGAGCGAAGGAATTTACATCCCTTGACGGCAAATCCTGCGGCCCTGTGACAGATACCCTGAAGTTGTTATAAAGGGTTGAGGCGTTTATGTCGGCACGGACAACAATTGTAGTTGAGGCGCCGGACGCTGTCCTTATTGTGTTTAAAAGAGGGAAAAAGACCGAGTTCCCCGACGTCTCAATTGATGAAGAATCTTTGAGCCCGTAAATAACCGAGCCTGCCGGGTCGGTTATGGATATTTTTGAGAACAACTCGGATGGGGTAAGCGGGTTTCCGCCGCTGTCTGTTACATAAACAGTGAACTGATGCGTCTCGGCCGCGGCCGTATGAGTGTCGCCGGGGTTGTCAAAGGATGCGGAGAGAAGCGAGACGTTCTGCTGGCCCTTGTTTATATTTGAAGGTATTGTATCTATAAGCCGCGCGTCCAGGAATGCGGCTTGTTTCTTTATTGTCGAAAAATTGGAGATCATCTCAAAGCCCGTGGCATCATAAGGGGAGGCGTGGACAGATACCTTTTCGTATGTGTAGTAATCATAGGCATAAACCGAATCATAATCCTCAAGGGAAATAATAAAGTTAATGCCTGCTGAAGCGGTGTTTCCTGTCATGTCTATTACAATATTTGCGGTTGTGGTTGTGTCAGCAGGGATGTTTACAAGCGACATGGATATCCGGAGGGGAACAGGGGAGGAAGGTATGGATTGCGCGGGAATCTGGCCGTAAATAGTACCGGTATGTTTGTCCTGTATTTTAATTGAACTCATTACTGATGCGGGCGCGAGCATATCCCCGAAAGGGCTGTAGGATTTGACAGTGAGGGTCACATGGCTTATGACTATCGGCGCTGCGCCCTGGCCCGAAGCGTTGAAGAACCTGAATTCCGCAGGGATTACATTTTGCTGCGATGTTGAGACAAAAGGCTGCATTGTGCCGCCTGTGTGCGAGACCTCAAGCACAGTCGCGGGTTTTACCTGGGTTACGAGCATTACAGGAGGGGTCAGCGGGAGCCCGGAAAAACTGACTGACGCGCCGGATTCAAATGTTATCTCATCCCCCTGAAACTCAACAGAGCCGGGGTCGGGATACTCCGCTATACCAATGGTGACCCAGATGCCTGAGCCGTCAGCCACAGGAAAGGAGAAGTCATTATACCACCAGTCAGCATAATCATTGTCAACCGGGAGGTGAGTGACGTATTGCGCCGTTGAAATATCAAAATCGTTTTGGTCAACAGGATAATACCACAGTTTTACACTTCCGGGTTCTATGGAAGCCGGCTCTCCGGCAGAGCCCACATACCAGCTGTTTTTGTCGTTGTATAAACTGACGTATGTGAGCGTATCTCCCTGTGCGTCAGCTGTTATGCGGGCATGGAAGACAGGGTTGTTCACGCTTGTTGCCTGCAGGTATTTGCCGTTTGTGCCGGTGTTGAAGACCTGCACGGATGTTACATCTGCAAGTACAAAAAGGGGCGCCATAAAGATAAAAAGAATAAGCAGTAAGAAGCTGTTTTTTTTCATATAGTTCTCCTCGCATTATCGAAATGTACCCGTCCAATTAATTACATTGTAATGGATTCTGAGGAAAAGTAAAGGAGAAATTCGTTTTTGACGCCCCCGCAATTACCCGCCCCTGTCCTGCGATAGTGAGTGTTGGGGCAAAGGTTGTTTTGCAATCGCATTAAATTGCAAATTCCAAATTGTAAATTGTCGTACTTGAGGTGGGACGGGGCAGGCAGCGGAGAAATTTCCCTGATTGCCATGGGCCTGATCATGTTAATTTTACGATAGACTGCTGTGCGCGGCCCGGCTTGCGCACTATTGCGGGCGGGTCTGTTCTGCAGGCTTGTAGATACGAAACGGGGCGGGGAGTTGCTTATGCCTTCTCTAGCAGGGTGCTGAAAAACCCTGTTTTTTTTACAAAAGTTCTCTTTTCAACAGATTGTTTTTCTCCAGTCTTTGTTTCTT
>OMKS01003317.1_pt1 | contig 12903 bp, 8 predicted proteins | sample 1674721 | NCBI WGS metagenome assembly OMKS01 (sample SAMN06264996, study PRJEB25208) | sediment metagenome | isolation source: hot spring sediment | place: USA: California | collected 2014-09-02 | reverse complement strand
AATGATACGGCGACCACCGAGATCTACACTATCCTCTTCGTCGGCAGCGTCAGATGTGTATAAGAGACAGCTTAAGAGCAACCTAAAATATAGCTTTTTGATGCGGCTGAACACGGCTGAGGCGGTGGCTGGAAGATTGGCGCGGCTTATCGCCATGACCGGGAACATTGAATCGGTTGATCAATTGTACCAGAGTTATGATAAGGTCACTACGGAGGATATAATCACCGCCGCCAACAAATATCTGGTCAAACAGAAAAGAACTGTCATTGTATTGAAAGGAGGAATTAAATAATGAAGAAATACCTGTTGTTGGTTGTATTCGTTTTCTCAATCATGTCTTGTGAATCTTACAGAGGGATAAAAGTGATAAAACTTCCGGTAAAAACAGACCCCACGATTTCATTCAGGATTTGGTTCAAAGTCGGTTCACAAAATGATCCGGCGGGCAAAGCCGGTTTGGCAGCTTTAACATCGACAATGCTGACCCAGGCCAGCACGAAAATCAATAGTTACGATCAGATTCTTGAAAAACTCTATCCACTGGCTGCCGATTATAGTGCATCGGTGGATAAAGAAATGACTATCATCAGTGGCAGGGTGCATCAGGATAATCTGGAAAAATATTATGAGCTTTTGATTCAGGCAATTCTGCAACCGGCGTTTAAAACCGAAGATTTTGAGCGCATCAAAACCAATACATTGAACTATCTCGAAAAAACACTTCGCTACTCGAACGATGAAGCCTTCGGCAAAGAAACGCTGTATCAGTTCATTTTTGAAGGAACAGCCTACGGTCATCCGGAAGACGGGTTAATCGAAACTGTAAATTCTATCACTATCGAAGATGTGGAACAATTTTATCGAACCCATTTTATCCGGGATAATGTGGTTATTGGAATCGGCGGCGGCTTTGATGGCGGTCTGGTGCAGCGGCTGAAGAAAGATTTAGCAAAACTGCCTGCAGGCGCTCCGGCAGCAGTAGCAGCGCCTGAACCCGAGCCGATCGATGGCATTCATATAAAATTGGTCGAGAAAAACACCCGGTCCACTGGCATTAGTTTTGGATTCCCTATCAGCGTCCTCCGCGGCGAGGATGATTTTTATGCGCTGTGGTTGGTCAATTCCTGGTTCGGCGAACACCGGAATTCCAGCAGTCATCTGTATCAGGTCATTCGTGAAGCCCGCGGCATGAATTATGGGGATTATTCCTATATCGAATGTTTTCCCAACGGCTGGGCTCGACAATTCCCACCGCCGAATGTGGGGAGACAGCAACAGATTTTTGAAGTATGGATACGTCCGGTACAGAATCAAGCTGCCCATTTTGCTCTTCGAGCAGCAGTGCGAGAACTGCAACAACTGGTCGACAATGGCATGACAGCGGAAGATTTTGAACTGACCCGGAAATTTCTCAAAAAATATCACCTGCACTACGCGCCGACCACCAGCATGCGGCTGGGATATAAAATTGATGATGAATTTTATAGCGTCGACGATCACCTGAAAACACTATCGAAAATGTTGGACAGATTAACGCTGGATCAGGTAAACTCAGCGATAAAAAAACATCTTCAGTACCAAAATCTGAAAATTGCCATGATTACCCAAAACGCAGAAGAGCTTAAGCAGGCGTTGGTGGACAACAAACCCAGTCCGATGAAATATTCATCCCCGAAGCCGCAACAGATTTTGGATGAGGATAAAGAAATCGAGACCTATCCTTTAAATATTTCGGCTGAAAATGTACTGGTATTAAAGGCAGATGATATGTTTATCAAATAACAACGCTATTTTGAGGAAACAATGGCAGAATTGATCGAGCGAATAGCAGAATTGAAAGCGCAGGGCATTCAATTTTGCATCGTAACAGTTGTTGACACAAAGGGCGCGACCCCGAGAAAAGCCGGGGCAAGGGCGGTGGTGTTTGAAAACGGAAGGGCAGAGGGTACTGTTGGCGGCGGCGCTATCGAAGTTGTCGCCTTTCAAAAAGCGGTTGAAATTTTAAAAACCGGTGCCCCCAGCCTAATCCATTATAAACTCGACCAACTTGAGCAAGCCGCGATGATCTGCGGTGGTGAGATGACAATCTTTTATGAACCGGTTTATCCGGAAAAAATTGTCACCATCTTTGGGGGCGGACATGTCGGAAGAGCCGTGGCACAGGTGGCGTCAGTGGCGGGGTGGAAGGTACGGGTGATTGATGAACGTGAAGGCGCCCTTGATCCGGCTGCTTTTCCGAACAACAGTTCACTGGTTGCTCAGCCATACATTGAATTTATTGATAAGCAAACTTTTGACAGATACGATTGGTTGGTAATTGTGACGCCCAAACATAAACACGACGAATCAATTCTCGAACGTGTTGTCGATTGTTCAGCACGCTACATCGGCATGATGGGCTCTCCCAGAAAAGTGGCAGAAATTAAACAGAATTTGGCGCAAAAGGGGATTGATATCGATCAACGAGCCAACATCTTTACCCCGATCGGGCTCAATATTGGAGTCGAAACACCGGGAGAAATAGCGGTTGCAATTGTCGGAGAAATGTTATCGATAGCTCATCAGCGGGAAAAAATTCACTCCTGTTCAAAGCCCGGCCCATAACTTTTTAAAGAGACGATTATTGGTGGATTTGGAAGAGTTAAGAAAAATTCTATTAAGTCAAAAAGGCGCGACTGAGGAAATGCCTTTTGGACCTGATGTTTTAGTGTTCAAGGTCATGGGTAAAATGTTCGCCCTTGTCGCCTGGGAGGCAGATCCATTGCGAATCAGCTTGAAGTGTGATCCCAATCATGCCCTGGCGTTGCGCGCAATGTATTCAGCCGTTATTCCCGGTTATCACCTGAATAAAGAACACTGGAATACTGTGATCCTGGATGACACAGTTCCTGTAGCTGAAGTTTTGAAAATGATCGATGATTCATATAATTTAGTTGTAGCCAGCCTGAGCAAGACGAACCAATGTAAGTTACATTCTCTATAATTTTTGATTAGCTGCTATCAGACAATCATGTGGTAGTATCTCAGTCATGGGTGGAGACATAGACTGATGCCATCGTTTTATTTGTGAAAATATTAGAAATAGATAGCTTGATTTAAAAAAATTATAAGCTATCAAAAAATCAGCTTGTCAAGCGAAGACATCAGTATTCCAGCTGTAATTGAGATAATCCTGATAGCCATACAAAATTCTTGACATAGTAAAAATTTTTTCTTATATTAGTTCCAATTCCAACACAACTTCGAAGGTACGATGATTCAATTAGATAAACATAGCGCAGTAAACTGCAATACAGGCATGTCATTGCGAGGAGCGAAGCGACGAAGCAATCTCTTAAATATTTGATAAGATTGCTTCGCTCCGCTCGCAATGACATGCTGACTAAAAACTTTTGCAAAAAAAACAAAGACTTTACTTGTAATACTATAGAGGATTTTCTTTCCGTCTTTTTCTTCTTCGATTTTTAAAATTAAGGAGTAGTATGCCGCTCGCCCTGCAGAGCGGGCTATCTTTGCTTTAGAACCAAAGTTAGTCTGGTCATCTTCCTGTAAAAATTTAATTCAACATCGAAAATTGTGATGAATTGTGGAGTCGGAAATTAATAGCATTTTTTAGGAGACAGCATGAGCACCTATCCATACAATCAAATAGAGCAAAAATGGCAGCAAAAATGGGAAAAAACCCGTCTTTATCAGACCGATATGGAGAATGTCGGCAGAAAGCTTTATTGTCTGGTGATGTTTATCTATCCGTCAGGTGATAAGTTACATATCGGACATTGGTATAATTACGGACCGACCGACACCTGGGCTCGGTTTAAAAGAATGCAGGGTTATAACGTATTCGAACCGATGGGTTATGATGCTTTCGGTTTGCCGGCGGAAAATTATGCAATTAAAATGAGAATTCATCCGGCGAAAAGCACCTCTGAAAATATCAAATATATCCGGCAACAATTAAAAGCCATGGGGGCGATGTACGATTGGACCAAGGAAATTAATACCAGCGAGCCAAACTATTATAGATGGACGCAGTGGTTTTTTCTGTTGTTTTACAAGAACGGTCTTGCCTATCGAAAAAAAGCGCCGGTTAACTGGTGCCCGAATTGTCAAACTGTGTTAGCAAATGAACAAGTAGTCGAAGGCAACTGCGAACGCTGTGATACCGAGGTTATCCGGAAAGATTTAAAACAATGGTTTTTTAAAATTACGGATTATGCTGAAAAGCTGTTGGAGGGGCACGAGCGAATAGAATGGCCCGAGAAAACAATTAACATGCAAAAAAATTGGATCGGCCGCAGTGAGGGCGCCCAAATTCAATTCAAAATTAAAGGTCGGAACGATGTGATCGAGGTTTTTACGACTCGACCGGATACACTGTTCGGCGTTACTTACATGGTGCTGGCGCCGGAGCACCCTCTGGTCGATAATCTGACGACTGATGAGCATCGCTCTGCTGTCAGCCAATATGTTGAAACGGCGCGAAAAGCCAGTGAAATTGATCGAACTTCCACCGAACGCGAAAAGACCGGCGTTTTCACCGGAGCTTATGCCATTAATCCGGTGAATCAGGAAAAAATTCCCATCTGGATCGCGGATTATGTGCTGCTAAGTTACGGGACCGGTTGTGTGATGGCTGTTCCAGGCCATGATTCGCGGGATTTTGAGTTTGCCAAAAAATATGGGCTGCCTATTCGGGAAGTCATCAGTCCAGACGGAGAAGCTCATTATCCGCTGGACCAGGCATATACAGAGCCGGGAATTATGATCAACTCAGCAGCTTTTAACGGAATGGTTTCGGAACAGGGGATTGAACGCATGATTAATCACCTGGAAAAAAATGGTGTTGGTGAAAAGAAGATCAATTATAAGCTGCGAGATTGGCTCATCTCTCGTCAGCGCTACTGGGGCGCTCCGATACCTATCATTTATTGTCCCCAATGCGGAGAAGTACCGGTTCCAGAAAATGAGCTGCCGGTGCTGCTTCCGGATAAGGTGGATTTTTCCGGAACCGGGGAGTCTCCATTAAACACTAATCCGGATTTTGTCAATACCAAATGTCCCAAATGTCAGCAACCTGCAAAGCGCGAAGTGGATACGATGGATACGTTCGTATGCTCTTCGTGGTATTTTCTGCGTTTCCCGAATCCCGAGGTTGATGATATGCCGTTTGACAGCGAAATGGTCAAAAAATGGCTGCCGGTCGATCAATATGTCGGCGGCGCTGAACATGCAGTAATGCATTTGATGTATGCGAGATTTTTCACCAAAGTCCTGTATGATTTAAAATTGATCAATTTTGATGAACCTTTTAAGCGATTGCTGCATCAGGGAGTCATCACCAAAGATTCCAACAAAATGTCCAAATCACGTGGCAATGTGGTCAACCCGGATCAATTTATTAAAAAATACGGTTCCGATACTTTCCGCATGTACATGATGTTCATGGGGAATTACGTGGAAGGCGGCGATTGGAGCGACGAGGGCATCACCGGAATCCACCGATTTTTAAATCGGGTGTGGCGGTTAACCGAATTGCTCAAAGATAATAAGGCAACTGGATCTGAACAGAACCAGAGCAAAGAGTTGGAGCGTATTCAGCACTATACGATCAAAATGGTAACGGTGGATTTAGAAAGGTTTCATTTTAACACAGCCATCAGTCGGATTATGGAACTGGTCAACGCGATTTATCTGTATATTCAAGATTTGAAACCGGATCAGCAAAACAAGCAAACACTGGACAATGTCATTGAAACCATGATTTTGCTGTTAGCGCCGTTTGCACCGCATTTTGCTGAGGAGATGTGGGAAAAACTGGGAAAACCGTACAGTATTTTTAATTTTCCCTGGCCTGAATATGATGAAGAAAAAACCATCAAGCAACTGATACCATTTGTTATTCAAGTCAATGGCAAAGTTCGATCCACAATTGAAATTGAGCCGGATTCAGAAGATGAGCACGCATTGAAGCGGGCGTTGGACGATGAAAAAATTCAAAAATATGTTAATGGCAAAAAAATCATCAAAAAAATTGTGGTTAAGAACCGGCTGGTGAATATTGTTGTTAAATGATTTAAAAACAATCTTTAATTAAAGAGAGGATATCATTCAGGTATCCTCTTTTTTATTGACATTTTTTAAATTTATTAATATATTGTTTTTCAATGTATGGTTAAAGGATTAAAAAGTGCATTCACCATGAAAAATCAAGAAATAGCTGATATTTTTTCCACCATTGCAGACATCCTTGAAATCCAAAACGAGAATCAGTTCAAGGTCAATGCCTATCGAAAAGCAGCCAGGGCATTGACAGATTTAAACGTGGATATTGAGCAATTGCAGCAGCAGGATCAGCTATCATCAATCCCGGGAGTTGGTAAGGCCATCGCCAAAAAAATTGATCAATATCTCAATACCGGAAAAATCCAAAAATATGAGGAACTGATCAGCGAATTTCCAAAAGGATTGCTGGAATTGTTAAAAATTCAAAATTTAGGACCCAAAACCATAGCGCTGGCAGCAAAAAAACTCAACGTTCAAAATCTGGATGATCTGTTGGTCGTTATTGAAAACGGAAGCCTGTCCAAATTACCGGGAATGGGTGAGAAAAAGGTCCAAAAAATTAAAGCCGGGGTGGATTATTACTTATCGTCTCGCGGAAATATTTTAATTTCACAGGCGCTTACTGTAGCAGAAGAAATTGTTCGCCATTTAGCTGAGACATCAAATCCCGAAGACATTTCCATAGCCGGCTCCATCCGCAGAATGAAAGAGACGGTTCATGATATTGACATTCTTGTTGCGTCAAAGCAGCCGAAATCTTGTATCAAAAATTTTGTTGATTTTAAGGGAGTTCGAGAAGTAATCGCTGCTGGTGAGACCAAAGCGTCAATTCGACGTACAGATGGCTCGCAAGTGGATTTGCGCGTGGTTTCACCGGAAAATTTTGCAGCAGCCTTGCTTTATTTTACCGGTTCAAAAGCGCATAATGTCAAATTGCGGTCACTGGCAAAGAACAAGTCACTAAAAATCAATGAGTACGGAGTATTTAAAAACGATCGCAAAATTGCGACCGATTCTGAAGAAGATATTTATCGCAAGCTTGGATTGAGCTGGATTGCGCCGGAACTTCGAGAAGATAGGGGAGAGGTGGAACTGGCGGAAGAAAATCGGTTGCCAGTACTGATAAACCGTGAAGATATTTTGGGAGATTTGCACGTTCATTCCAATTACAGCGACGGTCATCACAGCATTGAAAGTATGGCAGAATCCGCCGCTGCAATGGGATACCAATACATTGCCATTTGCGATCATTCAAAATCCGCCAATTATGCTAATGGATTATCTGCTGAAAAATTGGAGCAGCAGATAAAGGAAATCGATTCGCTGAATCAACGATTTGATAATTTTAAAATTTTGAAAGGCGCAGAAGTTGATATATTGCCTGACGGCGCTTTAGATTTTCCTGATAACCTTTTGCAGCAGTTGGATATTATAGTGGCTTCGATACATTCTGCATTTAACCAAAATCCGACCGAGCGAATTTTAACAGCGATGAACAATTCGTATGTGGATATTATCGGGCATCCTACCGGGCGGCTGATTAACCAGCGACAAGGTTATGATGTTGATCTGGCAAAAGTAGTTGAAAAAGCTCAACAAAAAGGGATCGCATTGGAGCTGAACGCTCATCCGCTGCGGTTGGATTTAAATGATGTTGATGCTAAAATGGCAAAAGATTCAGGAATAAAAATCGCGATCAATACCGATGCCCATGCAACCAAAGATTTAAATTTTATTGAATTTGGAATCGGCGTTGCCCGACGAGCCTGGCTTGAGAAAAATGATGTTCTGAACTGTCAAACTTGCCAAAAAATTCTCAACAATAAAAGAAAAAAACAGGATACTCAAAATGAAATGCTTGAAAAGTAAAACAGTGTTGCTCATATTATTTTCAATATTTATTTGTTGCTACAACAGCCTCTATGCAACCGTTAATTTAACAACAACTTCACGTGGAAAAAACGGCGCTGTAGTAACATCTGAGCCCATCGCTACCCAGGTTGGAATTGATGTTCTAAAACAAGGCGGAAATGCGGTCGACGCAACCGTAGCTGTCGGTTTTGCCCTGGCGGTAACCTATCCAACTGCCGGTAATATTGGCGGCGGCGGATTTATGCTGATTCATTTTCCGAACGGGACACAGACCACAATTGATTTCAGAGAAACTGCTCCGCTGGCATCATCAAAGAACATGTATCTGGATAGTGAAGGAAATGAAATCCCCCAAAAAAGCACGCTGGGTTATCTTGCCTGCGGCGTTCCCGGAACAGTGGCTGGACTTAGCTATGCTTTAGAAAAATACGGAACCATGACGCTGGATCGGACACTCGAACCTGCGATGAAGCTGGCAAGCCATGGTTTTCCGGTTTCCTGGTCTTTGCATCAGGATATGGAAAGGCTAAAGAGCGCTTTTACGCAATTTCCATCATCGGCTGAAGTCTTTTTAAAGAAGCATGGGTTGGCTTATGAAATGGGTGAGTTGTTCAAACAACCCGCTTTGTTCAACACGCTGAAAATGATTTCTGATACAGGTACAAAATCGTTTTACAGCGGAAAGATCGCCCAATTGATTGTCGATGATGTACAAAATAACGGCGGCATCATCAGCCTCGAAGATTTGAAAAATTATCGCGCCATCGAACGAGAGCCGGTTGTGGGCAGTTACAAAGGTTTCCAAATCACCTCGATGGGCCCACCATCTTCCGGAGGAATTGCTCTTATTCAAAGCTTGAACATTTTGGAACAGTTCGACTTACAGGAAATGGGCTACAACTCGACAACCTATTTACACTTACTGGGCGAAGTTTTGAAAAATGTCTATATTGTGCGCGCCCATTATCTGGGCGATTCGGATTTTATCAACATTCCGTTAGATGAGCTAATCAGTCATGAATTTTGTGCAGCTTTAGTGGATAAAATCAATCTGAACCAGTCAACACCAGCAGAAAGTCTGGCAGTTAGCAATCCTTTTTTATTTGAAGGAGACCATACAACCCATTATAATATTGTGGACAAAAACGGCATGGCGGTTGCAGTGACCACGACCATCAACACTGGTTACGGATCAAAAGCCGTTGTCAAAGGCGCTGGATTTTTATTAAACAATGAAATGGATGACTTTGCAGTAAAAATCGGATCGCCAAACATTTATGGTCTGGTCGCGTTTCAACCCAACACGATTGAACCGGGAAAGCGAATGCTTTCATCGATGAGCCCGACGATCATTACCAAAGATGGAAAATTTATCCTTGCCATTGGTGCAATGGGTGGTCCTAAAATAATTACCGCCACCTTGCAGACAATTCTGAATGTCTTGGAATTTAACATGTCAATACAGGAGGCGATAAATGGACCGAGGATGCACCACCAATGGCTGCCAGATAAAATTTTTCTTGAAAAAATCTGGTTTCCCAAAGATGTGATATCGGGGCTGATGCAAAGAGGAAATACTGTCCAGATTATGGGGTATCATTCTGAAGTAAATGCAATACATTTTATTCCGCAATCAAATTTATTCACCGGCGCTGCCGATTTTCGCTATAATGGATTGGCGATTGGTTATTAGTTTTATTAATGGATTCACAATATGAAAAAACGATATATCGTCATTGTTGCATTGATAGTTTTGCTCATTACCGGCTATTTTGTGTTGGGTAGAATTTTCCTTCCACCGGCTGGAGATTTCGATGAAAATCCCATCGAAGTAAAAATCAAGCCGGGATTATCATCCAATGCCATCGCTAACATATTGAAAGATAAGGGGATTATTAAAAACGCGGATGATTTCCATTTCGCCTGCCGATTATTCAGATGCATCGACCGGTTAAAGGCTGGAAGATACCAGATTTTACCGGGACAATCGGTTTATCAGGTGATGAAAATTATTGTGGAAGGGAAAACATCGCATATACCGGTGGTAATACCTGAAGGTTTTACATCATTTGAAATTGCATCGTTGCTGCAAAAAAAACTGGAAATTGATTCGGCAAAATTCATTGAAAAAACTATTAATCCGACACTGCTCAAAGATCGTGGAATCGATGCTCCTTCGGCAGAGGGCTATCTCTTTCCCAATACCTATTACTTCTACTGGGGAATTTCTGAAGCTGAAGTAATCAAATTAATGGTCAATCACTTTTTTGAAAATTTCAACGATTCGTTACAACTAATTGTCCAGGAAGAAGGTTGGACGATTCATCAAATTGTAACAATTGCATCTCTCATTGAAGGTGAAGCAATGATTGATTCGGAGCGGGTTATTATTTCAGCCATCTATTATAATCGGCTCAAAAAAGGAATGCTCTTGCAAGCCTGTCCAACCGTGCAATACCTTATTCCTGGTCATCCGCGACGTCTGTTAAATCGCGATTTGGCGATTGATTCGCCATACAACACCTATATTTATCCCGGCTTGCCTCCCGGTCCGGTGAACAATCCGGGGATGCAGTCAATTTATGCTGCTATTAATCCGGCCGACGTGGATTATTTGTACCTTGTTGCTCGAGGCGATGGTTCACACATTTTTAGCACGAGTTTATCTCAACACTTAAAAGCAAAAGCAAAATTCGATGAATTGCGTCGAACAATCAAACGAAACCAAAGGCTCAATGGCTCAAAAAAGAGATAACATCACTCTGTTGCGAAATTTAAACGCTGAACAACGGAAGGCAGTTGAACATGTGGATGGTCCGAACTTAATTCTTGCCGGCGCTGGCAGTGGAAAAACTCGGGTGCTCACTCACAAGATCGGCTATCTGATTGAAAGAAAAAAATCTCCCCCCCAAAATATCCTGGCCATGACCTTTACTAATAAAGCCGCCAACGAGATGAAAGAGCGGGTGGTTCAGTTAATAAAAGGCGACATTCGCGGTCTCTGGATCGGGACTTTTCATGCTAATTTTGCCAGAATACTTCGGAAAAATTGTGAGAAACTGGGTTATTCATATAATTTTGCTATTTACGATGAATCAGATCAGCTCTCCTTGATAAAGGCAATCATTAAAGATTTAGATATCCTGCCTGCCAGTAAGGTTTCACCAAAAGGGATTCATTCAAAAATAAAATTTTTGAAAAATGCGAATGTTACTTTTGATGAATTTGAAAAAATATATCAAGGTTATGTCGATGAATCTTTGAGATTGGTTTATTCTCACTACACAAAACGACTAAAGGACAACAACGCGATGGATTTTGAGGATTTGCTGCTGAAATCCATTGAGCTGTTCACGCTTTTTCCGGCGGTGCTTGCCTATTACCAAAATATGTTTCGCTATCTATTGGTCGATGAATATCAAGATACCAACCGGTTGCAGTATGACTTGCTTAAATTGCTTAGTGCACAATATCGGAATATTTCAGTGGTCGGTGATGATGACCAATCCATTTATCAGTGGCGGGGCGCGGATATCAGAAACATTCTTGAATTTGAAAAAGATTTTCCGGAATGCACGATTTTCCGGCTTGAACAGAACTATCGCTCAACAACGAATATTTTAAAGGTCGCCCATTCCATCATCTCTCACAATGTTCATCGAATGGATAAGGAGCTCTGGACAAAAAATGATTGCGGAGAAAAAATATGCCTAAAAATTGCCACTGACGCCTACGAAGAGACCAATTTTATTATCCAAAAGATAGAATCCGAAATTCAACTCAACCAGAGAAATTTTTCCGATTTCGCCATCCTGTATCGAATAAATGCGCAGTCGCGTGTGATCGAGATGGCATTAAAAAACAGTGGAATCAATTATGTGATTATCGGCGGCGTACGATTTTATGCGCGAAAAGAAATAAAAGATGTGTTAGCCTATTTGAAAGTTTTAGTCAATCCCAAAGACAGTATTAGTTTAAGACGAATAATTAACTATCCGCAAAGGGGCATCGGAGCGGCAACCTTTGAAAAAATTGAAAAATACAGTCTGCAAAAAAACATTTCTGTTTTCGAGGCAATGAAGAAAATAAATGAAATTGATTCAATTTCTCAAACTAAGCGTCAGGGTATCAGCGAATTCATTTATTTAATTGAAAAATATTTACAGCTAAAGAGTTCAATCTCAACCGGAGAGTTAATTCCGGCGCTGATTGATGATTTGGGCATCTTATCCGATTTAAAAAAAGAAGGAACTCACGAAGCCTATAATCGAATCGAAAATATTCGGGAACTGATGTTCAGTATTAATGAATTCATTAAACAAAATCCCGAGCTGACTTTGGAAAACTATTTGGAAAATGTGGCATTGATCAGCGATATAGATAGCCTTGATAATAAAGCCAATGCAGTTTCTTTAATAACACTACATAGCGCCAAAGGATTGGAATTCCCGGTGGTATTCATTACCGGCCTGGAAGAGGGACTTTTACCATTAGCCCGACAAATGGCGTATGAACATGGTCTGGAAGAAGAGCGCCGATTGTTTTACGTTGGCGTAACCAGAGCCAAAGAGAAGTTGTATCTGTCGGCGGCAAAATTTCGGCGGCAGCCCAACGATAACTCAAACGGTTCGGTTTCTCGATTCTTAAATGAAATCGATAAAAGCTTAATCGAAATCGATCGCAATAGCTATCACCATGCGTCTCCCGCATCCAGGGACACTCAAACAGCCAAATCAATCATTGAAATGGAAAACAGCAATCAATCTACTGCGCGGCTAAAACCCGGGATGCTGGTGCGTCATCCGCGTTTTGGAACAGGAGTTATCCGTAAGGTTGACGGCATTGGCGAAGAGGTTAAAGCGTACATATTATTTGAAGAATTAGGTGAGAAAATAATTAAAGTAAAATTTTGTAAATTGGAGATTTTATCATGAAATATAAAGTATCGATAATTTTGTTAAT
>OMKS01003315.1_pt1 | contig 12910 bp, 9 predicted proteins | sample 1674721 | NCBI WGS metagenome assembly OMKS01 (sample SAMN06264996, study PRJEB25208) | sediment metagenome | isolation source: hot spring sediment | place: USA: California | collected 2014-09-02 | reverse complement strand
CCGATGCAAGGATGCAGAGGTGGCGTAACTCATGGAGGAAAAGACGTCATGGGACTTCGAGTGAACACCAACATTGCCGCAATCAACGCAGCCCGTGTATTGCGGCGGTCCACCCTAAACCTCAACCGCAGCCTCGAACGCCTTTCGAGCGGCCTTCGTATCAATCGAGCCGCGGATGACGCCGCCGGCCTGGCCATTGCCGAAGGACTCCGTGCGGAGGTGCTGGGATCGCGGGTGGCTCAGCGTAACGCGCAGGACGGCATCAGCCTCGTGCAGACGGCGGAAGGCGCGCTCAGTGAGACGACGAATATCTTGCAGCGCGTCCGCGAACTGGCGGTGCAAAGCGCCAACGGCACCCAGAGCACGGCCAACAGGCAGGCGCTCGACTCGGAAGTGCAGCAATTGCTTGCGCAGATCGACGCGATTGCCGTGGACACGGAGTTCAACGGGATTCGCGTGCTGAGTTCGGCGCAGACGATCACGCTGCAGAGCGGCGCGTTCACCAGCCAGGTGCTCGCGGTCACGGTCAGCGGCGCGATAACGGTCGAGACGCTGCCGGCCAGGGGCGCCAGGATCAAGTTGGTGCGGGTTGGGGGCGGGAAGGACGCGGCGGGGATTGCGGCGCAGTTATCGAAGAGATCGCACGCGGTGAGCGCGCCCGGCGTCGCGGTGATGAGCGCGGTGGACGCGATCTGGATCGATTTTGGCGTGGTGTTGGTATAGATGGCCGTATACCAGGCGGCCTGCTCCTCCGTGCGCAGCCAATTGGCCGGCGCGATGGGGCAGTCGAAGTCCGTCTCGACCAGGTTGTAATCCTCGACTTGGCACGTCACTAATCGATATCCGGGGAGCAATTCGCTCTCAGTGAAGGTGATGCGCGGGGCCTGGGTGTCGATTTCGCCCTCCCAGACGTTGAGGAGCGCGCGCGTGTTGCCTAACCCGTCGGTCGCGCGCAGGGCGATCTGGTACGGGCCTTCCAGCCCCTCAGGGAGCGTGTAGCGCCACATCGAGAACGCCGCGTCGAGCTGCGCCAGCTCCACGGCGTGCCAGGCGAGGGCGTCGGGCGCGTCCCGGTCTTGAGCGTGCAGGAAGCCGATCTCGACCGCGCTCACGCCGCTGCTGATGGGATGCGCGAGGGCATGGATCTGGTCGGCGGTGAGGGCGCGGTCGTAGAGCAGCACCTCATCAAGGTCGCCGTTGAAATTCCGCCCGCCGGCGCTGTCGCTGCCGAGGGTTGTCTGGCCCGCCGGGGCGTTGGGCGCCGGATTACCGCTGACGGCTATCGAGACGCCGTCCAGGTAGAGCTTCCACACGCCGGCCTCGCGCACCGCCGCGACGTGCTGCCAGACATCCTCGGTCAGTTGCTGGCTGGATTGGACGATCCCCACGCCGCCGTTTGCGATTTGCAATTGGCCGGTCACGTCCAATCTCAGGCTGTAGCCGTTGGCGTCGCTTTCGCCATTGTTGATGATCACCTGGTCGCCGCCATTGGGGCCGGCCCACTTGACCCAGGCGGCCAAGGATACCTCGTCGGCGGTCTGGGTGACCAGATCGATCTGGAGGGTGTTACTCACGCCATCGAACTGCGCGGCGCTGCCCGCATAGCCGGGATGGCCCGCAGTGGGACAATGACCCGCCGGGCAGGTGACGACGAAGCGGTTGCGCGAGCCGTCGTATAAATGCGCCGCGCCGGCGGCTTCTTCCATGTGCAAGTGCAACACGGGGTTGGCCGGACGGGGCGTCTCGCTGACCGTGCCCGTGATGACCGGGCGGTCGGCGCCGACGCCGCTGAGAACGTGGGTGCTCGTGAAGGTGACATCGGCGAACGGGGCTGTGCCATCCACGCGGAGCGGGCCGGCGGTGGTCGTGATGGCGTTACCCAACCGGTCTTGCGCCGCCATCTGGACGGTGAAGGTCCCGTTCGGCTCTGGCGGCAGCGTGTGAACGGCGCGCCAGGAAAGGCCGGGAAGCGGAAGGTTCATTATCCCCAAGATTTCTGCGTGGGAGAGGGCGCTATCATAGATCATGACCTCATCCAGCAGGCCGTTGAAGTAGTTGCTGCTTAACGCCCGTCCCATGTTGACTGTTCCGCTACCGTGGAAGGGCGCGTGAGCCATGCTGCTTGCGTCTAGGAGACCATTGACAAAGATAGCCTGTTCACCCGTGGATTTATCGTAGCGCTCGAAGCCCAGGAACTCATCCAGTTCTTTGACCAGCGCTTCACAATAAACACAGCCTCAAGTGGTACATATTTTGGGGGTAACTTCCGCGTCGGATTGATAGATACCGGCTATGATACCGGTGACAACAACACCGCATATCCCGATCTTCGGGGACGCCTCATTCCAGTGGTAACCTCGTCGGGCGTACCATCAGACACCGACGGTCATGGCACCCACGTTGGTGGTATTATCGCCGCTAGTGCAAGGCTGACAAGTACTTCTGGCAATCCCATCACAGACGCCAACGATTTCTTGATGGGCCTGGGTGTTGCTCCTGCAGGAGCTTCACAGATTCCCGTGTGGGATGAGCCCAGGTGGATCAGCAACACGTGGGCGTGCCGGTGACGCCCAAACTTGAAATGTGCAGACCTGCGAACCTGCCACTTGCAGACTGACAACAGGAGATGACCCGATGAACGTGAGAACTCGAATACTGGTGCTAGCCGCGCTGATGGCCCTGGGTGCGATTGGATTGGTGATGGCCCTGACGCAGTGCGAAGGCCAGCCCGCACCCGCCACGGGTACGCCGACAACGCAGCCTGGCGCCCCCTCCCCTACGCCAACGAGCGTGGCGGCTGCGACCGCTCCGCCCAATAGCACACCGCAGCCCGCCACCGCGCCTCCCACGCCAATCCCCGAGGACGACGCGCCGATGGTCGAGGTGCCGGCGGGAGAGTTCATCATGGGCACGGCTGGCGAAGAAATCCCACGTTGGGAGAGCATGCGATGTTTTGGGAGTCACTGCGGATACACCGATTACGTCCGGGACGAGTGGCCGCAGATGACGGTCTACTTGGACGAATTCGAGATCGACCAGGTCGAGGTGATCTACGCCCGCTACGAGCGCTGCGTGGAGGCGGGCGTCTGCTCGCCATCACGCGAGCCTGCTCCCTCCCCCGACCATCCCGTGCTCGTAAAGTGGGCGGACGCCGACGCCTATTGCAGATGGGTGGGCAAGCGGCTGCCGACCGAGGCGGAGTGGGAGAAGGCGGCCCGAGGGATCGATGGACGTATCTACCCCTGGGGCGATGAATGGGATGCGTTGTGGCTGCAGGTCACTTTCGATATGGCGTATGGCTTCAAGACGGTCTCTGTGGGCAGTCACCCGGAGGGCGCCAGCCCTTATGGCGCGCTGGATATGGCCGGAAACGCGCCGGAGTGGGTAAGTGATCTGTACCAGGTGTATCCCAGTGGGCGGTTCACCGAGACGAGCCTCTGGTTAGGGGGCCCGTACGTTCGGCGGGGTGCCTATCCTCTCTCTATGGGAACCGCAGACGTGCCCGCGCTCCATTATCGAGCAGCGGACCGCTTCCCTGGCGGTGAAAATGACCTGAGCGGTTTCCGCTGTGCGCGCGGACCGGAGCCACCTGTGCTGGAGGACGTCATGGGCGTATCTACAAGTTGGGGGAGTGCAGATAGCCCTGTGCTTTTTTGCCACGAATTGCACGAATTTTACGAATTTATCTTCTTTTCTTCGTGTTAATTCGTGAAATTCGTGGCTGATTTGTGATGCTCCCCCAAGTTTTGTATGCGCCTCCTTGACAATGGCACATTTGTCCCCGGCGAATAAATTCGCGGGCCACAACTGCAAAGTCGGCCTACGCCGACTATAAACTAACCTGCGAAGGCAGGTTTTGCAGTTGTAGCACGCGGTTTTAACCGCTGTGCGCTGTAATGTGCCATTGTCAAACTACGTAGACTTGCCTTATACAAATCCTACAGGACCTGAATGGTCTTCTCATAAAGTAATACGCGGCAGCCGAAGCATAGAATCCGCTTCAACAGGAATAACGATACGGTTAAGTAACAACCCTGGATCTACTTCATCGGGAATTGGCTTTCGCTGCGCATACGATGCTCCTCGTTGAAATCTCACAAACATATCATCGATGCAAACTATTGGGAGGAAAAATGAGTTCTCAATGGAAAAAATCTGTGCAATCTGTGCCGATCTGTGCCCTATAGTTCAATCACCTGATCGCTTACTTTTGTATTTTGTTGCCGAAAATTCCACATAAACACAAAAAATTGACTTTTTCCGAGCACCGTGATAGAATTTTCCTCGTGTACAGAGATAGATTATCCCCCTACTAAAATATGACCCAAATCATTGATCGAATTGATCAAGCCATTGTGCGCTTGCTTCTGGAAGACGGACGGATGTCTAGCGCGGAGATCGCTCGCCGCATTGGCGAGGTCTCCGAGCGCTCCGTCCGTTATCGTATCAACAAGCTGCTCGAAAATGACGTGATCCACATCAGCGCGATTGTCAATCCGAAGACGGTTGGGCTTCCCGTCACGGCCAACATCTTCATCGAGGCGGAACCGGGCCGGGTATTGGATGTGGCCCAGACGATGGCGGAATTCGAATGCGTGAACTACGTGGCCTGTTCCATCGGGGAGCGGGATCTGAGCGTGCAGGTCTATTCTCGTGATAACGAGGAATTGTACCGGTTCGTGGCCGACATCATCGGTAACGTGCCGGGCGTGAGAAAGACCAGCACCATGATGCTGCCCCTGGTCCTGAAGGACATCTACGATTGGCAAATGCCAGATGCCTGCACCGTCGAAGATGATGAAGAGAGAAAAGGAACTTGAGGGACGATTTTGGCGTGACGTTGCAGGAGGTCTACGAGGCCCGGCAGCGCATTCGCGCCATCACCATCGAGACGCCGTTGATCGAATCGCCCGCCTTGGCGGAAACTTGTGCCGGACGCTCCGTTTTTTTGAAAGCGGAGAGCCTTCAGCCGACCGGTTCCTTCAAAATCCGGGGGGCGGCGAACAAACTGCTCAGCCTGACCGAGGCGGAACGGGCGCGCGGCGTGGTCACCGTCTCCAGCGGCAATCACGGGCGGGCGGTGGCTCACGTGGCAGCCCAGTTGGGGATCCGGGCCGTGGTTTGCCTTTCGGAGCGGACGCCGCGCAACAAGATCGAGGCCATCGCCGGGCTGGGGGCAGAGGTGCTCGTCCACGGCGCCAGTTACGAGGAGGCCGAGATCCACGCCCGGCGCATACAGGAGGCGCGGGGCTTGACGATGATCGAGCCCTTCGACGATCCTTTCGTCATCGCGGGGCAGGGCACGGTGGGGCTGGAGATCCTGGCTGCTTTTCCGGCGGTCGATACGCTCGTCGTCCCTCTTTCAGGCGGCGGCCTGTTGTCGGGAATTGCCCTGGTGATGAAATCGGCCAATCCGGCGATCCGAACGGTGGGCGTGTCGATGGCGCGGGCGCCGGTGATGTACCACAGCCTGCGGGCCGGCGAGCCGGTGGATATGGCGGAAGAGGACACGCTGGCCGACGCCCTGGTGGGCAACATCGGCCTCGACAATCGGTACACATTCCGGATGATCCATCACCTGGTGGACGAGGTGGTGTTGGTCTCTGAAGAGGAGATTGCCGGGGCGATGGCCATGGCCTTGCAAGCTCACCGGCTCGTGGTGGAGGGGGGTGGTGCCGTGGCGATCGCGGCGTCGATGCACCACCGGGTCGAGCGACTGGGCCGGAACGTCGTGGTCGTGGTGAGCGGCAGCAACGTGAGCCTGCCGCTGTTCCTACAGATCGCCCGGGACCACGGTCTTGGGTAGATCTCTCCAGGCTGTTTGTGAGACGTAGCTACCTAGACACTGCTGTGGCCGGTCTCCGACCGAGCCACCGGCGGACTTCTCCGAAGCACTTGAAAGGGCTTCGTTCCAATTGGCATAGCGCGATGTAGAACGTAAACGTAAGGGGCTCTTTACGTTTTACGCCTACGCTTTAACCCCGTTCCGCCTTGAACCCCAGTAACTCGTACACCTTAATTGTCTCTGACCGTCCCTTGACCGACGTCTCGGCCGATTTGCCGACCACGACGACGTCGGCGAGACGCCGGTAGGTGGTGTCGGAGATGAGCACGGCGGTGCCCAACTCTCGGTTTAGCCCCTCGATGCGGTTGGCCACGTTGGCGGGGTCGCCGATGGGCGTGTACTCCGCCCGCGCCTCGCAACCGACACTGCCCACGACGGCGGTGCCGGTGTGGATACCAAAGACGGTGCGCAGTTCGAACGCGCCCGCGATGCGGCGAATCTCGTTGAACTTGCTCAGCAGTTGGTGGGCCTCCAGCACCGCCTCGACCGCGTGGAGCGCGTGGTGGGCATCGTCCAGCGGCGCGCCGAAGAGCACCAACGCGCCGTCGCCGGTGTAGCGGGTGACCGTCCCGCCATATTTGGACAGAATCTGCACCAGATTCTCGTAGTAGGCGTTGAGCGTCTGGACCACCTGTTCCGGCGCGGTCTGCTCGCACCACGTCGTGAATCCCCGGATGTCGCTGAACACGATGGTGACCTCGCGGCGCTCGCCCCCCAGCCGGATGCGACCGCCGAGGATGCCGTCGCGTACGGCGGCGCTGACGTATCGCCCGAAGGCGGCCTTGAGCACTTCCTGTTCCGCCAGTTCCTGGGCCAGCGCGTTGAAGCGCAGCCCCAGGTCGGCCAGTTCGTCGCTGGTGCTGGGACGAGCCCGGGCGGTGAGATCGTTAGCGCTGATGGCGTTCATCACGTCTTTCAGCTCTTTGATGGGTGAGAGCACGTTCTGAACCAGTGAGAAAGTCAACGTCAGGGCCACGCCGCCGGCGAAGACCACGACGGTGATGGTGAGCAGCAGGCTAGTGGCGGGCTCCCCGCCTAGTGTCATGGCCTGATTGTAGCTGAACAGGCCCAGCATCGACAGCGGGACGATCATCACCGGAAGAATGAGGATCGGGAGCTTGTGCCGCAGTTCGAAGCGGCGGACGTCGGGATGGTCGAGATCCGGCTTGGCGCCTTCCAACTGCGCCAGGTAGGCAACGGGCGTCATCGCCTTTTCCAGGTACAGTAGGAAAAAGACCAGGGCGATGGCGACCGACGAGACCAGGCTGACGATCCAACCCTGGAGCACGAGTTCGAAACGAAAATCGGTGGCGACGAAGGAGTAGACGGCCTGGGCCGCGTAGGCCAGGACGGCGACCTTCATCGTCTGGCCCACCACCAACGGTGAGAAGTTGACCGCCTCGATCCAGGTGCGCGTCGCAAGTTCGGGGCCCGGCAGTTTGCCGGCGATCAACTGGGCCAGGAAGGCGCGGATGTTGGGCGAATAACGGTGGTAGAACACGTAGGCCATCAGCGTCACGAAGACGACGACGACGGTCACCACGCCCACCAGGTCGTACCAGACGACGTCGGTGATGATGTAGTTGAAGACCATCGCGCCCAGGAAGGCCGGCAACGTGAGGGTCAGTTGGCCCCGCAGGTAGACGTACATGACGTAGAGCGGGTACCCCCGCCATTCGGCGAAGAGTCCCCGGGGTACGCTCTGGTAGAGGAAGTCGGTTCGTTTCACTCAGCACTCTTTCTATTTGCTATTTGACTGTCCGGGAAGCCCCGCTTCGGTCATCCGGTGGGGGTCGAGGATGGCGTCCAGCTCCTGGGAGTGGAGCACGTCCCACTCCTCCGCCACCTGGCGCACCGTTCGGCCGGTCCGGAGGGCCTCCTGGCTGATCTTGGCCGCCTGCTCGTAGCCGATGACGGGGGCCAGGGCGGTCGCCAGGGCCAGGTTGCCCTCGACCGTCTCCCGGCAGCGGGCCTCGTTCGCCTTGATCCCGGCGACGCAGCGATCGGTGAAGGCCCGGACGCCGTTGCTCAGCCACGCGATGGCGTGCAACACGTCGTAGGCCAGCAAAGGCATCATCAGGTTGAGTTCGAAATATCCCCCCATGCCACACAGGCCGATGGCCGCGTCGTGGCCGATGACCTGGGCGGCGACCATGATCAACGCCTCGGCCATCACCGGGTTGACCTTGCTGGGCATGATGGAGGAGCCGGGTTGGACGGCCGGCAGGTGGATCTCACCCAGTCCGGCGCGCGGACCGGAGCCCAGCCAGCGCACGTCGTTGGCGATCTTGCTCAGGCTGACGGCGATGGTCTTGAGTTGCCCCGAGACCTCCACCAGCCCGTCGCGGGCGGCGTTGGCCTCGAAGTGATTGCTCGCCTCGACAAAGTCGGCGTCGAGAGCTTGGTTGAGCCGCTCGATGGCCTGCCGGGCGAAATCGGGAGGGCAGTTGATGCCGGTGCCCACGGCGGTGCCGCCCAGGGGGAGTTCGCGCACGGCCGCTATCGCCCGCCCGGCCCGGCCCACGCTTTTCCGGGCCTGGGCGGCGTACCCGCTGAATTCCTGGCCCAGGCGGATCGGCGTCGCGTCTTGCAGGTGGGTCCGTCCGCTCTTGACAACGGTGTCGAAGGCGCGGGCCTTTTCGGCCAGGGCCTGATGCAGGTGATCCAATGCGGGGATGAGATCGTCACGCAGCGCCAGCGTCGTCGCCATGTGGATGGCGGTGGGGATGACGTCGTTGCTGGATTGGCTCATGTTGACGTGATCGTTGGGATGGATTGGGGGATGGGCCGGCGGCTCGCTCCCGATCTCCCCGCCGAGCAGTTGGATGGCCCGGTTGGCGATGACCTCGTTGGCGTTCATGTTGCTCGAGGTGCCGGAACCGGTCTGGAAGACGTCGACGGGGAAGTGCTCGTCCAGCAAGCCGTCGATGATGTCCTGGCTGGCCCGGACGATGGCTTCCCCGCGCTGCTCGTCCAGCAGGCCCAGGGCCACGTTGGCCTGGGCACACGCCCGCTTGACCAGCCCTAAGGCCTGGATGAAGCGCCGCCCAAAGCGCAGGCCAGAGATGGGGAAGTTTTCCACCGCTCGCTGGGTCTGGGCGCCCCACAGGGCCCCGTCGGCGATGGTGACCGATCCCAGGGAATCGTGTGCTGTCCGGGTCACGTCTCTTCCTCCTCTCTTTCTCTTTCCCGCTCTCTTTGCGCCCGGCGGATCCGGGCCCGCGTCTTGCCGATGCCCCGGGTGGGCGGGACGCCGCGCGGGCAGACCTCCACGCAGTTCCACACCATGTCGCAGCCCCATACCCCTTGCTCGCTATCGACCAGTCGGAGCCGTTGCTCGTCGGCCTCGTCCCGCACGTCGGCCAGGAAGCGATAGTGCTGGGCCAGGGCGGCCGGCCCCAGGTAGGCCGGATCCCGCCCGGCCGCCGGGCAGACGGCCTGGCAGCTGGCGCACAGGATGCAGTTGGTGTACGCTTCGGCCTCGTGCCAGTCCTTGGGCGGGACGAGGTATTCCTTTTCCGGCCCAGCCTCCGCTGCTTGGAGCCAGGGCTGGACGGCGGCGGTTTTATCCAGGAAGGAATCCACGTCGACGAGCAGGTCCTTGACGACCGGCAGGTTGGCCAGGGGGGCGACGGTGATCGTCCCGGTCTCGAGGGCGTGAACCTGGGTCCGGCACGCCAGGCGGGTCTGGCCATCGATCGTCATCGCGCAGGAGCCGCAGACGGCGCCCCGGCAGGCGTAGCGGAAGGCCAGGCTGCCGTCCTGTTCCGCCTGGATGCGCAGGAGGGCCTCGAGGACGGTCGCGCCGGGCAGGACGTCGAGGGTATAGGCCTGGACGTGCGGCCCGGCGTCGCTGGCCGGATCGAAGCGCTGAATTTCGAAGGTGAAGGTCTGGTTGGGCATGGAACTGTCTCCTTGCTAATCTCAAAAATAGGACGCAGATTCACGCAGATGGACGCTCCAGAAGATGATTATGAAAAGTATTGATACAGGTATCGCACGTTGGCCTCGAAGCGATGCAGGCCGCCGGTCCAGGCGTCGAAGGAGGCGGGGATGGGCTGTTGGCACGTCTCCTCAACTGATTGGCCGGCCGACAGCGCCTGTTGCACCAAGTCGGTCAGGGCGACGACGTATTGCTGCTGGCGCGCGACGTCTTCCCGCGTGCCCAGTGGGCCGTGGCCGGGGACGAAGGTCTCGGCGCCGGTGGTCAGGATCTGGTCCAGGATGGCCCGCCAATTCTCGGGGGTGCTGGTCCCCATGAACGGGTGGCACTGGAAAAAGGCCAGGTCGCCCAGGAAGATGACGCGCTCTTCCGGCAGGATGAGCAGCGCGTCGCCGGGCGAGTGACCGCCGCCGTGGGTGACGAGTTCGGCCGTTCTACCAGACCCGTGCAAGACGATCCGCCGGTCGAAGGTCTGGTTGGGCGGCGTGGGGGCCAGGTCGGGCAGCGTCTCCAGGGTGGCATGGAACATCTGAATGCGGTCCCGGAGGGCGGCGATCTGTTGCTCGTCTGCATCGCGATCCTCTTCCTCAAGGGCCTGGATTTGCTCCTCCAGCGCGACGATGGCCTGCTGCACTTCCTCGGGATGCGCCTTGACGTATCGGACTTGATCGACGCCCTGGGTCACGATGATCTCCCGAGTCTGGGGCGTCGAGATGATGGCGGTCTCGGGGGCGAAGGCCTGGTTGCCGCTCCAGTGGTCGCGGTGGCTGTGGCTGTTGACGACGTAGGCGACCGGGCGCCCGGTCAGCTGCTCGGCCGCGGCCTTGAGGTCGGCCCCGGCCTGGGGGGTGACGAAGGTGTCGAAGACCAGGGTGCGATCGCCCAGGTCGACGATGCCGGCGTTGCTGGAGGCGCCGCCCCCTTCGCGCGCGATGGCGGCGTACACGCCAGGGGCGTCCGCTGGCCCGATGGCGTGCAGGGTGAAGTGTCGCGAGATCGGTATTGAATCGCCTTTTTGTTGCGTTTGCTTCGTTTGCTCCATAGACTCTCTCCTCTCAGAAGTGCCACTCGTTATACTACCCGACGTTCTTAGCCGAAAGCCTGATTTTTGGTGGTCTCCCCGTTGAGTGTTGCTACACATTTTTTGCCACGAATTTCACGAATTCCCACTAATTTCGAACGATAATCCGTGAAAATCAGTGGAATCCGTGGTTGATATCCTCGACTCTAAATTCTGGCTCTTTGTACAAGGATCCAGTTGATAAGTACCTAATACCCTCTCTCGCTCGGTTCGTAACGGGTGATGATGACGTCCTGGTACGTGATGCGTGGTGGCTCACCGGGGACGTAGGTCGCCAGGCTGTGCTTGAGCCAGTTCTCGTCGTCGCGCCCCGGGTGATCGGTCCGCCAGTGAGCGCCCCGGCACTCGGTGCGCCGGAGGGCGGTGAGGGCGGTGGCCTGAGCCAGGTCCAACATGCCGCCCAGTTCCAGCGTATCCACCAGGTCGTAGTTGAAGGCTTTCCCGCGATGGTCGAGGGTGACGTGCCGGTAACGATCCTTCAACTCGGCCAACGTCTCGACCGCCTGGGCCAGCGAGCGGGCCTCCCGGTATACGCCAACCTGGTCGGTCATCGTCGCCTGCATCTGGCGGCGGAGGGCGATCTGCCGTTCACCGGTCGATCGCGCGCGTAGGGCCTCGATAGCGGCCTGTTCTTCGTGTAGTGCAGATAGCAGTGCCGATTCCTGGGGGATGCCGCCGCCGGATGCGACCTGGTTGGCCCAACGACATGCCCAACGACAGGCCCAACGACAGGCCCAACGACAGGCCTGTTCTCCCGCCCGCTTGCCGAAGACCAGCGTCTCCAGCAGGGAGTTGCCGCCCAGGCGATTGGCGCCGTGCACGCTGATGCAGGAGCACTCGCCGATAGCGAAGAGCCCCGGGAGCGGTGTCTCGCCGTTCTCGTCGCAGGCCAGCCCGCCCATCGAGTAGTGTTGCGCCGGTTGGACGGGGATGGGGGTCTCGATGGGATCGACGCCGGCGAAGTCCATCGCGATCTGGCGAATGCCCGGCAGATGTTCCTGGATCACGTCGGCCCCCAGGTGGCGCACGTCCAGGTGGACGTAGCCATCGCCGATGCCGCGTCCCTCCGCGACCTCGGTCTGGATGGCCCGGGCGACGATGTCGCGGGGGGCTAGTTCCATCACCTGGGGGGCGTAGTCGGCCATGAAGCGCTCGCCGTCCGCGTTGAGCAGGTAGCCGCCCTCGCCCCGCACCCCCTCGGTGATGAGGATGTTGGTGCCGTAGAGGGTGGTGGGGTGGAATTGAACGAACGCCATATCCTCCAGCGGCACGCCGGCCCGGTAGGCGGCGGCTGTGGCGCTGCCGGTGTTGATGTAGGCGTTGCTCGATTTCGCATAGATGCGCCCGTGCCCGCCCCCGGCCACGATGACCGCGCCGGCGGCGAAGACGTGCAATTCGCCCGTGGGAATGTGGAGCGCAATCGCGCCGCAGCAGCGGCCCTCGTCCACCACCAACCGGGTGACCAGCCACTCGTTGTAGAAAGGTATCTCCCGCCGGAGGCATTGCTCCCACAGGGTGTGCAGCAGGTGGTGACCGGTGCGGTCGGCGGCGTAGCAGGTGCGGGGGAACCCGGCCCCGCCGAAAGGACGCTGGGCGATGCGCCCGTTGGGGAAGCGGCTGAAATAGGCGCCCCAGTGTTCCATCTCCAGCACCCGTTCCTGCGCCTCGCGGGCCAGGATCTCGGCCCGGGGCTGGTCGGCCAGGTAGTCGGCCCCCTTGATGGTGTCGAAGGCGTGCCGTTCCCAGGAATCGTCGTGTCCCTCCGGGTGATTGCCCAGGGCGGCGTTGACGCCCCCCTGGGCCGCGCCGGAGTGGGACCGGATGGGATAGACCTTGGACAGCACGGCGACATCCTGCCCGGCCTCGTGGACGGCGACGGCTGCCCGCAACCCCGACAGCCCCCCACCGATGATCAGGATAGTATGGTAGATCGGTTTTTTGTCAGTCATTCTCTTATCAGTCATTCTCTTATCAGTCATTCTCTTATCAGTCATTCTGTATCTTCTCAATAAGTTGGGGAGCTGTGGCCGGTCTCCCGACC
>OMKS01003313.1_pt1 | contig 12911 bp, 11 predicted proteins | sample 1674721 | NCBI WGS metagenome assembly OMKS01 (sample SAMN06264996, study PRJEB25208) | sediment metagenome | isolation source: hot spring sediment | place: USA: California | collected 2014-09-02 | reverse complement strand
ATGCATAAATATCTGCCGGAGCAGCGCCTGGCTTACGCGGGCATGGCTTTTATCATTTTGATGCTGATTATTTCCGGTCTGGTAAAAACATATAAAAATATTTACGCGCCGGATATATCACATGAGGTTGTTTTATGGGCGACATGGATTCACAATATTTTCTTTGTGTTGTTTTTTCTGGCTTTTTTGGCGCACATGGCGGCGATAGCGCTGCGGCCCAACTGGCCGATGGTGCGCGGCATATTTACCGGCAAAGTAAGTCTGGATTACGCCCGGCATCGTCATCCGTTGTGGTTTGCACAAATTGATCAGGGACGGATGCCTTCCCGTGAAGATGTTTCACACTGTGAGCAAGTTCTTTCCGACCAGGAAGAAGAAACTGTAGCCGACGATGATGGTGCTGAAAGAGAGGATAATCCATCACCGGAGGAAAAGATTCCGGAAAGCAAAGAATAGAATAGTATTTGTCCAATTTTTGATTTAATCTTGTTACATGGCTAAATTTAATTTAGGGCATAATAATTATTTCAACACATAGGGTGGGGAGGAAGAGGATATTTACCGAAGGGTTACTAAGGCCAGGGTGCTGAAAATCAGTGCTTTGATGCTTTTAATTTTTTTTGCGCTTTGTTTCGTTTCGCTTGCTGTGGGTAGTGTTCATATTGAATTTGGCACCCTTTTTCGCGCTTTGGGCAAGGCGCTGTCCGGTGATTTTTCAATAAGCTCGCCAGAAGAGATGATTATCTTTTCCGTCCGCTTGCCGAGAATTTTGTTTGCCGGCATCGTCGGCGCCGTCCTTTCCATTGGCGGTGTCATTTTTCAGGCGCTTTTGCGCAATCCGCTGGCTGACCCCTACATCCTGGGTATATCCGGCGGTTCGGCTTTTGGCGCGATTATCGGAATAGTCATCGGCGCTGGTTCTTTTTACCTGGGTGTTCCTCTGCTGGCTTTCTGCGGCGCTTTGATTACCGTCTTTCTGTTGTTCATCGTGGCCGGGGGAGCCAGGGGTGTGCTTATGGACAATACCCTGCTGCTGACAGGGGTTGTCATCAACGCCTTTTTTTCCGCGGCCATCCTGTTTTTTATTTCCATAGCCGACGGCATGGAGTTGCACAGCATAACTTTCTGGCTTATGGGTGATTTGTCCCGTGCCTGGTTTGGGGAAATCAGCGCCGCGGCGATATGCCTTTTTGCCGGATTCGCAGTACTTTACGGCCAGTCGCGCAAGTTGAATCTCATCGTCCAGGGCGAGGAAACAGCGCTTCATCTGGGCGTTAATATCGGGCATACTAAAATATGGTTGCTTGTATTTACGTCGCTTATTGTTGCTGTTGTCGTTTCCATGGCCGGAATTATCGGTTTTGTCGGAATTATGGTGCCACATTTTATGCGCCTGATGTTCGGTTCGGATCACCGTCTGCTGATGCCTGCATCCGCTCTTTTTGGCGCGTCTTTTCTGGTGGTGGCTGATATGCTGTCCAGAGTGTTATTGGCGCCTGCGGAACTGCCGGTCGGCGTAATTACCGCGCTTTGCGGCGCGCCTTATTTTATTATTCTTTTAAGAAGGAGATCCGGATAGCCATGACCTTGATTAGCGCCGAAAATATTAAATTCAGATATAGTGAGAAGCCGGTGCTGGAAAATGTTACATTTACGCTTGACGAGGGACAAATCACGGCGGTTATCGGGCCGAACGGGTCAGGTAAAACAACGCTTCTGAAATTAATCAACGGATCGCTCTTGCCGGATAGTGGAGAAATATATGTCGGAAAAAAAAACACTTCGCAATACAAGCGAAAAGAAATCGCGCGAAAAATAGCGATCGTACCGCAGGAAGCATCTGCCGTTTTCCCGTTTTATGTCGAGGAAATCGTTCTTATGGGCAGGTTTCCGCATCTGGGTAATTACCGTTTTGAAAACAAGGAAGATTACAAAATAGTTCACGAAGCAATGGAGAAAACCGATACCCTGGCCTTTGCGCGGCGCAGGTTCAATGAATTGTCCGCCGGAGAACGCCAGCGCGTATTGATTGCCCGGTCGCTGGCGCAGCAACCGGAAATATTGCTTTTAGATGAAAGCACGGCATTTCTGGATTTGAAACATCAACTGCGCTTTTTAAAATTGCTTAAGCAGTTAAACCGTGATGACGGCCTGACAATTGTTTTTGTCACGCAGGATATAAATCTGGCCGCGCAAAACGCGCAGAAGATAATTTTACTTTACACGGGCAAAATTTATGCTATAGGAAACCCTGCGGAAGTCATTTCCGCGCTAAACATACAGGAGGTTTACGCAGTCGAAACTCTGGTGGATGAAAATCCGCAAAGCGGATTGCCCAGGGTGACATTGTTGACCTGAAAAGGACACTAATAAAGGAAGCCGGTTAAATTCCGGCGCTGCCCCGCAACTGTAGGCGGAACGAAATTCACATTTATCCACTGATGTTTCGGCATTGGGAAGGAGTGAAAAGTAGGATGCCGCAAGCCAGGAAACTTTATGGTGTCTCCAACTTACTTTAATCCCGAGGGGGAAAGGAGAAGTATCATGAAGAAGTTTCCGTTTTTAATTCTGATTTTTTCACTTTTTTTAATCTTGCCGGTACACGCTCAAAAGACCAGTGAAGATGAATCCGTCCGGATGGACGAGATCGTGGTTACGGCGACTCGTGACGCGCAGGAAGCGCGCCGGGCTCCCGCCAATGTCACGGTCATTACCGCAGAGGAAATTGAAAGATCGGGAGCGACAACGGTTGTCGAAGTCCTTGATAAGCTGGAAAGCATTCGATTTCGCAGTTACAGCGGTAACGCTTCGCAGGCCGTCATCGACATGCGTGGTTTTGGCGGGGAAAATCCCTACGGTAAAACGCTGATTTTGCTTGATGGCCGCCGATTGAACCGGACAGATATGGCCTCAATCAACTGGCTGCAGATGTCTATAAATAGCATCGAGACAATTGAAGTTGTGCGCGGCCCGGGCAGCGTGCTTTATGGCGATGCGGCTATCGGCGGTGTTATCAATATCATCACCAAAAAGGGCAAAGGCAAACCCGTCATCAGTGCATCGGTTATGGCGGGCAGCTACGGTCAGCACAACGAACGGCTCGGTGTAACGGGTGCGGCCGGCAGATGGACGTATGCCGCTATGGGGGAAAATAATTATATTGACGGCTATCGCGACCGGTCTAAATATTCAGCGCCGGGAGTTGGTTTTGATTTGGGCTACGCGGCGCATGATTTGTTAAACATTTCGCTTGGCGTTTCTTATAACCGGGTGGATTATCAATTGCCCGGTCCTTTAACCAAAGAGCAGATGAAACAGGATCGTCGCCAATATCAGCCTGGTTTGGGTTGGTGGGCAAGCCCCTCCAATGACGATGATGGGCGTGATAAATTCGCCAATATTAATCTTGGCTTGAAATCATTTTGGGGATCGTTTGGACAGTTGGATGTAAGCTTTCTTTACGGAAGAAAAGATTTGCAAATCAATATGCCCGCCTGGTTTACCTTCGCGGACACGAAAGCTGACACTTACGGTATCTCTCCGAAATACGTACTCGATAGAGAAATATTCGGATTCAGGAATAAACTAATGGTCGGCGTGGATTATTATAATGAGCCTTACGAAAAAGATTTTTTTACAGAACGCGCCAGGACATTTAAAAGCAGTGTTGCCGCTTTAGAGCGGGAAAGCATCGGATACTACATGCGCGATGAATTCAGCATTCTGAAAAATCTCATTTTCAGCGCCGGTTATCGGTATGAGCGCACGACGATTGAAGGGAGATTAAATGATATTTCCGAGCCCGACAATAATTTCGCTAATGAAAAAAAATACACCTCACAATCCTATGAAGCTGGACTAACCTGGCTGTGGGGAAATAAATCAAAATCTTTTGTCCGATACGCGACTGTTTACCGGATTCCTTTTCTTGATGAACTTGCCGGTTTCAGCGGGGCAGGCGGAGGCTTTCTGACAACGCTGGAACAGGAAAGGGGAAAGAGCGTGGAGGTGGGAACAGAATATTGCCCGCTGGATAATCTGAAGCTTGGTCTGACCATTTATCGTATCGACATGAAAGACGAAATCGAGTATGTTGGTTTTTTCCCGACAGGTTACAACCAAAATGTCGGTGAAACCCGTCATCAAGGCGTGGAAGCCTATTTTTCGTATCTCTGGCCACAGTACTTCAAGGTTTATGGAAATTTTACTTATCACAGGGCTACATATGAAAATGGGCAATATGACGGGAAGAAAATACCGATGGTGCCCCAATATCTGGCTAATGCGGGTCTGGAAATTTATTTGCCCTACAATATAATGTTGAAGCCGGAAGTTCATTATGTGAGCAAAGCCTATTTGTCCGCAGACTTTGACAATAATGCCGAAAGGCTTGATTCCTATACACTGGTTGATATTTATCTGCATTACAAACCGACCTTTGGAAGGCTGAGTATGGCTGTGTTTGCTGGCGTGGAAAATCTCGTGAATGAAAAATATTCATCATTTGGTTTAGACTACGAGCAGTGGGGTGGTCCTAACTTCTATTATCCTATGCCCGGCAGAACGTTTAAAGCAGGCGTTAAATTTGAATATTAAAATCTAAATTATGCTGTTTTTGGCGGCTTGGAGCATTGCGGCAGCAAGCCGCTTTTTATTTGCATCATTTCTGTCTGTGGCATAAACTTATTTTTTCGGTTAAGTTGTGTTCCGTTTAGTAATTTCCTAATTTATTGACAAGGATTATAAAAATATGACTAAAAAAAAAGGTTCAATTAAAGGAATCGTTTACGCGGCGCTTTTCGGCGCGCTTACCGCCGCGGGCGCTTTTATCATTATTCCGCTTCCGCCCGTGCCCATCACCGCGCAGACATTTTTTCTTAATGTCGCGGCGGTATTATTGGGCGGCCCGCTGGGCGCGGCCAGCCAGTTCATTTATGTTATGCTGGGAGTGGTGGGTATACCGGTTTTTGCCGGCGGCAAGGCGGGACTGGGCGTTCTTTTCGGCCCTACCGGAGGCTATTTAATCGGTTTTATTTTTGGTGCGTTTGTTATCGGGATTCTGGTTAAAGCAAAAAAAGATCCTGGCGTTTTCTGGTATATTTTTTCCATGATTGTTGGCATGCTAATTATATATACACTGGGCATGATTCAGCTTTCGTTTGTGGCTAAATTGAGTTTGATAAAAGCGGCAACGGTTGGAGTCTTGCCTTTTTTACCCGGTGACATTATCAAAATTATTCTTGCCGCCATAGTAAGCGTGAAATTAAAAAACCGAATTAAAGTTTAGGATTTTCGAATTGCTTTTTTTAAACGACGTCTATTATCGCTATGAACCCGAAGGTATTGAGGCGCTGTGTGGTGTCTCGCTCGAAATAAATGACGCCGAGCATATCGCCCTGATCGGGCCAAACGGTTGCGGCAAAACAACGCTGATCAGGCATTTGAACGCTTTATTGTTGCCCGAAAAAGGTTCAGTTGCGGTAAATGGGCTGGATACAAAAGTAACACGCAACCATACCGAAATCAGATCGCTTGTCGGCATGATATTTCAAAATCCGGATGACCAGATCGTTGGCATGACAGTGGAAGAAGATGCCGCTTTCGGGCCGGAAAACCTTCGCCTGCCTGCTAAAGAAATTAAAAAAAGGGTTGCTGAATCTCTGGAAAGAGTCGGCATTTCCGATCTCGCGCTTCGCAATACTGAAAATCTTTCCGGCGGAGAAAAAAGGCTCGTGGCCATTGCCGGGGTTCTGGCAATGAATCCGCGCTATATCGCGCTGGATGAACCAACCGCTTTTTTGGATCCCGCGGCGGCGGGAATGATTTTGGAAATTATCGATAAGTTGCATTGCGAAGGAGTAGGTATCATCCATGTCACACATAACATGGCGCAGGCCGCGCTTGCCGAAAGAATTATCGTAATGAATAAAGGGAAAATATTCTTAGACGGTGAGCCGAAGGAAGTATTCAGCGAGGTCGAGATACTGCAAAAAATCGGCATGCGCCTTCCGCAGTCAACACAAATACTGATTAAGCTAAAGAAGTCCGGTCTACCTGTGCGCACGGATATTGTGAGTTTGGAACAAGCAGCAGAACACATTCAGGAATTAATGAGAAAGAGATAAGCTTAATTATGTATCGTACCGGAACATTCATTGCCGGACAATCGTTTATTTATAAACTCGACGCCCGCTTAAAGCTTGCCGCGGTTGTTATTTTGAGTATTTTTATTCTTTGGTCTAAGCCTCTCACGGTTTTTTGTATTGGTATTGGTCTTTTGGGCATTGTGCTGGCCGCGAACATCACTTTGCGAACACTGGTCCAGGCGATAAAACCGCTTTTGATTTTTATCATCCTGATTTTTCTGGCGCATGCTCTATTTAGCGGCAGCAATAGCTCATTTGCGGGGTTTTCAATATCGGGCGCGCATGAAGGATTTATAGTTGTATTACGTTTTTTATGCCTGATTGCCGCGGCGGTATTGCTGACCATGACCACCGCGCCGTCCGCGCTTATCGCGGCAGTAAAATATTTTTTGCGGCCGCTTAAATATTTGCGCCTGCCGGTTGATGATATTGCGATAATGATCATGCTCGCGCTGCGGATGATGCCTTTTTTACTTTGGCAAAAGGACAAAATTGAAAAAGCGCAGTCAGCGCGTGCTTATGACCGGCACCGGTCATCTTTAAGAAGGCGCGCCCAGGCATTTTTATCCCTGGTTATGGCTGTTTTGCTGGGGGTTTTCCGGCGCGCCGATGATATAGCACTGGCCATGGAGGCAAGAAACTATACACGCGGTGAACGCTCTTCGGCTATCGTGTTGGAACTGAAGCCGGCCGATTATCGGGCTGCTTTTGCGTTTGTTGTTTTACTTCTTATTTTAATGGCATTAAATTATTATTTAAGTTAAATTGCATCCATGATTACAAAATGGCTTCTGGTTAATACATCTAAAAAAATGGCCCGTGCAGTTGAAGATATAGAGAAATCTTTTTTGCTGGGAATGGATACAGAATATGATTCTTTTCGTTATTTCCGGGCAAAACTCTGCCTCGTACAGATTAACGCCGGCGATACCACTTATATTTTTGATCCGCTGGGCGACTTCGACTTATCGTTTCTGGGGAAATATTTCGCAGAGCGGAGGAAATTAAAGATTCTTCACGCCGCGGACAACGACATACGCCTGCTCAAAAGAGATTACTCATTCGATTTCGTAAATATTTTTGATACGCACCGCGCGGCACTGCTGCTGGGTTTCAAGGAGCTTTCTCTGGAGAAAATAATCGCCGAATTTACAGGAATAGAACTGAAAAAAAGCAAAAAGATGCAGCGGTCCCGATGGGATAACCGTCCGCTGAGCGATGAACAACTTGCTTACGCGGCGCAGGATGTCGCGCATCTTTCCTCTCTTTACAAAAAGCAAATGGAGAAATTAAAAAAAAGTGGCTTGGAACACGTGGCGCAGGAGGCCTTTGCCAGAATTGCCGCCGCACAGTGGCAGGATAAAAAAATTGACCGGCAGGGGCACACAAAAATAAAAGGCTATCGCGATTTGAACCAGGAACAGAAAGATCTCCTAAAGAAGCTGTATGTCTGGCGTTTTCGGAGAGCGGAAAAAATTAACCGGCCCCTCTTCATGTTTTTATCAGACAGAAGCCTGGTGTCGCTTGCGCAAGATAAGGAGAGTATTGAAGAGTATTTATCTGCTGACAAAATAAAACTGTATGGCGAAGAAATAAGGAAAATCGTAGAAGAGCACAGTTGAGAGTTATCTCCGGGCGTGAAAAAATGTTATTTTATAATTTCCGTAAGGAGATTTTTATGCCGATTATTGTTGCCGGATTGAAAAGGAGGGTAAAACGATGTCGGAGCAAAATCCTTTAATTGATTTTTATTCGGAGAAATGGAGGAAAAAATGTGACGAGGCGCTAAAGAAGTGTCAGGAACTTGAACAGAAGAAAATTACCCTGGCCGAGAAATGGTGGCGGATAAAACAGCTTTTACAGGAAATAACGCGGCCGGAACGGCGAAAAAAGCCACGCCCCCGGGCGGGAGATATTCAGCCGATCGTGGCACAGCAAGTTGCCCTGGAGAGAAGGGGGAATGATTTGCATTCCTCCGAATGGCAGAATAAATGCGAGAAAATCACTGAAGAATGTGCCATGTTGGATGAATTAAAAATACCGGGAAAAGAAAAACTTTGGAGAATAAAGCAACTTTTAAAAGAACTGGCTATGGTGGATAAAAAACGCCGTAAAATCAGCCGCTGATGAACGGCGCGAATATTTCGCCGAGCGCCGGGTGAGGAATAACCCAGTTGCGCAACTGTGTTTTTGTCATTTCATTGGAAACAGCAAGAGCCAGAGGAACGATAAGCTCCCCGGCATCATTGCCGACAATGGTTGCGCCGATAATTTTATCGTCCTGAAAAAACGCCTTCGCAAAACCGTAATTTATCAGTTCCATGCGCGCGACTATATTTGCGCTGTATTCGGATTTGATAATCTGGATACCGGCGCTTTGTTGAATGTTGCCAACGCGCGCGATTTGCGGATGGCTGTAGATAACGGAAGGAATATGATTTTCATTGTAAGTAGCCGGCTGTTGAGCGCAGATATGGTTCGCGGCAACTTCGCCCTGCGCTGCCGCGCGGTGCGCGAGCAACATCCCGCCGGTGACATCACCCACGGCGTAAATGCCGGCAATGTTCGTCATCATGTTGCTGTCGACTTTTATTCCCGCTTTGCTGTAATCAATGTTTAATTTGTTCAATTCTTCTGCGTTGAGCAGGGGCTGTCGCCCGGTGCACAAAAGAGCATAAGCAGCAGTCTTGTCGAATTGTTCGTCTCCGGTTTGCACTTTAGCAGCGACACTGCTGCCTGTGTCCGCCAGACTTTTGAGATTTGCCGAAGTGTGGATGGAAACACCCAGCCGTGTCAGTTCCTGCCGCAACAGCTCGGCGGTTTCCTGATCTTCATAAGGCAAAATCCTCTCCATAAGTTCAATGAGCGTCACCTTTACGCCGAGTTCGGCAAAAAAGGTGGCAAATTCCACACCGATAACGCTGGCGCCGACTATAATAATACTGCCGGGAAGGTTTTCCAGATTAAGCAATCCGTCCGAAGTTAAAATTCTTCCGGATAATTCTATTTCCGGCAGGATCTGCGGTTTTGCGCCCCAGGCAATGATGATATTTTTTGCGGTAAAAGTTTTTGTGTTGCCTTCGCGGTCTTTATATTCGATTTCCTGCGGCGAGAGAATTTTGCCTAGGCCGAACCTTGTTTCCACCTGCGCGTCGGCAAGTGTTTTATGCGCGCCGAGCGCCGCTATTTTAACTGCCTGCTGCTGATGTCTCTTTATTGCCGTAAAGTCGATTGACGCCTCGGATGTGTTTATTCCCAGTCTTTTGAATTTCTTTATGTTCGTGTAATGTTTGCTGCAGGTTAGAAGGGCTTTGGTCGGGATACAGCCGCGGTTGGCGCACGTGCCGCCCCAGCCTTCCTTTTCGATGACGAGGACACTTTTATTTTCCGCCGCCGCTTTTTGGGCCGCGGCCACACCGCCCGGCCCCCCACCGATAACTATCAAATCATATTGTTCTGACATACCTACACCTCATTGGCGCGCTCTTGTCGCATGGTATGAACTGCGCACCAGTGGCCCTGATTCTACATGTTGAAACCCTTTTTGATAAGCGATTTCTTTAAGCCGGGCAAATTCGTCCGGGTGATAATATTTAGCCACCGGCCAGTGCTTGCGTGACGGTTGCTGATATTGTCCGATAGTAAGGCGCGCGCAGGAGACAGATGCGAGATCGTCCATGAGGCGCAAAATATCCTCGGATGTTTCACCAAAGCCCACCATAAAACCGCTTTTGGAGATTACGGATGTTTCCGCGACGCGTCGCAGAAGACCAAGCGATTTTTGGTAATCGCCCTGCGGCCGCAATTGCGGAAAGAGGGATCGCGTAACTTCGATATTGTGGTTGATGACAGCCGGTTTCGCTGCAATTACCTTTTCCAGCGCCGCGGCATTTCCCTGAAAATCAGGGATTAATACTTCTGTTTCCACGCGCGGAAGCTCTTTGCGTAACTGAGCAATGCAATCGGCGAAAAAACCCGCTCCCCCGTCGGGCAGGTCGTCTCGCGTTACGGAGGTAATGACCACGTAATTAAGCTTCATTTTCCGCACGGCGTCAATCAGCCGCGTGATTTCCTGCCTGTCCACGGGCAGGGGAATGCCGTGTGCGACATGGCAGTAGCCACAGTCGCGCGTGCAGATATTGCCCAGAACCAAAAATGTCGCCGTGCCGCTTTCGAAACACTCGGCGATGTTGGGGCAGGCGGCTTCCTGACAGACAGTATGTAACTGATGATCAGCAAGAGTTGTTCTGATGCTGTGGCTGTGACGCGCGTAGGGCGGCGGCACTTTTAGCCATGCCGGTTTGCGCATATGTTCTTTGTTTAAAGGTACGCTCATTTTTTCCAGACTACATCCGGCTTGCGCGCGGCCAATACTTCATCGAGCCGGCGCACCGGTGTCGTTAGGGGTGCGTCTTTTACGCGCTGCGGATTTTCTTTGGCCTCTCGGGAAATCTCCATCATCGCTTCACAAAAAGCATCGAGCGTCTCTTTACTTTCCGTTTCCGTCGGTTCAATCATGAGCGCTTCGGGGACAATCAGCGGAAAATAAATTGTCGGCGGGTGATACCCAAAATCAATCAGGCGTTTGGCAATATCGGAAGTATGAACGCCTGATTCGGCAACCTGTCTTTTCCCGGAAAAAACACATTCATGCATACAGACACGGTCATAAGGCAGGTCGTAATAAGATTTGAGCTTTTCTTTAATGTAATTGGCGTTTAATACCGCCATTTCGGATGCGCGCGTAAGCCCTTCTGCGCCGAGCGACCGGATATAAGCATAGGCTTTAACGACGACATTGAAGTTTCCGTAAAAGGCGCGTACCCGTCCGATGGAAAGAGGAAAATCATAAGACCATCCGTAAATTCCACCCTTTTTTGTGATGCGGGGCACAGGCAAAAAATCTGCCAGCACGGAGCTGACGCCTACCGGCCCGCTGCCGGGGCCCCCGCCGCCGTGCGGCGTGGAAAAGGTTTTGTGCAAATTGAGCTGAATAACGTCAAAGCCCAGGTCTCCGGGACGGGTTTTTCCCAAAAAAGCGTTGGCGTTTGCTCCGTCGCCGTAGATTAGGCCGCCCTTGCCGTGAACAATCTGCGCGACTTTTTCCATATTCTTTTCGAAGAGTCCCAGCGTATTGGGATTGGTGAGCATCAGGGCGGCGACGTCTTCCGTCATCAAAGATTCCAGGTGAAGCACATCCACATCACCTTCTTTATTTGAGCGCAAAGTGAGAGTTTCGAAGCCGCAAAGAGCGCCCGATGCCGGGTTGGTACCGTGAGCCGTGTCCGGAATCAGCACAAAACGGCGATTCTCTCCTTTTTGTTCAAAATATTTTTTAATTATCATTATCCCGGTAAGCTCGCCGTGAGCTCCTGCCGCGGGTTGCAGCGTAAAATGAGCCATGCCGAAAATATCGCATAGGTGCTTTTGTGTTTCGTCAAGCAACCGGAGATTGCCCTGGGCAAAAGCATCCGGCGCGTATGGGTGCAGCGATGTGAATTGTGTAAAGGTCGCGACAGTTTCATTGACCTTGGGATTATATTTCATGGTGCAGGAACCCAGCGGGTAAAAACCAAGATCCACACCGAAATTGCGCCTTGATAAATTCGTGTAGTGCCGTACTAGATCAATTTCGGAAACTTCGGGAAGGTCCAGATCATCGCGCAGATATTTTTTTTCAATGAGCGAATCTATGGCTATTTCCGGTATATCACATTTCGGCACGTCCGCAGCCCTTCGACCGGTTTTGCTGATTTCAAAAATAAGTTCCATGAAGCCCCCCTCTTTTTATTTCAGTATCTCGATCACATGGTCAATGCCTTCTTTGGAGAGCAGTTCCGTAGCGCAGAAAAGCAGCGAGTTTTTCAATTCCGGATAATCCTTGCTTAAATCATAGCCGCCGATGATGCCCTCATTCGCCAGCCTGTCATTGACTTCCCGCGCGTCGGGGCAGCTGACAACAAATTCGTTGTAAACAGGCGCGGGAAAAACAACTTTCCAGCCGTGCATTTGCAGGAGCTGCTCTTTCAGATACCGCGCCCTATAAATGTTTAGCAGGGCTAGTTTGCGCAGATTTTTTCCCAGCGCGGCCAGATACACACCCGCAGCCAGCGCGCAAAGAGCTTCATTGGAGCAAATATTGGAGGTGGCTTTTTCCCGGCGGATATGCTGTTCGCGGGTTTGCAGCGTGAGCACAAAGCCGCGCTTGCCGTCTTTATCGACAGTTGCGCCGGCCAACCTTCCAGGAATGCGCCGCATGAATTTTTCCTGCGCGGCGAATATTCCCAGATACGGCCCTCCGTAATTAAGGGGATTGCCGAAGCTCTGGCCTTCGCCGACGACGAAATCCGCGCCGCAGTCACCTGCCGGCTTTAGTAATCCTAAGCTTGTGCCGTCAGTAAATCCGCAAATAAGAAAAGCGCCGCGGGCGTGAGCGGCATCGGCAAGAGGGGTGATATCTTCTAGGCATCCGAAGAAATTCGGTGTTTGTACCAAAACCGCGGCAACATCACCATTTAGTTCTTTTTGCAATGACTCCATATCAATTTGTCCGGACGGCCTATATGATATTTCGGAAATATAGCAGCCATTAGCCCACGAGTATGTCCTGGCAACCTCCCTGTATTCCGGGTGAACGGAACGGGCGACAATAAATTTTGTTCTTTGGGAAATCTTGCTGCAAAGCACGGCTGCTTCCGCCATGGCGGAAGCTCCGTCATACATTGATGCGTTGGCGATTTCCGTTCCGGTAAGACGCGCGATCAT
>OMKS01003312.1_pt1 | contig 12913 bp, 14 predicted proteins | sample 1674721 | NCBI WGS metagenome assembly OMKS01 (sample SAMN06264996, study PRJEB25208) | sediment metagenome | isolation source: hot spring sediment | place: USA: California | collected 2014-09-02 | reverse complement strand
AGTACGATACGGCCATTATTCTGAACCAACAGAGTATGGACAAGTTTGAAAAGGCGGTGAAACCGGGCGGCACATTGTTGTACGATCCCAATGGGGTTATAAAACCGCCTACCCGGAAAGACATCAACATTTACAAGGTGGAAGGCACCAAAACGGCCGTGGAAATGGGCAATCCAAAAGTATTCAATATGATTGTTTTTGGTAGTTTCCTTAAAGTAAGACCCATTCTGAAACTCGACAATGTGGAAAAAGGACTGGAAAAATCACTGCCCGAGCGCTACCACAAGCTCATTCCGCTAAACCTTGAAGCCATTAAAAAAGGACAGGAGATTGTGGAAACGGTGCAGGAGGTGTGAGGTTAAACGTCTGTTTCTTTTAATTTGGAAAACACCTGAACGGCTTCGTTGTAGCCAATCTCAAATATCTCTTTGCTATGGTTTACTTCAAATAAACCATATCTTTTTAATAATTTAGGTTCAATAAAAACCGTCATGTTTTTCTTTTTGTCCTGTATTTTTGAAGATCGATATGCGCAAAGCCTCTTACTGCTCCTCCGCTCAGAACAAGGCCGGTATTAAACGGTTTATTTGCGATCATAGTTCTTCCAGCGTTTTTACAAGTTTTTTCTTCAATGAGAGCGTAACTTCGCGGATTATGGCTTCAACTTCTAATTCGGAGAGCTTTTTTATGGAAGCAATTTCTTCAACCGAAAGTTGTTCTAAAAGATATAAATCTAAAATCGTTCGCTTCATTACAGGGAGATACAATAACTCTTTTTGGATAATTGCATGGATTTCATCTCTGTTAAAGGTTAGCATAATGTCGCTTAGGATACTTTCTTCATCTTCAGAAACAAAAAGGTCGTTTGCAGTATATTTTTCATAGGAAAGTTTATAATCGTCAAGATCTTCTGCAGGAACGATTTCATACTCCGCATCCACTGAAAAAGTTTCTTCCATATCTTCAAATTGTATTTCCTCCAAATTTTCAAGCTGTTCCATGTTGTTTTTTTCAAATTCAGCTTCCTTTAGTTTTTCATTCAAAAGTTCATCGGTTTTTTGGTATAACCAAATCCTGCTTTCATTAGGTTCAGAAGGAATTTCTTCAATATTATCATAAATAATCAGGTAGAGCTCGTCTATCAGTTCCTGCAGTTCAAACCTGCCTTTTTTTACATAGCGTGCCGCTTGCGCAGATTGTAGCCGTCGTTTGATATAATTTGGCATCTGTCTGAGCAGAATTTTTAAAAGGCTTTCGAAAAGTTCTTTCGAGCCTTCATTTTTTAACCTTTTTAAATGGGAGATGTTTTCGCTGAAATTTTTATGGTGGGCAGCTTCTCGTTTTTTTAATTTGCTTTTGTTTTCACGGTAAAATTTTTTTTGGAGTTTTAATTCAATTTCATTGAACAAAAGTGAAACACAATCTGCCGGATCCAAGTGTTTTTCCTGAAGAAAAAATACATCGTTTTTTGCTTTAATAATTGCAGAAAGTTGATAACCTCCGTTTTTTGTGTTTTCAAAATAGAGTTCGGCAGTTACATTTTGCAATTCTTTGCTATCCAAATGTTTTATTTCAGTTATTCGATTGTTAATCAGATTTTTTAGCCGATTTATTTCTTTTTTATTTTTTACCAGATGTTCGTTTATAATTTTGAAGTTCATGGTCTTTAAAGTTTTTTTTGGCGTTGAACATTATTTTTTTGTCTTTTATAAAGCTATTTTCAAACAATATACCAACTGAAATAAAAGCTGCGAAAACTAAAAATTTATTTTTGTTAAGCATGTCAATATGTCTTTATGGTGACTTATTGGTGGTGACGATATGTCAGAATTACTTTTTCGTTTGGTTAAAATTCAAATTTGAAATCAGAGTTTTTAACGGCAGAAATTCAACAATTTAATGGTCCGCCCATTTCATTGGTTAACCGTTTGGCACATCGTTTGTTTTTGGCGGGAGGAAAAAATCAAAATTAATGTATAACTTAAAAAAATGGAGGGTTAATTTATGGCACTGGCTAGATTATCAAGCGGTTGGTTCTCGTCATTTCCTTCATTTTTTGATAACCTTTTTGAAGGAAATTTGACAGATTGGACCAGTTTAAATTTTGCAGGAGAAAATTCGACTTTGCCTGCTGTAAATGTCAAGGAAACCGAAAATGATTTTCAGCTTGAGGTGGCAGCCCCAGGTATGAAAAAAGAGGATTTCAAAATCAATTACAGCAAAGGCAGGTTAATCATTTCTTCTGAAAAAGAAGCAAAACATGAAGAGAAAAACGGAGAAAATTTTTCACGCAGAGAGTTTTGCTACCAATCTTTCCGGCGTTCATTTAATGTTTCTGAAGAAGTTGTGAATGCCGATAAGATTGAAGCAAAATACAAAGACGGAATTCTTCATGTAACGCTTCCAAAACGTGAAGAAGTAAAACCGAAGCCTGCAAAAGAAATAAAAATCTCATAATTGAGAAGGGGGCAGGACCTCATGGTCTTGCCTTCCTAATTATTTTTATAAAACCGGAAACCTCTTTTAACCTTAAAATTAAAAAGCCATGAAAGTAATTGTTATACTATTTTTGGGTTTAATGCTTTTTTTGAGTGGTTGTACAACACATAAAAATTACGAATCAGAAGAACAGGAGCCATATATTGTTCAACCCCTTGAGCGATACATTTCTGAGAACGATATGCAGGATTACATTAACGATGAAGTTAATCTGGCAATTGATTTGGGAAATCAGTTTATTGTAATGGATGCAGCAAATGCATTGGCGAATGTGCGGGATGCCATGATAGCTATACGGCAGAATAGTTACGGGAATGCGCGCGAACATTTAACTCAGGCAATGGGAAAAGTTGAACTGCTTCTGAGGGCAAACCAAAAGAGTGCCCTAGCCGGAGTAAATGTTGAAATTAATATGGGTGTTAAGAATGCCGGAGAGGCTTACAGTATTATTAATGAGCTTGATTCTTTGTTTAAAAATAAAGAATACCAAAAGGTTCGTGAATTAGCCTCGCTGTTATCCAACGAAATTCTGATTACCCGCGAAAGCCTGTCAATCAGTAAATTTAACGAAGTATTGAAACAAGCCGACCAGTATTTCAGAGAAAAAGATTATGAGCGCGCTTTGCTGGTGCTTAAAAATGTGCTGGAAACAACTGCCTTTGAATATACAACTATTCCGTTGCCTGTAGTCAGGGCTGAACGTATGATTGCCGAGGCAGGTGCTCTTATTGAAAAAGAGGAAGTTGAGTATGAAAATGTCAAAATTCTATTGAACAATGCAGCGTATGAAATTAAATTTGCAGAACTTTTGGGGTATGGTAAAGAGGAAATTGATTTTAAATCGCTTGTTCAAAAAATTGAAAAATTGAAAAAGTCGGTTTCAGAAAAAAATGACGCTGTATTAAGGGAAGACATCAAAGAATTAAATGAATCGATAACTCAAATCAGGGAAGAATTTGCTGAAACCGAATAGCTGATTGCAGAAAGGAGGAAAATGCGATGAAAAAGTTTGGATTACTGATTGTTGCAGCCATTCTGGGAAGTGTTCTTACAATGGGGTCACTCAAACTTTTTGAATCAGGTAACAAAAAGGAAATTAAAATTGAGCACATTTCCCAAACGCCTGTACTTGGGGCAGCTTACACGGAAAATTCAGACGGTGAAATTGTGTCGCTTGAATTTACAGGGGTGGCAAAGAAGGTGATGCCTGCTGTCGTTCACATCAAATCAACAAAAGTGCAAAACCTGCAAAGTAACAGGTATCGGAATTATCCCGATCCGTTCAGGGATTTTTTTGACGATGATATTTTCAGGCGTTTCTTTGGTCCTGAATTCCGGTTCGAATCACCCCAGCGCGGCCCGCAAATGCGTGTGAGTTCCGGTTCAGGTGTAATCATCAATTCAGATGGTTACATCGTGACCAATAACCATGTTATTGAAAATGCCGATGATATTGAAGTTACACTTGACGATAACAGGGTTTTTAAAGCCAAATTAGTAGGTACAGACCCATCAACCGACCTTGCTTTGTTGCAAATCCGGGCCAGCGATTTACCTTATCTTCCTTTTGTAAACTCCGATGATGTGGAAGTTGGTGAATGGGTTTTGGCCGTTGGAAACCCATTTAATCTGAATTCAACTGTAACCGCGGGAATTATAAGTGCTAAAGGAAGAAATATCAATATTTTACAAGACAGAAGTGCCATAGAATCCTTTATTCAGACCGATGCTGCAATAAATCCGGGAAACAGCGGCGGTGCTTTGGTAAACCTGCAGGGAGGACTGATTGGTATCAACACTGCAATTGCCAGCCCAACCGGGGCATATGCCGGATACGGTTTTGCTGTGCCATCCAATATCGTATCGAAAGTGGTGGAAGATTTGTTGAAATATGGTATTGTACAGCGTGGCTATCTTGGTATTATTATCCGAAATGTGGATGGCAATCTGGCAAAAGAGAAAGATCTGCACGTTACTTCCGGGGTTTACGTTGACAGTATTGCTGCAAACAGCGCTGCCGGCGATGCCGGGATAAAAGTTGGAGACGTAATAAAGGAAATTAATGGGGTAACCCTAAAAAATTCTGCCGGTCTGCTCGAAATTGTAGGTCGCCATCGTCCGGGAGATAAAGTGAATTTAAAAATTGACAGGAAAGGAAAGGAAATAGATTTTGTAGTAACCCTGCGCAATGAATACGGAAAAGAAAAAATTACCGAAAAAGACTCGCAGGAAATTCTTGAAATTCTCGGTGTGGAATTGAAAGAAATTGACAAAAAAGACGCAAAAAAACTGAACATTGATAGCGGTTTGCAAATTATACAGTTATACGATGGAATATTAAAACGAAGTACATCAGCAGAAGCCGGATTTATTATTACAAAAGTTGATGGAAGAAAAGTGAAAACAATTGATGACTTCGTAAAATACCTTGAAAGTAAAAAGGGCGGAGTGATGCTCGAAGGGATTTATGAAGATTTTCCAGGAACGTATTATTATGCGTTCGGCTTGTAGTTCTCCTCAGTTTGAAAGAATAAAGAATTAAAAAAGGGGGCTTTTACAGCTCCCTTAAAAGTATAAAAATATGATATTACCAGTTGAACGAAAAAATACAATTGTTGCCCCCGATAACAGGCGTGTGATTGCACGTTTTTTTCAAAACGGCGACGAGCGTGCAAAAAAACTAGTTGAGAATATTATACTTCTTCCCGAAAAAGAGGTGGAACAGTTGACGCATCAGATTTTGCGTGAGTTTTCGAAAAGGCACCGGAGCATAACCGGCATTTTTAACCGGCATTTTAAAAAGGTAGGGCACGTTGTGGAGGAGGTTACAGCTGGACAGCAGCTTTCCGAAAGGAGAAAACTACTCATCGGTTCCTATTTTACCATGGAATACGCGCTCGAGTCTGCAGCGCTGTTTAATCCTTCGGTTGTGGAAGATTTCGACCAAAGCGGTTTACGCAAGGGGCAAAAAAGGGTAATCATCAGTTTCCGGGCAACCGGCGAAGGTCATATTTCATCGTTGGTTTTTCGGCGTGCTGTAATTAATGAAGATAATTCCATTACAATTTATGAACCTGGCGACCAGATTGGCGAGGCTGAACGCATAAAAAGCCATGTCTATCATAAAAAGGTTTTTTTGAGGGTTTTTAGACAAATGGATATCGACCAGGCTTTTTCAGAAAGCATAATGGAGAAGTTGCCCGACAGATTTACTTACGACCAGATGCGGGAGGTTGTAGACAATCTTAAACGACAGAATCCGAACTTTACCTTCGAGCAGAACCGGGTAATTGACGAAATTCTCTGGCTGGCCGATTCCCATACCGAAATCAGGTTTTCGCTTGACACCGACCTGTCGGAACGGGTAATTTTCCCGATTTCGAGGTTTGAAAAAAACGGGATAGAAGATGCGCGGTTCACCCGTTTTGTTAACAGTAAAGGCGAAGTAACTTACTATGCAACTTATACCGCTTACGATGGTTATTCCATTCTGCCCAAATTAATTGAAACCAAAGATTTTCTGACTTTTAAAATGTTTCCGCTAACCGGAAAATATGCCATCGACAAAAATTTGGTGCTTTTTCCGAGGAAAATTAATAACAAATATGCCATGATTAGCCGCATCGACGGAATAAACAATTACATCATGTTTTCAGATAATCTTCATAAATGGCACGATGCTAAGATTTTGTCGGAACCTGCACACCCCTGGGAATTTGTACAAATGGGAAATGGGGGCTCGCCAATCGAAACCGATAAGGGATGGCTGCTGATAACACATGGTGTAGGGCCGGTCAGGAAATATTGTCTTGGAGCTTATCTGCTCGATTTGAACGACCCCTCTAAAGTAATAGGACGGTTAAACGAGCCACTTTTATTACCCGATGAAAATGAACGTTCGGGTTACGTTCCAAACGTGGTTTATACATGCGGAGCAATTGTGCACAACGATGAACTGATCATTCCCTATGCCATGAGTGATTATGCTTCGTCGTTTGCCGGGATAAATCTTAATAATTTACTTGACGAGTTGCTGAAAAAATGAGTTTATGAAAGGAAATTTTAATTCAATAATTCAGTCCGGTATCCCTGTATTGGTAGATTTTTTCGCCGAGTGGTGTGGGCCGTGCAAAGTACAATCGCCCATTTTGGTGGAAATTGCCAGGGAATTAAACGGAAAGCTGAAAGTGATAAAAATTGATGTGGATAAAAATTCTGAACTGGCCGCCCGCTATCAAATACGCGGTGTCCCCACATTAGCCCTTTTTAAGGAAGGTAGTTTATTGTGGCGCCAGTCTGGACTGGTCGATAAAGCCAACCTGACAGGGATTTTACAAAATTATCTGTAAGAAGGCTGTTTCTGCAAAATACGGGTGTAAACCTGAATGTAATCTTCAACCATTTTTTCACGGCTGAAGTTTTTTTCTGCCCACCTGCGGCAATAGCTGCGGTTGATTTCAGGTATGTTGTTTAGTGCGTCCACCGCCTCGTCGATGGTGTGCACCAGAAAGCCGGTTTTTCCGTGTTGAATCAGCTCCGGCATCGAGCCTTTTTCAAAAGCAACAACCGGAGTTCCGCAAAACATAGCCTCGGCAACACTCAACCCGAAAGGTTCGTTAAAATTGATGGGATGCAGCAGGGCAAAAGCGTTTTTCAGCAGCTTATCACGTTTTTCCGGGCCCGAACTTCCAACAAAAACAATGTCGTTGTCGTTTAACCACGGAGCTACTTTTTCGTCGAAATACGTCTGGTTCTGCACAATTCCTGAAATTATCAGTTTCTTCTTCGCTTTCTTTGCAATTTGAATGGCCTCCCACGTGCCTTTGTCGTGATGAATTCTTCCGAAATACAATAAATAGTCTTCCGCATTTTCGTTCAGGGTAAAAAGCCGTTTATCGATACCGTTGTAAACTGTTGCAATGTACGACAACTCATGGCTGCGATCGGCATTGCTGATGGATACATAATAATTGTTGTCGTTGTATTTTTTATAAACCGGTAAAATTTTGGGCGTAGAAAATCCGTGGATGGTTGTAACCATCGGAGTTTTTATTAATTGTGAATAGGTGAGTGGCAGGAAATCGAAATGATTGTGAATGATATCGAAGTTTGAAGCCTGTTCCATTACATGTGCAATATGCAGGCATTCCACCACTTTGGGTTCAACCGATTTATCCTCCTCATAGCCCTGTTCAATTATTCCATCCAGTTTTCCGGATGTAATTGAATCTTTGGTGGCAAAGAGGGTAACATCTATTCCTTTTTTAACCAGTCCTTCGGTTATGTTCGAGGCCACCTGTTCCCACGGGCCGTAATGCCTGGGCGGTGTACGCCAAGCCACGGGTGACAGTATCGCTACTTTCATTTTACAAGGGTTTTCTCGAATTTGTTAAGCATAAATCTACCAGTTCTGCAATGTTGGCCGTACCCACACACAACACGGTGTCGGCACCTCCCCAGTACAATTTTAAAGTCCCGTCATCTTCGGGCACCGCGCCGCAGGTAAACACTACATTGTGCACATAGCCTGTGATTTCGTGAGGTTCTTCGGGTTGTAAAATCCAATTGTCGCCAACTCCCAAAATTTTAGCTGGATCGTTTAAATCGTGCAGAGCAACGCCTAACCGATAAACGCTGCCATCCATAGTTGGAAAAACGCCATGGTAAATGTTGAGCCAGCCTTTTTCGGTTTTTACAGGGGGAGCTCCCGGCCCGATTTTCATTTCATCCCAGTGGTAGGGTTCGGGTTTCATCACCAGTTTCGAATCGCCCCAATACCTTAAATCCGGCGAATAACTGATCCAAACCGACCACGGACTGATTTCGGAATGCGGACGGTCCAGCCGCGCATACAACCCGTTAAATTTTTCGGGGAAAATAACCACGTTCCGGTAATCGGCTTCGGTAATCAGCGCAAAGCGTTCCATGGTTTGAAAATCTTTTGTTTTAGCCAGCCCGATACGCACACCGTGTCGGGAATAGGCCGAATAGGTAATCAGGTATTCCCCGTCGATAAAGGTAATTCGGGGGTCTTCCACTCCAAAAGCTTCGTATTCGGCAAATTCCCCCTGTGTTGCCGGTTCCATAAACGGTTTTTCATCTACTTTAAACTGAAAGCCGTCTCTGCTTCGGGCCAAACCGAGAATACTTCTGCCGTTATGTTTGTGCGCGCGGAAAAGCATGATATATTGTCCGATGTGTTTTACCACACCGGCATTGTGAACGGTGGCAACCTCATAGGGAACATCGTTTTTTGTTAGAATCGGATTATTACTGTATCTGTTTATTAAAGCCATAATTTATTGTCTTAATTTTCGATTTTGATATATTTAAACATTTGGTTACTAATTCGTGGAATGCTCTTTTTCCATATAAATATATTCTTTTTCCTGAGCCGATAAAATGGTTAAGTGTGATATCCAGTAAGCCAGTGTGCTTTCGGCTCCCTGATTTCGGTTTACACCATTGGCTTCCAGTCCGTCGCAACACCCCTGGGTTTCATGGTCGAAAAGCGGCAGGCGAAGCGAATTCTCACCCAGAAACCATAAATAACATTTGAACATTTTTTCGATATAATTACGTTTTTTCGTCACCTGGAACATTTGATTGTACAGCAAAATCATCGCCATGGTGTCAATCGATTGCTGGTCGTATTCCGGAATTTCGCCGCCCTTTTTCAGCCAGCCCTTATTGCCTATGGGCCTGAAATAATCCTTGGTTATGGTTTTCGATTCCAGAAACTGCGTCGATTCCATTGCGGTTTCGAGTGTCTTTTCGTTTCCGGTTATCTCGTAAGCCGAAAACAGTGCAAGCGGAATAATGGCATTGTCGTAAGTCATTTCATTTTCAAACCATTGCCAGTCATCGGTTCTGTTTTCTTCATATTTTGAAGTGATGATTTCGACCAGCCGGTTCATTTTTTTCACCATGCCTTCATCGTTTTGTACTTCTTTTAAATAGTAACTGATTCCGATGATGGTGTTGGCTGCTCCGCGGATGGATTCAATCCGGTCGAAATGTTGTACGGAACGGGAAAAAATTTCCCGACCGATTTGCCGGAATGCGTCATTGGGCGGAAAACGCAGCAAATACCCTAGTGCCCAGATGGTTCTTCCAAACGAATCTTCGGAACCGTAATCGTCGAGAAACTGCCGGCTGAAACTTAAAAAGTTTCTGAAATTCCCGTTTTCACGTTGCATGTAATGAATGTAACTGAGGTATATTGGCATTAACCGGAGCGCTTCCTTGTCTTTGTTCTGGCGGCAGGCCATCAGTGTCATCAGCAGTGCTCGCGAGTTGTCATCCATACAGTACCCTTCTTTCAGGTTGGGAATCCCGTATTTGGCATGTTGAACAATTCCGGTGTCGTCTGTTAACCGCTTAATGTGCTCCAGGTTGTAAGCCGGCAGCATCCTGATATCGATGGGCTGTTTTTCATTGTCCTGCTCTTTATCCCAGTTGTCGTAAACATATTCAGCAAGATAGAGGTACTGTTTTCCAATTTTCGGCCAGCGAATTTTCTTCCCGTAATTCACAGCATTCTCGCGGAGTTTGATAAGTTGTTTTTCGTCGTCGAGCAATTGGTTCAGGATGGTTGTCAGTTCTTCTGAATTTTTAAAGCCGAAAAGCCTTCCGCGGCCGCTGTCCAGCAATTCCTGCGCGTGCCAGTATGGTGTAGAAACCACAGCACAGCCGGCGCCAACAGCATACGATAGGGTTCCGCTTGTTATCTGGGCTTCGCTAAGGTAAGGAGTAAGGTAAATATCGGTGGCATTGAGGTATTCAAAAAGTTTTGCTTCGGTGACAAATTCGTTGTTAAAATATACGTTTTGTTCAAGGTTCAGATTTTTCACCAGTCGCCTCAGATAATCGCGGTATTCCTCGCCTGCGTGTTTTAACACATTTGGATGTGTTGCTCCGAGAACGATGTAGAGTAAGTCGGGGTGTTTTTCCACTACGGGCGGAAGAGCATTGATGGCGGTTTCAATGCCTTTGTTTCTGCTGAGCAATCCAAACGTAAGCAGTACTTTCCGTTCGGTTAACCCATGTTTTTGTTTCGCTTGTTTCGAAGAAATTTTAGTGAACTCGGGCACCCCGTGTTCTATCAGCACAATTTTTTCCCGGGGTATTTTATAAATATCGGTAAGAAAATCGACAGCACGTTTGCTCATAACAACTATGCGGGCTGCCTGTTTTCCTATTTCTTCAACAACAGACCGTTGTGTATAAGACGGATCGCGAAGTACGGTGTGGAATGTTACAATTAAGGGAACTTCCAACCTGTGCAGCAGCGGCAGGATAAAAACACCGTCATCGCCGCCGAATATGCCAAACTCATGTTCCAGAATACAAACTTCGGCGTCGCTGTAATTGATAAATTTTGCGGCGTTGATGTAATCTTGCTGAAGGTTTTGCCGGATGGTGAATTTTACTTCATCCGGGTAATCGTACTTCTGACCGTCTTCGTTTATGGCAATAACCATAGCATGTTTCGACACCTTTTTACTATCGGTATTCGCAACGATAGCTTTTACAAGGTTATTGGTAAAGGTGCCGATACCACATTGGCGTGGCGGGTACGTTCCTATAAAAGCTATTTTCATCTTCTCTTTTTTTATAAACTGATTAACAATTAAACATTTATAATCCGTAAAAATCGAGCAATTCGTTTTGAACCTCCCTTATTTTGCTGCTGGTTGAGTCTGAGGTTAATATGATGAGGCTGCACGCCAGTTCAGAAAGCCTCCAGTCCTTTCTGATTCCCCGCGAGTCAGAGCGGTAAACACTGCAGATATGTTCCTGAACAGGTATTCCCGTTATCCGAAAAACAGCAATGGTTTTTTTTACTGAATTGTCCATATCGAATTCAGCAGAGCGCAGCAAATTGTTGAGCAACTCACTCGCATAACGGCTGTAGATCAGCTCATTCATCCTGCTCATAAATTGTTCGAGAGCGGGATTCAAATGGGTGTATTGATAATATTTTGCAAGCATTTTCAACACTACTAACAGTTATACTTTGGTTTTACTTAACTCTCTCAGCTTTCTAAACAGGTTCAACTCCTCCGGTCCGGGGTTGCGGGGAATAACCACATTCAGTTGTACGTACAAGTCTCCTGCCAGGCCCGGTTTTCCGTAAACCGGCATTCCTTTACCCCGCAGGCGCAGTTTGCTGCCGTTTTGCGAACCTGCCGGCACTTTAACATTGAGCCTGCCCGCGAAGGTGTCGATTTCCACATTCCCTCCCAGAACGGCAGTGTACAAATCGATATCGGTTTTCAGCGTTAAATCGTTGCCGTTAACACTGTATCGTGCGTCGGGCAACACTTTTATTTTGATGTAAATGTCGCCTCTTTGTCCACCGTTTAAACCATGCCCCCCTTTTCCTCTGATACGCAGTTCCTGCCCGGTATAGGCGCCGGGTTTTGTTTTAACCCTCAGCTTTTCACCGTCCACGTTCAGGATTCGGGTAGTTCCTGAATAGGCTTCGGCCAGTGTGATTTCCATTTCGGTCTGTAAATCGTTACCCTTTGTTACATTTTGTTTCCTGCTAAATCCTGAACGGTTTGCCCGTCTGGCACCACCAAAAAAACTCCTGAAAAAATCGGAAAATCCTTCCCCCGAACTGCTAAAAATATCACCCAGGTCGCCTTCGTAATAAAATGTACTGCTCCCGCCAGGGGAAGTTCCGCCGAAATTGGAAAAACCGAAATCTCCTCTTCCGTAACCGGCATTCTGGTACTGTTTCCAGTTTGCACCAAGCTGGTCATATTTTTTCCTTTTCTCAGGGTCTCTCAGTACTTCATAGGCTTCACCAATTTCCTTGAACTTTTCCTCGGCCTCTTTGTTTCCCACATTTTTGTCGGGGTGATATTTCACCGCCAGTTTTCGATATGCCTTTTTTATTTCATCCTGACCGGCCGATTTGGATACCCCCAGAATTTTATAATAGTCTTTATATTCCATATTCTATTATTTCCTCTGAATAACAGTTTTCTGTTTTTATCTCCGAAAACAGAGTTCAAAAAATTTTAGTAAAATGTTTGCGGAATGTTGAAGCTGTAAGCACGTAACAAATAAAAGTAAACGGTTAATGAAAAAACAGCATTCAACATCAACCACAACCTTTAATTTATTTCGAACTCATGATTAAATGACACGCTACCTTATTCAAAAAATGCGCCATTGACTTATTAATGTCAAAATGACTTGTTTGCATGTTTTGAGCGGATCAAATTGGCATTTTTGAGTATAACTTTCTTTTCATTGTTTATTTGTGATAGATCAGACACAAGTTCATTCCGCTAAACCTGGAGGCCATTCAGAAAGGGAAGGAAATTGTGGAAACGGTGCAGGAGGTGTAACTATTTTAGTTCAGATTTCCATCCAGCATTACCTTTTCCCCAACCTCTGT
>OMKS01003311.1_pt1 | contig 12915 bp, 12 predicted proteins | sample 1674721 | NCBI WGS metagenome assembly OMKS01 (sample SAMN06264996, study PRJEB25208) | sediment metagenome | isolation source: hot spring sediment | place: USA: California | collected 2014-09-02 | reverse complement strand
GGTGGCCGAGCGCTTGTTGCGCAAGGACGTCCAGCAGAAAGGGCGCATCCGCGAGCACCTGCAGCGCTTCACGCCCTTATACGGCACTATGGCCGAGCGGATGGACGACTTCGTACGGCTCTTCCCGGTTCATCCGGCGTACCTAGAGGTGTTTGAGCGGGTGTACGTGGCCGAGAAGCGGGAGGTGCTCAAGACGCTCAGCGCCGAGATGCAGGTTCGCCTGGAGAGCGACGTGCCGCCCGACCAGCCGGGCCTCATCGCCTACGATTCCTACTGGGCCAGGCTGCGCGAGAACCCTTCCTTCCGCAGCATCCCGGAGATCAAAGAGGTGATTGACAGAGCCTGTGTGTTGGAGGACCGGGTGCGCAATGCCTTCACCCGCCCCCAGTACCAGCCGGCGGCCTTGCGGATCATCGACGCCCTCAGCGTCCATCGTCTGACCACCGGCGACATCTATGCCCCGCTGGGCGCCACCGCCGAGGAACTGCGCGATAGCCTCTGCCTCTACCTCCCCATACCGGAGCGGGACGCCGATTTCCTCAAGACGTCGGTCGAGGCCACGCTGAAGGAGATCATGCGCACCGTTAGTGGCCAGTTCATCTCGTTCAACCCCGACAATGGCCAGTATTACCTGGACCTGAAGAAAGACGTAGACTTTGACGCCCAGGTCGAGCAGCGAGCGGAGAGCCTGGACGACAACCAACTCGACCGTTACTATTTCGAGGTGCTGAAGCAGGTGCTGGAATGTGCGGAGTCCACTACGTCCCCGGCTACAACATCTGGCAGCACGAGGTCGAGTGGCGCGAACACCGCGTGACGCGCCCCGGCTATCTCTTTTTCGGCGCGCCCAACCAGCGCTCCACCGCCCAGCCGCCCCGCGAGTTCTATCTGTACCTACTCCAGCCTCACGCCCCGCCGTCGTTCACCGATGAACAGAAGGCCGACGAGGTCTTCTTTCGATTGGCCCGACCGGATGAGGAGTTTGAAACCGCGCTCAAGCTCTACGCCGGCGCCCGCGAGTTGTTGGGAGAAACCTCCTATTACATCTCCCACGAAAGCGCGATGGACGTCCACAATATGCTCACCCGTCCAGTCACGACCGTTATAGTCACCACTCCCCGGCGACTGGCAGACCGCGAGATCCTGGGCGTGCCCTATCGCTTCGTCTACGCGCCTCCGTCGGCGCTGTGGGGCTGCGAACCGGTCTGGGTGACACCTTACGAGCAGGTGACCGTCAGTGATCTGGAAAGGACTATCCTCGATGGCCTGGCCCGCCCCGACCTGTGCGCCGGAGTCGGTCAGGTTGCCACTGGTCTGTGGATACGCCAGGATGATTTTGACTGGGACAGGCTGGCTGGCTATGCCCAGAAGTTAGGCCGTCGTTCCGTGGCTCAACGATTGGGCGTATCATCTCAATAAACCAGGGCAAACTCGCTCGGGCCGGTCTCCTGACCGTGCCCGCTGTGGCTCGGTCGGGAGACCGGCCACAGCTCCCCAACTTATTGAGAAGATACAACCGGGCCTTGGCGCTGTGGCTCTTGGACTGTGCGTTGCAGGCCAACGACGCTGAGCAGGTCTCGTGTGCTATACTGTACACGAGTGCGAACGCGACACTTCCGACGCCCACACCTATTGTCCTTTGATCACCTCGGTCGTCTTCCTGGTGTCGTCAGTGGCTTGGAGGGCGGGTGGGTGATTTGAGATTTGCGCTGACTGGCTCATTTCTGGGAGACGGTTCAAAGCCACTCGGCGATGTTAGAGTCAGTTGCCAGTCCGGTGTTCGTATATGCCATTGTACCGTAGAACAGGTGTTCTGTCAAGGCTCGACGCCGAATTGTAACGTGACAATTCCAAGAAGTCGTGGTATACTGCAAAGCATGGAAAACGACCTGGCAAGCTGGCTGGACAATGAATTGAAAGAGCGCGGCTGGTCGATCAGAGAGATGGCCCGCAGGGCCGGGGTATCACATACTGCCATCACCAGCGCACTGAACCGTAAGGGGCGTCCGAGCGCGGAGCTCTGTGTTGCCATATCCGACCCCCTGGGCGTTCCTGCAATCGAGGTAGTGCAACGCGCCGGCATTCTGCCACCTGACCCGCCCGAGACTGTCGCCTGGCGGCGTCTCAACGCCATGTGGGCTCGGCTCTCTGACGAGGACCAGGGACGTATTCTCGAAATCGCCGAGACCTGGGTTCAGAAGCGAGGTCGGCGGCCGAAACGTGCGCCAAGTTCAGCCCAGAATGGATGATGAACAGAACATGGTTGGCTACGCTACCAGGGAGTGTGACTATGCCCCGGAGAAAAGTCGAACTGGAAGTTAAGGTCGAGGTGATGCGCGAGTGTCTGCACATGGCGGATGTCGAGAATATCTCGCGCAAGCATGGTGTATCTGAACGAGCGGCGTACAACTGGTACACCCGGGTTTTGGAGGCGTTGCCGGACATCTTGGCGGATGACAAGCCTGGTCGCAAACCGAAGGCCGAGTCGGCACCCCCAAGGTCGTCCAGACCCTGATGACGAGTCATCAGAAGGCATTTGTGGCCCTGTTGAAGGCCAATCAGTACGCTGGAGAAGCAGATTTCGCACGGCGTGGGCGATTTCGCCAACTCAAAGACCCGCGCACCGGGCAGGTGACCCACCGGGTGGCTGACGCTGACTTTTGCCTGGCTGGAGACCTGGAAGTGCGCGCTGGGTTGATCGACGATCTGGATCGTCCTGATGTCCTGATAGCCCTGGTAACGACTGTCAGTCGTGAAGATGAGCCGGACATCCGCCGCATCGTCCGCTGGTATCTGGAACGGTGGAACGCGCAAGAGAACTCGTTTCGTGATCAGATTGCCTTCGTGCATCTCAATATCAACTTTTGCCTGCGGGCCAAGCGCGCGGTGCCCGATCGCCGCATCGCCAGGCGAATCACGGATTTGACGACCCACCTGGAAGCAGTCAAGCGTAAGCTCGATAGCAAAGTGGCTCAGCTGGCCGACCTGGAACGGCGCGTCAAAAACCTAACCGCACGTCACGATAAGTTGCGGGGCAGTCATCGCCTCCTTTGCCCTCCCTGTATTGATCGTCGGCGCACTCCTGTTCGCTATGATCAGCCGGCGGGATGGGGTAGAGGCGGCAGTGGCCAGCCTGGCTCCCGGTGGGTTACGCGTTCGCCGCCGGCCTGGTTGCCAGCGTGAACCCCTGCGGGTTTATGATGCTGCCGAGCTACATCACCTTTCACCTGGGCGCTCAGGAGCCGGGCTACTATGAGCGACCGGCCCTGAAGCGCGCTCGGCAGGCGCTGGGTCTTGGCCTCGCAGCGACGGCGGGTTTCCTGGTGATCCTGGCCGTGGCGGGCGGGGTCATAGCCGCGGGCGGCCAGTGGCTCATCCGCGTCTTTCCCTACGCCGGCGTGGGCATCGGAGTCGCTATGTCCATCCTGGGCGTTTACCTCCTGGTCACACACAGGAGCTTGGGCATCGTGGCTGCCAGCCGGGTAGCCATCCGCCCCCAGCGGAATCTGCGCAATGCCTTCCTGTTCGGCATTGCCTACGCCACCGGTTCGCTGAGCTGCACACTGCCCATCTTTCTGGTGGTCGTCGGCAGCTCCCTGGCGAGCCGGGGATTAGCCAACGCCTTTGTCCAGTTCATCGGCTATGGCCTGGGTATGGGGGTTATCCTCATCGCGGTGACCATCGGCGCGGCCCTGTTCCGGGGAACAGTTTCCCGTTGGCTGCGGGCCGCGTTGCCCTACGTCCACCGCATGAGCGCCCTGTTTTTGATCGGAGCGGGTGTTTACCTGGTCTACTACTGGCTGTTCATTGCCGGTCTCTAGGCGCCTTCCGGGCCAGGTGCAACACGGGTTTTGACGGTGGGCCTAATTCGGACTAAGGCTGTTTTCGACATAGAACGAATGATCGAGTGAGAAACGTGACAGATCGCAAAGAAGGATTATAAACGTTGTTTGACAAAGCACTAGGGCAAGCAAACCAAGGCGGAAAAGCCAAACCAGTAAGCCGCCCACTCGGTCGACACAGATGCCGTGCGTCTGGTTCGGCCCAACCGGTCGAGGTCGGGGCTTGTTTGGGCCTGCGGTGGCTTCGACTTGGTGGAATCGGCGCGTCTCCACGGCTCGTTGGGTCGAGCCTCGGGTGCGGTGCACCTTGATCTGCGTGGAGTGCCCCGCTGCCGAGAGCTTGCTCGCAATATCAGACGACGAGGCTACTCAACGACTAGCCGTTTGTGTTGCAGAGCGGGTGGCCTATTTGTGTTTGTCAGGTTATCATTTTCGGTGTCGAAAACAGGCTAAGGTGCTTTGCTGAATTTCCCAACCCTTGAGCTCACACTGAGGAGAAAGACATGATGCTACTCGCAGGTGATATCGGTGGAACCAAGACGACTCTGGCTCTCTTTACGCCCGAAGGAGGGCTGGAGCCCAGGGTGCAGACCAGCTTCAAGAGCAACGAGTATCCCAGCCTGGCGGCCGTGGCTGCCCGGTTCTTGGCTGAGGCAGGCGCCTCCGTGGACAGGGCCGTTTTCGGTGTGGCCGGGCCGGTAACAAAGGGGCAGGCCATGGCCACCAACCTGCCCTGGGTCATCACGGAGGCAGGCCTGCAGGACGCCTTGGGCGTGCCGGAGGTCAAACTGCTCAACGACCTGGAGGCGACGGCCTACGGAGTGCCCAACCTGCCGCCCGGTGACCTGTTCGCCCTCAACGACACCCCGGTCCAGAGCGGCACCAAGGCAGTGGTCGCACCTGGCACAGGGTTGGGCGAAGTCGTGCTCTTCTACCAGGGTGGTCACTTCCACGTAGTGCCCTCCGAAGGTGGACATGCCGACTTTGGTCCGACCAGCCTGTTGGAGCTGGAGCTGCTCCGTGATCTGATGGGCAAGTTCGGCCACGTGAGCTACGAGCGGGTCTGTTCAGGTAAGGGCATCCCCAACATCTATGCTTTCCTCAAGAAGAATCACTTTGCTGAGGAATCACCCGAGATGACAGAAGCGCTGCGCCAGGCGGACGATCCCACACCCATCATTGTCGAGAAGGCAATGGCCGGCGAGTGCGAACTGAGCATCGCCACCCTCAACGCTTTCGTCTCGATCCTGGGTGCGGAGGCAGGCAACCTGGCGCTCAAAGTGATGGCCACCGGCGGCCTCTACCTGGGCGGCGGCATCCCGCCCAAGATCCTGGCCAAGCTCCGGGATGGAACCCTCATGGCGTCCTTTGTCAACAAGGGACGGTTTGCCGAGAGACTGGCCCGGATTCCGGTCTATGTCATCCTTAACCAGCAGACAGCCCTGTTTGGCGCGGCGTGTTATGGGCTCGGGCTCTGATCGGCGCGCCATGCGCGGATATGAGAATCTATCTGTTGAGGAGGGTCGAAATGTTTGACTTTTCCAATCGCGTCGTCCTGGTCACCGGCGCATCCGGCAACCTGGGCCAGGCCATCGCCAGGGCCTTTTACGCGGCGGGGGCGAACCTGGTGTTGTTGGACCGCGCCCCCGACCGGCTCCCACAGCTTTTTCCCGAGTTGGCCGGCTCGCCTGACCATCTGCTGCTCGGCTCCGTGGACGCCGCCGACGCAGAATCGGTCGAGCGCGCGGTGCAAAGCGCCCTGGAGCGCTTTGGCCGCATCGACGTGTTGGCCAACGCCGTGGGCGGCTACCGGGCCGGCCTGCCCGTCCACGAGACCCCCGTCGATACTTGGGATTTCCTGCTAAACCTGAACGCTCGCACGGCCTTTGTCCTTAGCCGGGCAGTCGTGCCGACCATGCTGGCCCAGGGCTCGGGCAAGATCGTCCACGTGGCGGCGCGTGCTGCCCTGGCAGGTGCCAGCAAGGCCGCTGCGTACAGTGCCTCGAAGGCCGCCTTGGTGCGCCTGGTGGAAAGCCTGGCGGCCGAACTCCGGCAGGCAGACATCAACGTCAACTGCGTGTTACCGGGCACCATCGATACTCCGCAGAACCGCCAGTCGATGCCGAAGGCTGACCACAGCCGCTGGGTGCCGCCCGAAGCGATCGCCGACGTGATCCTCTTCCTTGCCTCCGAGGCTGCCTGGCCGGTCAACGGGGCGGCGGTACCGGTCTATGGCCAGAGCTGAAAACGGGGCATAGACCGCTGGAGCAGCAAGGACTGAGGGCAGAGCCGATTGGGCTCCGTCAGGGAAGAGAGGATACCAGCGGTGTCGAAACCTATGACGGCTGAGCATCGCCGCCTGGCCGATTCTGAAGCCCGGCGCGCCGACTGGAAAAAGTGGGGTCCGTACCTCAGCGAGCGGGCCTGGGGCACCGTCCGCGAGGATTACAGCGCCACGGGCGAAGCGTGGGACTATTTTCCTCACGACCACGCTCGCAGCCGGGCCTACCGCTGGAACGAGGACGGCCTGGCCGGGGTGTGCAATCGTTTCCAGAACCTGTGTCTGGCTGTTGGTTTGTGGAATGAGCGGGATCCGATCCTCAAAGAGCGGCTTTTTGGCCTGACCGGTAACGAGGGCAACCACGGCGAGGACGTCAAAGAGTATTATTTTTACTTAGACAACACGCCCACCCACTCCTACATGAAAATGCTCTACAAATACCCTCAGGTCGAGTATCCGTATGCCCGACTGGTGGAGGAAAATCGCCGGCGGGGCCGCGAGGCGCCCGAGTTTGAGCTAGTAGATGCCCTGCGCGACGTCTTGGCAGAGAGCCGCTATTTTGACGTGTTCGTCGAGTACGCCAAAGCCGGCCAGGAAGACATTCTGTGCCGGATCTCGGCCGTCAATCGCGGGCCGGAACCGGCGCCCATCCACGTCCTGCCCCATCTGTGGTACCGCAACGACTGGTCGTGGGGCTATGACCGGGTACGTCCGGAGCTGCGCGCCATCACCGCTAAGCAAGCGGTACTACGCGGCCCGGGCGTGGTCTTCACCGGGCATCGCCACCTGGGCCAGCGCTGGTGGTACGTCGATGCAGAGAGTGACGGGACAGCGGCTCTCCTCTTCACCGAAAACGAGACAAACTCAGAGCGGTTGTTCAATGTACCCAATGCCAGCCCTTACGTCAAAGATGGCATCCACGAGGCAGTGGTGCATAGCCGAATGGATAGGGTGAACCCGGCACAGGTGGGCACCAAGGTCGCCGCGCATTCCCAGGCCATCGTGGCACCCGGCGAGGTGTTCACGGTGCGCGTGCGATTTGCTGACGCGGCACACGAGGACCCGTTTGGCGACTTTGGTTCGGTCTTTGAGGGGCGCATCGCCGAAGCCGACGAGTTCTATGCCGCCATCCAGCGCCCCGGCCTGAGTGACGACGAGCGACAGGTGCAACGGCAGGCCCTGGCCGGATTGATGTGGAGCAAGCAGTTCTACCACTATAGCGTCGAGCTGTGGCTGGAGGGCGATCCGGCCCAACCAGCCCCGCCCGAGGTCCGCAAGCAGGGACGCAATGCCAGCTGGACACACCTGTACAACCTGGACGTGCTGTCCATGCCCGACAAGTGGGAGTATCCCTGGTACGCGGCCTGGGACCTGGCCTTCCATACCCCGTCCATCGCCCTGATTGATCCAGAATGGGCTAAACGCCAGCTGATTTTGCTGCTGCGCGAGTGGTACATGCATCCCAACGGCCAGCTCGCAGCCTATGAGTGGGCGCTGGGCGACGTCAACCCTCCGGTTCATGCCTGGGCTGCCTGGCAGGTCTACCAGCTCACGGGCCGGAACGACACCGCCTTCCTGGAGAAGGTCTTTCACAAGCTGCTGCTGAATTTTACCTGGTGGGTCAACCGCAAGGATGCGGACGGCCCAACGTCTTTCAAGGCGGCTTTCTGGGGATGGACAACATCGGCGTCTTTGACCGCAGTGCGCCGCTGCCCACCGGCGGCCACATCGAGCAGGCCGACGGCACCGCCTGGATGGCTTTCTACAGCCTCAATATGCTGACCATCGCCCTGGAGTTGGCCCGCACCAAACCGGCCTACGAAGACGTTGCCACCAAGTTCTTTGAGCACTTTGTCTACATCGCCGACGCGTTCTACGACATGGGCGGCCAGGGGGTCAGCCTGTGGGATGACCAGGATGGCTTTTTCTACGACGTGCTGCATGCGCCGGATGGTGCTTTCGTGCCCCTCCGAGTCCGCTCATTCGTGGGACTGATCCCGCTGCTGGCAGTCCAGGCCCTGGAGCCGCAGAAACTGGAGAACCTGCCGCGCTTCCGGCGGCGAATGGGCTGGCTCCTCAAGTACCGGCCTCAGTTGGCGGCCCACGTCGCCCCGTTCCGCGAGAGGGGCGCCCATGGCCACTATCAACTGGCCATCGTCGGCCGTGACAAGTTGGCCCGCATCCTGGCGCGCGTGTTCGATCCGGCCGAGTTTCTGTCCGACTATGGCCTGCGGGCCCTGTCCCATGTCCATGCGGCCAGCCCGTTCACTTGCCGGGTTGGCGAACAGACTTACACCGTACGCTACGAACCCGCCGAGTCGACTTCGGGTCTGTTCGGCGGTAACTCGAACTGGCGCGGGCCTATCTGGTTTCCGATCAACTATCTGGTGATCGAGGCGCTGCGCAAGTACCACCACCACTATGGCGACTCGCTCACAGTCGAAGTACCACAGGGCTCCGGTAACAGGCTGACCCTCGATCGGGCCGCCGACGAACTGTCCCAACGCCTGAGCCACATCTTTCTGCGGGACGAGGGAGACCGGGGGCGCCGTCCTGTGTTCGGGGGCGAGCCGATCTTCCAGGACGATCCCCATTGGCGCGATCACATCCTGTTCTACGAGTACTTTCACGGCGACAACGGAGCCGGCATCGGCGCCAGCCACCAGACCGGCTGGACGGCGCTCGTCGCCAACCTGCTCCAACGGGGCGAGGACGCCGGATGCCCGTATTGCGCTCAGGGGACAGGAAAGCAATGATGAGAGACAAAGCTGAAAGGTTGCCGTCCGCAATATCCTTCGGACGCGAGATCTGCGGCGATCTGGCGGTTGCGGAACGGCGCGAATGGCTGGTGACCAATGCGCTGGGTGGCTACGCCTCGGGCACGGTGGCTGGGCTGTTGACACGCCGCTACCACGGGCTGCTGGTTGCTGCTCTGCCACCGCCGCACGGCCGCACGCTGCTGCTGACCAGGCTGGACGAGACGGCGACCTACCATGGACGGTCGTACGCGCTTTTCTGCAACCGCTGGTCGGACGGCCAGGTGGAGCCGGCCGGCTACCGCCACCTGGAGCGCTTTGGCCTGGAGGGAACGACGCCGGTCTGGTTGTACGCCTTGGGAGACGCGCTGCTCGAGAAGCGGGTCTGGATGGAGCCGGGGGCGAACACGACCTACGTACGGTACGATCTGCGGCGAGGCGCGGCTCCTCTGACTCTGTCGGTAAAGGCTGTCGTCAACCACCGGGATCACCACGGCAGCACACACGCCGGCGACTGGCGCCTCAAGATCGAGGCCGTGCCAGGAGGGCTGTGTGTGGGCGCCGATCTTTATCTGCTCGGCGCCGGCGCCGCTGTGACGACGGCGTCCGAGTGGTACCGCGGCTACTGGCTGAGCCAGGAGACGTACCGGGGCTTGGATGGCCTGGATGACAACCTCTACGCGGGGCAGTTTGAGGTGGTCCTGTCGCCGGGCGACTCGTGGACGCTGGTTGCCAGTACGGAGTCTGATCCTGAACGGGATGGTCGCGGCGCCTATGCGAGACGGCAGGCTTATGAGGCGCGACTCCTGGCGCAGAGCGGTTTAGAGGATGCCCCTGCCCAAGTGCGTCATCTGGTCCTGGCCGCCGACCAGTTCGTCGTGCGTCGGGCGGTTGGTGACGATCCCGATGGCCGGTCGATCATCGCCGGCTACCATTGGTTCGCCGACTGGGGACGAGACACGATGATCTCCCTCCCCGGCCTGACGCTGGCTACCGGCCGTGTGGAGCTGGCGGCCGAGATCCTGCGCACCTATGTGGTTTACGTCGACCGGGGGATGTTGCCCAATCGCTTCCCCGACGGCGGCGATCCGCCCGGACCGGGCGAATACAACACCGTCGACGCGACCCTGTGGTACTTTGAGGCGATCCGCGCCTACCACGCCGCAACCGGTGACGACGGCCTGCTGCGCGAGCTCTATCCGACGTTGCGCGAGATCATCCGCTGGCACGTGCTGGGCACGCGCTATGGCATCGGCGTCGACCCGGCGGATGGGTTGCTCCGCTCCGGCGAGGCAGGCGTTCAGCTCACCTGGATGGACGCCAAAGTGAGCGATTGGGTTGTCACGCCGCGCACCGGCAAGGCGGTCGAAGTCAACGCGCTGTGGTACAATGCGTTGCGGGTGATGGCCGATTTCGCGCGTCTCCTGGACGAGCCTGCAGACCGGTACGAGGCGCTGGCAGACGACGCACGGGCCGGCTTTGGCCGCTTTTGGAACGACGCGCTGGGCTATTGTTGCGACGTCATCGACGGTCCGGCCGGGGACGATGCCAGCCTGCGGCCGAATCAACTGCTGGCAGTCTCCTTGCGCCACAGCCCGCTGACGCGCGCGCAGCAGCGGGCGGTCGTCGACGTGTGCGCCCGCCACCTGCTGACGTCCCACGGGTTGCGAAGCCTGGCGCCGGGCGATCCGGCCTACGTGGGCTACTATGGCGGCGATCAGCGCCAGCGCGACGGGGCCTACCACCAGGGTACCGTCTGGGCCTGGCTCATCGGCCCCTTCGTCCGCGCCCACCTACGGGTCTATGGCGATCGTGCCCTGGCCCGCTCCTACCTTGCGCCGCTGCTCGACCATCTGTCCGGCGGGTGCGTGGGCAGCATCGGCGAGATCTTTGACGGGGAGCCGCCCTTTGCACCGCGCGGCGCCATCGCCCAGGCGTGGAGCGTAGCGGAGGTGTTGCACGCCTGGCGGGTATGCGCAGCGCCGAGGTAAGAAACCGGGCGCCCGTCGCGTCTAGAGTAGAGAGGGCGAGAAGAGCGAGCCCTGCGTTGGATATTTACGTGTCGCAGAACAGAAAGGAAGTGGACCATGAAAGCGATCTGGAACGGAACCGTTTTGGCCGAGAGCGACGAGACGATCGTCGTGGAGGGCAATCACTATTTCCCGCCGGACTCGGTGAACCGCGACTATTTCCACCCCAGCGACCACCACACCACCTGCCCGTGGAAAGGGCTCGCCAGCTACTATGACGTCGTCGTGGGCGATGCGGTCAACGAGAACGCCGCCTGGACCTATCCCAACCCCAAGCCTGCGGCGGCCGAACTGGGCATCACCGATTACGTCGCGTTCTGGCGCGGCGTCCAGGTGGTGGAATAGACATGGCCCAACCAGAGCAGTTCGACGTCATCATCATCGGCGCCGGCCAGGCCGGCGGGCCGCTGTCGGCCGAGTTTGCCAAAGCGGGATCCAAGACCGCCCTGGTCGAACGGGCGCACGTCGGCGGCACCTGCGTCAACGAGGGCTGCACGCCGACGAAAACGATGGTCGCCAGCGCACGGGTGGCCCACCTGGCCCGGCGAGCGGCCGACTATGGCGTCCAGACCGGCCCGGTGACGGTCGATATGGCCAAGGTGCGCCAGCGCAAGCGCGACATCGTGGCGAGCTTTCGCACCGGCAGCCGGCGACGCGTCGAGAGCGCAAAAGGGCTGGAGCTGATCGTGGGCGAGGCGCGGTTCGTCGCCCCCAAGACGGTCGAGGTGCAGTTGAACGACGGCGGGACGCGCACGCTCGCGGCCGACACGATCGCGATCAACACCGGCGCCCGCGCCCGCGTGCCCGACCTGCCGGGGTTGGATGGCGTGCCCTACCTCGACTCGACCTCGATCATGGAGCTGGACGATCTGCCGGAGCACCTACTGGTGATCGGCGGGGGCTACATCGGCCTCGAGTTCGGGCAGATGTTCCGCCGCTTTGGCAGCCAGGTGACGATCGTGCAGCGCGGCGCCCAACTGCTCGCCCGCGAGGATGCCGACATCGCTCAAGAGATCGCCGAGATCCTGCGCCAGGACGGCGTCGAGGTGCTGCTGGAGAGTGAACCGCTGCGCGCCGCCCAGACCGGCGGCGGCGCGATCGAGTTGGTGGTGCGCACGCCCGATGGCGAGCGCACGCTGATCGGCTCACACCTGCTGGTCGCCGCCGGCCGCGTACCCAACACCGACCGCCTGAACCTCCCAGCGGCCGGGATCGAGACCGACCGGCGCGGGTTCATCTCGGTAAATGAGCGCCTGGAGACCGTGGTGCCGGGCATCTATGCCCTGGGCGACGTCAAGGGTGGCCCGGCCTTTACCCACATCTCGTACGATGACTATCGCATCCTGCGCTCCAACCTCTTGGAGGGCGAGAACGCGAGCACGGCCGGCCGGTTGGTGCCCTACACCGTGTTCATCGACCCGCAGCTCGGCCGGGTCGGCCTGACCGAGAAAGAGGTCCAGGTGCAGGGCCTCAACTATCGCGTGGCCAAGATCCCCATGACGTGGGTCGCTCGCGCCCTGGAAACGGACGAGACGCGCGGCCTGATGAAGGCGATCGTGGACGCCGAGACCGACCAGATCCTGGGCGCGGCGATCCTGGGCCTTGAGGGCGGTGAAGTGATGACCGTGCTGCAGATGGCAATGATGGGCGGTGTGCCCTACACCGCCATCCGCGACGGCGTCTTTGCCCACCCGACCCTGTCCGAGTCGTTGAACAACCTGTTCATGGCGATGGAGAGCCAGGGTTCTTGATGAGCGATCTGTTATTCTGGACGAAAGAGAGCATCCCCATCCCGGCGGTGACCGCCGAGCAGATGCGGGAGGTCGACCGGATTGCGGTGGAAGACTTTGGCCTGGGTATTCTGCAAATGATGGAGAATGCCGGCCGGAACCTGGCTGCGAACGTGGTGGAGATGCTGGCCGGCCAGGACGGAGACTGTCTCTTATACACATCTGACGCTGCCGACGAAGAGGATAGTGTAGATCTCGGTGGTCGCCGTATCATTA
>OMKS01003308.1_pt1 | contig 12923 bp, 15 predicted proteins | sample 1674721 | NCBI WGS metagenome assembly OMKS01 (sample SAMN06264996, study PRJEB25208) | sediment metagenome | isolation source: hot spring sediment | place: USA: California | collected 2014-09-02 | reverse complement strand
GACAGTTCTTGAGGCGATCGAGAGGATTCAAAGATATACCCGGGGAATGGACTACGAGGCGTTCATAAAGAACGATCTTGTTCAGGATGGGGTGATCCGGAACCTCATGGTGATCGGCGAAGCCGTCAAACTCATTCCCGAACCGCTCACGTCCGGGCATCCCGGTGTTCCCTGGAGAAAGATTGCAGGCATGCGGGACATTCTCATTCACGCCTACTTCGGGGTGCATGATGAGATCGTGTGGGATGTCGTCCGGAACAAAATTCCTGATCTGCAGGCTGAGGTCAGGGAGATGCTCGATCTCGCCTGATAATCGTTCCTGCTTCAGGGTGGCGATGGGGAACACTCCATTGGCCCCCTTCATCATCGAGAAAATACGCCCCTATCACCTCCGTATCCGGGGATCGCCCGGCCAATCGCGGCCCTTACGGCCGGGATCCAGAGATCCCGGCCCCGCAGGCGTCATTCGAGAAAACCACGAAATACCGCCCCCTCTCCTGCCCCCCTGGCGACCCGTATGATTGGCAGTAATGGGCCTCCCTTCAAACCCCCGCATGCGGCCGGGGAGGGAGAGGCATTCTGGCCGAAAAAAGGCTAAATTCGGGTCATTATCGGGAAATTACCGTGTTATATTCGTTGGCCGGCGGGCGCCGATCCGTGCAGCCGTGAGATGATCTTTTCATCAGGAATGCCGAACGCGCCTTTGCAATAAGTTCGAAAGGGCAGGACTCCTGCCTCAGCCGCGTGATCCTCACGTTTGAACAACCGTCCTGATCTGATCGAGCATAACCCCTGCCGATCTCACCACGTCCCGGGCATCCCTTTCCGGGTACACGCACCCATCGTCCGCACCCTCACGCGTGCGCATCGCGAAGGTGAAATCTTCATGTATTGATGGGGGCAGAATTTTTTCATCGATATGCTCTCTTTTGCTACCCCCTTTTGTGGTGCAGGCAGGGTCTGGAGAGCGCTTCGCCTGGTGAAGTGCAGATCCGGAGAAACTATTTATGTCCACCCTACAGAGTGAAAATGAATGAAACGATTTGTGGCCACTGCACGGGGGCGTGTCCAGCGGGTCGGCTATCGGGAGCATGTGTACAACGAGACATTTGAACGGAATATCTCGGGGTACGTGATGAATCTCAAGAACGGGGAGGTCGAGATCGTCGCAGAGGGGAGCGAGCAGGACCTCCGGGACTTCATCAACGAAATCAATATCATAAAAAGACCCATTGCAGTCAAATCGTTCACCGTCAGATGGGAAGAAGCCACAGGAGAGTACGCCGATTTTGAGATCATCCGGGGAGACATCCAGGAAGAGACATTCGAGCGGATGGATTACGCCGGGAATGTACTGCACAGCATGGATATGAAATTAGACCAGAGTCTCCAGTTACAGCGCACGATGCTGGACAAGCAGGACCAGATGCTGGACAAGCAGGACCAGAGCCTCCAGATCGGCAGAGAGACGAAAGAAGAGATTGTCGGGCTCCGGAGCGATACCAGGAAGCATCTTGATGACGAGTTTGGGGAGATCCGAAAGGAGCTCGTCTCCATCAAGGAAGCGCTTGCCCGGGCAGGCATCCAGGTCTGATTTACTCTCTCCATCCCGCGCCAACTACCCGGGTCATGCGTGCGGTCGTCTGAGGGTGAGGTTGTGTTCGACGTCCTGATCCCGCTCTCCTCGTTCATCGAGAAAATACGCCCATATCACCCTCGGATCCGGGGATCGCCCGGCCAATCCCGGCCCTGTGGGCGGCATCGGCAAAACCCCCGAAATACCGCCGCCTCTCCTGCTCCGCTGGCGGTACGTATGATTGGCAGTAATGCAATCCCTTCACCCCCCTCGCAGACGGCCGGGGAGGAGGAGGGAGTCGAAGTGGGAATCGGGCGAATTCCGGGCAGAACGGTAGATTCGCGCGTCTTATTGTGAACTACCCCGCCCAACAGGCGCGGGATAGTTCACTCAGTCCAGAAGCATGCGGGGGCTACAGGTGCCTGGCAAAATCGTCAGGATCGATCCTCGCCAGTTTCAGAACGCCGCGAAGGGTGCCGGTCTTCAGTTCGTTATGGAACGGAACGACAGTCCCCACCTTACCTTCGGGTATCGGTTTTGAAAGACGCACATGACTTCCGGATTGCCCGCTTACGACAAAACCATACTATTTCGAGAGTATTTTTATCACCCTCTCGCCCGGGACTATGCACCGACACTCCCGGCCACCTCAAACGTCGTGATGATGGGCCGCCCTCCTTCCTCCATCGGGAACTCGGCGAGGTACAACGCCGTGGCCTCTTTGAGGTTTGCCACTGCCTCTTCCACCGTCTCGCCCTGGCTGACAGTACCCACCTCCGGGCATTCGGCGATGTACATGTCCTCTTCCCTGGAGAGTACGGCCGTCAACGTCCTCATACGAGGGTATCATCTCCCTTCATAGATAATAGTGACCGATATGCCTCCTGCCGGCGTCCCTCGTTGCTCGGTCACCTGGATGGAACCATATCCCTGAGGGCGCATTCAAAAATTCATCCGCTTCCCTTTTGATAACAGGAGTGAACTCCCACGCCTCAATCGTCCTTCATGATCTCTTCCGGGTCAAAGGCGACGAACTCGCCCGCCCTGTCGATACCAACGATCGTCTGCCAGTCCCGCTCGCGCCGGTTCATCCTCGCCATGAGATCGGCCTCAAATGCGATCCGCAGCCCCTCATCCCTGGCAAAGACGGCTCTCCCCCTCCTCACCACCTCGTACTGAAACTCCACAGGTGCATTGTTGAGGATCCGAAGATCCACATCAAACCTCGGGGTGATGCACCGCTCCAGGTCTGATGCGATCGTCATGGAGTACTTGAAGAGTTCATAGGGTTTCCTCTCCCCCGAAAGGAGGATCCCTATATCGATGTCATGAAAGTCGTTCCGCACCAGGAACGAACCATAGAGGTAACCGAGCAGGAGATCCTCGAAACCTGACAGGCACCGGCTGATCTCTTTGATCATCTGTTCTTTATCGAGATCGTTTCCCTCTCGCCCTGGAGACATGATCGCTTCAACCTGAGACCGGGGTTGAGTGAAGGTGGCATAAAGCTAACTCTGTGATAGAGACACCATCGTCCACGATTGCTCGCGCCGGAAATAATCTCGATGAAAAGCGTTGGAGGGGCGACATCACCCTGGGTTATCCCGCCTGAAGGATCTCGATGAGCCTGGTGATGACCGATAGTATCGCCTGATCATTGAGGTGGCCGGCCCGATACAGGACAAGACCGGCATCTGCGGAAAAAAGTCGGTTTGGCCGGATATTGCTTGCTTTTTGAAGCGTGCCCTCGGTGAAATCGGCATCGCTGATGCTGATGGCATAGCGGTCCCGGACCTGCTGGCTCGTGATCTGGCAGAGGATGATCTCGTCGCCACCCGGGGTGGCAACGACGAAGGCCGGACGCCGTTTCACCGTTGTAAGATCAGAGAAGGGAAACGGCACGACAACAATGTCGCCTTTTATAAATCGCTCCATGCTTCCTCCTCCTCGGGAAGAAGCCAGTCTTTTCGGAGTACGGGCTCGCTCGCGAGGGCGGTGTCGGGTGCGGCCTTCTGGCGTGTATGTTTCAGGAACCTGATGAAACTGAGAACTTCTCTGGAAGCCCCGGGCGAGAGATTGTTCAACTCGCTGATGATCTCCTCTTTCACTCGGCTCATGGCACATCGACCTGGTATGGTATGGGTGGGAACCCCTGTCCGGCAGGTGCGGCGAGGGGGTTATCTCATCACTGATTTATTTTTCTGCAATTATGTATCTTTTGTGGATACCGTCACCTGATCCGCGCCGGTGATCCCGCTCATGATACTCTTTCATCTCCACAGCAGGAGCGAGTGCTCTCTGCCTCCCCGATCACTTCGATGCTCAGGAGAACCGATCGCTTGAGCACCTCGTCGTGGATGAGGTCATCGTAGGCGATAGCGCTGCAATGCTCCTCCAGAAAAGCTATCTCGTCCAGGATATGGCAGAGGAAGACCACTTCACGCTTCACACCAGATCACCTCACCTTCGATTGCCGGGCGGAGATAGGGATCGATCCCGCCTGTGGTGACCGGGTCGACCCGCCGGCCGAAGAGGTCTTCCAGGTACGCGATCAGGGCCATGAAGTTCTGGAATGTCGCCTTCCCAATCGCGAATTCGACGAGGATGTCGATATCGCTCGTCGGGGTATTCTTCCCCCCTGGTGACCGAGCCGAAGATCCCGATCCGCTGCACGCCGAAGTGCTCCCTGATCCAGGCCGAACGCTCCTGCAATCGCCTGAGGTCGTCGGTCTGGAGGTGAGCGGCCACGCTGGATCAGGTGGATCAGGGGTATTTGTAGGTGCCCTCAGGTCCGGTTGAGCAGCTCGGCCCTTCGCCCCTGGATCCTATTCGTCCGGCCCTTCCAGGAGCCGCACTGCCTCTTCCCTCAGGCGTGAGATATCTCCCTGGTGCAATCGCTCCATGAAATCGAGCAGATCTGCACAGAACGCCTCTGCCTCTTCTATCGAGTCCCGGACATCCTCCGCCGTAATAGCGAAGTCTACATAATATTGTTTGTCGATCCGTTCTCTTTTTGCGGCGGCAAGGTGGGAACTGTCGATACCGTAGAGATGCTCCAGCAGGATCATCGCACCTGAGTGATTCTCGCACTTGATCCCTGTCTTGAAAAGGAGGGCCAGCACCATGTAATACATGCTGTAATACGCCATCGATACCGTTTCTTCAAGCCGCCCGTTCTCCAGCAGGATCTTTGCCGAGATGAGATAACTCTCCGACTTCTTCCGGTATGCCTCCTGGACCTGAACGCTGGGTTCGACGATCTGGACCTTCCCCTCTCTGAAGAGTTTACGCAAAAAATTTTGTCTTTTCATAGTAGCGTTCGACTCCCTTTATGATGACATGGTTTTTTGCGATCTCCTGGATCAGCAGATTATCCGGGTCCCAGGGTCCGATTTTTATGCTGAGCCGCGAGTGGCACCGTTCCAGCTCCCGCTTCACCTCTCTCTCGCCCGTCTCGATATAGACGTCGATGTCGCTCCTCTGGTCCGCGGTCCCCTTTGCATAACTCCCGAAGAGCACGGCAAGCGGGATATCCTCTCTCTCCTGAATCGTCCTGACGACGGACCTCAGGTGGGGGGCCTGCTCAATCAACGCTCCGAGGGTGTACCACTCCGTCATGAAGATATAAACCCGTGCTTCAAGGGTTTTTTTCAGGAAATAGACCCTATTTTTCCCCTCTGCCCTGAAGTCGACGACATTCCCATCCAACAGACCCTTGAGTTTCCGCAGCACGGTGGTGTGAGAAGTGCCCAGATCTGTTGCGAGTTTGCGGGGGTACGAGTCGCCCCGGAGCAGGAGAGCAACGATCTGAATGGATACATTTTGTTCCACATGGAACTTATTTGAACCAACTATTGAAAAAGGTAGCGCCTCTCCCTGGATGCATGTCTGCCGGGGCGTTTTCTCTTTTATGGCCACGGGTCAGGGGATCGCCCGGCCTATCCCTGCTCATTCCGGCGAGATCCAGAGATCAAGGCCCGGTAGAGAGCATTCGAGAAACCCATGAAATCCTCCCGTCCTGTCTCACTGCCGTCCCGGTCATTCCCCCTGGGCCGGGGATATCTATACAATTGTGAGATCCGATCTGCGTGCAGCTGCACGGAGTTTGTATTCTGTCCCTCCCGGAAAGACACGCAGGATCGGGGGGTGGCACTTCCTGCCGGAGAACCCGGCCAGTGCACGTCGCCTCCTTTCGCGCGGGTTCACCCGTCCGGCCCCCTCTCCCGGGTCAGCTCCGCCTGTTTTGGGTCCCTCGATCAGGGCGGCGCCGCACTCCCTGACGACGTTTTGGTGGTGACGCCGACCGGCACCTCTTTTGCCCTCCAGAAAGAGAGATCATGGCGATGGCAGACCGGTACCGTGTCGAATACCTCGCCGGGATCCGGCGGATCGAGGTCCTCACCGGGGACGGCGAGATCGTCGTCCGGGCGCCCCGCGGCACGCCTGAAGAGCAGATCCGCGCTGCCGTGGGAGAGCGCACCCCCTCTGGCGGCATTCTCCGGGCCGGCGGGCGCCTGATCCGGTACGCCGTCGAGCCCTGCCCCCGCTGCCGGAGCGTGCGCATCGGGGTCAGGGACGGGGGCGTCGTGGTGAAGGCACCGCCCGGCACACCCCAGAAAGAGATCTCAGCCGCCCTGCGCACCCACGAGGCCTGGTTCCTCCGGCACCTCGAAACCCCGCGGGGCGAGGAGCATGCCACCCTTCTCCTCGGCGGGACGGCCGTCCCGTACGTGATCGCCTCCCGCCCGCGGGCGGTCAACCTCACCCTGCGGATCCTGCCGGACAACACCCTTCAGATCACCGCCCCTCCCGGCATATCGAGAGACCGCGTCCGCTCATTCGTCGAAGCGCATGCCGCCCACATCCAGAAGCAGATCGCCGGGCGGTCCCCGGCGCGCTCTGTCGAATACGCCGACGGCGGCGCCCTCCTTCTCCGGGGAAGGGAGGTGACGATCCGGGCAGAGGAAAGGGGTGGGCCCTCCCTCGAAGGGGATCTCCTCCTGGTCCCGGACGACCGCTCCATTCACTCGACCGTCTCCGCATATCTCCGCACCGCAACGCTCGCCCGGGCGAACCGAACCCTCCCGGAGTATGCCGGCGCATTCGGCGTGGCCGTCCCCCCCGTGGAGGTCCGTTTCATGAAGACCTTCTGGGGACGCTGCCACCCCGACCCGAAGATCGTCTTCAACGAGCGCTGCGCCATGCTCCCCCCCGACCTCATCGACTACGTCGTCGCCCACGAACTCTGCCACCTCCTACACCCCCACCACCAGCGGCCCTTCTACGACGCCCTCAGGGCGGTCATGGGGGACGCCGACGCCAGAAAGGAGCGGTTGAAAAACTACCACCCGTGCTGGGCAAAGGGCGCCTGACCGTTCAACAAAAGGTATCAACCAGGAGCACCGAATACTCACGTAAACGGCATATCACCATGATCGTCATCGGCATCGATCCCGGGCTGGCGCGAGTCGGCTACGGCGTCCTCAGAAAAGGCGAGCGGTTTCCGGTGCCGCTGACCTTCGGCTGCATCGAGACCTGCGGGGACCGGAGCCCCCCGGAGCGGCTGCTCGAGATCCACGAGCGGGTCTCGGCCCTCCTCGACGAATACGACCCCGCATGGGTCGTCCTGGAAAAGTTGTTCTTCTCCAGAAACGTCACCTCGGCGATGCATGTCAGCGAGGCCAGGGGCGTCATCCTCCTTGCCGCCGCTCAGCGCCGGATCCCGATCGCCGAGTACACCCCGAACCAGATCAAGCAGGCCGTCACCGGATCCGGGCGCGCCGACAAACACCAGGTGCAGGAGATGATGCGGCGGCTCCTCCGCCTGGAAGAACTCCCCCGCCCGGACGACGCCGCCGACGGCCTCGCCATCGCCCTCTGCCACATCAATATGGTACGATAAGATGATCGCTCATCTCTCTGGAGAACTGGCATCCACCGGCGACCGGTGGGTGGTGATCGATATCGGCGGCGTCGGCTACCTGGTGCAGGTGACCAGGCCGACGCTGGAGCGCCTCAGGCAGACCGAGGGCCGTGTCATGGTGCACACCCATATGGTGGTCCGTGACGACGACATCCAGATCTATGGCTTTCTCCACCCGAGCGAGCGCGACCTCTTCACGATCCTGATCGGCGTCACCGGGATCGGCCCCCAGACCGCGATGAACATCCTCTCCGGGCTCTCCTTCGAAGAGTTCGCCCTCGCCGTCCTGGACGAGGACGAAAAGGCGCTCACCCGGATCCCGGGGATCGGGCAGAAGGGTGCGAAACGCCTGATCCTGGAGTTGAAGGAGAAGATGAAGAAGCGTGCCGATACCCTGGCCGTCAGCAGGCGCCCGGCCGAGGTCCGCGACGCCGCAAGCGCCCTTATCTCCCTCGGGTTCTCGCCGCAGGAGGCGGAGGCGGCGGTCGACGCCGTCCTCCCCGGCCTCTCCGACCCGACGGTGCAGGCGCTGATCAGGGCTGCACTTGCACACATCAGGGAGCACCGGTCCGCATGAACGAACGCATCCCCTCACCTGCCCTCCTCAGGGACGAGCCCGACGACGCCGCGATCAGGCCGGCCTCCTTCGACGAGTTCGTGGGGCAGCCGCAGGTCAAAGAGACCCTCGCCATCGCCATCGCCGCCGCAAAAAAGCGCGGCGAGTCCCTCGACCACATCCTCTTCTCCGGTCCGCCGGGCCTGGGGAAGACGACCCTCGCCCAGATCATCGCCCGGGAGATGGGGGCCGGGATCAGGAGCACCTCGGGCCCGGTGCTCGAGCGGCCCGGCGACCTGGCCGCCCAGCTCACCGCCCTCTCTCCAGGCGACGTCCTCTTCATCGACGAGATCCACCGGTTGAACCCGGTGGTCGAGGAGATCCTCTACCCGGCGATGGAGGACGCCTGCATCGACGTGATGATCGGCGAGGGGCCCGGTGCCCGCTCGGTCCAGCTCCCGCTCGAGCCCTTCACCCTGGTCGGGGCGACGACGAAGGTCGGGCTGCTCGGCTCCCCGCTCCGCGATCGGTTCGGTTTCATCTTCCGCCTCAACCTCTACGAGGCCGCCGACCTGGTCAGGATCGTGGAGCGGAGCGCCGCGATCATGCAGACCCCGATCACGCCGGAAGGAGCGGACGAGATCGCACGGCGGAGCCGCGGGACGCCCAGGATCGCCAACCGTCTCCTGCGGAGGGTGCGGGACTATGCCCTCGTGCGGGGCGACGGCCAGATCGACGGGGCGACCGCCGACGCCGCCCTCACCATGCTCGGCATCGACCGCCTGGGGCTCGACGACCTCGACCGCCGGATCCTCTCGGTGATCGCAGAGGATTTCGGCGGGGGGCCGGTGGGGGTCAGGACGATCGCCATCTCGGTGGGAGAGGAGGTGCGGACCGTCGAAGAGGTCTACGAGCCCTACCTGATCCAGATCGGGTTTATCAAGCGCACGCCCCAGGGCCGGGAGACGACCGCCGCCGCCCGGCGGCACCTCGACGTCGCCTTATAATATCCTGACGCCACATCTATGGGATCAACCATGGTGCTCGAAGAGACACTGACGCTCAATGAGATCGACGATGCAGAGGACCTCGTCCGGACCCTCAGGGACGCCGGCATGACGGCGCGCCTTTCCCGGACGACCAGACTGGACCGCTCGCTGGTGGTGACCGGGCGGGTCCGGGATTTCAGATCGCTTTTTACCGGGGAGATCGGACAGGTCGCAGATCTAACCCTGAAGGAGGAATACACGCACACGCTCGCCGATATCGAGAAGACGGTGGAGAGCGTCGCCGCATTCATGGCCGAACACCCGGCCGGCGTTCCCTTTCCCGATGACGCAGGGCAGGACCTCATCAGGCCGGTCATGGAGGCGCTCGAGGAGGGCGATTCCTGTGAGAGTCTCCCTGATGAGACCGCAGAACAATTCGTGCACTGGATCCGGGGGCTCGCCCTGCTGCAGAGCAACGGCCTCATCGAGATCCGGGAGGACGGGGAGATGGCCCTGCAGCGCCATGCCGATCCTGACGACCTCGTCATGTCCCTCCCCTTCGCTCTCGTGTATGAAGCAGAGCCCGAATCGCTCAGCACCCATGGCATCAGGGTGATGATGACGATCACCTCGGTGCCGGTCTGCCAGGTGACGTTCGGCGCCGACGCGATTGCGGGGATGGACATCGATGAGATCGACGCCCTCATCACCGACCTGGACATCGACGAGGAGGAGTATGACGAGTTCAGGGAGAACGTCTCCATCAAGATGATCGTGGTGGAGCGGGTCCTGGAGTGCATCGAGGAGCGCGGCACCGCCACAGCGATGGAGGTCTATGAGATGATGAAGGGCGAGCTCCTCACCACCGGGGAGGGCGAGATCACCCTGAGGATCGATCTCGATTACCTGCGTGACCTCCTGGCCGACCTCTTCAAGGCCAGGGTGGTCCGCAAGAGCGGGGCGGCGTTCAGGATTGCTTCATAGGGCCGAAAACCATCGGATCGTCTCCGCCAGCCCCTTTTCGAGGGAGTAGGCGGGATCGTAGCCGAACGCCTGGCGCGCCCGGGTGATGTCGGCGAGGGAGTCCCGCACATCCCCGGCCCGCCGCTCCCTGTGGACCGGTTCGAGGTCGATCCCGGTCAGGTCCATGATCGTCCGGGCGAGGGCGTTGATGCTCGTGCGCTCCCCGCAGGCGATGTTGAACGCTCCCTGTGCGTCGCTCTCCATTGCCCTGATGTTCGCCTGCACCACGTTTTTCACGTAGGTGAAGTCCCGCGTCTGTTCGCCGTCGCCGTCGATCACCGGCGGCTGACGGTTCAGGATCCAGGTCAGAAAGTGCGGGATCACCGCCGCGTACTGCGAGTTCGGGTCCTGGCGCGGGCCAAAGACGTTGAAATAGCGGAGACAGACGGTCGAAAGCCCGTAGAGGTCGGAAAATACTGAGGCGTAGTGCTCGTCGGCGAGTTTCGAGACGGCATAGGGAGAGAGCGGCGCCGGGACCATATCCTCGCGCTTGGGGAGGACCGGCGTGTTCCCGTAGACCGACGAGGAGGAGGCCATCACGACCTTTTTGACCCCGCAGTCCCGGGCGGCGATCAGGACGTTTAAGGTCCCGGTGACGTTCGCCTCATGCGTCGCCATCGGGTTCTCCACCGAGCGCTGGACGCTCGGCAATGCCGCCTGGTGAAAGACCCCGTCTGCCCCTGCAAAGACCCCCTGGAGGAGGGGGAGATCGGTGACGCTCCCCCGGACAAACGAGACCCGCCCCTCGCGGATGAGCGGTTCGATGTTCTCGATATGCCCGGTGGAGAGGTTGTCGAGCACGATCAGGTCGTGCGCATCTGCGAGTGCTTCGGTGAGGTTCGAGCCGATAAACCCTGCTCCTCCCGTAATGATATACTTCAGATCATCGCCTCGTCTGAGTAAAGAGGGATAAAATATATAAACATTTGTATATTGCGATCGCCTTATTTCTGCCTTCCTCTCCCCGAGGAGGCGATGGAGCGGGTGTGCGCCAGCATCAGGTCGGTCCTGGTCAAAAACCCGGTCATCTGCCCATCCTCCCCGACGACCGGGAGATGGTGGATGTCGTGCTCGATCATCACCCGCAACGCTTCTTCGAGGGTGCGCCCCTCGTGGATCGTCAGCGGGGCGCGGGTCATCCTCTCCCCGACCGGCCTGGAGAGGTCGCCGCCGGCCAGGAGTTCGCGCACGTCCCGCGTCGTGATGATCCCGACGAGGCGGTCCCCTTCGAGGACCGGATACCCGGTGTGGGTCGTGGTCGATATCAGGGAGAAGACCTTTGTGCAGGGATCGGCGGGCGAGAGGGCGATGACCGAGGGGGCCGGGACCATCACCTCGCCCACCCGGATCGCCTCCAGGATGTCCACCTCGAACTCGCCCCGGTGAGCGCCTGACTCTGCCCTGGTCCCCACCTGCTCGAGGAAGATCGTCTCCTCGCGGGCGAGCACATAGGCCACCGCTACCGCTCCCATCGCCGGCACAAAGAGGGAGAAGTTCCCGGTCATCTCGACGACCATGATCAGCACGGCGATGGGTGCGTTGGAGATGGCGCCAAAGAGGGCGATCATCCCGACGACCACGAACCCCGGCACCAGTTCGAGGGGAATCAGGGCCGGGGCGAGGGCGTGAAAGGCCATGCCGACCGCGCCGCCGGCCACCGCCCCGATCATCATGCCGGGCGCAAACACGCCGCCGCTCCCTCCTGATCCGATGGTTAAGGAGGTGGTGAGGATCTTGACGAAGGGAATGAGGAGGAGGGCCGAGAGCGGAAGCATCGAGTAGAGGGCCAGCTGGACAAAGCCGTAGCCGGTCCCGAGGCCGGCCAGCCCGACCACCGCCGTCTCAGGGGAGAGGTAGCAGAGCCCGACCACGACGGCGCCGGTGAGGAAGGCGCCGGCGAGGGGCTTGACGTGGTTCGGGATCCGATATCGCTGGAAAAGTCTGGTAAATGCCTTGTTCGCCCCGTAGAATGTCCTGATATACAGGATCCCAAAGCCGGCCGAGATCACGCCGAGGACGAGGAAGAAGGGGAGCTGGGGAATGGTCCACGCCACCGCCACCGGCGAGAAGACTGGGTCGAAGCCCTCGAAGGTCCCGAAGATCGCATACCCGATCACCGAGGCGAGGAAGCCCGGGATGATCGCCTCAGACTCGAAATCGCGCCGGTAGAGGATCTCGGCCGCAAGGATGGCGCCGCCGAGGGGCGCCTTGAAGATCGTGCCGATCCCGGCCCCGATGCCGGTGGCGATCGCGATGCGCCGCTCCTTCTCGGAAAGCCCGAGATAGTCGGCGACGATCGATCCGAACCCGGCCGAGATCTGGGCGGTCGGCCCCTCCCGGCCCGCGCTCCCGCCGGTGGAGATGGTGATGATCGCCGTGACTGCCTTGAGCAGGGGTATGCGGTGCCTGATCCGCCCGTCGCCGTGGAACGCCCGGATCGCCGCATCGGTCCCGTGCCCCTCGGCCTCGGGGGCGAAGGTGTAGACCAGGAGGCCGGAGAGGAGGCCGCCGAAACAGATCACCGGCAGGATGAGCCAGGGCGTTTCCGGGGGCGACCAGAAGGAGATATCGGCGATGCTCTGCCCCTCTTCAGGGAGGTTGAACCCGACGATCGTCTCCATGAAGAAGTGTGTCCCGATCTCGAGCCCCTCAAAGAAGAGGAGGGCGCCGACTCCGGAGATCACGCCGACGACGATGGCGATGAGGAGGATCCGCTGCGAAGGTGTGGCGCCGCCGGTCATGGTTTTTCAGCATGAACATTGTGGGGCAAACGGGATAAAACGTATCTTATCATCCCTGAATCTGTCTCTTATACACATCTGACGCTGCCGACGAAGAGGATAGTGTACATCTCGG
>OMKS01003307.1_pt1 | contig 12925 bp, 9 predicted proteins | sample 1674721 | NCBI WGS metagenome assembly OMKS01 (sample SAMN06264996, study PRJEB25208) | sediment metagenome | isolation source: hot spring sediment | place: USA: California | collected 2014-09-02 | reverse complement strand
GTATTTGATATTGCAACTGTTAGAATCGGTAGACAATCTTTGTTTAACAGTGTTGCCGGTGGTCTTTATGATGGTATTAATCTTCAATTAAGACACGGCATTTTCAAAGTTGAAGGATTTTACGGAGGTAATGTTCCGGCATATCAAAAAATGGAGTTAACAGATGATTGGTCAAACGATTACGTTTTGGGTGGTGAACTTACTGCTTATCCCACTGAAGAATTAAGAGTAGCAGTGAACTACACAAACAAAAATTTCAAAGCTCAAGATTATGATGCAATTCGATTAAACGAATTCAACATCTTAGATACTATACTAATAAAAAGAGCTTCCAATCAATTTGAATTTTTAGGTGCAGACGTATCTTATAATCTTCCAAAAATTATTGAAGCACATGCACGGTATAATTATGACCTGAATTTTTCGCAGACTTCCAAGTTTGAGATATCCACCAGATATTCTCAGATAGAGGATTTCGGCATTTCACTTTATTATAATTATCGTGAACCGAAGATTAGATATAATTCGATTTTCTCTGTATTCAATTATACGAACACCCAGGAAATCGAAGGAGGAATTGATTATAAGTTCAGCAGCTTTATTACTGCTTATGGTAAATTCGGTAATGTTACTTATGAAGACGAGAATTCACAAAGATTAACCCTTGGTGTAAATACAACCTACGGATCGGCAAGTTTCAGAAAAACATTCGGGTATGCCGGCGAGCTTGATGCAATTTCTGTTTATACCGCACGCTCTTTTGCAGACGGATTTGTTACTCCTCAAGTAGGATTAACTTACACAAGCTACAAACTATCGGCAGATTCCGAAACAAACTCACTACTTGCAGTTTTAGGAGGAGTTAATCTACGTCCATGGAGAAATCTTTCTTTTGATCTTCAAGGACAATTCGTTAACAACAAAATTTATGATAACGATTTTAGAATTCTCTTTAAAATCAATCATTGGTTTAACACTAACTTTTAGACTAATTATGAAAAAATTATATGCTTACTTAGTTGTTCTACTTTCGACGGCAATTTTTCTATTTGCAGTTGCATTTACTACAAACGATGAACCGGAAGAAAGAACAAACAAAGACATTATCATGTTTTCGCATTCGCTGCATGCCGAATTAAGTGACTGTGAATCATGCCATACAGGCGTTGCCGAAAGTTTATCTTTAAGCGATAGACTGCTTCCGGAAAAAGATGCATGTGCAATGTGTCATGATGTTGAGGATATGGATGCCTGCGGTACTTGTCATTATGAAGATGTATATGAACCGATGATTCAAAAAAAATCTAAATTATTATTCTCGCACAAGTTTCACATTGATGAAGAAAATTTAGAATGTATGGAATGTCATAAAGGATTTGAAGAGATTGATTACAGTTTTCAATCATCTCAAGCAAATCCGCCGATGATGCAGTGCTATTCGTGTCATAATGATAATTCAGTTGCCACAAACGCTTGCGAGGCATGTCATATTTCTACGGTTGATTTACTCCCTGACAATCACAAAACAGCATCGTTCTTTAAGAATCACAAATTCACTGCAATGGCAGCAAATGCCGATTGTGCAATGTGTCATGACAATGTCTTTTGCGAAGATTGTCATGTTTCCACAAATGTTATTACGGAAACCAATTTAGCCGACAATTTTTATACGCCGTATTCTCCTCATACTTATATAGATAATGAGAAGAAACAAGTAATCAACCGTGTACATGATTTGAATTACCGTTTCTTGCACGGCATTGATGCTAAAGGCAAAACAATGGAATGCCAAACATGTCATGAAACAGAAACATTTTGTGCAGCTTGCCATGCATCAAACAATGAAGATTTTGCATCCTCGGGAATCTTACCGGCGTCTCACTTAGCACCAAACTTTGTTATGATTGGTGTGGGATCGGGTGGCGGCGAACATTCCCGTTTAGCAAGAAGAGATATTGAAAGGTGCGCTTCATGTCATGATGTTCAGGGTGCAGATGCAAATTGTATTATGTGTCACGTAGATCCCGATGGTATTAAAGGTACTAATCCTAAAACTCATACAATCAATTTTATGAGCAGTACTAACGGTGATTGGCATAACGATGCCGGTTCGGTTTGTTATAATTGCCATACCGATGCAAATGCTTATCCCGGCGGAAATCCGAATTTCGGTTTCTGCGGTTACTGTCATAATAAATAAGATTAATTCAACAGGTAAACAATGAAATACATTATTTCGTATTCAAGTTTATTACTTCTTGCAGCACTTCTATTTTGGGGATGTGCTGAAATAAGAGACGATATAACAGCACCGCAAGAAGTAAAAGTTCACGGCAAAGATGCGATGAATGCTAATTCCGATAAGTTCCATTCTTTCCTTGTGAAAGATGAAGGAATTTACAATTGCCAGACTTGTCACGCAGCAGATTATTCCGGCGGTATTACCAATTTTAGTTGTTCCGATGTTTATTGCCATCCAACTATCACTGTTCATCAAGAAGGTATAAAAAATCCATACTCGGAAAATTTTCATGGGTTGTATATTGCAAATACCGATTCATTTTATGAATGCCAAAGCTGCCACGGACCGCTTTGGGCTGGAGGTGTAATAACGCCCGGCTGTGAATCATGTCATAAAGGAATTGGAGTACATACCGATGGAATAAAAAATCCAACAAGCGAAGATTTTCACGGTAACTTTATTAGGGTTAATGGTTGGGATATGCATATGTGCAGTCAGTGCCATGGCGAAGATTACGGCGGCGGACTTACTAGCACGACATGTTTAACATGTCACAGAAGCGAAAACGGTCCCGTATCATGCAACACATGCCACGGTAATTTCTCGGATCCGACTCAAATTGCACCACCCCAAGGTACTAACAACGAGACAAGTACAACTGCTGCTGCTGTCGGTGCACATCAATTACACTTACATGGTATTGCAATTGCACAAAACGTTGCATGTAATGAATGTCATATTGTTCCATCTGAATTCAAATCGGCAGGACATATTGACGGAACTCCAAGAGCTGAATTGACATTTGGTGCATTCACGAATTTGGGACCTTCACAAGCATATTATGATTTTGATGAATTGACATGCCAGAATACATACTGCCACGGTAATTTCGAGTTCTTTGCTTCCGAATCTCAATATCCGTTCGCATATACCGGGGAAAAGATGGAAGGCAATAACTTTAGTCCGATATGGAATAAAGTTGACGGAACACAAGCTGCTTGCGGTACGTGCCATGGTGAAATTGATTCAAACGGTCAATTGATCTCAGCATTACCTAAAGGTCATTACGGTGATTTCAGCTTAACAACATGTGCTACTTGTCATCGTGGTGTTGTAAATGAAAATGGTGAGATTATTGATCCTACAAAACACATTAACGGTCAAATTGATGTGTTTGATTAATCCTCAATCTTAATATTAAGTTAGAAAAAGCCGCCTCGTGCGGCTTTTTTTGTACAAAATCTTAGTTCATTCCATAATTATCAAATTATATTTGAAAGTAGCCGCCGACATCTGTCGGCGTGAGTATGGTAATGTAACCGCTGACATTTGTCAGCGTGCATACATAGCTCGTAATCTTTAATTCTTCTGATTTTTTTAGATATATCGAGAAATTGTCACCGCAGACGTAAAGCCTGCCTGACGGCAGACAGGTCTGCGGCTACAAATCTTCAACGTTGCTTGCTAACAAAGCAACCTTCAAGGAAAAAGTACTTAAGCAGCAAACTATTGCCTCGAAGGTTTGTTTAATTACCATCAATAAGAAAGAATAAGTCCACATATCCCATTTATAAGAAGCTAATTTTGGGAAATAATTCTGTACTCGTTTTAAGTTTATAATACATTATTGGCATAAAACATCATGAAAATAGATTTACCTTATCTCATTGTAATAAAATAAGTTAGAAGGAAGAAATCCGCATCATCCCGCAATAATAGATTATCAATTCATCTTATTTTTGTATAATTTTGAATTTTGATAGAACTAAGTTTGGCACGTTAATAGCGTTAAATTCAGCAATCCAAAAGAGGAAAAATGATATCCGCAATTCACACATTGAACATTATACTGCCTATTCTTTACGGGGCAACTTTTGTTGTTTACCTGTATGATTTTATTAAAGACACAAGGTCAATGTCCGACTCAAAGAGAATTTTTCTCTTCCTTACTTTGATGATTCACATATTCTATCTTCTTGCAAGAACAATTGAATTTGACCACACCCCAATCACAAATAAATTTGAGATCTTTACTCTTTTGGCTTTCTCAATTTCATTCTCGTATTTTGTTTTGGAATTACTGACCGATGTAAGAGGCACAGGGTTATTTATAATCTTATTTTCTTTTATCTTCCAAATTATATCTTCACTTTTTATAGAAGATTTATTTGAAGTTGCCGAAGTGTTGCGCAACAGATTACTTGGTTTGCATGTTGTAAGTTCAATGCTCGGTTATTCAGGTTTTACTCTCTCTGCAGTCTACGGAATTCTTTACTTAATGATGTATAACGAAATAAAGATGAACAAATTCGGACTTATATTTAAAAGACTGCCAAGCCTTGAAACACTTTACAAGCTTTGTTTCTATTCGGTACTAATTGGTTTTGTTTTGTTAACATTCGGTGTTGTCATTGGAGTTATCTGGCTTCCTTCGGCATTCCCGAATTTTAGTTATTCTGACCCGAAGTTGATAACAACAGGAATCGTTTGGTTGATCTTCGGATTTTTGGTTGCGGCTAAATTTATTGCCAACTGGCATGGTAAAATTGTTGTTAACATTGCTTTATTTGGTTATTTAATTATGATTCTTTCAATTGTATTAACAATAATTTTTGCCAATAGTTTTCATTCATTTTATTAATAAGTAGTAAGTTTATGAACTTAGTAGGTATATCAATAAATCATAAAACGGCACCAATTGAATTAAGAGAAGCTCTTCACTTAAGTCAGGACGAGATTATTGATTTAATTCCGAAACTTAAAAAAGATTTGTTCGAAGACGGATTTATTCTATCAACATGTAACCGAACCGAGATTTTCGGAACTTCAAAGAAAAGTTTATTACACCACAAAGAGTTAGAAGAATTTATTATAAGCCACAAACCTGTTAAGGGAATTCAACCTGAACACTTTACCAAATATTTCTCATGTGCTGCGGTTAAACATATTTTTTCGGTTGCTTCCGGAATTGACTCATTAATAATCGGAGACAGTCAAATTTTAGGTCAACTAAAAGATGCATTCCAAAAATCCAAAGACATGCATTTTTCCGGTTCAATTATCAAACGAGTATTTGATTCTGCAATCCGTGTTGGTAAGCGTGCAATTAAAGAAACATTAATCGGCGAAGGAGCAGTAACCGTAAGTTATGCAGCAGTTCAAGTTGTTGAAAAAGTTTATTCTAATCTCGATAAAAAGAGTGCGCTTGTAATCGGTGCCGGCGAAACAGGCGAGCTTGCTGCTATTCATCTGCATGATAAAGGTATCGGTAAAATTTCAATTGCAAACCGTACTTTGAAAAAAGCGGAACTACTTGCGAACAAAGTTCACGGTGAAATTATTCCATTCACTCAATTAACGGATCATCTTCATAATTTTGATATAATAATCAGTGCTACGAGCTCACCGGATTTGATACTTACTCATGACGATGTTAAGTCAATGATGAAGAAGAGAAAGGGAAATACCTGCGTTATTATGGATATTGCTATACCGAGAGATATTGATAATAAAGTAAGCGAGTTGCCGAATGTATTTTATCACGATATTGATTCGCTTAAAATTATTGTCGATCAAAATATGCGTAAACGTAAATCAGAAATTCCGAAAGTGGAATCTATTATTCTTGAAGAAATGACAAACTTATTCAGTTGGTACAATGCGCTTGATGTTGTTCCGACTATTAAAACCGTACGAGAATTTTTCGAAGAAATTAGAAATGATGAACTGAATAAAATCAAACATAAGATTTCAAAAGAAGATTTTGAAAAGCTGGAAGATATGACACGTAGAATGATGGGAAGAATTCTCCATAATCCAACAATTAAGTTGCGAGAACTTGCTGAATCAGGTACTCATACTCAAGAAGCTGTTATTCACGCTTTAATTCTAAAAGAGTTGTTTAATCTTGAACATGGAAGAAACAATGGTACGCATCTAAATAATGAAATTGACGGGGAAAAGTTTGAAAAAAAATAAATTAATTATCGGTTCACGCGGAAGTGACTTAGCTCTTTGGCAGTCTAATTTTATTAAACGTGAAATTGAAAAGAAGCATAAAAACATCCAAGTAGAAATTACTTTAATAAAAACCAAAGGCGATAAAATTCTTGATGTTGCTCTGTCTAAAATCGGTGATAAAGGATTGTTCACAAAAGAACTCGAAGTTCATTTGCTTCATAAAAGAATTGATATTGCAGTTCATAGTTTGAAAGATTTACAAACCGAAATTCCCGATGGATTAAAATTAGCTGCCGTAACAAAACGACACGGTGTTGAAGATGTTTTAATCGCACGGAAAAAGAAAACAACAATTTTTGATTTACCCGAAGGGGGTACAGTTGCTACGGGCTCTTTGAGAAGAAGATCACAGCTAAAACATCTACGCCCCGATTTAAATATTGTTGAGTTAAGAGGCAATGTACCGACAAGAATTGAAAAGTTTCTTAATTCGGATTGGGATGGAATCATTTTAGCCCGTGCAGGTGTAGAAAGATTAAAGTTATCCAAATATATTTCTTCAATTATTCCTACAGAAATTATGCTTCCTGCTGTAGGGCAAGGTGCTTTGGGAATTGAAATTAATTCGGATAATAAATTTGCTGATGAAATTGTACAGTCCGTTCATCATTTGGAAACTGCGCAAGCAGTATTTGCAGAACGAGCTTTATTAAAACAGCTTGAAGGCGGCTGCCAAGTCCCGATCGGCGCATTAGGTGAAGTTAAATCAAACGGATTATATCTCGATGCTCTAGTTGGATCAGTTGACGGAACATTAACGTTTAGACAGAAACTACGAGGTAAAAAAGACGAGCCGGTTAAACTCGGAAAGAAACTTGCAAATAATTTATTGAAAGCCGGAGCAGGAGAAATACTAAATGAAATTTATAAAACAGCCAGAAATAATAAATGAACAACGGATTAAAAAATAAAACAATAATTTTAACTCGCTCAGGTGAACAAGCTGTTGAACCAAGAAAAAAACTTGAATCACTCGGTGCTAATGTTATTGCTTTCCCTACTATTAAAATTGTGCCGATAAGCGTATTTAATCATTTCGATACTTATGCAGAAAAATTGAAAGAGTTTAATTACATCGTATTTACTTCTGAGAATGCAGTTGAATATTCCATCAAAAGATTGCGCGAAACAAAAAGAGAAATTCCGGAAAAATTACAAGTTGTTTGTGTTGGTAGAAAAACTGCAGATAAATGTGAAGAGTACGGAATCAAAGTGGACATAGTCCCCGATGATTATTCAGCCGAAGGATTGTTAAAATATTTTTCCGCTAAAGAAATTGTTGAAAAGAAATTTTTTATACCTTCTTCTGCAATTGCCAGAACTGAATTGAAAATGGGACTGCTTGAACAAAAAGCCGATGTTGTCCAAATCCCGATTTATGATGCAGCTATGCCCGACGAAGAAGAAATTCAAAAAGGTAAAAAACAACTTGAAGGAAAAAAGATAGACTTAATAATATTCACAAGTCCGTCAACATTTAGGAATTTCTTGAAAATTATGCAAATAGATAAACCGGGCAAATATTTTAAAGATATAAAAATTGCTGCGATCGGACCGACAACGGCTGCGGTAATCGAACGAGCAGGATTAAAAATCGACATCTCCCCTTCTACTTTCACAATGGATGATTTGATCGATACTATTATAAAATTTTATTCTAAAGACTAATTTACTTTTATTCATTACTGCGGAGGATTTTTGACCAATCTTCAAAATGATTTATTCTTACGAGCTTGTAAAAGACAACCTATTGAACGTACACCTATTTGGATGATGCGCCAAGCAGGAAGATATTTACCGGAATATAGAGCAGTAAGAGAGAAAGCAGATTTTCTAACAATGTGTAAAACTCCCGAACTTGCAGCAGAAGTTACAATTCAACCTATTGATTTAATCGGTGTAGATGCTGCAATTCTTTTTTCGGATATATTAGTTATACCAGAAGCAATGGGAATGACCTTGGAAATGCACGAAGGGAAAGGACCTGTTTTCCATAGACCAATAAGAAATGAAGAAGATGCTAAAGAATTAAAATCAATTGACCCAACTGTTGATTTAAAATATGTTCTTGATGCAGTATCGTTAACTAAAAAAGAATTAAACGGCAGAGTTCCTTTAATTGGTTTCAGCGGTTCGCCTTGGACTCTTTTAACATATATGGTTGAGGGACGCGGTTCTAAAAACTTTGCCGAAGTTAAAAAGTTGATTTACAACAATCCCGTTTTAGCTCATAAATTACTCGGCAAAATTTCCGATATTGTTGCCGATTATCTAAGCGCAAAAATTGAAGCGGGATGTAATGCCGTTCAAGTTTTTGATACTTGGGGAGGTATTCTTACTCCGGATGATTTTAATGAATTTTCTTTACAGTATATTCAATCAATCATTTCCAAAATAAAACGAACAAATGAACCGGTTATTGTTTTTGCTAAAGGTGTTCATTATAATATTGAAGGAATAGCCGGAACCGGTGCTGATGTTATTGGTCTTGATTGGACTATGGATTTAGGCGAGGTTCGTAAATTAATCGGCAATAAAGTCGCTCTACAAGGAAATTTAGACCCGACTAAACTTTATGGCAGTGAAGAAGTGATAAAAAATGAAGCGTCAAAAATATTGCAAAGTTATGGTAAAGGCAGCGGACATATTTTCAATTTAGGTCACGGAATTTTACCCGATGTTCCACCTGCAAACGCCAAACTGCTTGTTGATTTTGTAAAAGAAGAAAGTAAAAAGTATCATTAAATTAAATAGAACACTGATGACCACGTCCGAGGGACGGGCAGGCACAGAAAAAGCCGATTAACACAGATTAAAATCAGTCTCAATCATAATAATCATGAAGATCAGCGTTCCATCCTGTTAGGAGAAAGTGATGTTCGAAATAGATTTAGATTTAGTAAAAAAATATGATAGACCCGGACCAAGATACACAAGTTATCCAACTGCACCGCAATTTAACGATAGTTTTACGTCGGGTGATTTTACAGAAGCATTAATAAAATCAAACCACGTTGAAAATCCTCGCGATTTATCACTTTACTTTCACATTCCGTTTTGTGATACATTATGTTATTTCTGCGGATGTAATATGATCATAACCCGCAACCGTGATAGAATTGCAGATTATATAAAATATGTTAAAAATGAAATTGACCTTGTTAGACAATTGCTTTCACCGGATCGTAAAGTAATTCAGTTACATTGGGGCGGCGGTACCCCTACTCACTTAACTCCCGATGAAATTCGAGACCTTCTCAGTTACATCAAACATAATTTTAATTTCAAACCCAACTCAGAAGAAGGATGCGAAATTGATCCGCGTGAATTACAGAAGGACCATTTAATTGCTTTACGTGAAGGCGGTATAAATAGAATTAGCATGGGTGTTCAAGACTTTAACGAAATAGTTCAAAAAGCAGTCAATAGAATTCAACCCGAAGACTTAACAAGAAAAGTTGTCGAATGGGTACGCGAACTTAAATTCGAAAGTATCAATCTCGATTTGATATACGGACTCCCCTTCCAAACAGTTGATGCCTTTGCAGTAACAGTGGATAAAATGATAGATATTTCTCCCGATAGAATTGCACTCTTTAATTATGCACACGTTCCGTGGATGAAGAAACATATGTCGTTGATTAAAGAAGAAGATTTACCTAAACCTGAAGAAAAACTCGAAATTTTAAAAATGTCGGTTGCAAAACTTACCGATGCCGGTTATGAATTTATTGGAATGGATCACTTTGCAAAACCTGGGGATGATTTAACAAAAGCATTACACGAGAAAAAATTATACAGAAATTTTCAAGGATACAGCACACACGCCGGAACTGATTTATTCGGTTTAGGTATTACAAGTATAAGTCAACTTGCAGATGTATATTCACAGAACGTAAAGAAAGAAAAAGAATATTTTGAAATGATTGATAACGATTTGCTGCCTGTTGAGCGTGGTTATAAATTAACTGATGATGATCTACTAAGAAGATATGTCATTACAAAAGTAATGTGTGATTTTGAATTGAACTACGAAGATGTTGAAAAGAAGTTTGATATTAACTTTGAAGAATATTTTGCTTGGGGATTGAAAAACATTCAAGAAAATATTGATGACGGTTTGGTAATTATGGGCAATAGAAAGTTCGAAGTTACCGAAATGGGGAGGTTATTAATAAGAAATGTTGCAATGAATTTTGACGGTTATATTGAACGAAAAGAAGATACTGCGCGTTACTCAAGAACGGTATAACATCATAATTGTCTTTTGGAAGAGGTGTGTTGTAAAACTGATAACGAGTGAGGAATCACATTTGAATATTACTGAAAATCTCAATTTATTCTGGGTGTTAACATACTCTGAAGTGAACGGCAATATTTAATTACACAACACACTCTAAACCAGGCTTCAAGTAAAAATTTTTTGAAAGGAAATAAATGAATAAAACAGCAGTTGTACTTTTTCAATTAGGCGGACCCGATTCTATTTCTACTATTGAACCTTTTTTATATAATCTTTTTCAAGACCCGGATATTTTTAAAATTCCTATCGGACAAAAATTCTTTGCAAAAATGATTTCAAAAAGAAGAGCACCTAAAGTTGCCGAAGAATATGAATTAATAGGCGGTAAATCCCCTATTAATGAATGGACGGAGATTCAACGCCGTTTGTTGGAAGATGAATTGAGAAAAGAAATAGACAACGTTGACGTTATTACTGCAATGCGCTATTGGCATCCTCTTACAAACGTTGCAGCAAAAAAAATTGAAGATGGGAGTTATGATAAAGTAGTCTTACTCCCGCTATACCCTCATAATTCAATATCAACCGTAGGATCATCATTTAACGAATGGAAGAGAGAATATAAAGGTGATACATCCAAGCTAATTTATATTTATGATTTTTATAACAATGAAAAATATATAAAAGCATTAAACGAACGTATTGACGAAACATTAGAAAGATTTCCCGAAGAAATTAGAAACGATGTTCAACTTGTATTCAGTGCTCACGGAACACCGATTAGTATGGTAAAAAAAGGTGATCCTTACAGCAGACAAATTCAAGAGACGGTTAACTTAGTAATGAAGATGCGAAATAACTCTCACGAACACCATCTCTGTTATCAAAGTAAAGTTGGTCCAGTTAAATGGCTTGAACCCGCCACAGATCAGATGATTCAAAAATTAGCTCACAACGGAAAAAAACATTTGCTGATAATACCAATTAGTTTTGTATCTGACCACGTAGAAACTTTATTCGAACTTGATATTGAATACAGAGAAGACGCGGAGAAAAACAATATTGAAAATTATATTGTGATGAAAGGATTGAACGATTCACCGACTTTCATTTCTGCTTTGAAAGAAATAACTATTAATGCGATAAAGAATTGATATGAACAAAAAGATAATTATTCTCGGTGCCGGTATTTCCGGTTTAGCAACGGCACATTGGTTGAAGAAAGCCGGATTTGAAATTCACATCATTGAATCTAAAGGCGAACCCGGCGGTTCAATGGAAACAATAAGTAAAGATGGTTACACTATTGATTTTGGACCTAACAGCGGACTCGAAACAACACCTCTCATTAGTCAACTTGCCGAAGAAGTCGGGATTAAATCAGAAATGATTTATGCAAACGAAGAAGCAAACAAAAGATATATTTTAAAAGATGAAGTACTTCACGCGCTACCTACTTCACCGCCGGCTTTTATTAAAACAAAATTGTTTTCTACCAAAGCTAAATTACGTGTAATGGGTGAACCGTTTATCGGTAGATCTGAAGATGGTTATTATCAAAGCATAGCTCAATTTGTTGAAAGAAGACTCGGCAGAGAATTTCTTGATTATGCAATCGATCCTTTTGTATCCGGTGTATTTGCGGGCGACCCTGAAAAACTTTCAGTGAAATCCGCTTTCCCGAAACTTTATCGTTTAGAAGAAGTGTACGGCGGTCTCGTTAAAGGAATGATAAAAGGTGCAAAGGAAAGAAAACAGCGTAATGAAGAATCTAAACAATCTGCACGAATGTTTTCATTTATTAATGGTATGCAATCATTCCCCCAAGCAATTGCCGATAAACTTGGGAACGTGATTGAATATAATTCATCCGTTAACTCCATTGAAAAGGTTTTGGAAGGTTATAAAGTTTATTACTCGGCAAACGGTATAAATAAAGAAACAACTACAGATATAATTTTATCATCCTTACCAGTATTCAAAGCTGCTGAATATTTTTCATCTTTCGAAAATAAATTTAATGAACATGCAAATAAAATATTTTATCCGCCTGTGCTTGTTTTATACTTAGGATATAAACGAGAACAAATTAATAGAGAATTAGATGGATTCGGATTTTTAATTCCATCAAAAATGAAGAAGAACTTTTTAGGTGCGATTTGGAGTTCTACAATATTTCCAAACCGTGCACCGAAAAATTATGCATCATTCACTTTATTTGTAGGCGGCGCCCGTAAACCTAATTTGTTTGATGAAGATATTAATACAATTATTAATAGATCAATCAAAGAGTTCAGTGAAATAATGAGTGCACAAGGCGAGCCTGTTTTAGTTGAATATAAAAAATGGCATAAAGCAATTCCGCAATATAATTTAGGTTACATAGAACCTGTCTCTTATACACATCTCCGAGCCCACGA
>OMKS01003306.1_pt1 | contig 12926 bp, 7 predicted proteins | sample 1674721 | NCBI WGS metagenome assembly OMKS01 (sample SAMN06264996, study PRJEB25208) | sediment metagenome | isolation source: hot spring sediment | place: USA: California | collected 2014-09-02 | reverse complement strand
GCCCTGGACAGGCCGCTGTGGATTACGAAAACCACCTTTGCCCTCGACTTCGTGGACCTCTTTGCACAGCGCGGGGATGATTCCGATGTGGCAAAGCGGCTGCGCATGGGTGTTGAAATGAGGTTTCCGAGGCTCCTGGCCCTTCGTGCAGGGCTCTACCAGGGGTATTTCACCGCGGGAGCGACCCTCGGCAGCACAACCGCCGGCCTGGATCTCATGACCTATGCCGAGGAAATCGGCGCCTACGCGGGCCAGCGTGTGGACAGGCGGTATGTGGTCAGACTGACCTTTGGTTTTTAGAGCCCCCCGGAGGAAATCTCGGGTCGTATGATACAGGCCCTTCTCCGGGTTACCAACCCGGGCAAACGTCTCTTCCTGGTTTTCCGCCGGACATGGAGCAGGCTCTCATAAAAAAACCCGTGGATCACATCAACTATGCCGAGGTCTTCTTGAACCGCACGCTCGCAAGCCAGATGAAGACGCCCGCGAGGACGCACTGTCCGATGACGGCCCTCCACAGCGAGGTGATGCCCACCCCTTTTGTGACGATGCCCATGAGGATCTCGATGTACCAGCGCATGGGGTTGGCGAAGGTGGCATACTGCACGATGATAGGCATGTTCCTCACCGGAAAGATGAACCCGCTCAACAGCACCACGGGCATCATGATGAAGAACGCGGTGAGCAGGGCCTGCTGCTGGGTCTTCGCACTCACGCTGATGAGCAGGGCGAGCCCGAGGTTGCCGGAGAGGTACACCCCGGTGAGCACGTAGAGCTGGAGCCAGCTGCCCTTGACCCGGATGCCGAAGATGATCATGGCGAGGATGAACATGAGCGTCATGAGGATGTATCCCACCAGGAGATAGGGCACGGTCTTCCCGAGAATGAATTCCAGGCGCCGGATGGGGGTGACCATCACCTGCTCGATGGTGCCGATCTCCTTCTCCCGCACGATGGCGATGCTCGCCACAACCATGCTCACCACGATGAGCATCACGGAGATGAGCATGGGCACGTAGTAGTTCTTGCTCAGCAGGTTCTCATTGAACCATGCCCGCCCTTCGAGTTCGATGCGGCCCGGAACCCTTGCCGGGCCGTATTCAGAAACGATCCGCTCAATGAGCTTGGCCTGGGAATAGCCGCGGATGATCTGGGCAGCATAGCCGAACACGATGGAGGTCGTGTTGGTGTCTGTTCCGTCTGCGATCAGTTGAACCCGGGCCGTTCTGCCGCTCAAGAGGTCGGCTTCAAAGCCCCGCGGTATGGCGATGATCACCCGCGCACCACCCCGGTCCAGCACGGGGGTGAACTGCGAAGCGGCCTCGAGGGAAAAGACCACCTCGAAATGCCTGCTCGCCGTGAATTCAGCCAGAACCTCGCGCGATGCGGTGCTCCTGTCTTCGTCCAGAACCGCGGTCCTGATACGGGTGACATCCATGGTCAGGGCAAAGGCAACGATTACGAGCTGGATGAGCGGCACACCGAAGATCACGATCCGCATGCGCGGATCCCTGAACATCTGGAGGAACTCCTTGATGAACATGTGCCTGATCCGTCTCCACATGGCCTACTCCAGGACGAGCTTCATCTTTGCGTTGGCCGCCGCCGCCATGATCAGGGCGTAGATGCTCAGCAGCACGGCATTGAGCCACATGACCTCAAGCCCGATCCCCTTGAGGTAGATTCCCCTGAGCAGTTCGATGAAGTACCGCGCAGGGACGATGTAGGTGAGGACCTGGATGGGCAGCGGCATGTTCTCGATGGCGAAGACGAACCCGCTCAGGAGCATGGTGGGCAGAAAGCCCGAGAGCAGGGCGATCTGGTTTGCCAGCACCTGCGCCTTGGTGACGATACTCACGGTGAGCCCGAAGAACAGGGCCCCGGCGAGGAAGATCGAAGCCACGGCGAAGATCAGCGCGGGGGAGCCCCTCAGGGGCACATCGAAGATCCACTGGCCCATGGCCACGGCAATGGCCACATCGACGAGCCCGATGACGAAGTAGGGGATGACCTTTCCGAACACGATCTCGGGGCCCCTGACCGGGGTGCTGATGAGCTGCTCCATGGTTCCGGTTTCCCACTCGCGCGCCACGGTGATGCTCGTCATCATGGTGGCGATCACCATCATGACCACGGCGAGGATACCGGGGATGATGTAGTTCTGACTCCTGAGGTCCTGGTTGTACCATGCCCGGTGCACCAGCTCCACGGGAACGGCGAGGCCTTCGGAGCCCATCAGCCCGGCGCGCTCCACGTTCACGCGCAGAGAATAAATCTGTGCAAGGGCGGCGGCATAGTTCCACGCAAGCCTGGCCGTGTTGGCATCGCTCCCGTCGACGATGAGCTGGACGCTCACATCAGAGCTGCCGAGGATCTTGACCGAAAAGTCGGCCGGGATGACGAGCGCCATGATGGCACGGCCGGCATCGACGGCCTGCTGGATTTCCCGGTAGGACGAAGCGTGCCGCGTGAGGGCAAAGTAGGGTGACCCGTCGAAGAGGCTCAAGAACTCCCTGCTCTCCGGGGTACGGGACTGGTCCCACACCACGGTGGGGACCTTCTTGAGGTCCATGTCCAGGGCATACCCGAACAGGACGATGAGCACCATGGGGATTGCGATGACGAGGACCAGGCTCCGCCAGTCTCGTACCACGTGGATGGTTTCCTTGCGGGCCAAGGCAAGGAGGCGTGCCGGGCTGATCACGGGAGCACCCCCGTGGGTTCGGTGCGTTCCTGCTCCCCGCGGTCTACCTCTTCGATCAGGGACACGAACACATCCTCCATGCCGGGATGCACCTCTTCGAGGGAATACTCGGTAATTCCCATCCGGAGAAGTTCCCCGGCGAGTGCTGTTCCGGCCGTGGCCACATCGTCAACCACCACGTGCAGACCGGCACCGAACAGCGCCGCTTCCCGAACACCGGGGAGCACGGCAAGCGCTTCCAGCACATCCTGGGGTTTGGGGCACTGGAGCTCGAGGATCGTGTCCTGCATGACGTGCGTCTTGAGTTCCTCGGGGGTGCCCAGCGCAATGATCCTTCCGCGATAGATGAGCGCGAGGCGGTCACAGTACTCGGCCTCTTCCATGTAGTGCGTGGTCACGAACACCGTCACACCCCCTTCGGCCATCGTATAGATGAAATCCCAGAACTTCCTTCTCGATACCGGGTCCACCCCGCTGGTGGGTTCGTCGAGGAACAGGATGGATGGTTCGTGGAGAACGGAGCAGGCCATGGCGAGACGCTGCTTGAACCCTGCAGGGAGCGTGGCCGTGAGCGCTCTCCTGAGGTCGGCAAGCCCCGTTGTCTCGATGGCCCACTGTTTTCTCTGTTCGAGACGCCTGGTTCCGAGCCCGTAGATTCCTGCATAGAACGCGATGTTCTCCTCCACGGTGAGGTCGTCGTAGAGGGAGAATTTCTGGCTCATGTAGCCGATGTGCCCCTTGATGCGTTCCGTCTGGTTCCTGATGTCAAACCCGCCCACGATCCCCGTTCCTTCGCTCGGCTCGAGAACGCCGCAGAGCATCCTGATGACCGTGCTCTTCCCCGCTCCGTTGGGGCCGAGAAAACCGAAGATCTCTCCACGTCTCACCGCAAAATTCACGTTGTCCACTGCCGTGAAGTCCCCGAAACGCCTGGTGAGGTCTTGAACCCGCACGGCAGGCCCTTCATCCACCCCGAGGGGTTCCGGCTGCATCCCGCTCGCAGGGGAGACCTCGGCGAGGCCCTTTTCCCACGCAGCGGAGGCATCCCCCCCAAGAACGCGCACGAAGACATCCTCGAGGCTGGGGCTCAGCTCCCTGATCTCGCCATAGGGCAGCGATGACCGGTGCAGCATGTCGTGAATCCGCCGCGAGTCTTCCTCCGGACTGCGGGACACGACATGGACCGTGTCACCGAAGACGCTGACCCCTGAGAACCCATGCCCTCGCGACAGGGTCCTGTGGATGGCACGGGCCTGGCTGCTCCGAAGGCTGAGAATCCTCTCGTCCATGGACGCCTTCACGTCGGCGGGGGTCCCCACGCTGAGCAGCCTGCCCTGGGACAGGAGCCCGACCTTCGTGCACCGCTCCGCTTCGTCGAGGTAGGCGGTGGTCACGAGGATCGCCACATCCTGTTTGAGCAGCCGGTAGAGGATACGCCAGAAATCCCTCCTGCTCACCGGGTCGACCCCGTTGGTGGGTTCATCGAGGAGGAGGACCTTGGGCGTGTGGATCAGGGCGCAGACGAGCTGGAGCTTCTGCTTCATCCCACCGGAGAGATCTCCGGCCCTCCTCTTCCTGAACGGTTTCATGGAACTGAATGACAGGAGATCATCCATCCGCTCTGCCCTGCCCCTGCGGTCAACCCCGTAGAGGTCGGCATAGAAGTGGATGTTTTCCTCCACCGTGAGATCGGGATACAGGCCGAAGCGCTGGCTCATGTAGGCGATCTGCTCTTTCACCGCGTCGGACTGCGAGATGTCCAACCCGGCAATCACGGCCTCGCCGCTGGTCGGCTTCATGATGCTGCTGAGCATGCGCAGGCTCGTTGTCTTTCCGGCCCCGTCGGGTCCCACCAGGCCGAATATCTCGCCGGGGGCTACCTTCAGGCTGAGATCGACAACCGCACGCACCTCACCGAATCGTTTTGAAAGGCCTCGCGCGATGATTGCGTGCTCCACGGGTGATACCCCCGGGCATCACGGAGAGAGAGCGATGAGGGCGTCTGCAGGCATACCCGGTTTCAGGATCATGTCGGGGTTGTCCAGCTCCACCTTGACCCGGTAGACGAGTTTCACGCGTTCTTCATGGGTCTGCACGAACTTGGGGGTAAACTCAGCCTCCGACGCGATGAAGGAGATCCTGCCGGGAAAGGTCTCTCCGGGATAGGTGTCGGTGGAGACCGTGACCTCCTGGCCCAGTTTCACCTTTCCCAGATCGGTCTCGTTCACGTACGCACGGAGCCACACCTTTTCCATCTGCCCCAGGGTCAGCACCGGGGAACCCGGATTCAGGTACTCACCCGGTTCGGCACCCTGGCACAGGATCACGCCGTCGAGAGGGGCCCTCAGCTCGGTGTAGCCCAGGTTCAGCTTCGCCTTTTCGAGGGACTCCCGGGCAATGCCCACCTGGGTCCGGGCCTGCTCGATCCGCTCTGGCCTCGGACCTTCTCTAATCAGGCTGAGCTGCTGAGTAACACCATCCACGCGGGCCAGCGCCTCGTTGACGGCAGTCTGTGCGATGTCACGCTGGGCTTTCTGTGCCTCGTATTCCCGGGGGCTGACCACACCAAGTTCACTGAGCCTGCTGAACCTGTCATGATCGGCCACGGCGAGTTCCAGGCGCGACTGTGCCGCCATGAGACCGGCCCGTGCCCGTTCGAGTTCGGCCTCGGCTGCAAGGATCTCCTGGCCCCTGCTGCCTGCCTCGATCTCTGCGAGGAGGGCCTGTGCGTACCCGAGCTGTTCTGAGGCCTGGCGTACCAGCAGTTCCTGGTCCGATGCGTCGAGCCTCGCGACGAGCTGCCCTGATCGCACCGGCATGCCCTCATCCACCAGCCGCTCACTGAGCCTGCCCGGAATCTTGAAACTGAGCACCACCTGGGTGACCTCGATGGTTCCCGATACCCGGAGTTCGGCGAGTGCCTCGGGCTCGGGCCTGAGAACCACAAACAGAACAGCCCCCACCAGGAGCATGAGGACCACCGTGGCGATGAGCAGGCGTTTTTTTCCTGTGGAGCTCTCCGTAGGGTTCATTCTCCCCCCCCAATTGCCCTGTTATACAGACACGTACCGGGAGCCTGTCAAGGGCGAAGAGTTCACCACCGTGTCACGAACCGCCGCTTCCCGGTGTGCCCCGGACGCGCAGAATGCCTGCACACCCCCGTTATTTCCCTGAGAAAACGAGCTTTATGGGGATCCCCTCCAGGCCCGTGGCCTTTTTCAGGGAGCTCATGAAATAGCGTTCATAGGAACCAGGGACCTGCTTGGGAAAGTTGCTCACCACCCTGAACCGGGGGGGGACCGTGCCGACCTGGGTGATGTAGAAGAACCTCAACGCCCTGCCCCTGATCAGGGGGGGTGAGTGGGCGTCCACGATCCGGGCGAGGTGGCGATTGAGCTGCGGTGTCGGAATCTTGTGTGTTGTCTTGAGAAACAGCTTCTCGATCATGGGATAGAGTTGGGACACATTGGAGCCCGTGAGTGCGGAGACAAAGGTCAACGGCGCATCGGGCATGAATTTCAGGGAATGGATGAGCTGCTCCTTGATGAGCTTTCTCTCCCCCGCCTCGATGAGATCGCTCTTGTTGACCACCAGGGCAAAGGCCCTGCCATGCTCCAGGAATATGCCGCACAGCCGCTTGTCCTGGTCGGTAAGGCCTTCCTTCGGGTCCAGGAGCAGCAGGCACACGTGGGACTTGTAGACGTTCTTCAGTGATCTGATCACGGAGAGCCGTTCTATGGAGGTGTCGATCCTGGATTTTCTCCGGATCCCCGCAGTATCCACAAAAATGTACTCCCGCTCACCCCGGGAGATCGCGATGTCCACCGCGTCCCTGGTCGTTCCTGCCTCGGGGGACACGAGGGTGCGGTTTTCCCCGATAATCCTGTTGATCAGGAGGGATTTTCCCACATTCGGCCTGCCGAGGATGCCCACCCGGATCTTTTCGGTGCTGTCTTCGAGACAGGGGCTCACCTGCTTACCGAGAAGCTCCTTCACCCTGTGGATGAGCTCTCCTGTTCCCCGTCTGTTCTTCGCGGAAATTTCGATGAACCCGTCGATGCCCAGTTCATAGATCATGGAGGCAAAGGTGCTGCCTCCGGGGTCATCCACCTTGTTGGCCACGAAGACCACCGGCACCTGCGACTTCCTCAGCAATGCCACGAGGGCGCTGTCATCGGGATTGACGGGGGTCCGGGCATCGAAGAGACACAGGATGAGATCGGCATCGCGGATCGCAATGAGTGTCTGCTCACGCATGAGGTCTGCAAACGGGGTCTCCCCGATGGTGTCGAATCCCCCGGTATCGACGAGATCGACCTCTGCGTCGGCCCCCAGGGACCACCTGCCGTAGATCCTGTCCCTCGTTATCCCGCGCTCGGGACCCACAAGGGAGCGGTCCTGCTTCACCAGGAGATTGAAGAGGGTCGATTTTCCCACATTGGGTTTCCCCACGATGGCGACAACCGGCATTACGCATACCCCAGCGATTTGATCTTCCTGGTGTGCTTCGACCAGTCCGGTGTGACCCTCACGAAGAGATCGAGGAACACCTTCTGACCCAGGAGCAGCTCGATGTCGATCCTCGCGGAGGTTCCGATTTCCTTGAGCTTCTTTCCCCCTGCACCGATGATGATGCCCTTCTGGGAGGAGCGTTCAACGTGGATCACCGCCCGGATGTAGACGTTGTCCTGCTCCCTGAATTCCTCGATTTCCACGGCCACTGCATAGGGGATCTCCTTTCGGGTGAGATCGAAGACCTTCTCCCTGATGATTTCCCTGCAGAGAAATCGCACGGGAAGATCCGTGATCATGTCTTCGGGGAAGTATTTCGGGCCCTCGGGCAGGGCCGTCCTGATCCGTTCAACGAGGTCTCCGATGCCCTCTCCCCCCAGCGATGAAACGCCGCAGAGATGGGTATAGGAATAGGTGCTCCCGAGACGGGACAGCACCTCATCGAGGGGACGCCCCTTCACGAGGTCGATCTTGTTCACCACGAGAAACGCCTCCTTCCCTGCCTGGGCCACACATTCAGCCACCGTGAGGAGGTCCTCGCGGGTCTCGAACGGGTCTGTCATCACGAGTACGAGGTCGGAATCACCCAGGGTGGCCAGGGTTTTTTCCAGCATGTACCTGTTCAGGGCCTTGTTCGAGAAGTGGATGCCCGGCGTGTCCAGGAAGAGAATCTGTGTGGTTTCCGTGGTGAATATCCCCAAGATCCTGTCCCTGGTGGTCTGAGGTTTGGTGGAGGTAATGGAGATCTTTGTCTCGAGGACACGGTTCAGGAAGGTCGACTTTCCGACATTCGGATTCCCGACGATGGAGACAAACCCGGAGGTGAACACCTGTTCCATGCTACGTGAGTTCGAGGTGCATCTGCCGCGCCCAGGGAGACTTGACAGGCAGGGTGATGGTGAAGGTCGTGCCGGCACGGTGCGTGCTGCGCACCTCGATGGTTCCTCCATGACGCTTGATGATACCGTAGCTCACGGACAACCCGAGGCCGACACCCCTGGCGCTTGTTTTTTTCGTGTAGAACATGTCGAAGATGTGCGGGAGATCCTCGGGCGGGATTCCGACCCCCGTGTCCGTGAACACGATCTCGATGGCGTTGTTTTCACGCGAAGACTCCGTCACCACGTGGAGCTCTCCCCCGTCCGGCATTGCCTGCACAGCGTTGTCGATGAGGTTGATGAAGACCTGCTTGATCTGCTCGGGAACGCACTCGATGTACCTCGTGCCTTCGGGGTTGAACATGAGCTTGACCAAATTCTCCTCCAGGTACTTCCGGTTGAGGATGAACACATCCCGCAGGGCCTCGTGGATGTCGATGGTCTCCACTTTTCCCTCGGAAGGCTGGTAGAAATTCTTCATGTTCCTGATGAGGTCCGCAATCCGGTCGGTTTCCTTGATGGCCAGGCGCACGAACTGGTGATCGATGCCCTGCTGCTGGGCATTCAGAACATGGTTGAGACAGCTGCGGATCCCATAGAGGGGATTGTTGATTTCGTGGGCGATGCTGGCGGAGAGCTTGCCGGTTGCGGCGAGTCTCTCTGACTGGATGAGTGCGGCCTCCATCCTCTTCTTCTCGCTCACATCCCTGATGATCAGTGCGTAGCCGAAATTCCGGCCCGGGGCTTCCGAGAGCACGCTCATGCTCAGAGAGACATCCAGTTCCTGGTCTGATCTGGTTTTCCTGCGAGTCTCGCGGTCTCTCACGACACCCGAGGTCTTCATCTCTTCCAGCATCTGGCGGGCCTGCGGGAGATACTCCTCCGGCACCATGATGTCTGCGCTCAGGCCCAGCACTTCTTCCTCGCTCCACCCGAAGATCCGGCACGCCCCCTGGTTCCACGACGTGATCGTCCCGCCAGGATCAAGGCAGACGATGGCATCTGCACCAACGTCTTCGATGGCCGAGAGCAGCTTGAGCCGTTTGTTCCTGACGACCTCATCGCTGATCTCGCGAGCAACGCAGACGATTTCATACCTGGAGTCGTCACGGATCCTGATGAGGTTCGCCTTGTAGAACCTCGTGCCCCCCGGTGTTTCGATGGACATTTCAAAGGGCTCGTGCACGAGGTGGTTATCGATCACATCCATGATCTCCTGCATCCTGCGTATGGATGCGTCATCGTGGATGAAATCCTTCCAGGTTCTGCCGGAAATCTCGTCAAGGGTCGTGTTCAGCGTCGCGAGGCCGGCGCTGTTCATGAACAGGATACGCCCCTGGCTGTCCAGCGAGAAAATGATGTCGCTGAAACCCTCGACGATGTGCTTGCATCTCTCTTCGGATTCCCTGAGCTCCCGGATCTTCCTGTTCACCCCGTTGGCCAGACGATCGTTGAATTCCTGCAACTTCGCATTGGCGTTTTTCAGTTCCTGCTGGGCGATCTTCTGCTGGGTGATATCCTCGAGCACCATGACGAGGCCGGAGATCGAACCGTTTTCCCGGTATTCGAAGGACAGCCGGCAGGCGAAATGAAGCAGGATGCGCCTGGTGGTGTAGATCCTGATCTCCCCTTCATAGCCGGGGGTTCTCCTCTTCACGAGATCACGCCACTGCTCCACGAGTGAGTAATCCTCGGGGTGCACGATGTCCCTGAAGGGGATTTTCCTTCCGATAAAATCCCGGGCCTGGTACCCCAGGGTTCTCTCCACCTCGCTGTTGACGAACTCGCAGCAGCAGTTCTCATCCAACAGGAAAATGATATCCTTTGCGCTCTCGGTCAGCCTGCTGAAGTTGCGCTCGAGGGAGTGCAGATCGCGGGTGGCGACATCGAGCTCTCCTTCGGGGGACCCCGGTTCCGGTCGGGACTGCTGCCTCACGCCGTGCTCCAGGTCGCGCGCGATGCAGAACACTGCATTGGCCATCGACCGGACGTCCTTGATCAGGCGTGCCCACACCCTGACCGGACGCTCCTGTCGGGCCGCGGTGATGAAGCTGAACTCCATGGAGCCCGGGGGTTCGCCGCGGATCTGTCCGTTGAAGGCATCGACGGCAGCCTGCCTGTCTTCAGCGGCAATGATGTCGAAGAGGGTCTTGCCCCTGAGGTCTTCCATGGTGTAGCCCAGAAGCTCCTCGAACCGCCTGTTGAGGGCCACGGGACGCAGGTGGGTGTCCGTGACGAAGAGGGCATCGGTGGAATTGTCGAAGACGTCCTTGTAGATCGTCTCCGAGATGTCCACCCTGCGCTTGTACTCGTTGAGCCTCACGATGGATCCCTGCATCTCCAGGGCCTTGTCCACATTCTGCTTGAGTTCGCTCGGCAAGAAGGACCCCTTGCGCAAATAGCGGAACACGGAGGTGGACATGGCATCATCCACAGGCCAGTCATCCTCGAAGGCCGTGATCACGATCACCATGAGGTGCGGGTCGATCTCTGAACGTACCTTTTCCACGAGGGTCCTGCCGTCCATCTCGGGCATCCTCAGGTCCGTGATCATCAGGCTGTAGGGCTCGCGCTTCAGGGCCTTGAGGGCTTCCAGGGGACCGGGAACGGCAGAGACATCGTAGTCATACTTCAGGACCTGGTAGAGGTAGTTCCTGAACACCAGGTCATCTTCAACAATCAGGATCTTCTGCGACATGACAATCCCTTATCCTACCGGTACCGCTACGGTGAAGGTGGAGCCCTTGCCGGGCACGGAGGAGACCACTATTTCCCCTCCCAGCGACTCCACAATGTCCCTGGCCAGGGAGAGGCCGAGACCCATACCGGTCTTCAGCGGCCAGCCCGTGTAGAGCGGGCCGAAAATCTCTTCGAACTTTTCCGGTTCTATCCCGATGCCGGTATCGATCACCCGGAACAGGATCGCTCCCTCTTCCTCTTCCACCCGTACGACCACCTCCGCACCCTGGGGTGAGGCATGTATCGCATTCATGAGGAGATTGATCAAGACCTGTTCCACTGCCTGCTCCCTGATCCGGGTGGTATCCACCCCGATCTCGTGCCGCAGGGTGATGCCCGACGAGGTGGCCTGTGCACCCACGAGCTGGAAGATCCCCTCGACAAAGCCTGTCAGCGGGACCTCGGCCTCGGGACTCTCCCACTTCCGGGTAAAGTTCAGCAGCTGGTTGACGATCTTCAGGACATTCTCCGAAGCCGTGAAGATGTTGGAGATCATGTCGGCGAAATCCTGGTCCTTTGCCCCGCCGCGCAGCACCTCGATCCGATCGTGGCGCAGATCGTCCGCGATCATGCTGCTGAACCCGTGAATCGCACCCAGGGGGCTCTTCATGTTGTGTGCCATGGAAGCGGCGAGGTTGCCCACCACCGACATCTTGGCATAGGCCATGGTTCGCTTGTGCTCCTCCAGCTCCCTGGTGATATCCACGATGGAGAGCAGTGCCCAGCGTACAGCTTCCAGCGGCTTCACGCCGATCCTGAAGGATTTCTGCGCGACAGACCAGACGATGTTCGTTTCCCTGCGGGACAGGATCGCCTCTTTCAGATCGAGGGCGGGCGTGGTCCCGGCACGTTCGAGGGTCTCGACAATCCCGGGTCCGTCGATCCCGAGCAGGGAACGCACGGCGGCGGATCTCTCGTTTTCCGCCCTGATGCGATGTTCCTCGTCCAGGAGACAGAGCCCGAAGGGCGAGGCATCCAGCAGCTCCCTGTTGAGATCCGTGAGGTGCTGGGCCGTGAGCATTTCTTCGGACACCCGCTTCAGGGCCTTCCTCAGCATCTCCTGTTCACGGACAAGGGTCTCTTCCGCGTGGACGCGCCTCAGGCAGGAGGAGACACAGCCGATCAAGGAGGCCATGAGGTTGCCGTCCTGTGCGATTTCCTCGTCGAGGACCGTGAAATGGGCGAATACACCCGAGGGGAGGCTCACTCCCGCCCGGTAGTCGCCTTCGGAGATCATGGTGCTGAGTTCTTCATCATCGAGCTTGAGAATGCGCAGATTCGCTCCCTTTTCCACCAGGCAGACGAGATTGTGTTCTTCTGTCTTCATGCCGCCGATGAATGCATCTGCCAGGCCTTCGGTAAAGAGGACCTGCGCTGCCTGCTCAAGGGCATCGGGCATCCTGGTCGCTGCATTGAACCGTTCAAGGAGCCCCACGAGGAGCTCGCTTCTCCTGCTGGCACGGGCGCTGTCCTGTGCCGTGTGCTGCAGCTTCAGCGAGATGTCCGCAAGCCTCTGGCTGGCGTGGTTGACCAGATGGAAGAGCCCCTCGACAGGTGTGCCGATGCCAATCTCGGCGCAGATGACGTCGATCTGCCTGGGAACCCGCTCTATGATGCCATCGAGCTGCTGGGGGGTGAGGGAAAACCTCGCGAGGAGCTGCGGCGTGAGGCTCTGGACACAGGTGTTGCCCGAAGCCCCGATGGAGGTCATGTGCGTGAGGATGTTGGCGATGTGCACGATTCCGGAGAGCAGATACTGGTCTTCGTCGATGACCTGAACCGGTGCGTGGTGTGACCACACCGCCTCTTCATAGTACCTGGGCAGCTTCCAGTACGCGAGCACCTCCCGGCCCACTTCGGCGTGGGTCGTACCGAGCAGCTCCTGTTCCACCTCGAGCAGCGCCCGGGAATCCGTTGCTGCCTGCAGAAGGACCGTGGCGTAGGCATCGGGTTCGGTTCTGTCAAGAACCATCTTTCCGATGTCGTGGAGCAGGCCTGCACAGAATGCCCTGGCAGACAGCTCCTGTGACACACTCTCCATCATGGCCTGGGAAAACAGGGCGCAGGCCATGGAGTGTCTCCAGAACTCCGTG